>Ga0209673_1001814_pt1 | contig 17522 bp, 17 predicted proteins | sample AraplaCol_mMS_r2_2_FD_184274 | JGI IMG/M metagenome (GOLD analysis project Ga0209673, IMG submission 184274) | Arabidopsis root microbial communities from North Carolina, USA - plate scrape MF_Col_mMS_r2 (SPAdes) (version 3) | ecosystem: Host-associated > Plants > Roots > Endosphere | place... | reverse complement strand
GGGCATTATCGGGGCGGCGCTCTTCATCGGCGACGCCATGATAACGCCGGCCCTGTCGGTGCTTTCGGCACTGGAGGGGCTTAAACTCGTCACGCCCATCTTTGCGCCGTATGTCCTGCCGATCGCTGTGGCGATCATGCTCCTGTTGTTCCTTATACAGTCAATCGGCACGGCAATCGTCGCCAAATTCTTTGGCCCGATCACGCTGCTGTGGTTCGTCGTCATGGGTATTGCTGGCCTTCTGCACATCGCCGACGATCCGACAATTCTCCTGGCCATCAACCCATACTATGCGTTGGATTTCCTCACCCATGCCGGCTTCGTTGGCCTCGTCATTTTGGGTGCGGTCTTCCTGACGGTCACGGGAGCGGAAGCCCTTTACGCCGACCTCGGGCACTTCGGTCGCAAGCCGATCCAGGTCGCATGGTTCGTCGTGATCTTTCCATCGCTTGCGCTCAACTACCTCGGCCAAGGTGCTCTCGTTTTGAGCCACCCGGCTGCCGCCACCGACCCGTTTTTCCTGATGTTTCCGGAGTGGGCGTTGCTTCCCGCAGTCCTTCTCGCGACCGCTGCGACTATCATCGCGAGCCAGTCCGTGATCACCGGCGCCTTCTCGCTTGCCCGTCAGGCAATTCATCTGGGATTTTTGCCACGGCTGGAGATCTGTTTCACTTCCGCTTCCAACACGGGCCAGATCTACGTTCCCGCCGTCAACGTCGTCCTGCTGATCGGCGTGCTCGCACTGATTACTACCTTCGGATCTTCGGAAGCGCTTGCGACTGCCTACGGAATTTCCGTTACCGGCGCGATGGTCGTAACCACTGTCTTGTCGTTCCAGTTTCTTAGAGTCGTATGGGGCTGGAAGGTGCCGACGGCTCTCCTGGTCCTCTTACCGCTTCTTCTGCTCGAATGCGTGTTCCTAGGGGCCAATCTGCTGAAAATCCACGATGGCGGCTATGTTCCAGTCATGATTGCTGGCGTGTTGATGGTCATGATGTGGACTTGGAGAAAGGGGACAAAATTCGTCCGAGCGAAGGCTGCGAACAATGACGTTCCCCTCGAGCGTTTCCTTGCGTCGCTCGAACGGAGGTCGGATCATGGGCCGGTCCAGGTTCCGGGAACCGCCGTCTTCCTATCAAGCCTGCCCGACATGACGCCCAATGTCCTGCTCCACAATCTGAAGCACAACCGGGTCCTTCACCAGCATAACGTTATTCTCAACGTGAAGACGGCCCCGCGGCCGTATGTCTCAGAGGACGACAGAGTGACCCTCAGGAAGCTTTCAGACCGATTCACCTCGATCCAGCTGCTCTACGGCTTCATGGAGGACCAGAACATATCCGCCGCCCTGCCGCTCTGCCGCAAGGCTGGCTTCGACTTCGAGATCATGTCGACATCCTTCTACGTCGGCAAGCGCAAGCTCGTCGGCGATCCGAACACCGGCATGCCGCACTGGCAAGACAAACTGTTTATCGCCATGGCGGGCTTTGCCATCGATCCCTCAGACTACTTTCAGCTTCCAAGCAACCGCGTCGTCGAGCTCGGGGAGCAGATGGTGATCTGAGGTCCTTCAATCCACCGATGCAGTTGCGCAAGCTTGTTGCGAAGATGAGGAAGGGGGTCTGGAATTGTTATTGCGGTATCTCAGAGAACGGAGCCGGGATCGCGTTCCGATCAAAGTGCTCCTGTCGCGTGACATGTTCCTGTGTGGGACCGTACTCAATCTGGTGACCACGGGCCTTGCGATCCTGATCGTCCAATCTGGGTATCCAGACTGGCTGGCCGTCGTCGTGTTCTTTCTGCCAATGCCATTCAACACCTTCATCTGGGCCGCGGTCTGGCGCGGAGCCGACCAGATCCCCGTTTTCGCCGCTTGGATCGCCCGCACGTTTGGCACTGGCTAGCTGGATATGACGGTCGTCGTCTGATTTCGCCTCGGCTATTTTTTCGGGAATCTCCATTCGGCCCTGATCAAGTAAAGATACACTCGATCTGGCCGAGCGGGCCGAAATCGGCCGCTAGATGCTGGCCCGGCCAGACCTGAAGAATTTTCGTACACGAGCCAGTTGCGACGATCTCGTTCGGCTCGAGCTGTCGTCCCTTTGCCGCAAGCTCGGCTGCGAGCCAGGTGACGGCATTCAGCGGGTCACCCATCACCGATGTCGCCTTCCCCGAAAAGACGGTATGCTTGAAGAGAAACGTCGTAACGTCGATCCTGGAAACTTCGCTAGGCGGGAAGCGTGGAACAGGATCGCCGCAGATCGTTGCGACATGCAGGCCGAACTCCGCGATCGCCGTAAAGTCGCCAATGAACGTCCGGCGTGTCCTGCGGCCAATGATCCCAATGGCCGGCCGACAGGTAAGAATGGCGTCGTGGGCAGTTCTAATGTCTATCACCTCTCCTGGCTCCGGGTAGGATCGGCGCATGGTGAACACGAACTCACACTGGACTCCTATCGTTTCAGGTGGAAGCCGGAACTCCTTTATCCCTTCAATAAGCGTGGACGAGGGAATTTCAGCGTAGACCGGTGTTGTCAAACCTAGCGTCCGCCGCGACGCGTCGCTCGTACCGACGATTGCATAGCCTTTTCGCTCAAAGCCCAGCGCGTCCTGTGCGATCGCCTGAATGTCGTAAGCCTCCTTTTCGGAGGTGATCAGGTTCAGCGGAAGATCGCAGAGGTCCTCGCGGCGTCGGCTCTTGGCAAGGATGTCGGCAGTGGCGTCCTTAAGTTCGAAATACATCTTCGTGCTCCAATTCCTAAGACTGGCTGTTCTATGAACATGGTCGTTTCGGCGTCAGGGATCCATGCGAACGCGAGCTCGGAGAAATCAAAATCTCATTATGATGACGGCTTCGAGAGCTGCACTTATGCGGCGCTTATAAATCTTCATTTGCTCTCACATGGAATTCAAATCCATTCCGGCCCACTTTTGTCTGGTAGGAGGATCGATCATGTCCTTGAACAGCGAGCTGTCCCAATCTGCAACTGGCGCCGCGAGAACGCCTGACGCCAATGATCTTGGTCTTTCAGATATGCCGCTGGTGCTCCAGTATCTCACTTCCTTGGTCCTGGCGGGGTTGGCAACGGCGGTTGCCGCCGGCTTTGATCGCTACGAAACCATTCCCAACCTTTCGCTAATCTATGTTCTGCCTGTCGTCGTCAGCAGTGTCGCATTTGGTCTTGGCCCGGCGTTGTTTTCAGCGCTTCACGGAGCACTTGCCTACAACTTCTTCTTCACCGAACCCCGGTTCTCGCTTGTGGTAGCGGACACCGCCAATATCTGGGCGATCGTACTGCTCTTCGTCATCGGCTGTATAACCAGCACCCTCGTGTCGTCGAACCGGCGCGACAAGTCGGAACTCAACCGCTTCCGTCTGCAATTGGGAAAACTGAAAGCCTATACGAGGCAGATGATTGCGGCGACTTCCGTGGAGCAGGCGAAGAGTATCACGCGTGCAACGCTTGCGGATGTGCTCCGGAGACCGGTCGCCATCATTTACATCGGTCCAGATGATGAAATGGAGGTCGTAAGTGATTCACGGCTGACTGATTTGGAAATAGATGCGGCGAGAGCGGCATCCGGGTCGAACACGTTGGTCGCGGCGGATGTCTACCCCTTCGATAACTCTCGCTTTGACTTCTGGCCTGTTCCAGCGACCGTGGACCAGACAATCGCGATCGGCGTCGCCTTCGATCCGGGTCGTCGACCGGCGAATGTTGGTGCGTTGATGGAGACGGTTGCGCTGATCCTTGCAGCCTCGATTGAACGCTACAAGGAGTAGCTCGGCTGCGCGGTGTGTTCTGGCGCAGTCGCGTCAATGGCTTCGAATCCGCCGTTCGCGGAACCCTCTAATTGTCAAACAGGTCATCGTTAGGGTGCCGAGCCGATGACGCCGTTCACGTTATAGGCGGCGATCATCATGCAGCGCTCGGGGTCGAGTGCGAAGCCGTCGCCATGTCGCCGGCCTCTTATTCGACCACCCACCACACGCACGACCTCACTTGAGCCCTAATCTCTTCCCTTAGGTTTGCGGCCCGAGCGAAGCGGTTTGGGCTTTCCCTCATGCGGACCAATTTCTTTAAACAGGGCTGCAACCCCGACCGAAAGAACAAGTGCGAAAGCCTCTAGGGTGGCCACCGTGACGTTCTCTTCACCCCGTTCAACTCGCCCCACATAGGAACGGTCGATACCTGCCTCCAGTGCGAGCCTTTCCTGCGACAGACCTCGCTCCACGCGAAGGCGCCTCAAATTCCATCCTATGGTCTGCTTCGTGTCCATCAGCGCAGAACACATTTAAACGGCTTGACAATCGACGGACTGTAGGTCCCATATTGGCGATTGTTGGTTTGTATGAGGCGGAGGATTAAAGGTGGAACTGCGCCAACTCACCTATTTCAAAGCGGTGGCCGAGGAACTGCACTTCGGCCGGGCGGCAGCCCGGATGCGTATTGCCCAGCCGGCGCTCAGCAATCATGTGATGTCGCTGGAAAGGGAGCTTGGCTGTCCGCTGTTCATCCGCTCGACGAGAAGGGTGGAACTGACCAGGGCAGGGGAAACCTTCTATGATCGCTGTGTGCGGATCTTAAGCGACATCGACCTGACCACTGAACTGACCCGGGCAGCCGGCGGCAGTCGCATCCGCCAGATCAGGATCGGCAGCATCTATCCGGCCACCATGGGCATGCTGCCAACCTTCCTTGCCAAGATCGCCCGCAAGTATCCCGATGTCCGCATCCATATCGCGTCTGGCAATACCGGCGAGATCATCCGCGGCCTGGAGACCGGCCAGCTCAATTTAGGCTTCATCCGCCCGGTAGAAAACATCGGCTCCTTGCGCTTCGTCTCGCTTGCCCATGAGCGCTACTACCTGGCGGTTGGCCGTGCCAATCCGCTGGCAGCCAAAGAGGAGATCAGCATCGACGATCTGCGCACTCAGAAGATCATCGCCTTTAACCGGCAGAACCTGTCTTTTACGGAGCGCTACTTCAATGAGAAGTTCGCCGAATACGACCTCACCGCCAACATTGCCTTCAGCTGCGATGACACCTATGCGCTGGTGTCGCTGGTCTCTGCCGGGCTTGGTATCGGCTTTGCACCGGAATGGACGCTTGATCTTCCCAATCGCGGCTTTGAGCTGAAGAAGGTAAGCGGGATCGACTTCCGGATCGGGCTTGGCATCGCCTGGAATAAAGAGGATCCAACCGCTGGCCGCGACGATATCGTCGACATCGCACGATCGCTGGCGAGGGCAGGGCGGTAGAGTGGGTCGTGGGACATCCCGCCTCGGTGTCCAGTGACAGCAAGGATCGCGTCCGCGTCGTTGAGGCCCAGCGTTTGAGCCCAGTAACGTGCCTCAGATGGCTCAGGATGAAAATATAGTCAGCGCCCGCATCTGCCGACGTGAGATAGGGCGGGATGTCGCATGGCCGTCATCACAAAGGTGATAGGCACAGCGGCTCATCACGTTCCGCAACTATTGCGCTAGCGGTACAATTAGGGAAGTACGTTGCCGTTAGTGCCTAAGCGAGCAGCACGACAGGCAGGTGGAACAGACCGTCGGTCAGCTCCATCAGTCCCATCATCTGGGTTCACTTTTCGCAGAGTCGCCGTTCGCCAGAGTAGGGCTGATATGTACAGTCGGACGGGCGGAAAGAACGATAGCTACGGGAGCAGGCCCTGACGTTGCAGGACTGTGGCGTGGCCTGTGTACCGACAAGTGGGTTCGCCCCGGGCTCCGCCAGTGCTTCGCGCATGAAAGCCCGCCATATATGCGCCGGAAGTTCGCCGCCGGTGACGCCCTTCATCGGCGTATCATCATCATTGCCAACCCATACGCCGGCAACGAGTGGGCCTGTGAAACCCACGAACCAAGCATCGCGATTATTTTGACTCGTGCCGGTCTTGCCGGCAGCGAAAGAGCCAGGGTCGGCATCGCGCCCCGTGCCCCGCTCGACGACCAACTGGAGCAGGCGAAGCAGATCAGGCTGATATTGCGCTAGATCAGTGGCTGGTGTGGCCGGTGGACCAACCCGAAACGACTTTTCGTGTCCCGACGCCTGAAAATCAACGATGCCCCAAGGTTCAACGGGTGCTTTGCCGAGCTGGACGGATGCATAGGCACTTGTGAGGTCAAGAAGGCTGATTTCCGATGTGCCGAGAGCCAGTGATGGCGTGTTGGCGAGCGGCGCGCTAATTCCGAGTTCTCGTGCTGCTGCAATCACCTGGTCGAGCCCAACCTCCTGAGCGAGCGCCACCGCGGGCGCGTTGAGCGACCACGCGAATGCCTCGGCGAGTGTGACCCAGCCGCGGTAGCGGCCACTGGAATTCTCCGGCGACCATCCATTGACCTCGATCGGGGCATCCAGGATTTGGTCGGTTAGGCCCAAGCCGGCCTTGAGGGCTGCATAATAGACGAACAGTTTGAAAGTCGAGCCCGGTTGCCGCATCGCCGTGACCGCCCGGTTGAACTGGCTTTGTTTGTAGTCGCGACCCCCGACCATCGCAACGACGGCTCCGTCTGGCATCATCACAATCAATGCCGCTTGCGACGCCCCCCTAGTTTTTCCTTCAGTTTCCAGAGCTCTTCTGACGACCCTTTCAGCGATCTGCTGCAAATGTGGAACGAGCGTGGTGCGGACAGTGGTCGATCCCGGCGATGTTCCGGCGATTTCGCTTGCCTGGGGCGAGATCCAGTCGGCAAACCAGCTTCCGGCGCGCGGCGGAGGTGCCGTCGGATGCAACTGAGCAAAGCGCGCTCTAACGCTCTCTGCTACCGACGCTGTAATCTTTTTGTTGGCAACCATCGTGTCGAGAACGACCGAGGTCCGTTGCCGGGCGCCTTCGAAATTGTCGATCGGATTCCACTGGCTCGGTGCTCGCAGCAATCCCGCAAGCATTGCCGATTCGGCCAAGTCGAGCGCACCAATGTCCTTGTTGAAATATATCCGCGCGGCCGCGGGCATCCCCGTTGCGCCGGCCCCAAGATAGGCGGTGTTCAGATAACGCGTGAGGATCTCTTTCTTACCCAGTTTCCACTCCAGCCAAATGGCGATCACGAACTCCTGGATCTTTCGCTTTATCGTTCGGTCGCTGTCGAGGTATTGCAGCTTGATTAGTTGCTGCGTGATCGTGCTGCCACCTTCGACGACCGAACCAGCCGCGAAATTTCGTACCAGCGCCCTTCCGATACCTCGGACATCGATACCGAAATGATCCATGAACCGCCGATCCTCGATCGACAGGACGGCATCGACCAGATGCGGTGGAAACGCTTCGAATTGCGCGTAGGGGCCTTGATAGGGCCCCTGTCTGACCAACGGCTCGCCATTTGAAGTTTCCAAAACCACGATGGGCTTCAGCGTCCCGGCGCGGATCTCGCTCCAGGGAACATCCTTCAGCGCCCACACCAACAGGCTGCTTCCAAACAGCACGAAGGCAACAAAAATGGATGCGACCGTGATCTTTAGTCCGCTGGTGTGAAGCCATTCCTGCCGGCTGCGTCTGATCAGCTCCATGAAAAGACTGCGAACACGCGTGAAGGTTTTCGGAAGTGCAATCGCCAACCAGAGACGAATAGCACCCGGTCTGACAGACGCTCGCTTCGAAGCCTTAAGTTTCGTCCACAGTTGGGAAGCTCCCGCCTTTGCCGTCACCTTGGTCGAGGTGAAGAATGCATGCAGATCGTGGCGGAGCGCACGGCAAAGATTGAAGACTGCCTGCCTGCTCTCGCTAAAAGTTCCGGGAGCGGGGGGCTGATCGGTTTGAGTGAACGACCCGGATTCTTCTTGCTCGTGAGAATTGGGATCGTGTGCGAGGCTTGCCTCCGCTTTCGGTTCCTTGTCGGCGCCACTGGCACGCGCAATAGAGGATTTTGAAGGGCGTGGCATAGGTTACCGCTCAACGATTGGTTCATAAGATAGCGCGCCTTGGTGGAGTTGCAACGCGCGGGGCGGCCACTCTTACCTTCCTCTACATGAACGTGATGTTATTGGTTGCGCTGACAATGTGGGGGGCTGTCCACATTTTTTTCGCCGAGTTTGGGCTTCGATCTTGTCGCTGCCAAGGTTTCATTGCGAAGCGCTGATCGACCTGCATAGGAGGGGGACCCGTAATCGATCGCAAGATTTGCAAAAATGGTGGGATTGCCGCTCTGGCGCCAGTTCGCAACAAGTGGGTTGGTGAGAGCAAATCTGTGTCTGCTAGAATCGAAAAAGACGTAGGGCTTCACGGAAGCAGAAGAAACGACAATCCGTCGTTGGCTGGTCAGTGTGGCGACTGGTGTGTGATGTATTTGTGATTGTGTTGGCAACCATGCGTTCATCGGGACGTAGGCAAACGAACCGTATCGGGATTGAATCTAGTGGCCGACACGAAGTTGATTCTCAATAGCGAATTGATGCGGTGACGTTCCTGTCATCCGGCGGAAAGAGGTTATAAACGAACTCGCGCTGTGGTAGCCGACCTTGGTAGCGATGGCGTCTATCCCGTGGCCCTCGCGCATCATCGCAATTGCCCGGATAATGCGGCACCGGCGGCGCCAGTCAACAAAGGTAAGCCCCGTTTCGTCTTTGAAACGGCGGATGAATGTTCGGCCTGGTATGTCCAGCTTCGTGCACCATTCCTCCATGCTGCGTCGGTCGTTTGGATGGTTGTAGATTGCGGACGCCAGGTTGCGGAGGGCCTGATTTCGAGGAAGTGGCAAATGCAGCCGATCGGGCTCGCCTTCTGCTATTTCATCGAGCAGAACTTCGAACAAGTTGCCTTCGCGTAGACTGGAACGGGTAACCGTCCTCAGCCTATCTACGACCGCCAAGATCAAGTTTGTCCCTTTCATCACGAACGAGGAACTAGGAAGCCTCCTGCACAGGTTTTCGTCGATCATAAAACTTGTGCCTTCTACATGTCCCAGCGTTTCGGTTTCATGTACTTCGTTTGGCGGTATCCAGCAGGGCTTGTAGGGCGTCATCAGCCAAGCGCTGCTTGCCGTCGTAAAATTGCACAGACCTTTCCGAAGGAGAAAAAGCTGCCCTTCGGCATGCCTGTGTTTCATTTTGTACGGACTCATTTCGCGGTGAAAATCCCGCATCGTTATCATATCGAAGTCCCTACTAGACTCGGCCGCTTGGCGATTTCAATAAAAAAATGAGTATTATTGACGTATATAGCCAACCCCTATATCGGTTGTCCACTGTCAGATTTCGGAAACTTGTCATGGAAGCGATTGAGTACGAGCGAGAAAAGCTCGAAATGTTTCTCGGTCGGTGGGAAGGGAGGGGGACAATCCATTCAAACCCCTGGGGAGGCGCTGGGCCGACGCAGACCGCGTGGTGGTTTCACTGGGACGAGCCCCGATTATTCCTGTTGTGCGATTGCCGTGAGGAACGAAGCGATGGATCAGTCTTCTCCGCGCATGGCGTACTTGGAATTGATCCCGTAATGCGCGATCCATTATGGTGGATCTTCGACTCGTACGGCTACCCGCCTATGGATCCGGCTCGTGGTAGTTGGGACGAGCAAACCCTACATCTCGTCAAAACAACGGCGCGGGGTACCGGCCGGACCTCATTTTCCAGACGAAAGGACTGTCTCGAATGCGTGGTCGAAAGCCGTGGCATCGACGAAGCGAATTTTGTCCGTGTCATGTCCGGATCATTTTGCAGAACCGGCGACTAAGCTCTTCAACGACCGGTCGCAACTCCGAACGGCGGTCAGTCTCGTCCAGGCAGGAACAACGACTGAAGCCGCCTGACAGCTTAGGCCTTTGCGCTCCACCGCATCAGAGGATCTTCACATGCGTGCAGGCTTGATCGCTACGGCGTTGATAGGGTGAATGATGCAGTCGCACGATCAATATCGTCACGCTGCGGTAAAACGAAAGGAGCCGTCGAAGATCATATCGAAGGCGAGCAAGTAATTCGCCAAATCCCGGTTGGAAGTTGTAAGTCATCGCTCGCTTTAGCCTGTTTTCGGCTCACGCAATTACTCTGGACGAGGAAACCTCAGGCCGAAACACTTAAGGAGCTGTCGAAATATTGGCGGCCTGTAATCGGAAAGAAAGCGCAATGTCGTCACTTGATAAAATTATTGCAGAAAATATGGTGTGCGCCACTATCAATGCGGTGCACGATGCCGCCTCGCCCACAATCCGAGCCTTTCTAGCGGCGCATCAACCGGATCGTAGCTTGACTTTCCACATCTCGATACCCTCGACAGATGCCGAAGGCTGCTACGCGCGAATGCTGGACAGTGCGGGGGTTACGCTGAGTAGAACGAGTATTGGCCGTTTCATCGGAACTGCTACTTGCGGAAATTGGACTAAGTTGCTGATCGACCACGGCGAGCTTTTGGAGCGCCATTCAATCGCGCTTTGCCCGGTTCGCCCGGGATGCTCGTAAGACCGCGCCGTCAACGGCATCGATCAGGATATCAAGCTCAACAAGGCTCTGTGGCTCCTCGGCGAAAGGATGGCGGCGCTGAAGGCGTGAGCAGGCGAGCATATGCGCCGATGAGGCGGCGCATCCACCTGTCCTCGCCCGCATTCGTCTGCCCAAGTGACCTACAAGGGAGGCCGATCAGCCCGGCGCGCGTGTGCCTGTCCCTTACCGCTACCCAAGCGGTGCGGGCCAGGACGAGGGATGCCCCTGAGGCCCCATCCCTCGCGCTCCCTTCCCACCCGTCAAATTCAGGATTGAGAGGAGAGATCGTCCTGATCGCCGGCCCTGTCGAGCTGTTTGCGGATATAGGCTTCGATGTAGTCGAACACATCCGACTGCTTCTCCTCGAGTTTCCAGACCTGGATCTTGTCGCAATCGCGTGGCCAGCGCTTTGGATCGTCTGCGGGAACGATATGCTGGTTGGCCTTGTAGAGAGAATATTGGCCCATCACGAAGGACAGCCTGCCACCGCAATGCGTCGTCAGGGCATTGTGGTATTGGGCCTGCGAAGACACCGAATCTTCGCCCTTGGCAGCGCTTTCGATGATCTTGGCCGTGAAATACTTGATCGCGCTGTCCGGATGCAGCGTCATCGTCGCCGGCTCGGCGCCCGGCGCTGGCCTATCGAGGATCGACGGCAGCATTTGCGTTTCGAACAGGGCGAGAACGTCGAGCCATTTGAACGCTGTTTTGCGCAGGCAGCCGTAGTAAAGATTGTAGCCGTCGATATAGACGCGTGTTCGTAACGCCGGCACTCCCGACCCCCAAGGCATAAAAAAACCGGCTTGCGCCGGCTTTTTACCCCAACCGCCCGGAGCCCATGTCTCTCAGGATGCTGGATTAGTTGTTAGCTCTCAACATAGTGTCGAGTGGCCCTCTCGTCAACGCCGGCAGCTTCGCCGTGAATCCACCTAAAATAGGCGTTCTTCGGGAAATCTGCAACGGAATGACACGGTCCTCCCCGCGCAGTGAGTCAGGAGAGGGGCCCGGCCCGTTCCGGGCCGCATGTTTGTATCCGCCCCATGACATCGCCGGCCAGGCCGGTCAAGCGGCCCGTGAAGCCGGCCCAACTTCGGTAAGCCGACCCGAGAAGACTTCCCACCTTCCGCGCCACGCCACTTGACAGTCCCACCCGCCGCCGCGGGACGGGCTTTCGACCCCGATATCTTCAACACTGACCAAGGATCGCAGTTCACCTCGGTGGACTTCCACTGCCGTGCTGAAGAAGGCGGAAATCGCCATCTCGATGGATGGCGAGGGTGCGTGGCGGGACGACGTGTTCGTTGAATGGCTCTGGCGTTCGATCAAATACGAGGAAGTCTACCTCCACGCCGACAAGACAGTATCCGAGGCCCGCGTCGGCATCGGCCGATATCTGACCTTTTACAATAGCCGATGCCCACATTCGTCCCTTGACCGGCAGACGCCGGATCAGGCCTGCTTCAACGCGCTGACACCAATGAGGGTCGCGGCACAATCAAGGCGAAAATCCACTTAGCGAAATGCCCAAAACTGTTCAGACAAACCGAGGTACCTCTAAGTTGGAAGGCCGTGGTTTTTGTACAGACGCTTCACATCTTGGCCAATTCGTAAGCAGTCAGATCTTTTGAACGACCCGCCTATGATCGGCTCAGTTCGCCGGAAAGACGTTTCGCAATTCGGCCGATGACGATAAGCGCTGCTGTCGTCCCCGCGAGTGCGCAACCGGCGACCATGTTGCCTTGAATGCTGAATCTCTCGTTGAGAAACCCGCCAGCGAGCGCTCCCACCGCGATAGAAATCTGAAAGACACTGACGAACGCCGCTCCGCTGATTTCGCGGCGATCCTGAGCGGCCGTTAGCAACCAAACCTGCAAGCAGATGGGAATACCTCCGAACGCAATTCCCCACACGATTATACTGAATGCGGCCACTAGAGAGCTGTGAGTAAGGGTAAGCGCAAGCAGTGAAAGACCTAGTAGAAGTGAGTACACCAGCGCCATTTGGCGAAAATACGTTTGTACGTATTCTCCAGATATGGTGTTTGATATAAGTCCTGCGCATCCAAAAGCAAAGAACGCCCATGGAGAAATTCCATTGGGTACTTGCAATTCCCCAATGAGAGAAGCGAGGAAAGTGTAGGCAATGAAATGGCCCGAAATTAAAAGAGAGGTTGCGGCCAGCCCCTCGGCGAAATTTGGTATGCGGAGAAGCTCCCAAAGAGAAGAATAATGGAATTTGTTCTGTGGTTGCAGTTTTGGAAGCAAAAACAATTGGGCTAGTGCGATGGAAATCGCGATAGTGCCGAAAACCAAGAGAGCTGCTCGCCAACTTTGTGCCTGTATAATGGCGGACGCAAGCGGCAACCCGATGACGCTGCCGGCGGAAGCTCCGCCGAACACGATCGCAATTGCTCGACCTTTTAGATGCTGTGGCACCAACCTCGCGGCGGAAGTCGCTCCGATCGACCAGAAGCCACCGATAGATACTCCAAGAACTAACCGCCCTAACAAAAGAAGCGTGAGACCACCACTAAATGCGCCGACCATATCGGCAACGAACGTAAGCAGCATCATTGCCAGCAGTAGCGTCTTTCGGTCTGCTTGTGACCAACAGAAAAGAGGTGCCGCGATGGCCGCCGCGAGGGCTGGAAGCGTTACTGCAAGGCCAACTGATCCCGCGTCTATCGCATAGTCCCGAGCTATGACAGGAAGAGCAGCGATCGGCGCGAGTTCACTCGATACCAAAGCAAAGGTTCCGAAGCATAGTGACCAAACTCCCCCCCATCCTCGTAACTCTTGTTGCTGCGTTACATTTTTAAATATCTCTTTGTTCATCATTTACTCCGAGCGTTCGTGTCGCAATGCGATTGAGCCAATCGGCGTGGCACTCACGCTTAACTCTCTATCGCCGCAGAGTGTTGGCGATAAAAGCACCAGGTAAACCACCCGAATCTTGCTGACCTTGACCTGATGAGGTGGACGCCTCCCGCTCCGGCACCGCTGTGCCATACCGAGATTTTCCACCATCGCACGGTCGCTGGCCGGGCCCCGGAGAGAGGCTCTCAACCGGGCCGGTTGACCATGTAAACTCGCTCGCGAGCGAACGCTGGCGAGAAGCCGATTGAACGCTAGACCGAATGCCGAACAGCACGGCTGATATGCTATTGCAGTGGCTGCTTAGGTGACAGTCAGGATATGGCTGCATCCGGCTATCGGCCCAAAGCTCTCATCCGTGGGGACATTCGACCGAACGATTGTTCGATCTGCGTTCGCTGAAAAGCTGGCTGGAGATCCACACTGCGACCGCAAACCCGCTGAAAGCTGCTCCCAAGATGGTAATCCCCGACCAGCCGTACCGCGCGTAGGTTGCCGTTGCGGCGATCGCACCCAGAGCGCTGCCAATCGAGTAAAAGATCATGTAGCCTCCAATTAGGCGGCCACTCTTGTGCGGATGCACGCTCACCACGACGCTGAGGTTGGTCACGTGGACGGCTTGGACTGCCAAGTCGAGCGCGAACACGCCAACTAACAGCACTGAAATGGAGAGTGGAAGGAAAGCGATCAGACCCCAGGATGCGAGCAGGAGCGCCAGAGAAATTCCGGTCGTCCATCGACCGTAGCCTTTATCTGCAAGTCTTCCAGCGGATGTTGCTCCAATCGCACCTGCCAGTCCAACCAATCCGAACAGCCCAATCAAGGTATGTGAATATGAAAATGGCGGAGCGCTGAGTGGAAGCACCAGCGAGGTCCAGAACGTGCTGAAGGATGCAAAGATCAGAAGCGCGAGAATGCCTCGAAAGAGCAGAATCGGCTCGCGCAGGAACGTGGATGGAACGGAGACGAGAGCGTTGAGATATGTTTCGGAATGCCGCTCTGCCGCTCGCCCTGGCAGCACCTGCACAAGGATACCGACGATCGCGACCGTGAGCAGCGCAGATGTCAGATAAACCGTCCGCCATCCGCCGAAATCGGCAATCGTGCCGGCAACGGATCGAGCTGCGAGGATGCCGGTTACGACGCCGCTGGTGACCGTGCCTACCACGCCGGCGCGTTGAACCGGCGTCGCCAGGGCCGCGGCCTGGGCAACGAGTATCTGAACGAGAACAGCCAGCAATCCGACCGCGCTCATGCCAGCGAACAGTATCGTCTTGGCCCCGGCCGTCGCCACGACGATAAGAGCGATCGCCGAAAGCAGCCCTTGGATGATGGTAAGCTTTCGGCGGTCGGTGAGATCGGCGATCGGCACGATGAAGATCAAGCCCAGCCCGTATCCGACTTGCGTCAGCGTGACGACAAGACCGACGCTGGAGGACGAGATGCCGAGGTCATGCGCCATGAGATCGAGCAGGGGCTGAGCGTAATAGATATTGGCCACACTCACGCCTGCTGCCACCGCGATGATCAGCGTCTGTACTCTCGACAACCCATGTGCTGGAACCCTGTTCGCGGCATCTGCTGTATTCTCACTCATCGTGGCTGCTCCTCGTGGTTTCAACTCATTTGACGTTGAAACCACTTGGCTCACCTCAAAGCTAGTTCTAAGATAGAACCAGTTTGGATTGGAGATCGATAGCGATGGTGAAACGGGTTAGTCTTTGGAATGCCGGGTGCCCGGTCGCGCGTTCTCTTGATGCAATCGGCGACTGGTGGTCGCTTTTGATCATCCGCGACGCTTTCGACGGCAAGCGTCGTTTTGGCGAGTTCCAGAACGGGCTGGGCATAAGCAAAGGGGTGTTGTCGACCCGATTGCGCGACCTTGCGAAGCGAGGGATTTTCGAAACCGTGCCAGCCTCGGATGGAACCGCATACCGCGAATACGTCCTCACGGCAAAGGGACGCGGTCTGTTCCCCGTTATCGTTGCACTCCGACAATGGGGTGAAGATTACCTGTTCACTGACCGGGAGGCTCGTTCCTCGCTTGTGGACCGAGAAAAACGCGCGCCAGTCGCTCGGCTTGAGGTCCGATCCGCCGATGGTCGCTCTCTTGTCTGGAGCGACACTCAGGTAACAGGCTGATGTCGCTCGGGAACGAGCGTGTGTATGACCGCTGCTTGCGGGTGCAGAGCGGTCTACTGTCAATCTCGCCTTTCGGCCGCCAACAGCGGTCGTGGGGGTTCTGTCACGCAGGTGCAGCGCTGGACGCAGAAAAGGCGAACGGGCACTGTGCGAAAGAATTCTACTCGGGTGGGGCTACGTTGCTGACCAAGCAAAACCCCGCTGCTTTTGTTGCCTAAGTGTGTCGCTTATCCGACTGACCAAAGCATGCCAAAAGATTTTCGCAGCCCAAGGTACCGAAGTTATGCTCCGTGGCTGCTTAGCGCGACTCGATATCCGCTTTCGGCCGCTCTCTCGATTGCGTCGATAACCCGGTGTATTCCGACCGCATCCTCGAAACTTGGTGCAGTACGAGTGCCGTTCCGCAGATCCTTGGCCATTCTGGCATAGAGACGTGCGACATTCCCAGCTTCCACGTCCTCAGGCCAACCGGTTCGGTATGAGGCCGGAATCTCAAGCGCACGAAATGCGTTCTCTGCGCCGCGTCCACCCGTCAGTGAAAGCTGCACCATTTGTACGTGGCCGGATGAACCTGACACCCGGATGTCGCCCTCCGTCCCGTGAATTTCCCAAAACAATCCATTGCCGTCCCGCGACGCGCCGCCGCGATAGTGAATCGAAATGGGGGCGCCGCTGGCCAAAATCCCACTCACTAGAACCTGGTCAGGTGCCGAAGCTGGTAGCATTTCGCCGGTGTCGATTGACATCGCCGTGGGTCTCCGTGTTGCCATTACGGCAGAAACTTCCGCGACTTCGCCAAGCACATCCCTTAGCGCCGCCAGTGTGTGCCCCAGGGGGATCGTGAGCAGAGTTGCACCATTGGCGCGGTCCAGCAAATACCCGTAGGTTTTCGTGTCAGGGATGGTGCCGCCGCCCAGTGCAGTTCCGCCTCGCGCGACCAAGGTGGTCGACAGCACCTCACCGACAAAGCCGTCGAGGATCAAATGTCTCAGATAGTCGATCTCAGGCGCGATGCGCGCCTGAGTCCCGACCACTCCCAGCACTCCTTTTGCCTTGGCGAGAGACGCCATTTCGCGGGCTTCGGCCAGTCCATTGCCAAGCGGCCATTCGCAATAGACATGTTTGCCCGCTTCGATCGCAGCTTTCACAATTTCAAGGTGTGGGGGTACCTTCACCGCGACGGTGACAATGTCGACGTCTGGCGCGGCGATCATCTCGGCAACGCTGGCGAAGGCTTTCGGAATTCCCAGCTCGTCTGTGGCGGCTTGAGCACTGGCTTTGCTGGAATTGGCAATCCCAACGATTTCGAAGGTTTCCGAAAGCGTTCGCAACGCGGGAATGTGTGCCCGCGCAGCCCAGCTTCTTCCAGGCTGCACGCCAACGATGCCGATTTTGAAACGTTGTCCGGTCATGATGCTCGCTCTCTCGTGGCAAAATACTGATGCCCGAAAACTATCTGGATGCGTTCCCTGCGAAAATTCGGTATATGTACAAAGGATGATGGAGATTTTGCACAGATGGTCGACTGGGAAGACATCCGTCATTTCCTTGCCGTTGCTCAAAGCGGCACGCTATCTGGCGCTGCCCGCGGCCTAAAGGTCGACCACGCCACTGTCAGCAGGCGGCTTGCCGCGCTTGAGGCTGAACTTGACGTGAAGCTGGTGGATCGCCTGCCGCGATCCTGCCGCCTTACTAGCTTGGGCAGGCAGGTGTTCGAGCGGGCCTTGGAGATGGAGACTTCGGCCCATAGCATCGCTCGTCTGGCGAAAGCCGCTCATGCCCCGCTTTTTGGCAGAATCACACTTAGCGCGCCGCCAGTGCTCGTCACACATCTTCTGACAGAGCATTTGACGCGCTTCCGGGCAGAGTATCCCGATATTCGGCTCTCGCTTTCCGCGCAAGCACAGCGTGTTTCGCTCAGCCGGCGGGAGGCCGATGTCGCAGTGCGGTTCGTCAGGCCGGTTGAAACCGGTAGCGTCACGCGGAAGATCGGCACAATGGCCTTCGGCCTCTATGCGCACCGATCCTATGCACATTTAGCCGCACCCGAACGCTGGGAGTTCATAGCCTGGGACCAAACTTTTGCCGA
>Ga0209673_1001812_pt1 | contig 17525 bp, 17 predicted proteins | sample AraplaCol_mMS_r2_2_FD_184274 | JGI IMG/M metagenome (GOLD analysis project Ga0209673, IMG submission 184274) | Arabidopsis root microbial communities from North Carolina, USA - plate scrape MF_Col_mMS_r2 (SPAdes) (version 3) | ecosystem: Host-associated > Plants > Roots > Endosphere | place... | reverse complement strand
CCTCGGGCAACTCCCAGTGACACCCGATGCTTTTCCTCCCCGCTATGAAGATCCTCCGGGTTTTCAGAACGTGCGAAACTGGTCGCAAAGCTCAAATCCTCACATAGAATACCCTGGATGTACAATGCGACAAGGATGCGCTTGCGACGGATCGCATGGGCACCGCCAATGTCGCCGGTGTGCGACAAAGCCTGGTGCTCATCCGTAGAACGTAAAACCAAAGACGGCATGAAGCAAAGCTAATTGCAGAACTGGTTCCATTGGCTATCAATGACAATTCATCTGTCTGGTTGTAATTTGTCATTTTCCACAAGTTGCTACAGTAATAATACTGGTAGGTATTCATGTCCTGAGGGGGAGGCGACTAAGGTACTTGGCTATGACTAGCTACTTGGATCGTTCGCCCTACACCGACCTAGAAAAGGTTGAATGATAGTCAAACACCATCCAATATGATTCTATTCATATCAGTTCGAATCCGACCGTGAATCTCTTCATGATTAGTAGGGTAGATCGCTCGGCGCAATGGGCTTGCAGAGTTGCGACGGGCGTGCGCATTGCGAAATATACCCGGATCTCGGGACTTCCATTACGCTGAAGAGGTCCACTGGCAAAGATCGAGGGGGACGAAACTTCAAAATTCAAATGATCCAATCTAAATGAAAATCAAATAAATCATTTATTGAACCCTTGTAAAGGCCACATTCACTGTAAAATAGAAGGGGAACATACTGCGCCGGCCACCAAAAGCGCAACTTTGCCCATGTCACCGACCCCGACTGGCCGTTTTCTCGCTTTAGGTGAAACCCATTCGTACGCACCCACCTCAACTCTACTCAACCACCAATCTAGTCGACCTTCTCCTCCACCCCTCCTACGTCGCCCACTCTTCACTTGCTTGGGTATTGTCCTCTTTCTTACTCTACTTCGATCTGAGATCAACTGTGTTCCTCTCAAAGGTCTCATCTGTCTGGGACCACCGCTGACCCTAAACTGCTGCAGCGCTTCGTTAGAGCCAGAGAAACGACGACAATCCCCTCGCCCACCCACCGACATCGCTCATCGACCATCGTATCACTTGGTCTTCGATCATTCGACCATCTGCGACTGTGAAGGATACTGTTTGGTTTATCTTAAGGTGCATCTACCCTCTCCTCCATCTGATGTCGTCTTCGTTCTGCTCTCGTCATGCTCACCCATACCCCCATCACCTGCTCGCAAGGTCGATCCGGACTCGATGAGCAAACAGTCCTTTATTCATCTTGAAGATCTTCCATTCCTCCTACATTTGAACTTCATAACTTAAGAATCCGCATTGTGCTGACTTGAAATTCGTGGGTTTCTCGTCTAGGTTTACCGACTCCTCCTCTTCCGGCTCGTTCTCGGTTCTTGCGACAACAGATTCCCCTCCATCCTCCTCACACCCCCCAAATCGAAAAAAGCCCTGCACCTTCTACTCTTTCGCCTATCAACAATCCGGTGGTGGTCCCATCCACTTGCCAATCTTTTCGACTTTTTAAATTAGTGGTAGGTTCGATGGAATTCCCCTCCCGCACAAGCCTTCCCTGTGTCCTCCGGTCATGAATCCCATCCTCCCGTATAGCCGCCCTCTATCACACAGAATCAGTGGGTTGATGCAGTCATCGCAATAGCAGCAGGAGTTTCGTAGTCATTTTGGACTTGCCCATCATGCAAGCAGTCCACCATGATGCGCTCTCTGCTTTCGCAGACCAACCGGTCCTTGTGGATGGCTCATCCCGGGACTTGTCGCTTAAGGGACCTGTCCCTAAGAACGTCGCTTTTGAATTGCTTTTGGATGAGAACTCTAAAGTTCGAGCCCGTATTCCGATGCGCGTGCAAATATTTCCCCACGATACGACGGATTCTATAGTGACCACTGTCAAAAATTTCTATGGCATCTACGACGGCACCGCCAGTGGGGTGAGCTTTGAAGATGAAAATGGGACCACTCTCATCGCAAGGTATGAAAACTTGAAAAATAACGGGACGGTTTACGTGCGAGTCATCCCAATTCCTTCTTATGGTGAATTCTATGGCGGATACTCTGTCGAGCGCAAGCGACCCAGTTTGGGTGAGCCTTTTCAGATGGTCGATGGCGCTGCACCAGCTCTTGAACAGCCATCGCGACCATCCTCGCGACTCACAAGGAATCGCAGCGCCTCTCCATCTAATAGAAGCCTCCGTGGTGCTTCTCAGCACAAGTCAGGTTCTCGTCATGGTTTCAAAAGCCGGGGTTCAAGCCATGCCGGCTTTCCAGATGATGAAGCCGACCTAAGCGACAGCGAAGGAAGCTTCTCTCGCAGATCTCGCGGCGACGCCTTTGCCAGCTCTGAAATAAGTATGGAAAATATACTACAGGATGGCCGTCGCAAACGTCCAAAATTCGACAGCTCGGTAAGTGTGGTCCATGGTCAACCTTGTGCGCGGATGGGTTTTTCCTTCCTCTTTTTTTTTTCACTAGTTCGCCTTCTAACAAATTCATGTCTGTAGGAACTCCCACTCTTCGTGCCTCCTCAAGTACCTCTTACTACCTCCACCTCTTCTATCTCTCCTCAACGTCGCTCGGTCGGCCAAGAAGGTGCCGGCTCACCTTTTGCTCGTCCTACCCATCGCCCATACAACTACCAACAAGCACTACCCTCGCCGCAGAGCTATGGCCACAGTGAATACGGTGTACAATCAGGACGGAATGGTGTATATGCTACGCCCATGATGCCAGATCATGCGCAGCGTGTCCCATATAGCAATTCTGCCTCGCGAGTGAGTGGCCCTGGCATTCTGCCCACGCCAGATCCTACCATCGCCAGCTGTATTTCCGATGAGGACGTCGCTATGCAGCTGATCCGTCTTGGAGATGCCTCCAACTTCTCTCATGGTCGTACCTCAGCATCAACATTAGATGATGCTTTCAGTGGAGCAGCCGATGCCGCCTCTTCCACTGGTGCAACTAGCGATGGCGAAGACTTTAGCGAGGACGAAGATGACCTGCCTGCTCGTCGCAGGCTTGGATCAAGTCCCATGCTTCCCCCTGGCACTGTTAAGCCCCATCACAAGCGCTTGGATGATATCCTCCCCAGTGCCGACAGCAGTGACCACAGTTCTGACGGCGTCGATGAGGGCATCAAGAGTGAGGCCGAGGATGACGTCTTATACAAGGAGTTTGCGCCTAAAGCCAAAAAACCCAAGAGTCGTCCAATGTCTACCAAGCCTCGCAACCAGAAGCCTGCGCCAAAGGCCATTAAGACAAAGAACGCACCGCCTGTCTCCCGCAAGTCCTCCGACAAATCGGCTGGGCCTTTTGTCCCTCCTAGCCCTAGTTCTGTCCGCAAGGTTTCTGGTGGCTCCGTCAACTTCCAGCATCAGCTTGGTGCAGATGAGGAAGATCTTTCTACAAAACCCCGCTGCCAACGCTGTCGCAAGAGTAAGAAAGGTTGTGATCGTCAACGTCCCTGTGGGCGTTGTAAGGATGCTGGAATCGGCATTGAGGGTTGCATCAGTGAGGATGAGGGCAATGGTCGAAAGGGTCGTTATGGACGCCACATGGGTGTCCCGGTCAAGAAATCTCTTGACGATGCATCGGATGATGGTCACAGCCATGACCATGACCATGAGCACGAGCATGAAATCCCACCAATGCCAAACACGCCGTTGGCAGGCGCAGACATTGCCGACAAGAACAAGAAGCGAAAGCGCTAGTTATACATCTTGATCCCTTTCTTTAGTCCTGGGCTCCCCTTTTTTTATAACAAGAAGATGGGCTTTCTCGTCTTGCAATACTATCTTCTTCTTCCTTCAAACCTCCCATTCGGCATACCATGACATCAGTGTTGGCACCATCTCACCAATACAATATATCTCCCTCTCTATCCCTCCTTTGAAATTCTCTGGTAGCCGAGAACTCGAACTCGACACTCCTTAAACTTCCTACCTTTTCACGCTCTCTTTCCTGGCTTCAAGCCACTGCTCCCGAATTTTGATTATACAAAGTCCAGCGGGTTGATCTGTTGTCTGTGTCTATTCGGCGTCTTCGTGTTTGCGGATCTTTTGTCTTTCTTCTGTCACATCCATTTTCACTCTTTCAGACTCAATGCTACAATTCCCTTGAGCATATTTGTTAATTTCATGTTAAATTTTTTTGTACTCGCGAGTGTTACGTTGTGGGACTGAAGCAGCTGGGAGATATATACTTCCGGGATGCTTGATTGATAGGGTCCCAGGTGTACGGGTTTGTGTTGTAAAAGATGCTATTATGGGCCTTTGTTTTCTTATGAGTACTAGTAGTTTGGGAATGGATTGTGATTTCTAATATCTCTACCAGTAGTGTGCTCCTAATGTCCCTCTGGATATTTTCGAGTTGATTTAATTTGTTATGCTCTTCATCATGTGATCTAGAGTCCGAGGAAGGTGCACTAAAACACGTGATACAACAAAGCGGTGAAGGCTGTGGCGAATGAGATCGACCGTTCTACGATACACGCGCTTAAGTGAATTTGGGGAGTTTTCATGCGACTTCATTCATTATAACTGACCAGAGTATTGAACGAAAGATTTCAAAATGCCAGTACTAGCCCCTCTAATATACGCAATTAAGTGATCAAAGAAAAAATCAGATAAGCAATCATCATCCTGGTTCAAGCCGATTTAGCTTAATCGAGACATAGACACCACGTGACTAGAAAGGCGGTGAATGGCCCCGCAACTTTTTTGAGTCGGATGAAGAGCTCGACTCTTTTCCAGAATTCACGTTTGAATAGATCAAGCTACTCCGGGCTACTTCAATTTGCATTTGACGATTTCACGCAAGTCAATAAGCCACCAGAGCATAAACACCAGCCTATGCGCTAGAAGCTTTGCCCATCCCAACCTTGCCCTAAGTAGCGGGGCGCCAACGGCGTCTTGCTTGTGCAGAAAACGACATTATGCCTCCCAAACCGGCCACTCGAAGGCCTACCGCTCGACGAACCGAGCAGGCTGAAAGCAGTGCCTCGGCTGCTCCTGAAGCATCAGCAACTCAAAATGCGCCTTCAGAGAATCGCACGCAGAGCGCAACACCGGGCACTGCCGGCCGACAGCCCGTGCAACGATTACAATCGCTGAAGAAGCGCGAGTCATCGGGAAGCATTACTGCTTCAGGAAGACCTCTCTCGAATCTCCCCGGCGAGCCTACGAAACCAACTTTGAAGTACCAGCCTAAAAAGAACGTTCAACGTCGCAGCAAAGAAGAGCGAGATGCCATGTCAAAGCTTGAACAAGAACGACACAATGAGCGATTGAAGGAAGCAGCGGCTATCCAGCGTGGTCGGGGTGGTGGTCGTGGACGTGGAGCTTTCCGTGGTCGTGGTGGACCTGTTGGAACCGGTGGATTTGGACCCCAGGGTGGTGCTCGGAGAGGTCGTGGTGGTAGTGCATTTGGGCCACGGTCCTACGATCGATCTCAGACGCGCTCTGTGTTCAGTGCTGGTGGAAGTCGGCCTCCCATGGACTATGACTCGGATGATGATGAAGAAAGTGGAATTCGGCTCAGCATTGATCAGATCGGTCTTTCTGATGACTCGGACTCGGACTTGCCCCAAGATGCTAAGGGCAAGCTCCCTGCCCGCAGCAGAGACCCGGAACTACGGGGTCTGAAACCAGTTCGTGTACAGCGCATTGAACACGAAGACCGAGTCATCTCTGTGAACATGGAGTCTAGCACAGCCAGAACAGATGAGCTACGAAAAAAGGCCGAGCACGAGGCTAAGGCTGCTCAAGGAGAGGAGGTTACTCCAGAACAGGAGGAAGAGCCTCAAATTAAAGCCGAGCCCGTGGACGAGGATACTCAGATGCCTGATATTGTGCCTGTAGATGATGATGGATTCCTCCCGCAACAAAAGGTGCGCGTGCGGAGGAAGATCTCTGACCCCGAGTCATCCCCCGTGAAACCTAAGGCTAAAGCCCCAGAGCCCCAAAAGGTCAAACGTGATCCACGAGAACTTCTCCGCACGAAAGAAGAAATCGACGAGTATGATCGTCACTTGGATGACCTTGCTCATATACAAGAACTCTTCCACGAAAGCGAACCAGAGAAGAGCGCAGAAGCGCAGTCCGGAAACGAAGCCATCGAACCTAGCACGGAGAAGACTCCCGCTGCTGAGAGCGGTACTGATACTCCCGCAGAAGGAGAAGGCGAGGCCGAGAGGCAAGAAGACGAGCAACCTGAAGATAAAACCGCCAAGAACCTCGTGGGTCAGCTCTTCCTTATGCAGTTCCCACCTATGACGCCCAATCTTACAGTTCCTGGTTCCGAGAACCCGAATCCCCCAGCCCCAGAGGCAGCCGGCGAGACCGAAGTCGAGGCGAGCAACACACAAAACGACGTCAAGACTGAAGGCAACGATGTTGAAATCACTGATGTAGATGCACTTCCCCCAACTGAAACACCTAAGGTCATCACGGCCGCTACAGATTGGTCCCTGCCAGCGGGTAAAGTGGGCAAATTGAACGTCCACAAGTCGGGACGGATTACGATGGATTGGGGTGGAATCAGTTTCGAACTTGACCGGGCTGCGATGGTTGATTTCGTGCAGGAGGCGTTGATTGTTTCGTCGTCTCAAGATGAGCCCGGCGTGAAGAAGGAGGATGAGCAGGAGGAAGAGAATCGGGCATGGTCTATGGGCCAGCTGTGTGGCAAGTTTACAGTGATGCCGAACTGGGATGAAATGCTTTGACGAATACCGGGATTATATTTAGCTGGGATGCTGCCTAGTAGATGCATAGCATGTATATTGATGTGAATTGATGATGAATCTGCAATAATCAGATGCTCTCTTCCACTATATCTGTATCAGTGCCCTAGTATACAGTAAGCTTGGAATACTTTTGTATTATTCGTTCAAAGGAGGAGAGTGAACAAAGGCAGTTGTGCTGCTGTAAACTACTATGTTAACTACCAACAACATACGAAATGCATAGGACAGTCAGTATGTACGGAGTACTCCGGTCTGCCCAGTCTTGAGTACTGTAGACTTCGACAATCCTTTCCAACAAGGAATGCCGATGTCGATCAAGCAGATCTGCGACAGTACCGCGTGATACATTTCATACAACAGAGTACACCGTTCTTCGTGCATACCTGGAATGCAGCAGGTGGGAGGCGATTCTATGTATAGCCATCCTATAACAAGGCGCAGCCAAGAACTCCAGCCCCAATCACAGTTAGAGCTTGATTAATTGCAGTTTGTCGAGCTGGCCATTTCTCGTAATTAGTACCATGTCAAATAACTACAGTATGCAGTAAATAGTGTAATAAAGTCAGGAGTTGGAATATGGAAGACCTTGTACTCCGTACTCCGTATACTTTACAAGGTTGTAGATACATACTAGCAAGGGCGGCCCCTGAGTGGAGGGGGATGAATGACCGGTTCGCTTGTTTGCATCACGGCTTGCCGTCGGGAAGTCTGGACTCGACCCACACTTGATTGGTTTCACTCCTGCCGATCATGGCCCGAGTAGATGTGACATGTTAGCAGTACAGTGAACAGTGCTGAGTAGACAGTGAATAGTACAGTCAAAGTAGTAAATATATACATATGCTAGTATATACCATAGTATAAAAAATAAATATATGAATACTAGTATATGTATATGTATATTTATATGCATATACAGTGTAGAATGAAATCAACCGTGGAACAAGAAGGAACCAGGCAGGAACCAATCAGAGGGCCGAGAATAGAGTGTGCTGGGTGGCTCCTTCCCCTTCTTGTTACCCCCACATCCAGGGACCGAAAGGGCAACCACGGGAGATTTGACATTTTTTACATTTACATTTTATTTCGATAATTTTATGATTATAAAATATATACATAGTAAATAATATGTTTATATTAATGTATATATATATATATATATATATATTATGAATAAATGTTCAGGAGTGTGGTTTCTTATTCCCTTGCTCTTTCAAGGTTGTGCCTGTGCTTTTGGCTTTCCCCTAGCTTAGCCTCCAGGTAAATTGCTAGTCTTCTCCTATTTTCCTCCCACGGACTATTCTTCTCCTCCACTTCCTCCACTTCCACCACTCTCCCCAAAATCCTGCGCATTCCAGGAATCAATATACACCCCTCTCACAGCGACCGCTCGTATATTGTACATCTATCGCATTACCTATCACTCCCTCCACCCGGTTGCCGCGCCAACTCGCATCTCGCAATATCTCCACGACGGCCTTCCTTGGCGTTGCTTGTTTCCCAATCACCCCTCCACGGCCCTCGCCTGGCCAACGCGAGTCACCGTTGAAATATAATTTGGGAGTTCTCTTCCTCCCCCTCGTCATATCAACATTCTCCCCCAGGTAGACTATGCGGCCTGCATATTTCCTCGTGGTCCTCACCCCGGCCGTTCTCGCCGAGTCGCAACCAAACTCTCACCCCCAACCACGCACCAACGATCTTGTCTCAGACTTCGCGCATCGTTCTGTCGTCGCATCAATACCGGACCTTGCCCCGCGCTATAAATCGGCGTCTGCGGCAGACCCTTCCGATATCACAACTTCCCATCGCGGTGCGAGACATGTTCTCCAAGCGCGTAGCGAAGGCTCACTTGGCCAGACACCGTGGATTGGATGTGCCATTGGCTTGACATGTACTGCCCTCGCAGCTGTCATGCTAGGTTAATTTCATACCCCGATATCGATGAAAAGGCTACTTCTACCTTTACTTTTCACAATTCACCTTCCGCCTTACTCGAATATTTTGATTTTCCCTTCCGACCTTTTCTCTATCGACGACACGTGAATACGCGCACCCTGACTTTTACCTCTATCTATCTAATATGGCCGATTTCGATTTGACCTTTTCCATTTCCTCATTCTCACCTTCGCCTTTCATCTTTGAACTTTTCAGCGACTTTGAGCCTTTCTGCATTCCTAGCCTGGTCCTGGGCAGGTTATCATTTTTCATCCTTTTCCTTTTTGTTGTTTCTTTTCAGCACGTTGCATATCCGCTTTGCGGCGTATAGACTTGCATGTTGTACATGATCTTTGGTGGATTTTGTGTATACTGCACGGTGTTGATTATATATGTACAAATGAATCATAACATTGATATATACTACCTACATACCTATGCTTGTTTGCTTGTGCCATATGTACATAGTATAGATTGACCTGTCCAATCAAATCTTTAGGGATTGGATTTCTTAGACTATCGACGCCCGCCAGCCACCAACTCTACAACCTCGTTCTTTGTTAAGGTTGCTACGGGTACCTCCCACGGTCTGCCTTTTTTTATCTGAAATTAACTCTATATATTTCTAGACGCCACCTTAATTTACAAGGAAAGTGTAGCCTCAGCTGGTGTGAATACAAGCATCCCATCACACACCGCTGACGCCCAGCCAAGTCAGAACGGCGCGTGAACTCGCCCCCAACTTCTAACCTCTCCCCACTTCCCCACAGTCTCATATCTGACATCTGACATCTGACATCCGAGAATCAAGAAGCGAAAAGTAAAGAAGTGGAGAGACATCTACCCCTAAACTCGAGATTGGTACTCCCATTCTATTCACAAAATACTCAACTCACCTGCAAATATCATCCGCCCACTATGACCAAATACCCACCTCCAACACCCATGCCCTCCCTCGGCCGCGAGCTAGGAATAATGTTTGCATTTATAGGGACTGGACTAGTGACGATGGCAATTTACACTTTTTTCTGGAGGAGTATGTCCTATTTTCTTCTCTCCCCTCCCAATCCCACACATTCCAGATAAAACTGACAGAAACAAGTCGCTCAGCGCAAAAATCTCGCACAAGATCTTGATCGTCGTAAAGCATTTCATAGTCGTACAGCGCCTGCGGCAGATTCTCGACTTCTTGGTAGTCCGACGACGGTATCTAGTGGGAGGAGCGAACGTATTGCGGAGAAGATGCTGGATCGATATGTACTTCCTGGTGATCAAGCTGGAGTAGCGCATGGGATGCATTTGGAAGACAATTCGGGACAAAGTCGAGGTCAGAGTCGAGATTGGATGAATGGAAATGGAGGTGAAGGGTTTGACTTTGGATTTGGAGGGTCTGGTTCTGGTGTTTCGGGGAGGGATCTTTTATAAATTGTGTGTCCGTAGGAGAGTTGAAGTTTTGGGATAGGAATCATAATATGGGAACAAGTTCTATGAACCATAGATTAATTATGTAGTTAAGGGTATATTACAGCATCTTTAGCATACACTCGACATGAAACGAATCTTTTGCTGGGAATTCACCCACAAACAGCTTCAGCAAACCCACGCGTCCAAAGCAAAGAACCCATAATCACAATCAAAAAGCAAAGTGAAACAACCACACTCGCAAGTCCATACACATAAGCATGTCGTCTCTTCGATAAACCATTCATCTCAACAACCCACGTACTAATAGTCGTCGCACTCCCACAAAACCCATCCATAACCCCCTGTAAAACCTGACACCCTGTCAAAGCAGCAGGAACCACAGCACCAAGTCCACTAACATGCTGCAAATCATAACAAACCCCTTCAATAATCGTTCCAAAAACATTCGTCGTAAATGTTCCCAGTGGAAACGCAGGAATCCGACTATTCAAATACATCGACAGGTAATATCGAACAAAACAACCCACCGGAGCAAATACACAAGAAAATACCGCACGACCTCGCCATGTATCGGGACCATCGTGTCGATCTGGAGGCCAAATAGCCAGGAATACGGCGCCGAGCCAACAGCCCCATCCCAGTACCACGATGATACGATCTAGTACGCGCCGCGTCAGCGCGAAGGGGACTGTGGGTGTATATTGCGCTAGGGCTAGAGCAAGGTGGGCGCCGAAGATTAACGCTGATAAACTCAGCGAGACAGTTAATAGGATGACGGCGACTAGCGCCATGAAGCTGTACCCTCCATTCCGGGAAGCAATGGATGAACCTGCCGGAAGCGAGGGATCTGGGAGGGCATTTGCCAGGGCGAGGAAGACGTCTCGAATGAAAGAGGAGAAGGAGGTGAAACAGCCGCAGAAACCAGATGTTAGACCGATATATAGAGGAATAGTCTTTTTCACGGCTTTATGTGATTTATTCTGCTGTGTTGGATCGGAGTTGTTGTTGTTGTTGTTGTTGTTGTTGTTGTTGTTGTTGTTGTTGTTGTTGTTGGCTGGGATTTCTCCCCATTCTTCGCGGAAGAGATTTCTATCTTCTGAGAGAAAGCCCATTATTAGACTGCCGCCTACATTTGCCCATAACACGCCTGTTACGACGGGGGCACCGGTGTAGAAAGTTAAGGCTTGGAGTCCGAGTCGAGCGAGGGTGCCGAATATTGCGAAGAAAACGAGATAGGAGAGTGTGTAGAGTTGAGTTGCGCGTTTTGAGATGGGTGGTCGTGCTGGTCCTGGTTCAGATGTCTGCGCGACTTCATCTTTCGTAGTGGTGGTTGTTTCTGCGGTTGCGCCCTGTGCGAGCCATTGTTGGCGTGCGGAGGAGATGAGTTCGATGGGTTGGGGGTAGGTTGCTTCGGTTAAAGGGGGGTCTGCACTGTTTCGGCGATTAAGATTAAGGTCCAGCGATGCTGGCTGGTCCGAAGAAGGGGTCAAAGGCATGGCATTATGGAGGAGAGAACGTATTGAGGTTCAAGTTGGAGTTGGAGTTGAGGTTGGCGTGGAAAAGTGGGTTTGCGGTGGAGCTGATAAGCCGGTGGATCATCGATGGGATGGGATGGGATGGTATAGCATTCCTGTCAGTCAGGTTGATGGGAAAGCTTTAGTTGAGAGTATAGCTCAACCCTGATAAGGATATGAGAGTGGATGAATTCGTGAAGGAGATGTGCAGGTGTTTCTCCATCTATGTGCCCCTTTGATAGGGTACGCCTATGTTCATATCGCAGCTGGAGTAGAAGTAGAAGTAGATAGCAGATTCATTTCCCCTCATTTATTTCAGTTTCCAACTACCCTTTGGTAGTTTTAAAGTGTGTTACGATTGATAATATCAAGTCAAGCAGATCAGTAAGCAAAAGAAGATCTCATCGTGCATTGAAAAGGGACCAGCGGGGGAGTTACACCGCAGATAAGAGCAACCCCTCTCCTCCCCAGAACTCCCTCCTCCTCCTCTTCTTCTTCTTCTTCTTCTTTTATTTACTCCTTTTCTTCTTCTCCCAGTTATCTCCTATTAAACTCCCAAGATCTTCTCTTCTACCTCTACCATGTCACTTCCTACAAATGTCCATGTTTCCTCGCATCCCTGTCTCCAGGCAAAACTATCACAGTTGCGCTCGCAGAGCACTACACCCCGCGAGACAAGGGCTTTAGTCCAAGAGATTGCCTCGATCCTCGGTGTGGAGGCCTTTGCGAATGGACTAAAGCTCACCAAGACTGGAACTGTGAGTTCTACAAGATCAGTCATTTTCCATCCTATGGATAAATGTATATATGGAGAGAGACTGAGACTCGTTCGTTCTATAGGACCGGACACCGCTGGGAGTCGAGTACGAGACGCAGGGCATTGACCCAGCTGATTTAGCATTGGTCCCTATTCTTCGCTCGGGCTTAGGCATGGTAGATGGTAAGTAACCACCATCCCATCTCCTCTAGAAGAGAAGAATCAAACCACGCAACGGACAACATTCCTTTAGAAAGGACATACTAATACAAAACAACCCTGCCCAGCTATAAACGATCTCCTCCCAACAGCCGTCCCAGTCTATCATCTCGGACTATTCCGCGAGAAAATGACCCTTCAACCCGTAGAATATTACAATAACCTCCCTTTCCACCGATCAGACCTTTCCCCCGCTTCACCCGCTTCCCTTGATCCTACAACGAACACCGCTGCCTCCACCCTGGCCGTACTCCTCGACCCGATTATCGCGACGGGAGCCACGGCTGAAGCTGCCATCCAGTTGTTGCGTGAGTGGGGGGTTAAGAAGGTGATTATGTTAAGTGTGCTTGGTTCGAAAGATGGTGTTAAACGTGCGGCGGAGGTGTGGGAGGATGGTGTTGAGGTTTGGGTTGGGGCTGTGGATGGACAGTGTAATGAGAAAGGAATGATTGTACCTGGTGTGGGAGATATTGGAGATCGATTGTTTGTAGCAATTGGTAAATAGTTGAGCAATATGATACTACACTACTTGAGGTAGTGAATAACTAATAGATGATCTACCATTGGTACATACTACTCGTAGTAGATGGTCATCTTAGACTCAACCCCTAGAAATACTACTTAGATTGTTCAATTACTGCTATCCGAGCAAAAAGTCAAGTCTATGCTTTTCTACGTTCTACATGTATGTGCAGTGCCGTGTTCCCCGCCGAATTGTGTATTCATCGATTACGTATATAGTACATTGAAAGAGGCATCAAAACATGTGCAAGTGAAATCAAGCGCGAACAAATGCTGAGCAAGACAAAACAGAACAGAACGAGCATTGCGAGGCGGGGAGAAAACAGACGAGATATGCAATTAAACATCAAATACAGCAGCAGAGACAGGCTCAGCTACAAGAATCAAAATCAAGTGGCAACATCAACGCAAAAGCAGATTCAAAAAAAAAAGAGAATGGAAAGAAAAAAATATATAAAAAAAACGAATAAAAAGCATCAAAAGGTATCAAAAGATCAAAGCAGATGGACGAGGGGCACAAATTAGGGGCTAAAAGTGAAACGAGAAAACTCCATCGAGTGCGAGAGGAACACACAGGACCAGCCGAGTGTCGAAAGAGAAACGCAGAAAGCAAAACACCGCACCGGACTCCCTGGTGTGAAAAGTCAGGGGTAAATAGAAAATAACGATGCAACCCAAATAGTAGAAAAGTCAGGAATCGCCCAGAGGCTCCTCGACGGAGCCGAAAAGAAAAACACCCCGCCTTACCCCTTGGCGTGTCCATTCCTGAATTTCTCATGTGTCCCAATGAAAGCGTCCGGAAATGAGAGTAAGAAAGCCCGAAAAACAAAGCAAAGACATGAAAGATGTCAAATCAATGAGAGTGGTGAAGAGTTTAATAAGCAGTACCAACGCTGGCGAGCGACTTGGTAGGCACTGCGTGAATGGGTTGGTCTTTGGCGACTCGAAGGGAGTCCTCGTAGCCAACCAGAGCCTGGGAGTGCAGCTTGAATGACTCGCCCATCAACTTGGTAATTCTAATAACTTGTTAGCGAATATGTTCAAAAGTCAAAGTACAATCATGAGAGATAGAACTTACCCCCAGACAACCACGCCGTCAAGGATGTTACCCCAAACACGGGCGACGGTGGAGCTGAGTTTGCCAAATGCGTCGATGGCATCATCGTCAAACAGATTGCGAACCTTGTTGTAGATAGCCATCTCAGCCTCAGTCGCCGGCTCGTCGTCATGTTCCAGGCGGTAGAGCCAGAGACTCAGGATGACCATCAGGTCCAAACCACATAGAGGGTGTTCGACACTCCAGTTGGTAGCGGAGGTCTTAGCAACCCAGTTGATGCCTTGAATGGCAGCAATTTCAATGCACTCGAAGCATTGTTGTACAACCTTGTTCATCTCTTGCGAGCGCTTGACCTTCTCGCGAGCAACGGTCATCGCAGCAGCAACCTCGTAGGAAGAGTGGTAACGCATGGCCTCCTGGATGGACTTCAGATCAACTTCCAGGCGGGCACGAGTGTTACGGTAGACAGCCATCGAGTTGAAGATCAAAGGATGGCCCTTCTGAGGGGTGCTTAGCGGGACCACAATAGTCTCTGGCTCACACACCTCGAGAGAGCTCTCCCAAGTTTCGAGGGCAAGACGCAGCTTGTACTCGGTGACCACGTCTTGCAGGGCCTCGAAACTGCGCTTATGGTTCCAAACCTGCAAGAACAAGGCATTGATGAGAACGCGAGTGGCAAAAGCACTGTAGCGAGTCTGTTCACCCTGGAAAAGGAAATCGTGGGCCTCGCGGACGGTGAGAGTTCCGTTAGCCACACCACGGCGCCAAGAATCTTCATCGGACGGGTCCAGGTTCCAGAGCGACTCAGATGATGGCAGCTCAAGGTTATCGAATTCATCGAAGCTCATCGCGGGAGTGTGGTTGAAGGTCAGAGTGAGCATGCCAAAGAAGATGTAGACCGCAAAGTAGGTGCGGCGGCAGGATTCATCTTCAATCCACTCTTCGCGGGAAGGCTGAATGCCCTGGCGGGCCTCGGTGCGAACCTTGAGTTGATAGCGGTTTCCGGCAACCATGTTAGCCAGCAGACTCTTGATGGAGCAAGTCCACTCAAGACCCTTCGGGTCGCCACTCCAGCTCTCAAAGACCATGTTGAGCAGAGTTCCCTGCATCAACCACAAGGGGCACTTGCGCGAATCAAAGTTCTCCTTGTGTTGCAAAAATTGGTTAACAAGGACCTTGGAGCCAACGTGTAGCATGAAAGCATGTTCACGCTCGAAAGTGTAAAGAGCACCAATTGAGAGAACAGAGAGCAAGAGGGGAGCCGACACGGTGGTTGGGCTAAATGACTGCTGATGAAGGAACGGCAGGTGAGGGTGATACAGGTTAAAGTAGGTAGAGAGGTACCGGTTCAACGCAGCTGTAGCTGGAAGCTGGAATGTCTCAGGGAGGGCACCAAGAGTGTCAGCGTTTTGAACGCGCTCGACAAGTAGGTTCCACTCCATATCGTCAGCAATTTGAGGAGCCCGGGGGAGAGTCAAGGCCTGGCTAGGACCGGGTGAGCGACGGTAGTTAACGGGGCTCACAGGACCGGTCATTGAGGGGAACGGGGACAGGGCATTCGGGGTTGAGTGGCCGGACATGGGGAGGGAGTTGGATAGAAGGACGTCTCCGACGGGGCCATGGCGGTCAACGAGGGTGGGCATCGAGCCAGTATCCGCGGGGGAGGTGAGGGTATCCCAAGGCATTTGAGGCAAGGTCGCGTTACCGGAGAGATAAGGCTCGAAGGAGCCACGACCGGGGGAAAGGGATTCGGATCGTTCGGAGACCTGACCGGTCGCCGCTGCTGCAGCCTTATGTTGGAAATCTGTCATCAACATGGCTGCAGTTTCAAGGTCGACCATACCATCACTGCTTGCCTCAATCTGTTCCAACGTCGCCGGATCAATAGTGATCGAAGGCTTGGATGGACCAGATGAGGAGGATTTTTGGACCCCTCCACCGCGTCTGCGGCCCTCTGCCACGAGAGGGATTCCGCCATCTTTGGCATGTACAGTTCGATCATGACGGAGGAGAAGATCGCGACGAACAAAAGTACTGCGACATTTTAAGCACTTAAAGGGTCTCTCTTTTGTGTCTGTATTCATGTGTCAGCTTGTGGGGGGATGATGTGTGAGTGGGAGGGAGGGGCGAATTTCCCCCCCAGTTCTGGGCTGGATCTTTCATTACTTACGGGATCGTTCATGTCTGCTTCTGTGTTCACTGCGACTGAAGGCACGGTTACAAAATTGGCACTTATACTTCTTCTCCGGAGCGGAGGTCTTCTTGGCCGGCGAGTTGCTGGCCGTCCCGGGAGCCGAGGGAGCCATTTGTGTGGAAAATCAAGCCGAATTGTCTCAGGCAAGAATCGAAAAAAACGGCGGTGGTATTGTCCCCTGGGTAATCTCGCACCGGTTCTGAAGGCGTGTCGACGACAGGAGTTCGTTGGGATGTCTGATCATTCCTTGGGTGGGGGAAACTGTGGGAAATCGAATGTCGCGCGAATGTGTAGTTTGTATCCAGCCACAGGCGGATAATCGAAATAATAATGGGGAGGAGAATATGGGGAAAAAAAATATACGAAGCGCTCGAAGGAATAAAGAAAGAGAAGGTGGTTGAGCGTACCAACACCGCAAGAGGAGGAGGGGAATGAAGAAAGTGGGAGGAGGGGGAGAAGAAAGAAGAGAGGGGGAAGTGGATGAGGAGAAAAGGAATTTGGGAAGTTTTGGGGGGGTCGCCCAGCCAAAGCAACTTTGGAAGGAGGGGAGGGAAAATGGAAAGTACGGAAGGGAGGGGTGGGACGTGGGCCTAAGCATCCTATCGCTTACTACGCGTGGATGTCGCGCTGGTGTGAGGGGCGAAAAGCGGGACTGGGGGGTGTTGTCCATCACCCAACTCTACGCAATTGTCTAAGCGGAAACACCCTAGATTTCCCCAGCCCCCTCTCTTTGTTCTTCTGTCGAGAACTACTCAAAAGACTACGGCCACGCACTTCCCGTTCCTCCCACCACCGGAACGGGCGCATTTGGCTGTGCCCCCCTTTTACCATACAGAATCGACACGTCGTACTCCGTAAGGATTATTAGATTTATTCCGATCGAACTGAGATCCACATGGCTTCAAAACTGGACACTTCAACCTCCCATCACTTCGGTTCAGCCGAACGTTGGGTCGCTCTAGAAGATCCTTTGATCGACCAAATACATCTTTGATGTTGATTTTGATGTATCGGGTATCCAGTAGACAGTATACAAACTAGAGCTACCCCTCCAACTTCATTCTTATTATTACATATTCTTTTGTATAGATCTTATTGACTAATCCCTTTGCAACGGTGAAACATCCACTAGAGAAAGAGGGTTAGGGGG
>Ga0209673_1001806_pt1 | contig 17616 bp, 18 predicted proteins | sample AraplaCol_mMS_r2_2_FD_184274 | JGI IMG/M metagenome (GOLD analysis project Ga0209673, IMG submission 184274) | Arabidopsis root microbial communities from North Carolina, USA - plate scrape MF_Col_mMS_r2 (SPAdes) (version 3) | ecosystem: Host-associated > Plants > Roots > Endosphere | place... | reverse complement strand
CGCGACGATTACTGGCGTCATGAGGGCAAGAAACGCAAGAATACCGACGGAGAGTCTGGTGGTCGTGGTAAGAAGCGCAAGTAATCTCAATTCGGAATTTTGTATAGGTCATGATGGGCATAGATATTTTATTATCATGCATAGACGGCGTTTTGAGTCACAAAAGCCAATGTATATCATTTTTTCTCATTTGACAATGGTGACTGCTAGTGTTTCCAAAATATTCCCACCATGTCGTAGGGCTTACTATGCTAAAGTGTCGTTTAGTTGTAGAAATACAGTTACTAACTCAGATGTAAATAGATCTAACACGGTTAACTCTGAGATGTCATATTCATGCTTCACTTCTACTCTGTAGTCCATCGGCATATCAGGTCTATCCGACAACTGCCGGCCCCGTCGTTTCAATATTCCATTGGATTGTTTCGGCTTGTTTCAGTAGCCACCGGAATCCACATCCTAACACGGCGTCTAAACTATTGATGGTTAGTATACCTCTGCTTAGTCTAGCAAAGACAACACCACAACACTATCATTCTTATTGCCCCATCAAAATGAAACAGCCAGGTGCCACCGGAGAACTCCCCCTGTTAATATGGCGCGGACATAGCTTCCAATACAAGCTACCACTGCAAGCTACTCAAGTCTCTAATTCGCGGAGTGATAGATTTAAACTCGAAGCGAAATTACTCCGGATTAGTGCTGGGAATTTGTGGAATTAACTAACATGTTTGTGTCGGTGCTGATGGGGCCCAGACTATCAAGCAGTTCCAAGCTTTGCTCGGCATGGACATATGTTCGGAGATGATGGAGATTTACTCATATGTGCTATAAAAGATGGTTCGATCTCTTTCTTTTGTTCTGAGGTTGGTAACCCCTAGCATTCTCTTCTCTCGTTTTTTTGTTCATTCATTCTTTTCTCTCTTATCATTTCTATTTCCAACATGCGCAGCGCGCTTTTACTTTCTTTTCTTCCCCTGGTTTTGGGATGCAATAACCCTGCAAGCCATGCCTGCGCCTCTGCGTATACTGCATCCAGCTCTGAGGCAGCGGCATTTTGTGCCACTTTTACTGCTAGCACAGTGACTGCTACCACTGGTCTTCCCGGATTTGCGTCTGCTTGTGATTTCAAGCCTAAGCACCTGTCGAGTGCTTGTAGTTGTCTTGATACAGCATGGGCCACGGCGGGCACCGGGTCTAGCAATGGCGCAGTAAGTACTATTCAATATTTCGAACGCACAAAAGTCTTGTTTGTCTAATTGTGCAATAGTCTTCTTCCGAACCATCTACAGCCCCTGCTATCACTGGCAGTGCGTCCGTCCCTGCGATCGCTACAAGCACACCCCTCGACAACAAGACGACCCTGGTGAAGACCACTCGGCCGTCAACGACCCAGACTTCTTCCTCGGTTGATATTCCAGCAATTACCCCAGCACCTACTTCCTCTGGCTCAAAGGCACTGGTAGCAGCGTCTGGATCAGCTTGTGTTGTCACCGAATACGCTTCCATCTCATCCGCTGTCGAATCTTGCACTAACATTGTGCTTTCTAACATCTCTGCGCCGCCTTCCAGCACAATCGACCTGCAAGGTCTCCAGACAGGTGCTGCAGTCACCTTTGCAGGCACTACCGTGAGTAATCATCCAATTGATTCTTCTTAGGGCTGTGTTGACCTCGAGTACTTTGCCCTAAACAGACCTTCGGTGATACCTTCGACGATGACTTCGACCCCATTGTTATTTCTGGAACAGATCTGACCATTACCGGCGCTTCTGGCCATGTGATTGAAGGAAATGGTGCTGCTTACTGGGATGGCGAGGGCTCCAATGGTGGTCAGGACAAGTGAGTTTCAATATTCTGCGAAAGAAGTACGACTTCTGATTGATTATTACAGGCCAAACCACTTCATTGTGGTGAAGCATGTTTATAACTCCGAAATCACCAACCTAAACATCAAGAATTGGCCAGTTCACTGCTTTTACATCAGCGGTTCTCAGCATCTCACTATTTCCGGTCTGACTTTGGACAACTCTGCTGGCGATGAGCCTAACGATGCTAGTGGTGACAAGGCAGCCGCTCACAACAGTGATGGATTCGATATCTCCTCGAGTGACTATGTTACTTTGGAGAATATCTCCGTGATCAACCAAGATGACTGTGTCGCTGTTACTAGTGGAACTGAGATCACCGTCGACAATCTATATTGCTCTGGAGGTCACGGTCTGAGCATCGGATCTATTGGTGGGAAGAGTAATAACACTGTGGATGGAGTCACGTTCAAGAACTCTCAAGTCAAGGACAGCCAGAATGGATGCCGCATCAAGTCCAACTCTGAAACTACTGGAAGTGTAAGTCTTCAGCCCCTTGATAAGACAGTAAACTGGTACTTGGATAAATAAACTTACTGATCGGTGATCCTATAGGTGAGCAACATCATTTACCAGAACATCACACTCTCTGGCATCACAGACTACGGCATCGATATCCAACAGGATTATCTCAATGGTGGTCCCACTGGCGAGCCTACCAACGGTGTGACTATTTCTGGAGTCACTTTCACTGATGTCACCGGAACAGCCACCGATGATGCTAAGAATTACTATATCCTTTGTGGATCAGACAGCTGTTCGGATTTTACTTTCTCTGGAGTTTCCATCACTGGAGGTGGCGAGGAGAGCAGCTGCAACTATCCTTCCAGTGGATGTCCTTCAAGCTAGAGCTAGGATCTTGAAGAGTTCTGAAAATGGCATCTGCGCTATCTCAGGGAAACCCGACTGTACTCTGGTTATTAGTAGTACTGGCTACTTTTAATAATTCACGTTTATCCTCTATTCCCAAGTGTACTACAAGGATTTAATACCAAATGAAAGGCACAATTGAACATGACCTCGGAAAGAGCAGTATAATCGTGGGCAGGCAAAGCATTTTTACAGTGGTCATGCTGTATGCTCTCACCTGATAGGTTCTTAGGCTAGTCATAAGGACTGGTCGCGGAATTTGTAGACTTCCTGGGCATCGCAAACCATCTCCATAATAACTTCAGGTTGAATAGAAATGGCTTATCTGTGCCTCTCAATTGACTGCCAATTCGATGATATTCAACGTTGCCCCTCCATCATTTTCCACCCCCACCGGAGCACCAAGGAGAGTTGCTTTGCTTGTGGAATAATGTTACGTCGAGTGCCTACTGAGATAGGTATAGTAGAGCTGGAATTTATCCTACGCAGATACTCCATGACCAATGCCAAGTATTCCAATCACCCTGTGGATGAAAAGCCTGCCTAATGTACATAGTCAGGAGCAATACTAGTAATGCATGTAAGTACATGATGACATCAGTTTGCATATGTGAATTCTTCAGGGAATTCAGGCAAATGAAGCATATGAGGTATAACTCACAGCTAAGGGTACTAGTGCGGCCTCGGGATTTTTCGAACTTGAAATGTCATGGTTGTTTCGTTTCCCACAGAAATTGTATTAGTACTATAGAACGGCCCCAGGTCCCTTGACATTAATCTGATCTTACCATGTCAGTCTCGAAATGTCTGCACCCTGTGTCCTGAATCCATCTCAGTTCTGCATTGAAATGAAACAATGTCGAAGCTTGCAGAGTATGGCAGAGACCTCACCAAACGCTCTGACTGAAAAGGCAATCCTCCGATGGGGAGATCTACATTGTGCCTGTTTTGCCGTGCACGACAATAGTCTGCCGTAGGTCAATGTGTCTTAGCTCGATGAAACTCCGGCTAAAATATGCGGGGATCTGATCGGCTAAAAAGTGTTGCTGAAACATTGGCAGTGCGATATGATCTTGGCGATTCTCAAGGGGGAGTTCTACTGCAATATAATTGCAGGAGAATCCCAATCAAATGGGAATATTTTTTTCATGTTATTTGCCAAAGGTTTGTTGGTTTTCTGATAGCACAAATTTGATTCGACATCATGCGATATCTCTCAGGCCAAACAACCATGCGATCTCTCGTTATTTCTTTGCTGTTTACATCCATAAGTACTGTTGCTGCAGACTGCGACCTTCCCTCAACCTACAGCTGGACATCGACAGAAGCACTGGCGGAGCCCGCATCGGGATGGGCGTCGCTTAAGGACTTTACCAATGTGGTCTATAATGACCAACACCTCGTTTATGCCTCATTTGCGGATACTTCTGGCACATATGGCTCGATGAACTTTGGTCTTTTCTCTGACTGGTCAGACATGGCATCGGCAAGCCAGAACAAAATGTCATTTGGGACCGTTGCTCCAACATTGTTCTACTTTGAACCGAAAGATACCTGGATCTTAGCCTATCAATGGGGTGCAACTGCCTTCTCTTATCGAACCTCATCAGATCCCTCCAACGTGGATGGATGGTCATCGGAGCAGGAACTTTTCTCCGGTACAATTTCCGACTCTGACACAGGTGTCATCGACCAGACGGTGATTGGTGACGATGAAAACATGTATCTCTTCTTTGCTGGCGACAATGGCAAGATTTACAGGGCCAGCATGCCCATTGATGATTTCCCGGGCTCCTTTGGGACAACATCAGAGATCATTCTGAGCGACACCACAGCTAATTTATTCGAAGCTGTGCAGGTCTACACTGTCAGCCAAGGGAAATATCTTATGATCGTCGAGGCTATCGGGTCCAATGGACGTTATTTCCGCTCTTTCACAGCGGATAGCCTGGGCGGATCATGGACTGTGCAAGCAGGCACTGAGGATCAGCCCTTCGCTGGCAAGGCCAATAGTGGAGCCACATGGACAGACGATATTAGCCATGGCGATCTCGTTCGCAGTAATCCTGATCAAACGATGACTATTGATCCTTGTAACCTGCAACTCCTATACCAAGGCCGGAAGCCTGGGGACAGCGGCGATTACAATATTTTGCCATATCGGCCTGGAGTTTTGACTCTGAAGTGATAATTGGAAGCTAAAGTCTGCGCGGAGTATATAAAACTAACGAGATTGATTTCTTCCGAGCTCGATTGTCGCATGGACGCGGAGGATTACAACTTAGTGTAAGGTCAAATGATAACCGTGGAATGCAATATCTATATCATCCATAATATTACCTAGTACTGTACCCGTAAAATAAAGTGGACTTTATTGCCGATCTCGGAAATTAAAGAACCCAACTCCACGAATTCTGAATTTCCATATAAATTACTATCAAATGAATGTAATCTTATGCCGTAGTAATCTTTTACTCACTCAAATAATTACCAATTTGTGATGACTCTATTTTAGAAGGTCCACCTTCTTAGTATATACTCTTGCTTCTCTTCTCATCAACCACAAACCTACGTAGTAATAGTAGGTACTAATACTATGGATAACGTGAACGCTAACAGCACCTCTCATAGTAGTCCCCAATCTGGAGTCCTCCACCGTGCTGATGCCATGCATCCTAGATCAATCCCATCCGCGTCTGGATTCATAAATGTATATGATTAGTGAACCCACTCACGATTGTAGTAAAAGGTATGGCATACTCCAATATAGTCAGCTGTGACACGTGACCACGCGTCGCCGCAGTGGGAAAGCCTAGACGGGCGATGGACGACGCCCTTTGGTTCGCTGCAGTTTCGCTGCAGAAATCTTAGAACTTCAAGTCTCGACGTAAACTTCTGGGTCGGCCATTACTTCCTATATTTGTTCAGCGTCCCAGGAAATTTTCATACTCCCTTTCCAAAGTGCCAGTCGGACTATATCTCTCTCGGCGCTCTGGTGGACTCTTGGCCGTTTCGCCGCTCGTGTTCAACCTTGCGCGTGCTGGTCGATCGCCACTGCATTGGGCAGATGCTCCTGACTTCCACCGCGGCGGTCTCTGCATTTTTCCATTTTACTCTTGAGGGGACTCTTGAGGAAATTCGCATCCTGACTGTCAACCAAAAAATTGTCGCTTGGTCGGCCTGAGGTATTTGCAGTGCGTCTCAATCAGTGCAAGGCGCAGGAAGATTTGGATCTCGTACATGTTTAAAGCATTTGCGTGGCCGCGTCATTTCGCAATTGACGCTTGGTCGCGTGCTGTGGCATTTTAGCTTTGCATTGCAGTGAGCCCCAGCTTTTACCCTCCTTCCTCTTTATTCCCCCCGATCATGAATGGCATTGACTATGGACCTTCGTGTCGCGGGGTTCCCCATGCGGAGGCCAGTGCGGATACTGCGACGAACTCCGCCGCATCTTTCGCGGCTTCCAGCCACACTACGGGAGAAATTCAAGTCCCACGTTCACCCCAAGCACTCTCTTTGCAGGTGAATGGACTAGAAGCCGGGGTTTACAGTAATTCCAACCCCGGTTGTGTCGAATCGTCTGAGCGTGGCAGTGAGACCTCCGATGGTCAGCGACCCGACCTACACTCTGCAAGCACCTTCACAGAATCCTTACCCAGCCAACCTTCCTCCTCATTAAATGATTCGAACCGGTCCATGGACAGCGATAACCCACCTCTCATGAATGGCGACATCTCGTTGTCGAATACAGTCCAAGAAAGGTCAACATTGGAAGCCCTGTATGATTTAAAAACCAATAAAAATGGAACACCATATGGTACCGGCAGCACAATGAAAACGGAGTACCAAAGCGATCATTCTCAGACACCTTCAAATGACGAGGATATTCATTTGGGTACCGGTGCGCGTTATAAACCAGGTCACAAACGGACAGCAACTGGAGACATCAAAAGTGTCTCCACGCTTGCTGCACCCGCTCGCTCGGATTCCAATGGAGTCGCACGTCGGCGGTCAAAAAGCACGGGGTCGCCAATTTCTGGAAGCAGAATCGCTCAAGTAAGGATCATCTTTGAGTGCTCGTTTTCTGGGTGTTATTAACGCAAGAAAAGTTGTCTGTCCATATCCGGACGCGGCTATCATATGCAGCAGCCAAAATAGAAAAGTCCCGCAGATCACCATCTGCCATGGAACTAGCACTTCGTGGCCTAGAAAGCTTAAGCGCTTCAAATACTGCCCCGAATGGCGATGCCTCAACGTCCGGGTCGACCACTACACTTAACTCGCAACATAGCCAGCGCCCAACACCAGTTGGTACACGGTCTAATAATCGTTCTCACCATAGGTCGCAGTCAGCATTCTCCTCTTCAAGCACTATCTCCCAAATTCCTAAGCTGGCCCCTCCTGCTGATATTGTAGCCTCAAGCGGAGAACCGCGGCGGCGGCGACCAAATCCAAATTGGGCCGCAAAACCTTTTGATCCCAGTCGGCATACCCGGCATCGACGCCATCATTCTCATCAAGATAACGCTTTTTCCCGACCGTATAGTGGGTCACCAAGAGTCATGGGACCGGGAACGCCATCTATACCCCCTACGACCCGGTCGCCTGCATCTCAAAACGGGTTTTATGGTTCGCGGACCCAATCAGAAAACACTGCTATGGAGCAAGATGCAATCGAAACGCTCCTCTTCATGTCTAGCCCTGAAAACTCTGGGTATCGCTCCAGCCCTAGACCATTACAACCGCCTCCTACACAACACAGTTTGAATGCATCACTATATGCTCATGATGAGAAAGCTGAACCACAAACTCAACATAGTCAAAGCTCTCAAAGCGTAGAGTCTCTACGCAATCACGATCTCGAATCACACAGTCTGGGGCTGGGCTTGGAAGCCCACGCAGGCGATGAGATCGACCGCATTCTGGACCAAATGGACAGTGACAGTGAAGAAGACACACGATACGCTTCCCATCGTTTTGAACAAAAAAGTCGGAATCCTAGATGGAATCATGGCCGACCATGATAAACCCTCGAGAATGATCTGTGCAATATCAGACTCATAATACATCGCATAGAACTTTTGGAAATATCTGGTGCTCGTTGCATTTACATTTCTGATCATCTAGGGATATTTCTTCCCTTCATTCGAGCATTAATCTCATGGCATTCGGGAAATGGTACACAGCCATGAAGAGCCGGGGACTTACTAGAATACCGCGGCATTACGAAATAATACATTATTGACCACCGATGGAATGCATTCTCATGTAACGGCCATGGACCTTTCACTAAGTAGTAGTCATAGTAGTCGGCAGCTATTATCGGCAAGGGTATACTATTGGTATGCTTGTTGCCCATCCAGGATGACCGTTATCATAGTGTACGGGGAGGCCATTATCCGTTGTCCGCGAATAGACCAGTATATTCTAGCAATTACCACATGATTGTGAACAACCAACTTGTAGCAATTTACCTATAGATTGTATTAGAAACAGCACCTCTACCGGTGATTTAGAGGTCATTCTCTAAACAATTTTAGTATGTCCTCTTTGTAAAGCAAATCTCGATCGACACCAACATTTTCAGGCAATAATATCGCCTGAGGCATACGTCACGTGTACCTGCTTCGTCGACCGCCAACGCCCTCGATGAACACGCCAACTACCAGGAAGAGATCACAGATTGGACAATTGGAGCATTTTGTCTGTTCAGGTTCCCTTTTTCTAGTCCACATTTCTCGGTCCCGAGCTGCGGGTGATCAAAGGTTCCACCGGATGGACATATTGGGGTGATCTTCCGTGACAGGGACACCCTTTGATCTGCGATCCAGTACCTCCGGCATTGACTTGTCCCGTGGTGACTTACAAGTGAGTAAACCTCGATTTCATGCTGTGTACCCTAGCGATTCTCTCACATGAGCTTAATGATTACATGTCTTTCTCCGGATCATCATCATTAGATACGATCATTCTTCCCTTTAAGCTTGTTACTGCCTACAGCCGTGGCCTTTAATATCAACATGTCTGACTTTCATCATTGTGATTCACAGCTCTTGCGCGAAGTTTCTCTTGTCTCACCTGTGGATCGGGAGTTTGTGCTTCGTCTATTAGAAAATCCTGATCTTTTACCCAGGCCCTCTAGCGCAGTCGACTTCAGGAGGCTAGCCTGCGGCTTGTCTGTTCAAGCGAACCAGGATAGGACGAATTAATTTGAGACGCAATCATTATCAAGGTATTATCTCGCTCTGGTGACAGTTGTCTAGCATTTTCATGCTCATTACTCATCTCAGGGAACATTGTCTGCACCTCCAGCTACCCAGTGTTGGACCTCGAGACTTCGTGAACCGTGAAACTGCCGTTCGACGCCAAGAGGCCCAGTCGACCCCCAGAAGTGACCTTTTGTCACAATCTGGTTTCGTCGAATCAAAACTTTGTTTGATTTGCTTGACCGTCTTGAAACGGCAATATTTGTGGCTCGTGATTCGGACTCAAACCACGAAGACGAAAGGCCGCCCAGTCCCTCAATTTATGAGAGTGATATAGGTAAGACGGAAACTTTCTTTCGTGGTTCCTCAAGCTCAAGCAGCAACCGAGATTGTCGAGCTCCATCTTGTGATATTAAGCTTCCTGGTCGCACCTTAAGCCAGTCTTACAGGCAGGTTGTTGATGATTTTCCTGTGGATGACTGCTCGAAGATCAACGACCACCAACAACTTTCGGAAAGCATCGGCCGACCTGATCAAGGCTTGTTAGCTATTCGTGAAAGCATCGCTCGGGCTAATCCATCAATCGACCAGGCCAGTGAGCAGAAGAAAGACAAGCATCGTATATATCTTGCGAATCGCGGGAAACAACGTCGAAGAAGACATAGCCACTCTTTTTTGAACATCGGCTTAGGATTCTCTTCTATCAGCCGCTTTTATCCGAGGGGCATCACGAGTAAATTGAAAACTCGCCTCTCCTCTTTACAAGGGACTGGTCCCTAAGAATCACCAAGACAAAATACGAGCAGGTCTCAATACTCTTCTGGAATCTTTATTTCACGCACAGCAGTACAACCAAAATGGATACTCGCGCATCAAGGTTCTTGGATCCCTCGTCTGCCATGGCAGCGATTACCAGGCATAAAGCCGAGGCAATCAAACTGGCAAGAGAACAGGGAAATGCTGTGGTAGAGATGTGTCGTCGCGCTAAGTCTGATGTGCCACCTTACGAATTCGAAGAACTGATCGGCAAAGGCGCTTATGGACGTGTCTACAAGGGACGCGAAACCCCATCTGGTCGGTTGGTAGCAATTAAGGTTCTTGACATCGACTCATTGGACTACAAGTCATTACGTGACTTCAGGGATGAATCTATTAAAGATTTCATTCATGAGACTAAGGTAATGAAGCAAGTGAAAGATTCTGGCGCCAAGAATATCAACGAGCTCATTGAAGCAATCTCCATCCATTCTCAATTATGGCTGGTCTGCGAGTACTGCCCAGGTGGTAGTGTCCGAACTTTGGTAAATATTCCTTCTAGCTTTTTCATTTGCGACATTAGCGATTGACTGATATTTCCAGATGCGTGCAACTGGCGACAAACTTGAAGAGAAATACATCATTCCTATTGCACGAGAGCTTGCTGTTGGTTTACATGCCATTCACGAAGCGGGTATTATCCATCGTGATGTGAAGGGTATGGTCTTTCAATCCTGACTTTCGTTCAAATAACCTGCTAACCAAGATTAGCTGCCAATATTCTTATCCACGAGGAAGGCCGACTTGAAATTTGTGACTTTGGTGTAGCAGGTGTTTTGCAGTCGCATCAAGATAAACGTTCTACGTGGATCGGAACTCCACACTGGATGCCTCCTGAGATGTTCGCAATGAGAGGGCCTGCGCACCATTATGGAAATGAGGTATGCTCATTTCGCTGGTTAGCTTTTTTGGGACTCCTGCTAATGTCCTTTAGATTGACGTATGGGCATACGGCTGCACCCTATTTGAATTTGCCACAGGCAATCCCCCCAACTCGGGACTTCGTGAGCGGATGCAAATCGGGCGACAATTAAATCGAAACGTCCCGAAGCTTGACAGCGAAGACTACAGCCAGGGGTTAAAGGATCTGATTGCATATGCGCTTCATTCTAACCCGGCAACACGCCCGTCTATGGCAGACATCCTAGCCCATCCCTACATAGCTGAAACAGAAGAGGAATATCCTACACTGTCCGTGGCTGAACTTGTCAGGAATTACTACCAGTGGTCCCAGCGAGGTGGACAGCGAGTGTCCCTCTTTCACCCAGGAGGAGCTGCTGCAGCTGAGCTTCCAGGCACCGAAGAAGCAGATGAGGACTGGAATTTCAGTACAACAGACGGGTTTGAACGACGATTCTCCGTCATTGACCTCGATCAAATCGCCGCTTCACTTGCGGAGATGGAAGAGGCGATTAGCCCAACAACTCCAACACCTGAAAATGACTTTGGAGACGAGTTCAACGAAGCTGACCTGGACCCCGAGGATAAAGCAAATTTTGATGAGCGAGTTCGCCGTGGTGCAGCAGCAATGGAAGGTCTTTTTGATGAGGAAAAGCCTAGCTACAAGTACGAGACCAAAAACGATTTCGTTCCCATTCAGCCTAGCCCTCCGCCCTCAGATCTCCCTCTTCGCACCGAGACGGATCGATCGTCAGTCACATCAACATTCATCGATATTGATATCGGCTCGTTTGACTCGTCTCATTATGCAGCCGGTGCACCTTCCGCACAACCATTCCAACTGGCCGATGCAGATACCATTCGCGCCAATCGATCAAGCCTCCGTGTCTCCCGGGGCTCTGGTGATAATAGTTCACAATCAGCTAGCAGTGATAACGATGGGAATGAATCGCAGGAAGAAGACTTCGTTCCATCGGGCCCGCGGCCCCCCACTATGGACTGGAAATTCCCCACGTTCATGCAACAGCCTTCGGAAGATGAGCCCCAGGCTGCAAAAGAAGAAGCTCCAACCAGCGAACCTATTCAAGATGAAAAAGAATCTTTCCAGGATGAGAAACGCGCTACAATGGAATGGACTTTCCCTGTCATGGGAGCCCAATCCACATCTATACCAGCTATTGATGAACAGACGAGTACCGATCGTCATGATACTGTAAAGGGCCCTGTGCCCGGCTTGCAAAGACAGGCCACAGATTCACCTGCAATCTCGCGTCCATCAACCTCTGCCTCCAACAGCTCGACTATGTCGGATTCCGATTATGATCCATTCCGTTTTGATCGACCAACCACTCCCCAGGATTCATCACACGCCAATTACTTCGATGCCGAATTCCCGAGTCTGGTTGATAATGCTTCGGATGTCGAATACGATTCAACAGGCGTTCTTGATGGACCGGGACCAGACGAAGAAGAAACACATCCGCTATGGAAAGAACATACTGAAATAATCTCTCCGGACGACGTACCACCGCTGCCTACTGCCATTCCAGTGCATGATAGTCCCGGTGATACGCCCACAGAGGTATCCGAGCCAGGGTCCCCTGTCTCAGAGCCTTTGCAGACTGCCCGCCGAGATGACGCATCCTCGATAGCCACGAATTTTACAGAGACAGATGATATTTCTTTCCCTGTCCTTGTTCCTCCTAATGTTGACAGTCTCATGGAGGGTGCAGATGACGCTGCCGTTACAGCCGAGCTAGACCGTCTGCTTGGGGACTTCCTCGGCGCTCTTTCAGCGACTAGTGAGGCTCTGTCGAGGGCGACTACTGAACCTAGGGTGAATGATGCCACACATGCTGCTGAAGCGACTCCATAGTTTCATGTTGATGTCCTTACTCATGATTTTGTTTCATTAATGGCGTTAGCATATAATACCACTTGTTAAATATTCAAGGATGGGCTTTACTCTATGTCCAGGTGACCAATATCATTTTCTTTCTGCTTATGATTCAATCCCATTCTCTTCTAGAGCGTAACTAAATCGAAATTGCTAGCAAGAAAGAACAGAAATGGCCCAACGGTGTCTATTGTTCCATCAATTAATCGTTATATTGTCAGTGACGCTAGTTGAGGGTGAGGTTGTGGCAGTCCAACGTGGGACTTCAAGGCAGACGGACTAGATTTCGTTCTTCTCCCTCGTAAACACCCAATTTCGCTCCCCTCCCTGATCATTATTCCATTCCCACATCCTTCATCCTTCATTGGAATGATCTTTCATTGCATCTCATCATGCTGGGAGGATTCTCGAGTAAGAATTCATTAAGATCATTCGCGCCTACACAGACCCCAGCCCTACTACGCACGCACAGTGAATGGAGAGAGGTGCTCATGGAGGTCAAAAGCTTGTATCTCCAACGACAATATAAACAGTGTGCCACACAAGCCAAAGATATACTCAGTACTGCCAAACCACCAGTATGATCCTTGATTTGAGCTCTCTGAAACCAAGCATTAACAAATCATGCCACAGGTCCATCCTATCTATCGGGTCTTTCTCAACTTCTACGCCGCTATATGCTACGAGCTTCTTGGTCAATCAGCCCACCTCTACTCTAATACAAAGATTTCCCTTCTAAACGCGGCATTGGATTGTTTCGTCGAATGTGGTGCTGGTTTACCAGGACCAATTCCCCTACCTAAGCTATCCAAAGTCCAGAAAACGCCTCCTCCCAGCCCACCAGGCCGATGCCCTTCTACACCTCACACGCCTAGACGAAATTTGGTTTCGTTTGATGGAGGGCCTTTTCAATCCCCGGGCCGTGAATCCCTTGTTCGCAGTATCACGCGATTAATTGACATCTCTCTTTGGAATCAGGAAGACGATGACCCTTTCATCTCGGATAGTGAGGATAGCTCTGAGACAGATTTCATATTCTCGCTTTCTCCTCTTGCTGGGAAATCGGCGAGGAAGTTCGTGACGAAATCTGAAAAGGATCGCCTATTCCGTGTTGTGATCTCTCCAAACAAGAACCCTACAATGGAAGATAAAGAGCCTGTTAAGAAGCCCTCCCTTATGCCATCTCCTCTACGAATACATAAGTTTTCGAAAGATGTCATCCCCCCCTTGGTGCTGAAACCGCGATCTCTTGATAGCCGCAGTAGCAATAAGAGCAGCTCGCAGAGCAGATGCTCGACAAGACCTCTTCCTCCAGCTTTACCTTTGAGGGTGATCCCAACTACAAAGTTAAACATCCAAGCCCAGAAAAGCGACAAAAAGACCACCGTCAACGGAGTAAAAACCCCGTTTAAAATTGGAAGCCCACGTGTTCAATCCGTTAAGGATATCACCCCTGCAGTCCAGGAGAATAGCACGGAACCCATATCTCCAGCACGCGCAGCACGAGTCATCCGATATAATCATGGCCTTGAACTCCTTCGCTCCCAGATATCATTTAATATCACCTCGATACAACAACATATCGACCACGTCTTGGCTATCCAACGCACTCGACGATCCCGCAAAATGCGACGTTCAACATCATTCTGGAGTTTCGATCCCGTCAAGTCCGATGAGGAAGGTGATGATCTCAATAATGAGCAAGAGCCTGTTCTGGATGAGTTCGGGAATATCTTGGTTAAGGAGACGAAGTCGCAGAGAATTGCTCGGCTTCGTTCGGATGGATGGGAGACTGTTGGATTACGTTCGCCTCGGACTACATGGAAGGGAGCGCAGTATTATCAGGAATTTTGTGCTATGGTTTTGAGTGAGATGTATATGGACCAGTGAGTATGTGTGTGGACTGGGCTATACAATAATTGAGGTGTATAATGGATGAATTGTCGATGTCTTTGTTTTCTCCAGTTTTTGTGCTTTTATATTTACGTGATTCAGGAGTTTTGATCAGGTCTTGCGATATTTGAATAGGTTACTTTGTACTAGTATTGTTTTATTGGTATTTTTGCAATATTATGGTTTTCATTGGCCGGTAATCTTATCATTTTTGACTATCGCTGGTAGTCTTTTGAAGCATTTCCCAAGGCAGCAGAGTTACTACCCAACTCGACATTCTGTAGTATGCTATATCACGCACAAGGATTATAGCCCTTTGCTTATCGCAGACCCCAAGCCTTGACCTATTTCCCCTTTTCCGAAGACTCCTCCGAGTTGATTACCCAGTTGATCCTGGATCTTGCTGAGATTCTGGTCTTCTGTGAGCTTTTTGGCTGTCAAGCTCTCTGTATTGAGTTAGCACTGGCTTTTTTTCGGAGTAGTGTAGAAGATAGCAAGAATGGAATTCACATACTCTTCAATCCATAAGACACTTTTGTCTCGCCCATTTGATCGAGCAAGATCTCCTGGAGTCTTTTCTGGTAAGGGTCTAGAGTACCGGAAACCCAGGCGGCAATGAGAACCAGCTGTGAGAGGAGGTAGAGGATGAAGTAGAACATTTTCAAGTATGGATGGCAGTGTATTCAACTTCACAAGTTAATTTTGTTCACCAGTGTTGTTTCTAGGTTCAGCTTTCATTGAATATTTGGAGGATATCAGAATATATATAACATTCATCTTATGTCAAGGTCATTCAAGCCTATGACGTCCCTGGCGTAGGATATGACGCTGCAGAAGGCTAGTGGGGGCATTTAGGTACCAGTACACTTGAAACACACCCAAATTACTACACTTGAGATGTACTGGTTAGTATATCTTCTAGTAACACTCCAAAACTATCAGTAAATATAAGATAGCTTACTATTCGAGGACCACCATTTACTATTGGAGTAGACCACGATCTAGTAGTATATCACTTACTATACTTGGTTAACAGTAAACAATATTTTTCATTGAAGTACCAGAGATATGAGTACTACTTATAATTGATATCAACAACTACCATTATCCTCTTCTTAAATAATCTACTCTTCTCATCTACTATTAAATACTTCGCAATATTGAAATTCATAGTTGAACAGTTCAGCCCCCACGGTCAGTTGTGGCGGTGCTGCGATGGTCCACTCTCGCCTTATCGCGCGCGCGTCTAGACTCAACTCAAAACTCTCCAACTTCCATGAGAGCTCAGCTGTGCTCTTCTCTTTTTCTCTTCTTACATTCCATTGATACTCTTCTCTTCTAGTAAGCATACTTTGCTCATTCATCCTCTCCAACTTCCCATTGCCCTCCTCCTGTCCGTCCGATCATCAAATACTTTGGACTGCAGCCGCATCCACTTTCTTTCCCCGCCGAGCCCCTCAAGGCTGAAATTTGTCCTCTCCCTCCACTTATTAACATCCTCCTTCTTTCACCAAATTATAGCAACCTTCCTCTGCCTGTCTATCTCTTCTCCTTTCTCCTCTCTCCTCTCTCCTCTCCTCCCATCATCCTCTCGACCTTTTAGCCCCGCCATCTCCGCTGCGGGGTCTCGCCAATCCGCTTTTGCTACCTGACGGATCCTCCTGTCCTCTTCCCCTCGGATCGTACCTGTCGCACACCGACTCCAATCGTCTTGGCTCCTGTCAGCCCTATTTCGCACACTATGAGTTGTGAGTCAATTTTATATTCAGTGGGCTCAAGTCTGATCACTGGCATCTCCCACTTGTGAGCGGCCGTGATAAATTGCCCTCCTTGGTTATTGAAGTCGATCTTGGTCTTGGCCCGCATTGCTTTGCGCCTTGATCATGCAATATCTTTGTTTAGCTGCATTCGTGAGATTTTTCTCCGTGTGGCTCTTCACTACTGCAAGCTTCCTTGCCGATCTCCTTTTTGCTCTCCACTCTATTTATTCCGATGGTCTGCTCTGCTTTTTGTCTCTGCCTTCAAACAACACACTTTCACCCTACACTATATCAGTGTCCGATAAGAAGCTTTTCTCGCAAAATCATGTTTACTATGCAATTATCCAATGTGCAATCTGCTAACATCGCTTCCGATTTCCAGTCGCCAATATGCTCAACAAGCTGTCTGGACAGCCAGAGAGCTATGAAAAAAAGTAAGCTCGGCCTGCCCAATTGATTCGAACCGGCCCAATATTTGCGCATGCTGATCCTCTCAACTTTGTTATAGGGCTCTCTACAAGTTCGGACGCACTCTGGGTGCCGGTACATATGGAATCGTCCGTGAAGCCGAGTCTACTGATGGCGCCAAAGTTGCCGTGAAGATCATCCTCAAGAAAAATGTTCGGGGTAATGAGGGCATGGTTTATGATGAGCTTGAGATGTTGCAAAAGCTTCAGCACCCTCACATTGTCTCTTTCGTGGATTGGTTTGAGTCTAAGGTGGGCTCTCTTCCCTCCGACCTTTGTAGTTTGACTTGGATCTTAAGCTGACCACGAAATAGGACAAATTCTATATCGTCACTCAATTGGCAACCGGTGGAGAGCTGTTCGATCGCATCTGCGACTACGGAAAGTTCACAGAGAAGGATGCATCGCAGACAATCCGCCAAGTACTTGACGCCGTTAACTACCTGCACCACCGTAACATTGTCCATCGAGGTTAGATCACTCCAGTCTTGGCTGGTATGTTATCGATCAGAATCTCACTAATATGCGTATAGATTTGAAACCCGAGAATTTGCTTTACCTTAATCGCAGTGCCGATTCCGAGCTGGTCTTGGCTGACTTTGGTATTGCCAAGATGTTGGAGAATCCTAGCGAGGTTCTTACTAGCATGGCAGGCTCTTTCGGCTATGCTGCTCCTGAGGTGATGCTTAAACAGGGTCACGGAAAGGCCGTCGATATGTGGTCGCTTGGTGTCATCACCTACACTCTGCTCTGCGGTTACTCTCCCTTCCGTGCCGAGAACCTCACAGACTTGATCGAAGAATGCCGAGGAGGCCGCATCATCTTCCATGAACGATACTGGAAAGATGTCTCTCAAGATGCTAAGGATTTTATCCTTACTCTTTTGCAACCCGATCCTAGCAAGCGTGTAACATCAGACGAGGCCCTGAAACACATGTGG
>Ga0209673_1001805_pt1 | contig 17621 bp, 14 predicted proteins | sample AraplaCol_mMS_r2_2_FD_184274 | JGI IMG/M metagenome (GOLD analysis project Ga0209673, IMG submission 184274) | Arabidopsis root microbial communities from North Carolina, USA - plate scrape MF_Col_mMS_r2 (SPAdes) (version 3) | ecosystem: Host-associated > Plants > Roots > Endosphere | place... | reverse complement strand
GTGGGTCACGAACAACCCGCACGGCGCCTACATGGCGCGCGGCATCCACGGGCAGAGCATCTACATCGATCCGAAGGCCGAGATGGTGATCGTGCGCTACGCCGCGCATCCGGTGGCGGCCAATGCGGGGAACGACCCGCTCACGCTGCCCGCGTTCCAGGCCGTGGCCGAGGCGCTGATGCGGCCCTGAGTTCCCAGGCCAGGGGCTTAGCCCCGTGCTTGGGCGATCACCAGGAGCCCGTCCATGATCAGGCTTTCGACCAGCTCGAAGTCGCCGTTCATCACGGGCGCCATCTTCCAGCCCGCGCCGCCAGTCATGTAGCAGGCCGGCTCGGCTCCGCAGTGCGAACGCACGTGCTGCACCATGCGCTCGACGGCGCCGGCAATCGCGTAGGTGCCGCCGCTGGTGAGCGCGTCGCTGGTGTTGGTCGGAAATTCGCGCACTTCGCCGGTGGGCACGTGCAGCCCGGCCGTGCCCGACTCCAGCGCGCGCAGCATGATGCCGTGGCCCGGCAGGATCAAGCCGCCCAGGAACTTGCCGCTCGCGTCGATGGCCTCCACCGTGACGGCCGTGCCGATCATCACCACCACCATCGGCCGCGCCGGCCCGGCATCCAGCATCCGGTGCCGCGCACCGATCATCGCCACCCAGCGGTCGGCGCCCAGCCGCGTGGGATGGTCGTAGCCGTTGACGATGCCGGCTTCGGCCGGGCTGGACACCACCCAGCGCGGTGCGCAGTCGAAGCGCTCCTCGATCTGCTCCTCGGCGCGGCGACGCACCGCATCGCCCGCCACCACGCAGCCGAGCATGGAACCGGGCGCGGGCAGGTCGGCCCAGGGGCCTTCGGCCAGCCGCTCGATGTGGTCCAGGAACTCGGCTCCATGCGCCTGCAGCGCAGCCCCCGGATGCGCGGCATCGTAGAGAGCCCATTTGAGGCGGGTGTTGCCGATGTCGATCGCGAGGAAGGGGGATGCCATGCGCGGGATTATTGCGACTTTGTCGACGTTCCTGCTGGCGCATCGACGACACACGCGGCGCGGGCCTACGCCGGCACCGCCCGTTCCGCCGCTACATTCGCCAGTTCCATCCACCACGGCACAAGGAGACCACCATGGGATTGCTCAGTTTCATCAAGGAAGCGGGTGAAAAACTGTTCGGCGGATCGTCGGCCCAGGCCGCCGAGCCGGACGCCAACGCCAACACCAAGGCCGCGGCGGCCATCAAGACTTACATCGAGACGCAGAATCTTGGTCTCACGGGGCTGGAGGTGACCTACACCGCCAGCAGCGGGCTCGTGACTCTGGCCGGCCAGGCCCCCTCTCAGGAGGCCAGCGAAAAAGCCGCGCTCGCGGCGGGCAACGTGGCCAACGTGACGAGCGTGGACAACAAGTTGGTCGCGCCGGCCGCGCCGCCGGCCCAGTACCACGACGTGGTCAAGGGCGACACGCTCTCGGCCATCTCCAAGAAGTACTACGGCGACCCCAACAAGTACAACGCAATCTTCGAGGCAAACAAGCCGATGCTGAGCCATCCGGACAAGATCTATCCGGGGCAGAAGCTGCGCATCCCGGTGCTGTGACCCTTCTCTCTTGAAAAGGCCCGCCGTTCCCGTCGGGCCTTTTTCATTTCAGTTCTGCTTCCAGGGCAGGCCGCGCTTGCGCCAGCCGCCGATCAGGCCCCGGTGCCCTTGGTCATCGGGATTGCCCTCGAAGCCTTCGAGGATGTTGTAAGCCTCGAAGCCGAGTTCGGTGGCGCGCTTGGCCGCGGCGATGGAACGCACGCCGCTGCGGCACAGCAGCACCAGCTTCTTGTGGCCGCCCTCGCCGACGGCACGGATGCCGTCGTCGAAGTCCGGGTTGGGCACCATGCCCGGCCACTGCTTCCAGGCCAGCGGCACGGCGCCGGGCACGTAGCCGACCCATTCGCGCTCGGCGTCGCTGCGCACGTCGACCAGCACGGCCTCGCCGCTCGCCATCCACTGTGCGGCCTGCTCGGGCATCACGTCGCCGGCGTAGCCTTTTTCCCCAACGGGTTCGGTCATTTCTCTTTGTCCTTCAATTTAGTGCGGGGTAACCCCATGGGCGACGGCCATTTCGGCCGCGCCGGTGACTCATCCGATGCTGAATTTTTCACCGGTTCGTGAAAACCCTGTTTGTTACGTATTCGGCGGCGCCAAAGATGTGAAACGGGCCTGCCGAACATAACGCCAAGGTGGCGGGCAGGGTTTCTTCGGTCAGAACTTGTATGGAGAGACAACATGACAGACAGCAAATCACCCCGCCGCCGCAGCCTGCTCAAAGGCGCGGCCGTGGCCGCCGGCGCCATGTCGGCGCCGATGGTCAGCATGGCCCAGACCACCTCGCTGCGGTTCCAGAGCACCTGGCCCGCCAAGGACATCTTCCACGAGTACGCGCAGGACTTCGCGAAGAAGGTCAACGACATGGCGGGCAACCGCCTGAAGATCGAGGTCTTGCCGGCGGGCTCCGTGGTGCCCGCCTTCCAGTTGCTCGACGCGGTTGCCAAGGGCACGCTCGATGGCGGCCACGGCGTGGTGGCCTACTGGTACGGCAAGAACTCGGCGCTCGCGCTCTGGGGATCGGGCCCCGGCTACGGCATGGACGCCAACATGGTTCTGGCCTGGCACAACTACGGCGGCGGCAAGGCGCTGATCGAAGAGATCTACAAGAGCCTGAACCTGGACGTGGTGTCCTACCTCTACGGCCCCATGCCGACGCAGCCGCTGGGCTGGTTCAAGAAGCCGGTGGCGCGGGTGGAAGACATGAAGGGCCTCAAGTTCCGCACCGTGGGCCTGGCGGTCGACGTGTTCACCGACATGGGCACGGCCGTGAACCCGCTGCCGGGGGGCGAGATCGTGCCGGCGCTGGACCGCGGCCTCATCGACGCCGCCGAGTTCAACAACGCCTCGAGCGACCGCGTGCTGGGCTTCCCCGACGTGGCGAAGAACTGCATGCTCCAGAGCTTCCACCAGTCGGGCGAACAGTTCGAGGTTCTGTTCAACAAGGGCAAGCTCGCGGCGCTGCCGGCCGATCTCAAGGCCATCATCGACTACGCGGTGCAAGCCGCCAGTGCCGACATGAGCTGGAAGGCCATCCAGCGCAATTCGCAGGACTACATCGAACTCAAGAAAGCCGGCATCAAGTTCTACAAGACGCCCGACGCGATCCTGCGCGCGCAGCTGGCGTCATGGGACAAGACCATTGCCAAGAAGTCCGCCGAGAACCCGATGTTCAAGAAGGTGCTCGACTCGCAAAAAGCCTTTGCGGAACGCGCCGGCCAGTGGCACAACGACTACACGGTCGATTTCAAGATGGCCTACAACCACTACTTCGGTTCGCAGGCCAAGAAGAGCTGAAGCCATTGCGATGAGCCCGAGGGCACCCCGCCGGTGCCCTCGTTGCATGCCCGCCGATGCTGCGCCGGCCGCAGCGAGGAGTTCTCTTCGATGCAATCCTTTCTGTTGGCCGTCGATCGCTTTTCGACCTGGATCGGCAAGACCTTTGCGTGGTGTGCGCTGCTTCTCACGCTGCTGATCAGCTGGGAGGTGTTCTCGCGCTACGCGCTGAACCGCCCGCACGCGTGGGTGCTCGATGCGCAGATCATGCTGTACGGCGCCATGTTCATGACCGCAGGCGCCTACACGCTCTCCAAGAACGGCCACGTGCGCGGCGACGTGCTCTACGGCTTCTTCCGCCCGCGCACGCAGGCGCTGGTGGACCTGGTGCTCTACATCGTCTTCTTCCTGCCGGGCATCGTCGCGCTGACCTGGGCCGGCTGGATCTACGCGGGCGAATCGCTCGCCATCCGCGAACAGACCTTCTCGGCCGAGCCGCTGCCGCTGTATCCATTCAAGTTCATCATTCCGCTCGCCGGATTCACGCTGCTCCTTCAGGGCGTGGTCGAGATCATCCGCTGCGTACGGTGCATTCAGACCGGCGCGTGGCCTTCGCGCGAGCAGGACGTGGAGGAGGTCGACGTCGAGAAGCTCAAGGAGATGGTCAACGTCAAGGACGAAGACATTGCCGCGCTCGACCGCGTGGTGGCTGGCAAGGAGACCACGCGATGATGATCCGCCGCGAACTCTGGTTCGGCCTGTCCTTCATGGCGCTGATCGTGACTGGCGCGGCCTCCGTACTCGTGAGTGCCGACACCATCACGCACGGCCACCTGGGCCTTCTGATGCTCTCGCTGGTGGTGGTGGCGATCATGCTGGGCTTTCCCACGGCGTTCACGCTGATGGGCATGGGCATGCTCTTCACCTGGCTGGCCTACGACCGCGACTGGCACCGCACGCTCGACCTCATGGTGCAGGCGGCCTACAAGACCATGTCCAACGACGTGCTCATTGCGGTGCCGCTGTTCGTCTTCATGGGCTACCTGGTGGAGCGCGCCAACCTTATCGAATCGCTGTTCAAGAGCCTGCACCTGGCGCTCGCGCGGCTGCCGGGCGCGCTGGCCGTGGCCACGCTGGTCACCTGCACCATCTTTGCCACCGCCACCGGCATCGTGGGCGCGGTGGTCACGCTGATGGGCCTGCTGGCGCTGCCGGCCATGCTGCGCGCGGGATACAGCGTGCCGCTGGCGGCGGGCGCCATCACGGCCGGCGGTTGCCTGGGCATCCTGATTCCGCCGTCCGTACTGCTCATCGTCTACGGCGCCACGGCCGGCGTCTCGGTGGTGCAACTGTATGCGGGCGCCTTCTTCCCGGGCCTGATGCTCGCGTCGCTTTACGTGGTGTACGTGATCATCGTCGCGCGACTGAAGCCGCAGTGGGCGCCGCCGTTGTCGCAGGCCGAACGCGTGGTGCCGCTGCCGCCGCTGTCGCAGCGGCTGGCCGAAAGCCCCGCGGCGCATGCTGTCGTCGGACTGCTGAAGGGCCGGCGCAATGCCGGCGTGCCGTTCTCGCACGTGCTGCGGCAGCTGGCCATCGTCGCAATGCCCGCGGTGATCTTTCTCCTGCTTGCCGGCTTCAGCTACAAGGCCGTGACCACCGTGGCGGCCGAGGCGCACTACGACATCGAGGAGATTGGTGCCGCACGCCGCGGAGGTGCCGCCGAAAGCCCTGGCGCAGGCGGTTTGCAGGAGCCGCCCGCCACTGGTGGTCTGCAGGAGCCACCGGCTGAGGGCGGATTGCAAGAGCCGCCTACCGGAGACGCACCGTCCACTGGCCCGCTGGCGGAGCCCCCGGGCGCATTGCCCGCCCCGGCCGACGCGGCCCCGGCGGAACCGCCGGCGGCAAGCCCGGCCGCTGCCATGCCTGGCGCAGAGCGCGCCTCGGTACGTTCGGCGCCCACCTGGTGGTGGGTCACCTTCGCCATCTTCGGTGCGATGGTCACGCTGTTCTATCTGTTCCTGAGCTTCGCGCGGCTCGAGATCTTCAAGATGCTGCTGGCGTCGTTCTTCCCGCTGGTGCTGTTGATCCTGTCGGTGCTCGGCTCCATCGTGCTGGGCTTGGCCACGCCCACCGAGGCGGCGGCCATGGGCGCACTCGGCGGCATGCTGCTGGCGGCGGCCTACCGGCGGCTCAATCTGTCGGTGCTGAAGGAATCGGTGTTCCTCACGGCCAAGACCTCGGCCATGGTGTGCTGGCTCTTCGTCGGCTCGGCCATCTTCTCGGCCGCATTCGCGCTGCTCGGCGGGCAGGCGCTGGTGGAAGAGTGGGTGCTGGGCATGAACCTCACGAAGGTGCAGTTCCTGGTGCTGAGCCAGGTCATCATCTTCCTCTTGGGTTGGCCGCTGGAATGGACCGAGATCATCGTGATCTTCATGCCCATTTTCATTCCGCTGCTCGACAACTTCGGCGTCGATCCGCTGTTCTTCGGCCTCTTGGTGGCGCTGAACCTGCAAACCGCCTTCCTGAGCCCGCCGGTGGCCATGGCGGCGTTCTACCTCAAGGGCGTGAGCCCGCCGCACGTGACGCTGAACCAGATCTTTTTGGGGATGCTGCCTTTCATGGGCATCCAGGTGCTGGCCATCGTGCTGCTCTACATCTGGCCGCAGATCGGGCTCTGGCTGCCGCAGCTGCTCTACAAGTAGGCCGCCGCCAACCTCAGCGGCGCCGCTCCACGTACGGGCGCGCCTGCAGCAGCACGATGCGGTCGCCCACGGTGGCCCATTCGATGTCCTGGTCGACGCCACCAAACGCGCGCTTCACGGCCGCGCCCACGCCTGCAAGGCGCAGCACCAGTTCGTCCGTCAGCACGGTGCGGCCGGCTTCCACCGGCACCTCTTTCACGCCGCCGTCCTTGTCGAGCTGAAGCGCCGTGTCTTCCGCCGAGCGGGTCAGCACCTGGATCGCTTTCGACCAGCTCGAATACATCACCTGCTCGGCCACGCGCTGGCCCTCGACCACGCGGATGCCGATGCCGCGCTTGGCCGAGATGTAGGTGACGTAGGGGTGGCCCGCGTCGAAGGGGTCGCGCGTGATCATCACGCCGGCATTGGTCGAGTCGATGGCGGTCTGCACGAACACGCCCATCAGCACCGACTCGGCGCCAAAGCCCGCTGCGCTGCGCGCCTCCCAGGCTTCGGGGTTGAAGACCGAAGCCCAGACCTTCTTCACCGCGACCTCGAGCGCGTCGCCGGTCTTGACGTTGGGCACCGTGCTGTAGAGCCCCGCGCCGCTGAATCCGGGCAGGTCTTCCGAGTTGGACGAGCTGCGCACGAACACGCCGCCGCCGCCCAGCTGCGATTGCCATGCGGCACGCCACGACGCCGCGGTGGCGGGCTCGACCGGCCACTGCACGATCTGCTCGCGCAGGTGCGCCAGCGCCTTCTGCCTCGTCTGCGGATCGCCCGCGAAACCGGGCTCTTGCTGCATGCGGGCAATGCGCTCGGCCAGGCCATTGGCGCGCATGAAGCGGTCATAGTGCGCAAACGGAATGCAGAAGCCATCGGGCACCGTGGTGGCTGGAATGCGCGCTGCCAGCACGGCGCCCAGGTTCGCGGCCTTGGAGCCGCACTGCGCGCTGTTGCGCGCGCGCAGAGACGCCAGCGGCAGCAGTCGGGTTTCGCGCAGGTCGGGCCTGGCGGCGTTCGCACTGCCGGGCACCGCGCCGATGGCCGTGCTGCGCACCTTGCGCGGCGGCAGCGCGGCCACTTCGTCGGGCGTGAGGCGGCGCAGCTGATAGCCCGAGGCCGCGACCTTGAGCGCCACCCACTGCCCGGCATGCTCGCGCAGCACGGTCGCGGCGTCGCGCACATAGGCATTGGGAATGCCCCAGCTCTTGGCCAGCAGGTTGACGTGCGAAAGCGCGGTCGAGGGCCGCTCGGTCAGCACGCCGGCCACGGGCGGCAGGTTGATGGGCACCTGGCGCAGCACGGCGATGTCGTCTGGCAACAGCGCGTTCAGGGCGTTCGGGCCCGAGGCCTCGTCCACGATCCGCACGCGCCCCGTGGCCGTGCCCAGATTCATCGGCATGTAGGGCTGCTCGCGGATTAAAGCTTCCTGGCTGACGAAATCGATGCCGGCTTCCTTGGCGACCCGGTCGTGCAGGGTCGAGTTGGTCTTGAACTTCACGGGCGCGAAGAAGCTGGCCTTCACCTCTGCATCCGCCTGGCGCAGCAGCGCGGGCGTGAGCTGGTCGCCTTCCCAGAATTCATAGGTGAAGCTGCCGATGTTCTGCTGCCAGCTCAGCGTGCCGAAAAGAAAGCGGCGGTCCGCCGCGAGGTAGTTGCGGTCGATCTCGCGCTTGCCGGCATGCGGCGCAAGGCCGGTGTCGCGCACGAAGCGCACGTGCAGCTGGTAGCGCGGCGTGTCGATGTAGTAGGTTCGCACCGGCTTGGCCTGGCGGTCGACCGCGAACAGCACGTGGGCCAGCTGCATCGGCGTGCCGGGGTCGTAGACGCGGGCCAGGCTGTCGAAGTCGCCCCGGCTGCGCAGCGCGGCAAGCGATGCGCGGGCCGCCACGCGCGGGGCGGACTGCGCGGCCGCGCCCTCGGGAGCGGCGTTGTTGTTCTGCTGCTGATAGTAGGAAGGCTTGCGCGCGAGCTGGGCTTGCACCGGCAGGATGGCGATGGCCATCGCGCCCAGCGTCAGCATTGCGAGCCACCGGGGCTTGCTCTTGTTTCGGTAGCGTGATTGGCCCGATGCGCCTTGATGTTTGTCGTTTTTCATGCAGGGTCCCTCATTACAAGCGGTTGCCGAATGTGCCTGCGCTTCACCAACCTGGGGACCTGCGCTGACAGCGGCAGCGGATTCTCGCGCGTTACATATCCATTGCTTTCATCCGGTCCCGCGAACCAGAGACAAACCATGAAACGCCCCACCCTTTCCATCGTTCCTGCCCGGCCGCTGTATCGATGGCTGATCGGGCTGGCGCTGCTGTGCATCGCCGCGGCCGCCAGCGCACAGCAAGACCCACCCGGCCGCGTGGCGCGCCTGAACCTGCACGAAGGCGTGGTGAGCTTCGCACCGGCCGGCGAAGACAGCTGGTACGACGCGCAGCCCAACCGCCCCATCACCACCGGCGACCGGCTCTGGACCGACCGTAACGCGCGGGCCGAAGTGCACATCGGCTCGGCCACGCTGCGGATGGACGGCCAGACGCACGTCGAGTTCTCCGAGCTGGACGACGACACCATCCGCCTCACCGCGAACCAGGGCAACCTGCAGTTGCGAGTGCGGGACGACCTCTCCGGCCAGCGCGTTGAAATCGACACCGGCAACCTGGCCGTGGTGATCGACGCGCCCGGCGAATACCGCATTGCAGCCGACCCCGCAAACGACACCACGTGGATTGCCGTGGCCTCGGGCCGCGTCACGCTCCATGGCGAGAACGGCGAATCGCAATCGCTCGGCGCGCGGCAGCAGCTCACGGTAGGCGGCCGCAACCTGGCGGCCGTGGGCGGCTCACCGGCGCAGAACGGCGGCTTCGACGCCTGGGTGGCGGAGCGCAACCGCATCGAGGACCAGTCGATTTCCGCGCGCTACGTTTCGCGCGACGTCGTCGGCTACCAGCAGCTCGACATCTACGGCGACTGGCAAAGCGACCCCACCTACGGCGACGTCTGGTTTCCACGCAACGTGGATACCGAGTGGGCACCCTACCGCGATGGCCAGTGGGTGAACATCGCGCCCTGGGGCCTCACCTGGGTCGATGCCGCGCCCTGGGGCTTTGCGCCCTTCCACTACGGGCGCTGGGCCCGCGTGGGTCCGCGCTGGGCCTGGGTGCCGGGGCGCACGACCACGCGGCCCGTGTATTCGCCCGCATTGGTCGGCTTTGTGGGCGGCGGTGCGAACGCCACGCTGCAAATCGGCGACGGCCGCAGCGGCGTGGGCTGGTTCCCGCTGGCGCCCGGCGAGGCGTGGCGGCCCGGCTATCGCGCGAGCCCGCGCTACATCGACCAGGTGAACCGCATGGGCGCCTACCGCAACCGGCAGGCCGAGCTGCGCAACGAGTTCTACGCCAACCAGCGGATGCCCGGCGCGGTGACCGTGCTGCCGGCCGACCGCTTCGGCCGCGGCCCCTTCGGCCGCCGCGACCTGGTGCGCGTGCCTGACGACCGCTTTGCGCGCGTGCCGGTGTTGCCGGCGCCGGGCGTGCCAGTGCAAGGCTTCGGCAGTGGCTTCGGCCGGCCCGCGGCGGTGCTGCCGCCGCCGACCCCGCCGATGCTGCGCCAACAGCAGGAACTGCAGTACGAACAGGCGCGGCAGGCCCGCCAGATGCAGCAGGCGCAGCAGCGCGCGTTGCAGGGCCAACCCTCCCAGCAGCTGCAGCAACGACAGCAAATGGAATGGCAACGCCAGCAGGAGTTGCGTCAGCAGCAGCAGGATTGGCCGCAGCGCGGCGACCAGGACCGGCAGTGGCAACACAGGCAGCAGCAGCAACAACAGCATCAGCAGATGCAACTGCAACAACAACAGCAACAACAGGCACAGCGGCAACAGCAGGAGATTCAGCAGAGGGCGGCAGCACAGGCACAGGCACAAGCCCAGCAGCAGGTGCAGCAGCAACAGCGCGCGGCGCAGCAACAAGCCCTGGCCCAGCAACAGATGCTGCGCCAGCAGCAGGAGATGCAGCAGCGCGCGGCCCAGGCGCAGCAACAGCTCCAGGCACAGCAGCAGGCCCAGCGCCAAGCGCAGGAAGCGCAGGAAGCGCAGGTGCGCGCGATGCAGCAGCAACGCGGCTTCACAGCACCACCCCCTCAGGCCCAGCCGCGGCCGCAACCCCCTGCCCAGCCAGGTCAGGTCGGCGCCGACGAGCGCCGCCGGCTCGTCACCTCTCCCGACCAGCGCTGAAAGCTGCTCGCGCGGCGCTGCATGACGCCGCGCGCAAGCCCCGCCGGCACCGACGCCTCCTTGGCGGCTACAGTCGCCGCCAAGGAGCGTCTTTTCCATGCCCACTTTCGACTTCGATCTTTTTGTCATCGGCGGCGGCAGCGGCGGTGTTCGCGCCGCGCGCATGGCGGCGCAGCAAGGCGCACGCGTGGGTCTGGCCGAGGCGGCCGAACTCGGCGGCACCTGCGTCAACGTGGGCTGCATTCCGAAGAAGCTCTACAGCTACGCAGCCGGGTACGCCGAATCCTTCGAGGAATCTGCCGGCTACGGCTGGAAGCTGCCCGAGGCGCCGCAGTTCGACTGGGCCTACCTCAAGGCCCAGCGCGCCAAGGAAATCTCGCGGCTCAACGGCGTGTATGACTCGCTGCTGAAGAATTCCGGCGTCACGCTGGTCGCGGGCTGGGCGCAGCTGGCCGATGGCCACACGGTCGAGGTGGACGGCAAGCGCCACACGGCCCGCCACCTGCTGGTGGCCACCGGCGGCACGCCCTACGTGCCGGAGATGCCGGGACGCGAGCACATCGTGACCTCCGACGCGATGTTCGATCTCGCCCCTTTTCCAAAGCGCCTGCTGGTGGTGGGCGGCGGCTACATCGCCTGCGAGTTCGCGTCGATCTTCAATGGCCTGGGCGCCAAGGTGACGCAGCTGCATCGCCGCGCGCATCTGCTCACGGGCTTCGACGATGACGTGCGGCAGTTCGTCGCCAACGAAATGGGCAAGGCCGGCATCGAGGTGCGGCTCAACGTGGAGGCAGCATCCATCGCGCGCGGGCCGCAGGGGCTCGTCGTCACGCTGGAGCGCGGGCAGCAGGTCGAAGCGGACACGGTGCTCTTTGCCACCGGCCGGGTGCCCAACACGCAGGGCCTTGGCCTGGAGGCCGCGGGCGTGGCGCTGGACGAGCGCGGCGCGATCGCGGTCGATGCGCACTACCGCAGCTCGGTGCCGTCGATCTACGCCGTGGGCGACGTTTCCACCCGCGTGCAGCTCACGCCGGTGGCGCTGGCAGAGGCGATGGTGGTGGTCGATGCCCTGTTCGGCCAGGGCAAGCGTGCCCTCGACTATGAATACATCCCGACCGCGGTGTTCACGCACCCGAACATCGGCACCTGCGGCTACACCGAGCTGGACGCGCGCGCCAGATTCGGCGACATCGCGGTGTTCTCGAGCGAATTCAAGTCGCTGCGCCACACGCTCTCGGGCCGCGGCGAACGCACCTTCATGAAGCTGGTGGTGCACAAGGCCACCGACCGCGTGGTCGGCCTGCACATGGTGGGCGCCGATGCGGGCGAGATCGTGCAGGGCTTTGCGGTGGCCATACGCGCGGGCGCGACCAAGGCGCTGTTCGACAGCACCGTGGGCATCCACCCAACTGCGGCCGAAGAGTTCGTCACGATGCGCGAACCCATGCCGGGTTAGGCAACGACCTCCTGCGGCTGGCCTTCGAGCAGCTTCACCAGCACCAACAGCACCCGGTTTGCCGGCGTGGCCACGCCGAGCGCCTTGCCTCGGCGCACGACATAGCCGTTGAGATGGTCGATTTCGCTCGGCTTGCCGCGCGCGAGGTCTTGCGCGGTCGACGAGTACTGCGTGGGCATCGTCTCTGCAATGCCGCGCACGGCGCCTTCGGTGTCACCGGGTACCTCAACACCTTCAGCCTTGGCAACGGCAAGGCATTCGGCCACCACGTCGCGAATGACGTCGGCAACGCCCTGGCCCTTCACCAGTTGGCCATAGGGCATCTGGGTGATGGCGGAGAGCGCGTTGTAGGCGCAATTCAGGACCAGCTTGGCCCAGAGCGATCCGCGCACGTTGACGGATATCTGCGTGGGGACGCCGGCGGCAGCCAGCTGCTGCGCCACCTGCTCGCTGCTGCGCGAAGGCGCGATCACCAGCTCCCCGCGGCCATGGTGCTTCACGTGGCCAGGCCCGGCCATCTCGGTGGCGACGTAGACCACGGCAGCGGCCACTTCACTGGACGTCAGCACCGATCGCACGCGCTCGTCGTTGTCGACGCCGTTCTGCAGCGTGAGCACCAGCGTGCCGGGCGAGAGATGCGGCTCGATCTCTGCCGCGGCAGATTCGGTGTCGGTGGACTTTACGCAAAACAGCACGAGGTCGGCGCCCTGCACCGCATCCGCTTGCGTACTCGCGCCGAGCTTCACCTGCTCGTCGAAAGTTTTCGTTTCGAGGCGCAACCCGTTCGCGCGGATGGCCTCCACATGCGACGGCCGCCCGATCAGCACCACCTCGTGGCCCGCGCGCGCCAGCATGGCACCGTAGTAGCAGCCGACAGCGCCGGCGCCCATGACTGCGACTTTCATTGCTTCACTTTCGAGTGGTTGGCAGCGATCTGCCGAGGTTAATCGCTCCGCCGCCATGACGCAGGCCGCGACACCCAAGGCGCCGCATCGGCATTGCACAATGCCGACATGCCTTACATGCCCACTTTCGTCGCTCCCGCCCGCTTCACGGACGCCGCCGCCGCTCTCGAACAGGTCAAGTCCATCTACCAGGCCGGCCTGGCGCATCTGCGCGAGTCGATGCTGCGCTTCGTGGCTGGCGAGGCGCTGCCGGGGCGGGTGCGGGCCTGCTACCCCTTCGTGCGGGTGCACACGCACACCGTGTCGCGCCACACGCCGCCGGCCAACGCGGGCCTGAGCTATGGCTTTGTGGCGGGCCCGGGCCGCTACGAAACCACGCTCACGCGTCCCGATCTTTTTTCGCACTACTACCTCGACCAGTTCCGCCTGCTGCTGGAGAACCACCAGGTGGACATCGAGGTTGGCACCAGCACCCAGCCGATCCCAATTCACTTCTCGTTTGCCGAGAACGACCACATCGAAGGCACGATGAGCGAGGAGCGGCGCGCGTTGATGCGCGACGTTTTCGACCTGCCCGACCTCGGCGTGATGGACGACGGCATTGCCAACGGCACCTACGAGGCGCAAGCCGGCGAGGCCCAGCCGCTATCGCTCTTTACCGCCGCGCGCGTGGACTATTCGCTGCACCGCCTGCGCCACTACACCGGCACGGCGCCCGAGTGGTTCCAGAACTTCGTGCTCTTTACCAACTACCAGTTCTACATCGACGAGTTCGTGCGGCTGGGGCACGAGGCCATGGCCGACGAGAACAGCGAATACGTCGCTTTCATCGAGCCAGGCAACGTGATCACCCGCCGGCGCGGATTGGCCGCGGGCGCAAGCACCAACTACGGATCGCTGCTCGACGGCAGCCAGGGAACGGCGCCGCCGCGCCTGCCGCAGATGCCGGCCTATCACCTGGTGCGCGAGGACTGCAGCGGCATCAGCATGGTGAACATCGGCGTCGGCCCGGCGAATGCCAAGACCATCACAGACCACATCGCCGTGCTGCGCCCGCACGCCTGGATGATGCTGGGCCACTGTGCGGGCCTGCGCAACGCGCAGCAGCTGGGCGACTACGTGCTGGCCCACGCCTATGTGCGCGAAGACCACGTGCTGGACGAGGAGCTGCCGCTGTGGGTGCCGATTCCGGCGCTCTCGGAGATCCAGTTGGCGCTCGAAAAAGCAGTGGCCGACGTCACGCGCTACACGGGGCCTGACCTGAAGAAGATCATGCGCACGGGCACCGTGGCCAGCACCGACAACCGCAACTGGGAGCTCTTGCCCGGCAACCAGCCGCAGCGCCGCTTCAGCCAGAGCCGCGCGGTGGCGCTGGACATGGAAAGCGCCACCATCGCAGCCAACGGCTTCCGCTTCCGGGTGCCCTACGGCACGCTTTTGTGCGTGAGTGACAAGCCGCTGCACGGCGAGATCAAGCTGCCGGGCATGGCCAACCATTTCTACCGCGAACGCGTGGAGCAGCACCTGCGCATCGGCATGCGGGCGATCGACATCCTTCGCGAACAGGGCTCGACCCGCCTCCACAGCCGCAAGCTGCGCAGCTTCGCGGAGGTCGCTTTTCAGTAATAGTTGGCACTTCCTAGGGTTTACACCTACTTCCCGGTGTAGTCGGCCGACGTATTTCACTGGGATCATTCGGTTACTGCTGTAAACAAATGGAAACAAAATGACTCGTTCGTCGGCCACGAGCCTTTCCCGCCGGAATTTCAACGCCTGGATGGCGGGCGCTGCCGCCGCTGCTGGTGCTGGGCAAGCCGCCCTGTGGCCCCGATCCGCGGGCGCGGCCGAGCCGCAACTCGTATCCAAGCTGCGCATCGTCATCCCCGCCAACGAGGGCGGCGGCTGGGACCAGACCGGCCGTGCACTCGGCGCGGCACTCGTGGCCTCGGGCGCAGCGGGCGAGGTGGTGTACGAGAACATCGGCGGCAAGGGCGGCACCATCGGCTTGGCCAAGTACGTTGAAAAATACGACGCCGACGCGGACACGCTGCTGATGAGCGGCATGGTCATGGTTGGCGCAGTGGCACTGCAGAAGCCGGCTGTCACCATGGCCCAGGTCGCTCCTGTCGCACGGCTCACCAGCGACTACGAGGTGGTGGCGGTCAAGGCCGACTCACCCATCAAGACGCCGAAGGATCTGATCGCCCAATTGCGCGCCGACGCGGCCAAGACCGTCATCGCCGGCGGCTCGGCGGGCGGCGTGGACCACATGTATGCGGGGATGCTGGCCCGCGTGGCAGGCAACGCCGCCAACCTGGCCTACCAGCCGTATCCCGGTGGCGCCCAGGTGGTAGAGGCGCTCATGACCGGAAAGGCCGTTGCAGGAATCTCGGGCTTCAGCGAATTCAGCGAAAGCCTGTCCAGTGGCAAGCTGCGCGCCATCGGCGTGTCGTCGAAGCGGCCGTTCCTTGGCATTCCGTCGGTGCGCGAGCAGGGCGTGGACGCCGACCTCGCCAACTGGCGCGGCGTGCTCACCGGCAAGAAGGTGCCCGCGGAACGCAAGGCCGTGCTGCTCGAAGCCGTTCACCGCGCCACCACTGCGGACGTCTGGCAAAAGACCATCAAGCGCAACAACTGGGACGCGTACTGGATGGCGGGCAAGGATTTCGAGAGCTTCCTCGAGCTGGACCTGGCGATGGCCGGTCCGATGATCTATCTGCTCAAGCTAAAGGCCTGACAGCGCCCTTCAGGCGAATAGCTCCGGCATCTCGCGCTGCGCCTTGGGCGTGAGCGTCAGTTCGCGCCCATCGAGCGCCTGCCGCACCCAGCCGCGTCGCAGCGACAACTGAAGCCACGCCGCACCGAGCGCGCCGCCCAGGTGCGGACGGCGCTCGCTCCAGTCGAGGCAGGCGCAGGCAAAGCGCCTGCGCGAGCGGCGCACCGCGTCCACTTCCACACCCAGGCTCTCGAGCGCGATCGCGCCTTCGGACGTGAGTTCGTAGGAACCGCTCTCCAAGCCGCTGAGCCAGCCCTGCGCATGCAGTCGGTCGTGCAGCGCGACGCCGGCCGTGCCCGCCATGTGGTCGTAGCAGGTCCGCGCGGTGCGCAGCCGGCTCGGCGTGCTCGGTTTGAACTCCGCGCTGCGCGGCGCGCCGGCCACCACCATGAGGCTCTCGAGCGCGGCCGCGACGTTGTCGCCCGCCAGGCGAAAGTAGCGGTGCTTGCCTTGCACCAGCAATTCGACCAGCCGCTCTTCCTTCAGGCGGGCGAGGTGCGCGCTGGCGGTGGAAGCGGCGACCTCGGCCACCGCAGCGAGCTCTGTCGCGGTGCGCGCGTGGCCGTCCATGAGGCAACTCAGCATGCGGGCGCGCGCAGGCTCGGCAATCGCACCGGCCAGGCGGGCCAGGTGGAAATCGGCGTTCGATGAAGAGGATGGGGAGGACGCGTCCATGCGCCGATCGTAAGCCGCCGGCGCAATCCACACTTCGTTCACGGGCGAAGTGTGGTGGCGGCTTCGATTGCACACTGCGGGCCATGAATCCAAGCCAATCTTTCTTTGCCGATACGCCCGCCGACCCGGTCTCGGCTGCCACCCATGCTGATCCCTGTCCCTACTATGCAGAACTGCGCGCAGGTCCGGCGCTTGTGTGGAATGAGAAGCTGCGCGCGTGGGTCGCGAGCCGCGCCGACGTCATCGAGTCGCTGCTGCTTGCGCACGGCGCGCTGCGCGTGCGCCCGGCCACCGAACCGGTGCCGCGCGCCATCCTGGGCAGCCCCGCCGGCGAAGTGTTCGGCCACCTGGTGCGCATGAATGATGGCACGGCGCACCAGGCGCACCGGCCCGCGCTGCAACGCGCATTGGCCGGGCTGGACCTCGACAGCGTTTATTCGGCGGCCTTGCAGGTTGCGCGCGGCGTGCCCACGCAGTCCGTGTCCGATACGCTGTTCTCCATGCCGGTGCGGACGGTGGCCCATCTGCTCGGCTTCGCCGACGAAGCGCTGCCGCAGGTCGACCGCTGGATGCGCGATTTCGTCGCATGCCTGTCGCCGCTTTCCAGCGCCGACCAACTGCAAGCCGCCAGCGCTGCGGCGGGCGAACTCATGCTGCGCTTCGAGACCTTGGCCGCGGGCAGGCCGCCGCGAAACGGAAGCTTGCTCACGGCGGTGCTGGCTGAGAGCGATGCCGACGCGCCTCTTTCGCGTTCGCTGCTCGCCAACCTCGTCGGCTTGCTCTCGCAAACCTGCGATGCGACGGCGGGCCTGCTGGGCAACAGCCTCCTCGCGTTGATGCGCGAGCCTTCGCTGCGTGAAGCCGCCCGAACGCGAGACGGATTGCAGGCTGTCGTGGAGGAGACCGCGCGGTACGACCCGTCGGTGCAGAACACGCGCCGCTTCTGCGTCGAACCCATCACCATCGCAGGCACGACGATCGTGGCGGGCGATGCGGTGCTGCTCGTGCTGGCCGCCGCCAATCGGGACCCGGCCTTCAACCCCGACCCCGACCGCTTCATGCTCTCGCGCGCACGGCGCCGCATGCTGGGCTTCGGCCATGGCGTGCACGCCTGCCCGGGCCAGGCGCTGGCCTGCACGCTCGCGGCCGCGGGGCTCGCGGCCTTGCTGGACCGCGCGCCCGACCTCGCTGCGATGCGCGAACGCGGCTGGAGTTATCGCGCTTCAGCCAACGCGCGCATCCCGGCCTTTCACTGACGGGCCCAGCGCCCCGTGCCCGCCAGGTGCGGCGACAGCTCGGCATCGCCCCAGCGCAGCGGCAGCGCGGCGGGCCTCCGCAAGGCATGTTCGACATGCAGGCGCAGCAGGCGCTCGGCGCCTTCGAACTGCGCGAGCTCGGGCCCGTCCAGCACGATCTCGGCGGCGGCCGCCACGTGCAAGAGCTCGCCGCTGTCGAAGTCGATGAACAGCAGGCCCGCGCGCGGATGGGCCACCAGGTTGCCCAGCGTGTTGAAGAAGCGGTTGCCGTTGAAGTCGGGCACGGTCAGCACG
>Ga0209673_1001798_pt1 | contig 17698 bp, 16 predicted proteins | sample AraplaCol_mMS_r2_2_FD_184274 | JGI IMG/M metagenome (GOLD analysis project Ga0209673, IMG submission 184274) | Arabidopsis root microbial communities from North Carolina, USA - plate scrape MF_Col_mMS_r2 (SPAdes) (version 3) | ecosystem: Host-associated > Plants > Roots > Endosphere | place... | reverse complement strand
GGGGGGGGGGGGCACAGCAAATCAATAACACCAGATCGTGGGTGTAATTGATCTGAGATCCCGATAAGAGGGGTTACGAGTTTTTCAATCCAGGTCAAACCAGCTCGCAGATCTAGGTTTCGGAAAAGAACGTACCATGCTCCCTAAAGCAGAAAACGCACATGGGAGGACAGAGCTCTGTCAACAGCACAGAAAAATATATTGACAGGTTTCTGGCTGCGTGTCGGACCAAAATTGCGTGCTAAATCTGCAGTAGAGAGCATAGGCACTTTCAATCTTGGAAGCCTGATCCTCTGAAGTCGGAAACAACAGTATGCGATCATTAACAGATACTTCCAGGCCTACCTGACCATTGCTTCCAGCCCAGACACACGGGTGTTTCAGTGTAGTAATGCGGAGCGAGAGTTTTGCAGTGTTGTTGCTGGCACTCTGGTGCCGGTTGTCACTATTACCCATCGCTAGCAGATGTGCCCACCCTCTTGGGAGATAGGAAACATGGAGCAACGTACTAGCGAGCGCGGTTGTTGTCCATCAGTAACAAAGATGGCAGAGAGCCGAGAGAAAACGGACGACGGCGTTCTTTTGGTATTGAGACGCCAGTCAACGTGCAACGATGCTCACTATGTATTCGAAACGTGTGACAATGGAAACCTTTGGAAGACACTGGCGGTATATCAGTTGACGTTGTCACACCGCGGCCACTGAGAAGCAGTGGCCAAGATGTTCATCGTGTGCAACAACAAAGACGATGAATAACGAAAGACTAACGATGTTCATATTGTGACCTTTTGGATACCAGCAAAAGTACACATTGGGAATGCGCGATAGATAATGAAAGCAATGGGCTAGTGACATATTGTTGGTGCTTCGATGCCAGTCGATGCTACTATCCATCAGTAACAAATATGGTCATTATATTGAACAAGGCATTAGGAGCGAGACCATGCTATACGGGAAGCCAGGAAAATACCGCATGATCGGGAGGATATTGTGCGTTGAAGACGAACATGGAGTCCGAGAGAGATCCCAGCAGATTGCCGGACAGGGACTGGGTGCTTTGCTCGGGTCGGATCAAGGGGCTACTACCTCACAGTGGCGGATTACAAGGGCGTAAAATCTCTCATCGGTGCACTCCGAATATTATTGTCAGGAACTCAACAGAACGAGTGATATCCGTTGGCTATATCAAGGCGTTCTGGGATGAGCGCTATCATGAGTAGCAATTAAGCTCATTGTGTTGTGAAACATAACACAGAGAGCAAGACGTTATCGGGACAACTGTGGTAGCCAGATACCAGCATCAGCTATTGGAAATTCAATAACAACGTGAACCGTTGTGCGTAAAATACAGACAGTAGAGACGAAACTGCCTTCACTGGTGCATACATCAGCTATGCCGACATGCCTTATTCACAATATACAATTGGGCTAGACATGATTTTCTTATTGACACTGCGGTGGAAGCTGCCATTGAATCTTTTGTTGAAATGGTTGATCTGAGATTGATTCAATCTCCAAATTGAGTATTGGATATCCTATATTCAAGGGCATCGAATGCCATTGAACCTACTACTGTAAATTTCAAACGGCTATTGGATAGGCCATTGGGCCAATCAGACCTCTATTCATTCTGATTGTACAATAAAGAACGAAACTTTTATCAATCTTGCATTTGGATCCAATAATTGAACTATTCAGCAGGAAATATTCAAGTTGTAGATCAGCTAATGATGGATCTAGCATTGGATGGAACCATCCCATGCGTATAGTATCATTGTAGGGCTGAACAGAGTGGGGATCAGATAACCGAACAATCAGATGGTTAGTGCCGCGGAGCCTGGGCCTCAGGCACAAATATGAATACCGTTGTGGAGGGTACGCATATTCCACTTGCGAGCAGGCACGGAGTACAGAGTACATAGTTCGTCCTTTAAATGAAATCCATCTAATATCGATCTTAATGCCGAGCTTCGGTGGGTCTGCTGAGCAAAAATAGTCGGCAAAGGCTTTTTGACAAGAAATTCATACAGCATGTAGGACAGCTCGCTTTTTATGAATGTACCGCTTTCTGTAACTTCGTTTGGAAAAGAAATATAAAATCAGTTTGATAAGAAACATACTCTCTGATTCGGTTAATTTGGAAAAATTCAGTACGAACTATTCCAGTACATAGTACAATCCTGGCTATTCGAGTTAATCGCTTCAAGTTGCTGGGAGCTTTTAGCGAAACTACCAGAACACCGCTCGTATAAATTAGACTTACTTTACCCCTATGTTTCACTACAGGTAAATCCTCTTTTATCTCAGGTAACACGAAACCGTCTCAAAAAATTTACACCCGAGAGCCAAGCCAGCCAAAATCATGAAAAGCCCGCCGGTTTAAAATAGTCGGCGCCCCACAGTATAGTTTGACCAATGAATATCAGAGGTTTCCATCATCCAATCTTCAATGTTTCTTATAACAGGTCAAGCACCCCAGAGATTCCAGAAAAAACCTATTCGGATTCTTCAGTTCGCAACTTCTCAATACTTCTACCACAAACATATCAACCCTCCACCATGCCATCCGCAACAACCACCTCCTCAAGCGCAAGCACAACCTGCGGCTCATCAGCACAATACGAACTCCCCGTCAAAGATGCAGCCTGCGGAATCCCAAACAGCGATAAATACAAGCCCTATATCGAGAAATGCGCCCAACCCGCCGGCGTCAAAGCCTACAATCACGACTGTGCCCTCTACGCACCAGCCATTGATCAGTCCGTACAAGACCTTACAGATTGTCTCTACAAGGCCGGTGTGAAATGGGAGGATGTTTGGTGTTTTGGAGATGTCAATTCTACTGCTACCGCTACTTCGTACCCGACTGCGACTGCGACTGCGACTGGGAAAGATTCGAAAAGTTCGGATAAGGAGACCTCGACTGCAACCTCTAGTTCGGGCGATGCCAGTTCAACTACTTCATCCAACGATGCTGTGAATATCTCGGGTGGCTTTTTCAGTGTGAAGATGGGGGTTATCTTTTCGCTTGTTCTTTCGGGGCTTTTTGTTGGAATGGGAGAGTTTTAACTGCCTGAAGTCTGCAATTTTGTACTATTATATCTGTTTCTTTCCTGATTCTTTCCATCGAGGTTGTATATTTGTTCATAATACAAAGTTTCCGGAATGATGAGCACTGTGTGTATTCTTAGTTTCCAGAAGTAACTTGAAACCTGCAATAATTGTTGAAAGTATAAGTTGGTTTAGGTAGACCGAGTTGGAAAATTGGACAACAAAGCCTTTCTTTAATCATCTCTACCAAAATGACACCCGACATTATAAAACGCCTCGACATTCCAAATTGACACTTGGAGGATCTTGCGAGAAGTCGTGGGGACTATAGTGTCACCAAAGCCTGTAACTATAATGGTCTCCGTTTCGCACGAAGTAGTCGGCGGAACTATTCTTCTGTCAGATGCTTTTTCTGCCACTGTGATGGCGACTGCGGCTTTTGTCCAAGTGTGGTAGCTTCCCTGGAGAATTATTTCTTGAAGTGTTTGTCAAATGGTTCAAAATTATCGGCGGAGTTAAGCAAGGGATGAGAGACAGATAGTACTTGCACCAAGTACTATCTGTCTTACCAGTGTGGTTGACTAGACTGAGAACATGCCAGTGACTGGCTGAAACCCATGTATATTTAAGACACTGATCTAACTCCGATCGTCGAGAATTGAACATTCGGAACGTTTTCTATTAGCTGTCAGTCAAAAACCAGGCATTTTATTTTCTCGCAGATCTAGCTTCATACTAGCCAAGTCTCGGAGGGTTATTTGCAGCGAACTCAACCATCCCCAGGAAAAGTCCCTGCATGACCGTCGCGCAGTGTCGACAACTCAGCCTCAGCAGTACACATGACAATAACCTATACATAAACCCTTGAACAGTAGAATGAATTAATACTATAATTCCAATCACAATCATCGGGCAGCAACGTCCCCCGAACTCCCTACAAACCTGACCACCACACCACACCACGCACCGTACCACATCAACGCCACAATCATACCATTCCAATCCTTCTACCCGCCTGATCCAATTATACCACCAACTCCCTACAACAGAAACATAAAAACAAAATCCCATACTACCATCTGACCGCTAAGCCTCTCGGTAATTCCGAAATGCCACAGGAACTCCTCATCCGCATTGAAATCGGCCGTACCACATCAGCCCACGGAACAAACGACGTCACGACTAATACCTAAGAACCAACCACAACCACCCTTGAACAGATCCGGACCCCAGATTCCTAAAACCACCCAATTACAACTTACAGATCAGATCATGACACCCAGAAAAATTCCCGGGTGTGACTGGTTCTTTCAATTGAGAATTCCGGGGTAAAGGGTTAGACCGAGTCGGAACCGATGAACTGGTTGTCGGAACATTCGAATTTGATATGGTTCGGGTTCGGGCTCGGCCGGTGATATCGTACCATGATGAAGTGTGGCTATGATATTTTCTACTAGAATTATCTATACTATTTACCGGTATACTCTACTCCATGAATATAAAAGGGAATCCATGACCATGTTCCTCCTTACTTCATTTCTCATCATCAGATAAAATCAAGATTAATCTTACTGGACATCACAACGATCCAACACAAAGATTCTTCATACTTGAAACAAATCTACAATTGAATCAAAATGCCATCCAAAACCGAAGCAGCCCGTCTACAAAACGACTTCGGCGCAGACTACTGGGTTAGAAATACCCAAGAACGCCGCGTACGTACAAAACTACCACTTACTCAAACCAAAAACTCGAACTCCCACTAATTCATTATCCAGCACTCAACCGCTGGCCGCGGACTATTCGCCGGTCTCCAGGATGTCAAGCACTATAACGTCGACCATGGCTGGGCCCGTCGCAAATCTAGCGATAACCCCGGGCTCCTTGCTTCTTTCTTCAGTCGGTGAGTGAATCTTCTTCCACGAAGTAATACTTGTGTCTTACTGTACTGGTTCTAATGAGTTTAGATTTACTGGGGGATCATACCACCCGCCCTCGGAATAGAATTCCTTTTCTTGATGTGCGATATTGGGAGGAGTGTGATTTGAATTGGGGATAAGGGAAAAGAGTGCTTGGATTATTTGAGTCTCAGTCTTGATTCGAGTCAAGTTTTGTTTATGTGTATACTGAGGCTTTTGTGTTAATAGCTTGGAGTTTGGGTGGTTTATTAGTATTATCTATTGCATTACTATGTTTATACAACGTGAATCATCGAATGGATATCATGTCTTCAATTCAAAAATATAGGTTCATCGAGTAGATGGTAGGTACCCATCTAGTCGAACTAGTAGTTCAGAGGGGAATAGGCCGATTGTACTTGAAGAACTTTTCGATGCTCTCTACCAGTGGTCATGGATCGGATCCAGAATCATTTGATTGATGCTTTGAGCTCTTGGGGGTGCGAACATAAGTACACATCTTAATTGCTGATACCTACAAGTTCAGTTTGCAAATCATTATGAAGACAAACTCCAAGTGTAACAGTATCATAGGATCTTTTACAAGTTATGAATGAAGTAAAAGAAAACTGATATTGAATACTGGGAGTTAAACCTATCCCGATAAATTGCGCCGCTATGATTATGTACACCCTCCAAACATCAAATCCTAATACTAGTTTATGCTAACTAGCATGTAACACCCAGTAAAAAAGCAATCACCTAGTGAAACGTTTACTCCCAAGAATCAATCTTCATAGTACCCTTCTCCTGCAAATTCTTATGCATCTTAAAAGCCTCAAACAACAAGTGCGGCTCATGACCCATTCCCTTCCTGAGACACTCAAATTCAGCACGATCCAGATAATCCGTAAGAATAGGATAATAATCCGGATGAGAGCACTTCTTAATAATAACACGAGCACGCTCACGAGGCGAGAGTCCACGAACATCCGCAAGTCCCTGCTCCGTAACAATAACATCGAGATCATGCTCCGTCTGATCAATGTGTGTAGCGAATGGAACGATACAACTCACACCAGTAGGATCAACCTTGCTAGGTCTCGTACTGGGAGTGTGCATGATACTGTATTTGGCATTTCGGAGGAAATCAGCTGAACCGCCCAGACCATTCAACATGCGTGAACCCATGACGCAGGTGCTGTTTGCGTGGGCGTAGATGTCGACTTCAACGGGGGTGTTCATTCCGATGCAGCCTAGTCGACGGATGATTTCGGGGGAGTTGGAGACTTGTTGGGAGCGGAGGAGGAGTTTGCCAGCGTATTTCTCCCAGTTATCGTAGAAACGCTTGAATCCATCAGGAGAGAAACGAATGGATGTTGCGGTGGCGAAATCCAAGTTTCCACTGTCGAAAAGGTCGAGGAATGAATCTTGCAAGACCTCTGTCCAGACCTTCAGATTGCTGAAGTTGGCACCGCCCTTGCTGAGACCGCCGACAACGGCGTTGGCGATGTTGCCAATGCCGGATTGAATGGGGAGGAGGTTTTGGGGGAGACGGCCATGGTTAACCTCGTGCTTGAGGAATTCGATCAAGTTGGTTGCGATGGCCTGGGAACCCTCGTCCTCTGGGGCATTTGGCTGGGTTTGATCGGGATAGTCGGATTCGACGACGGCAACGACCTTCTCTGGGTCAATGGGGATGTATGAAGTACCGATACGGTCTTCAGGTGCCATGATTAGGTAGGGCTTGCGACCAGGAGGAAGATCCGAGCCGACAATATCGTGGAGACCTTCAAAAGACGGACTAGCGGTATTCACTTCAATAATGACCTTATCGGCCATCTGCACCAATTCAGGCGATGCACCCACAGAGGCACCAGGAATGATACCACCATTCTCCGTGATAGCAGAGGCTTCAATGACAGCAACGTCGATTCTGTTCTTTGGCTTGTCGAGGGTATAGTAGCCCTAGATTGGGGGGGGGGGACTCGAATTAGCACGTCGATCTTAGGACGATCGCTCTCCGCGGCGGGAAATCCCGAGCTTGAGACAAAGATCAAACTTACATATACCAAATCCGAGGGAAACATGCTCAAGTGCTTATCGAAGAACTTAATTTGGCCATTGTTAATTCCCTTTGCAATTTCCTTTCCGACTTGATGCGGGCTTCGCCGTTCAATCATGTTCAATCGAGCCCATCGATTCTCGGTCTCGGCGCCTGAAGACGCACCCACGAAAAGGTTGTACTTTAGTTGTCCTTGTAGGTTATTCTTCTCGACGTGGTCTGCCAGAGCAGTAGGCACTTTCCTGTGGAATTGGTTAGTCAATTGAAACTGCAATTGCCACCGTGCATCTGTACGACTGCATCTCGGAATGGCAGGGATGGGAAATTGATTTTGACTGACTTTGGATATCCTACACCGGTGAAACCGGACCAACCAATGTAAGAGCCATTGGGGAAGAGATCGATCAGATCTTCAGCTTTGGCGAGCTTGTTGAGGTAAGAGGGCCGTCTAATGCGGCTCTTCAAAAGTGCTGAAGCAGCCATTGTGGAGGTAGAGGGGAGAGTGTCTGGGGAAGTTCAATGGAAGAAAGGGAAGAGAAAAGGGAGAAGAAACCGGGGAGGGCGAAATTCAAATAGTCCAAGGGTGAACTCCGTACAGTCAGCGGGGACCCCACAAAATGAAAGGAGACGGTCGAAGGGAAGTCGGTTAAGCTATACAATCTACAGCTATCTACTCAAGCTGTATACAAGTGAATATCACTCAGTATAATGAGAGCAATTCCTAGCTGACTCTCTATTATATATTATTCTATTTATCCCTCTGATTGACTACCCCTATACTATCATACTACATAATAATTCACTGTTGTAAATGAAATCCTGATGATCTCAACCGAATAATCTTGACATCATCTCAACTCGGCCATTCCTCGGCCTCGGTGATTTCTCGCATTCCGAGAAAACGCCCGCAGCCATCCAAAATCACCCAAAGTACAATTAACCAAATCGAATATCTTGCAAAATTTTAGATATTCCCCGTATTATCACCGATTATCTCCAATTATCCCCTTTTTCCTCAAATACTACACATCTACTATACCACTGCACACACACACAACTGTCAATCAGATCGACGTACTATGTAAATCGATTCACCAGACTCCGCCGAGCCGGACCCACTCGCCGTCTCGGAGTGTATCGGCTAAGTCGATTCGGAGACACGGAGAACCTGAACATCCTGTATGTTAGTGCACTGGAACCGAGTAGATGCCGAAAATACGCCAGTCGCAGCATTCTCATTACTGAATTTGTACATACAGTCTAACCTTATATGCAAGGGGGACTAGATTCAATATTACTATGATAGTACTATCCATAGACAGCATACTACCTACTGTACCTACTATACTACGATTAGTTTTGGTGGTAGTAAAAGAATCTTCAATGCATAGAATCTCGATCATTCAATCACAGTACTAGTTACTACTAAAAGTACATAACTAGAACATCTTGAACAAAAAAATAAAATAAAATACAGCAAAAAAACCATCAACCATCATCGCGCAATTTCCTCGTGTGAATAATGTTTGTAAAACCATCGATATGGTAATTTAAGACGCCGTCCCTCTCGCAGATGTAAAATGAGAAAAAATAAGAGATAAAAGTCCAAAGAAGGAACAAGAAAGGGAACATCAAAGAAGAAAAATTACATGCAGTACAACTTTCCAACCCATCCAAGTCAAATCCAGTTCGGTCCAGTTCAGTTCAGTTCCAGTTTCAACATGCTTCAGCTTACAATCAGGTGCTTCCTCACGACTCGGGTTCAGGGACAGGGGCAGTAGAATCAGATGCAGGGACAGTAGTATCGACAGGTTCGGCATCAGCCATTTCGGTATCTGTCGGTTCAACCTTAGCCTCTTCCTTCTTCTTCTCTTCTTCTTTCTCTTCAGGAACAGAAGGTGCCGCTTCCGCTATAGGACCAGTGTCAGTCGTAGTCTCGGGATTAACACTAGCACCAACACCAGTGTTCTCACCCTGGACATCAACCTCAGTCTTGGTCTTACCCTCACCACCATCGCCCGTCTCACCCTTGCTCTCTCCCTCAGCAGAACCAGATACAGGAATAGGACTCTCCTTCAGCGTTCCATCCAACCAAGATCGAAACCGCTGATTCGATTCATCAACCTTATCTTTACTCAATCCACGCGCCCAATTAGGATTATTCACAAACTTCTCCACAAACCGATCATGTCTCTTCTCCTTCAACGCGGCATGTTCTTGACGCTGTTCTTCACCGCGAGTCTGGATTTGCGACTGTGCTGTTTCAACATCGACATCTTTATCCGGGACTGGCGCGTTAGATCGCCAGAACCAATCGTGTGTTGGGGGTTGGTAGAGGATTGTATAGTTATTGGCGCAGATGCGGATGACGAGGCCATCGTAGTGTTGAAGACGACGGTAGAATCGGTCGTATTCTTCGTCTTCGTCGAGTTTACCTGGTAAGTTACGCTTTAAGAATGGCATGCGCATTTCAGAGAAGGCGACTCCTTCTGTTGGGTCGCGCATTGAGTAGGCTGTGACGTAGTAGGACCAGCGGGCTTCGGGGCTTAGGTCTTCGCGGTTAAGCGTTGATTCTTCGGTTGTCATTACTTGGATTGTAACGTGGCGATCTGAGGGGAACTATAGAAGAAGATAGGTTAGTTTATGATGTCTGGTAGGTTTTTGGTGATGCTGATACTTACGAAAGTGACACGGTAAATGTCGCCCTCCTTGATCAATCGCTCGACCTGTTTACGGTACTGGATCTCCTGGTGGTGGGTCGTTTCTTCCTTCTCGCGCTCCTTGAAGAACAAATTGGCAATATCTGAGCTGCGATCCCGAGAATCCCCAGTAAAGATAGACGCCACGAACTTCGTGATAGAAGAAAAGATGCGCTCGAGGTTGTACATCAGGAAACCGCTCTGCATGTAGAAGCGACGCAGAGTCTCCTCCAGATGAACTTGATCAATGTCACCACGAATAACCTCCTCGCACATACGCACAATTTGCTTGTAGAGGTTGGCCTTCGGATCAACATCGTAGAAGAAGTCACCAGGGAACCGGTCAATCAGACACAGATCATTAGCGGGTTTAGGCAATAGACCACGGCGGACCTGTTCATGTGCCTCACCCTCTTGATCCTTGATACGTTGCAGGCGCGAGTAGAGAATTTCGAATGTGCGCAGGAAGCAGAGAATATTCAAGTTGCAGTACATGTGGTGCACAGTCTTCTTGTACTTCTCGTTGAGAGTATACTCGCGCTCCAGGTTGAAGTTACCCTGACCAGGGTGCTCCATCCATTTCAGCTCTGCCACGTCAAACGCCTCCTCGGCTTCAGAAGCAGGTGCTGATGCAGCGCGCACATCGGGGGTTGCCAACTGCGTAGGCACTGGAGCATCACCTTCCTTGTTCTGGTTACGATTCTTCTCGATTGGACGCTTGAGAGTTTCACGCAGGAGATCCAGCTTCTGCGTGTTGACAACCTTGTGACTCGCGTTTGAGGACTCATCAGCACCGAAATTCTCCTCCAATTCCTCAGCAGGCGTAGCAGCAATAGATAATTCATCCATATATTCGTGGAAAGCTTCCCGGTCAAGTCCGAAGAAAATAGGAACAAAGTCTTTGACAAAGTTGATCAGTCTCTGTGGCTCAGCACCGAAACCAGAAGTACTGCGGTCGATGAACATGCAAAGGAGATGCGTGGTATCCAAGAGCACATCAATATCATTAAGTTTCATCTCGGCCTGGAATTTCTTCGTAGGCAAACCACTCTTCATACGACTTTGCGTTTCTTCGAACTTGCCTTGCAAGTCCTGTTGGATGTTCTTTGCAATGAAGAGCTTCTTGTCCGTCTGGCGAGTGGCAATCGCCTGGTGATCCAGACTACGCCAATAAGCTCTCTGCATTTGTTCGCGCCATACCTTGTCCCATTCGCGCTGGCAAGCCTTCCACTCTTCTAGCTTTTGCTTCAAGCGGTACAGCACGATAGGCAGGACTTGGCAAGGGCGCTCAAACATATCGCGAATGATCTTCTCACCACGTTGGCGATCATACACCTTCTTAATCACACGTTGATAGATTGCTTCGCTCTGACCACCGAGACCGGGCGGCAGCTTGAAATTCGCCCGCTCAGCTTCAGACATGTGCAAGAATTGCTGGCAAATCGGTTCAATGAGCTGGATCGTCCGTGTGCAAGCCTCAATGTGATGATCATAATCGTGTCGATCCTCTTCAATGCGGTGCAAAGCATCCTCATATTGGTTCTTGCGGTGAGCGACGAAACCAGAATCCTCCGATGCCCAAGTCGGGTGCGAAGCCCATTCATCGTTCAATACTTCGAAGCACAATTGATCACGACCACTGCAAGCCTTTTGTCGCTCGCGCTTTGGCAAGAGACGATAGCTAGGTCCCAAAGACCGGCAGTGTGCAAGATTGACCATACCAGCTTCGGTCTTAGGTTTCGGGTCAATAGTCTTGTCTTCAGGCTCATCAACATTCATGAAGCGCTTGAACCAGCTCATAAGTTCCGCATTGGAACCTATGAAACCCTCGGCACGCTTGACCAGAATGAAACGGTCAATCAGATCGTTAGTGTAAAGGTTGCACAGTTTAAGGAAGTCGCTGAAGATTTGCTTGTTCGCAATGAACTTCTTGACACGATCGAAGAACGCGATTTCCTCTTGGCTAGGAGTAGACAGAGAACTTGGCGGGACAGGCTCTGGCAGTGCGGGAATCAGAGTAGGGGAAACATTCGGAATATCCGCGCCAGATGGCTTGCCATGATGGAACTTTGGTCGCTTGCTCCCATTGCCAAATTGAGCTGGTTGGCCACGCATTTGGGACTCTTGGACTCGAGCATCTGCTCCAGCAGGACCAGACACAGAACCACCACCCATGCCAGGGGCGCCGCGTCGCTTTTTACTATCTTTAGCAGAATCCTGAGGCTTGAAGTGGCCCATAGGGGGCAGGTTCTTTGCATCCCGATTCGAGGCCTGAGACATGCCCATGGGATCGCCTCGCATGTTGCTGACGGGGATGCTTTCTTCAGCAAGACGTGCTGCCGCCTGTTGCTTGGCATGCGCTGCAGACTCAGGCAAGAATTGCTTAAAGTCCTCTAGGAGATCAGGGGCGGTGTTAAATAATTGGGTGACCTGCGCATAAACATCCTGGATAGGTTTCGATTCCCGTTGATAAGTCTGTAGGATCTCGAGGAATTGTTTGTAGATCTCTGGTGCGCTGGAGAAACGATTCTAATACAGAAAGTCAGTTTTGACTTCAGTTATACAGCTCACAATTTCCAACAATCATACCTTTATCTTGTTCACGTAACTGATTGCATGGTTGAATTCCACGGGTCCACGCTTGTTTAGATCCGCATGGCCACCCTGGAGCATCCCACCCACACCTGCTAGGCTGTTCATTGGCTGTGTGAGGCTAGCATTGGGTCCGGCACCAGAGGTTGGCATCATGCCAGGTCGTCCCATGCCAGATGCGGCGGAAGCAGCACCTTGCAACTGAGCAACGCCGCGATGATCCTGCTGATGGGACAACGCTGCAGCACCCTGTTGCTCTTGTGTGGTATAGCCATAATGATGCTCTTGACCAGGTGCCTGGGCTTCCTGTTGGTATAAACTTGGGCCCATCATGCGTGAGCCTGGAGAATATGACCCTGGGTGTCCTTGTTGTTGGCCCTGAGGTTGGGGAGTTTGCTGCCATCCGGGACGAGATTGGTCATAGTAATCAGGACGTCCAGCTCCGCTGGAAGGGCCGATCTCGTTCGTGGTCGTCTCGAATGGACGTCCAGCACGCGGCATGCTCAGTGTATTCGTACCAGACGGTGTGGTAACTCGAATAGCATCTGGGTTATCCTCGGTACCACATTCAATACGGTAACCGGGGGGCAGAAAGGTGTTGAATCCCTGAATCAGGGCCGGATGGCCATTGAAAAGGGTAGAGACACGCTGAATGACGCCAGGAGTATCAATCCTATTAAATCGGTCAATATCAAATATCAAATCGAATCGAGAACGACCCAATCATGGGTGATGAACTTACGCCTGACTCTTGAAATCTTTCATTATATCCAAGAAGCGGTTGTAAACATCAGGCTGGTCAACAAACCGCACCTTAACTTGGTCCAAATAGCTAAGGGCATCCTGCACCACGAACCCACTGTTAGCGCTAGGCTCTCCGAAAGATGCGGCGGGTCCAATCGGATGACTTGCATTGAGAATCGGCTGCTGGCCCTGAGCAAGAGCAGCGACATTTCCAGGAATTGGCTGTCCTTGCGCATTATGTCCCATCATAGGTGGTGCACCTGGGTATTGCATGTACGACCGAGGGGTACCTTCGCCATGTTGCTGCATCTGCGGGCCGCCAAAAAGACTCGCGGGGCCGCCGGAAGCCTGCACATTTCCCCCGGGTCCATTGGGCGGGTTGGTACCGAGATTCGAGAGGAGGCCATTCGGGCCATGGATAGAGTTGGGAACTTTTGAAGCCACCGGCTGATGAAGGGGAATTGAGCCAGTGTGACTCTGGACAGGGTGATGTTCACCGCGCTGACGCTCCATCTGCTGGCGCTCGATCTGTTCACGTTCACGCTGCTCACGCTCCCGATGATGGGCCATTTCTTCCTGGCGCTGGCGCTCCAGGATTTCGCGTTCCCTTGAGTCCCGTTCACGCTCACGGTTCAACTGAGGGGATGCATGCGACATGGCCTGGCCAATGCCAGGGAGAGAATGGGCTGAGCTGTGAGAAGGGCCAGAAGGATGCTGTCCATATGTCGGGGGTTGGTGTGAAGCCGCGTGGCTTTGGCTTAACTCTGCCAATCCGGGGAGGGAGTGACCGCCTGACTGACCAGCGGGGTGATAGGGGCCTTTAAATCAACGTATCCAATATTAGTACTCATCGTCTTCCACATCATAGGTCTCCTGCAATCGATTGAACAGGTCTTTCTGGTAGAGGGAAGGGTAGGAGAATAGCTAACCGGACGGAGGAGGGAGGACAGGCCCAGAGGGCTGCGACGCGGGACCTTGCTGAGGCGGATTTTGACTAAAAGCCAAGGAGACGACAGAGTCAGCATTATTAAAACACACACATCCATCAAATTTCACTCATACCTAAACGACCCCAAGGGCCGAGGCTGTTGGTTCATCTGCTCCATGCCAGGGTGCGACGGAGGCCCACCCGCGGGGGAGTGCCAGTTATCATTCCCAGAGTTCATGATCTGGGCATCAGCCGAAAAACGGCAATGGACGAAACAACGTTGAGCAACGAGATACTAAGAGACAACGATAGATCGACACGAGTGGTGGAAAAGAGGGGAGGAAGACGGAGAGGGAAGGGAGTGAGGGTGAGCTCCAGCAGCTTTTCGCAGTTTGGGGCGCTTTCGCAAAACTCGGAGTGGTGTTGAGTAAATTTGGTGACGCTCGAACCGGCGCCTAGTCACAGCATGACCAGCGCCCTGGTAGAAACAAGAGACAAAAGACACAAATAAATATACTCCGGAAACACAGAGCCAACAAGATGGGAAACGAAGAGTGCGCGCGACCGATCGCGGGCTCTCCCAGTGGAGGCTTTCCTGACCGACTCCCGCTAGTACGGAAGGGGTAAGGCGTAGATATCTCCGGGGCGACTTTGATCCGGGGTATTGTAACAAGATCATACCAATACCAGCCGCGATGATACGGAGGCTCCATATTAGGGTTTGTTAATTACGGTATCGTGCGAGCTCGAAACATTCCCTCCGCCTTCGTCATCGCCTGCAAAGTCCGGCAGAAAAGACCCAATCCCGGAGGGAAGCAACCGGCAGAAAAACCTGGAGAAAATTGGAGTGGCTTGGGAGAGCCTCGTAGGATGATTATGGAGTAGGAAGATAAAGAGAGGAAAGAATAGGATGATTTTTATAAAGATTGGTGGGATCTACTAGAACAGAACTTTTTTTGGATGATGGCTACTTGAGCCAAATTACCCTACGTACTTGTTTGTAGACACCCCGAGCATGTCTGTTGAAAGTACATATACGCCCCAACCGAGCTTAACATTCTCTCTATCATGAAGCACCTCCATACAACGCCTTCAGGCACCTCAATAACTGAATAAAGGCCAACGGGAAATAAGGGTAGGGAGGATGAAATGAGGACAGGATGAGGTGAGGGGAGGAACCTAGAGTCGGCGTCGTTGGATCAACAAGTGCAAGTCCGGAAATTATAAACCCTCTGACTTGGCTGCTATGGGCATTAATTGTGTGCTTCATTGCCTTTTCCTTCCTTTCACTTTCTTTTTTCCTTTCTTCCTTCGTCTTTTTTATTGTTTTCTCTTTTGGAGGCGTGCATGTTCTCTCGGTCCTCAGTCCTCCACGCAGCCTCTCAAGTTCCTCCCAAAATGCGCCGTATCCATGAAATGTGGTTGTTTATGGCCTCTATTACAGGGCAGAGAAGACGAAAAGCTAGAAGAAAAAAAGTCAGGACACTGAGCTGCAACAAATATATGATCGGATTCTGTAAACTCACATTGTTCGTAGCAGCAATAGCAATGCTGTCCTCGAAAGGATGCCAACTCATATGCAAGATCTTCTTGTTGAAGTCGATCTGATCGGCATCGGTCTCCTTTTTCATCCGGCTGCCCGGGCCTGCAGGACTGCCGGACCTCGAGCCGGCCTTCTTTCCACCGGCCTTGTTCATTGGAGTTGGTACGCCGACCTTCTTCGCCTTGAAGGCCGACTTGTCCGCCTGAAGGACAATCTCTGTCTCCTTGTCCTCGTCTGTCGGGTAGATCATAAAGTTATTGTTGTAACTACCGGTCATGACATTCTCGGCATCGCCCGAGAAGACAACCTCAAATTTGTCGAAGATGCTGTCATTTTCGTATGTATCGCACAGGCGGGGGCGCAGGTGCTCGTGAATGGGGATGGTCTTCACCGGTTGACGCTCCATATTGACGTCCCAAATCTTCACGGTCAGATAGTCCCTAGACACGATGTACCGGCCGTCGTGTGAGAATCGAACATCGGAGATAGAGGAGATGATCTCGGAGAAGAAAGAGCGAGAGGATGCATCCTCTTCTTGTTCGAACTCTGTCAAGCAAAAAAAGAACATCATTAGCTTCTTATTCGTCTGCGAGGTGGTTATTTGCTTCTTTGCGGGGTGCGGGGTCCATACGCTTTACATGTTCGTCACAGAGTGCTCGCTGACGCATATCGGCAAGCTTGATGGTGCCCTTGGAGCTGGCGTACATAAACTGATTGCAACTGACGGGGTGAAATTCGGCTGCGGTGATGACCTCGGTGAGTTCCTCCATGTTTGCAGGTTTGATATCCACGATATTGAAACTCTGGTCCTGAATGTTAAGATTCCACAAATTCACTCGAAGATCGTCACTGCTGATAAAGGTTTCGCCATCACTATTCACGGAGATGCTATTTATATGATACGCGTGGGCATTGGCGTAGGTTCTCCGTGGAACGGCAGCGACCACGGTATCGTGGTGTGTCAAACGGGGTAGTTTCAAAGCAGAGGCGTCCTTGAAAGTTCCACGAGGGGCACGAGGGAGACCCCCGATGGCGGGGGCTGGAGTCATCTCATTGGAGAGGTTGTTCTCTGCGACCACCTTGAGGGACTTGTCAAACACCTTCCACAGCTTAATTGTCTTGTCGTTTGTCGAGAGGAGGAAGTGTGATGCATTCTGTCGTCGACACCATTTTATCTTGTTGATCTTCTCTTCAATCTCTAGCGATTTGAGGTAATCGAATTCGGGCTCGTGGGATTGGAACTCGGTATGGAACTTATACTCGCAGGTTTTTTTCTGTTCGTTCGGAATGGGTGGTTAGTTCTGCATGAGCCTATCGCGTGAATTTGCTTTTCTCTTCCTCTCTTCCTTGTCCTTCCAGGCGAAGCAAATTCTGGCTTACCGTCTCGTTTCGCTCAAATAGAACCACACGTCCACCCTTGTCTCCCGTAGCCAAATAGTTACCTGTGTGATCGAATTCCACGGTCGAAATGATGTCCGCTGGTGGAGTCATATAAGCTAACTCTCTTCGGAAAACAGAAGATTATATGAAGTAAAGGAAGAGTGAAATACCTTCTGTGATGTCTTCTACATCGCCTTTATCTCCGAAGCATCTAAATTCCATGTGTTAGTCACGAATCTGCTATTCCGTCCCTTCCATGGGCGGTTGGTCGGGCTCATCCGGTGTGCTGGGCTGATATCCGCACCACCCCTCCATGTCCTCTTTTTGGGTCAGAAGGACTCACTGTGTAAACTTCCAGGTCGGCGAGCCTGGATCTCTGTCTACCATCTTTTCGTTCTAAAATCGCCCTTGGTCGCGACGGATGGGCGGGAAGAGTGGTGCAGAAATGGGAGACGGTGAAGAAAAGAAAACCCGCACGGTTTGCAATTTTTTCCCCTTCGAATGCGGCGAGCTCTATCGTCGGAAAAGGAAAAACGGCGACACGGCAAGATTTAAATGACTGAAGATCGATTATAGGAAACGAGATCGGTCGACAAGCGATGGGTGAACAATGTTGAAGGGTGAGGGATCAATCGGAAGGATGTCGGTCAAGACGGGCGCAGCGAGGGGGTTTTTTTTAGCGATGGCGGGATCGCGGGGGAGATGGGGAAATGAGTCCAAAAGGACCAAGTGAAAGATGGACTTGCCAACAGGCAAGGCGTGGCCAAAATATATTGATGGAGAAGGGTTGGTGGT
>Ga0209673_1001796_pt1 | contig 17713 bp, 19 predicted proteins | sample AraplaCol_mMS_r2_2_FD_184274 | JGI IMG/M metagenome (GOLD analysis project Ga0209673, IMG submission 184274) | Arabidopsis root microbial communities from North Carolina, USA - plate scrape MF_Col_mMS_r2 (SPAdes) (version 3) | ecosystem: Host-associated > Plants > Roots > Endosphere | place... | reverse complement strand
CCCCCCCCCCCCCCCCCCTTCCTCTATCTTTTCCCCTGGGCTCCGCAGCAAGAAAAAAATAATAAAGAAAAAAGAAAAAGAAAATTTCCCATCACACGGAAAATGGAACACTTAGCCGGTGTGTGAGGGGAAAGGGGGCCAACCCAGTCGGAGGATTGTGTGGAAAAGGGAATGGGCCCGTAGAGAATTAAGATTCATTGAATGAATTGAATCATTTGATTCGATTAATTTCACTTTTCGATTTCCTCCCGATGTGGTAAGAGGAGGGAATGATAAAGGCTGAGATATGAGTATGATCTACTTTAGTTACGGAGGAGTATGAGTTAGTATATACTGCTCTACTAGTATAGTGTGGTCCTACACTAGCTATAGAGAAGTAGTAATGGTAGATTAAAATATTCCATAGCTATACTATGTATGTACTTCACAGAGTCCAGTTGAATATCGATATTACTGATATCATTCTGGCCATCCCCCTCGATCCTCTCTGTTTTATCGTGTATTGCCTCCAAAATTACGCCACTCCACCGGGGTCCACCGCATCCTCGGATCCCACGAGGACGTCCTCAGCGCTGCCGAACGGCCTTTTAGGTCTAAAGTTCCTTTTTCTTCCCCCCTTCTCTTCAATTCTATTTTTCTTTCACGAGGAAGAATCGAGATATCGTCCAAGGTTTTCCCTTGACTCTTCTTTTCTTCCCCTCTCTCCCGGTGGCTCGTGCTTACCGCCCATCCTGCAAGGCATCCTCGAAGGAAATATACATATACTGTATACATAAAAAAAAAAAACCGAACTAAGATTTAAGCATCGGGGCTTCACTGAACGCGCCTGGCTAACTACGCGTCGATCCCATTCACCACCACCAGCTTCTTTTTTACACCATCTCCACACAACTGGGATCTGCGGGCTTTTCCGTTGTCTTGATATTCTTGTAAGTATCTCTTCTACTACAATCCCCCGTCTCCCCTCGATCTCCAACGTGGCCAAATCTTCAGTCTTTGGTTCTCCTTGCTTGCAACGTGCACAACCCCCCTCCGCTCCCGACTCGGACTTGTCAATTTCCCCGAGTTGCCTTCTTCCCGCCTTTTTCCATCTACCACCTCCATCTACCATCCACTTAACTCATAACCTACCTCTACCCTCTCGCAAATCTAACCGGTGAACTCGACGCGTCTCTAGCTTTGAACGCGCCAATTAATTTAAGGGAGCTGTTTGGTGCGCGCGATCAAACCTCTCTTTTTTTTTCCATTTCCATCGTTTTATATGGACAACCGGCCCACCTCCGAGTACGCACAGTCAGGTTCGCACCACCCAACAGCATCGCCTGTCGATACACCTTCTGAACAACATCCCGCAGACCAGACTTCGGCTGCTGCTAGTGCTCATTACACTCACACTCCGCAACCTGAAGTGCGCTCCACTCCCCAGTACACGCCGCAGCCCGAGGTTCGACCCGCCAATATTTCGTCTTCCAATACACCACAGCCGGATTACGGCCTCAATCCCCCCCCAGCTCGCTCGCCCGCTTATCAGGATTATCTTCCCCGCCCTCAATCTTACGCTCCGAACTCTCAGCCTGGTGGTGCGCCCGGTATGGCTCAAGCAACAAGTCCGTTCATGTCCATGCCTACCGTCCCGCGCAGTCCCCCGAACCTGAAATCTGACGGCGCCGTTCCTCTAGATCCCTCGCTCCCGGCCAATAGCCCGACCTACCCTCCTGCCTACTCCCCTTACCAACCTCAGGGACACGAGATGGCCCAATACCAGAGCCACCCGCCCCCACCACACCAGATGTACTCGCGCCCGGACTGGCCACCTCATTACGGCCAGGGCCATCATATGCCAGGCCCCTATGCCTCTCCCGCTACAACGGTTGGTTCCGCCTCTCCTGTTGCGACCTCAGGGCCGCGCCCTGGTCAGGTATGTTTTTGATGATTCCGGCGTATTTCCGAAGGCTTCTGTAACTACCGTTGTCTTGGGCGCCTCTGGACTCGACCCGATCGCAAATCGTATCGGGTCGCCCTCCCAGGGATCGTCAAAAACAGCGCATTTCTCTCTTGTGTTCCGATTGAGATCTGCTTGGCTCTACTTTCTTCCCCCGACCGTTGGCTGACAAAAGTATTTTTGATTCTTCTGTTTAGGTTTATTCATTCGTACCAATTCCCGGCGCACAACAGCACAAGCGCCCCCGTCGTCGATATGAAGAAATTGAGCGCATGTACAAGTGTGGGTGGAATGGCTGTGAGAAGGCATACGGTACTCTCAACCACTTGAACGCTCATGTGACAATGCAGTCTCATGGTGCGAAGCGCACTCCGGAAGGTGAGTTCTATGTAGCGGTTCTGCCTTCTTATTTTACTTTCTGGGGTGGCTCTCTTTCCATAGCGGTATACTTGGTTACGATATACTCGAAGTTGTCGCAAATCGCTGGATTGGGTTAGCGCCGGTACCTGCACGCTAGCGAGTTACACTAGATCTCGCGGGGCCGCAGTAGCGTGGGAGACGGCGTGGAGGTTTAAGCTTGCTTAAGCTCGCCTCTTATCCCTTTCTGCCACGCTATAACTCTGCCATAGCGCCCTTGCTGCTACCTGCCTCATTTTTTATTTCGTCTCTAGTCGCCCCTCACATACTAACTTTACTCTTTCTAGAATTCAAGGAGATTCGCAAGGAATGGAAGGCCCGGAAGAAGGAGGAGGAGGCTCAGCGCAAGGCCGCTGAAGACCGTGAGCGTGTCGCTGCTCAGGCTCAGGCTAGCCAAGTCGACGCCTCTGGCCCTCCCGATCCTTCTCAGGGACAGCCATCGGCTTACGGCGGTGGTGTCCGTCCTCAGCTTCCTCCTATTGGATACCAGCCTGCAGACAGCCAGGTGCCTAGTCAGTATGGTGCTCCTGGTGGTGGAATGGTTTATCAGAGCAACGGGCAAATGGGGTACCCTCCCAACTATCCTCACTCCCCGTACCAGAGCGGTCCCGTCTACCAGCAACGTGAGTAAATTGCAAAATGAAAAGAAAAAAACATCAGCGTATCACAGCATATGACGCCATCTTTGTTTCTCTTTGAGAGCTGCGACCCCGACCCCTCCTACCTTTGGATCTTTGGATTTTACATACACTCCCTTCTGCTTCGGTCCACTTTCATCTACGCCTACTCTCATCACCAGGACTGGTTGGCTGATTATTTGGCCCCCCGCCATGACACTCCAGAGACTCAATCGACCGGCTACCCGCAATAATTCAATAATTCGCCTCCTACGCCGTGGAACGCAAATTGCATCTCTCCATTGTTTTGCTTCTTTTGTTTGGTCTTATAATCACGATATCCCATTGCCTGACTTATGTCGTCTCGGAACCTCTGATCCCCATCCTTATCCTTTCCCCCTCAAGACTTCTTTCCTCGATGATACCAACCTCTTGCGGCTTTAATTTGTCCAGTCAAAAGAGTGTCTTTCTGGCTTTGTTTACCTGCGAAAAATATCTCTTTTTTTAGAGAGTTCCTGTGCATACAGCTTTGCGGAAGAAAGTCTCTCTCTACATTCTACTTTTGCTCCGTTGATTCGGAATTCGTGGAGGGTGTCTTACTCAAACTTCTGCTTGTTCGTTTGCCTTGGGTGGTGACTGCAGGAATGTGGTTTGTTGGCGGAATCTGTTATGCATCAATATTTGTACTTGTTTCTTGTTGGTTGCATTTTTTCTCATATTGTTTTTCACTTTTTTTCACCGTGGGCATTTACTCTTAAGACGGGTCTCTTCTCTTTTATATCTCTCTGGGGGGTCTTCGTTTTTTAATCATGTCCGATTTGCGTGTTTGTCTATGTCTCTGTATGGAAGTTTGCTGGTATTCTATTGGCAGGCTATTTTTTGCTCCTCACTATCTCTCCATTCTTACATCTCTTCCCTTCTAATCGTATGCTATAGTATTGTGCTAGGCTGTTGATGTCTGCAATGTATTCCTGTACTTTAAGGCTTGTGTATACTAGTCAGCGAGACTCAGGTCGTACCCGCGGTGATTTTGATTCAGTTTGCAAAGGAAGAGTGACTTGTCTCGTTTACTTTCAATAGATATCAAAAAAAATCCAAGCAACCGATTAAAAGCTAGTCACCAGACAAGAGATCGAAGAAAAGACGAGAAATGCAAAAGAAAATCAACACCCCGCAAAACCACCAATCCCCAACGAACTAGTATCTCCATACTACGCCGTCGTAATTTATTTTTCTTTCAAGAATAAGGTTCCCCTGGCGTCCAGCCCGTTCCAAGAGCCGGGTGAAGGGGAAACAAGACCCAAACTAAAAAAGACGCCGGTGCTCCACTGGTTCGATTCCTTGGCCTGTGAACTAGTGGGATCGGACGGTGCCAGCGCTAGTAACGGGGAGAAAGAGAGAGGGATGGAAACAATCAAATTAAGTTAAAGCTTAATATTTGAAGCTAGGGCAAAGGTACTAGTACTAGTATACGGTTGATTGTTACAGATCTGAGTAAGATATGCTAGTCAGGATTGTAGGGCTGATTGAAATTCACGGGTGATACGAGGTTGTGACTAGTGGATTGTATCTAGGAGGGCCAGTTGTGATACGAAGAATGTGTTCTTAGGTGGGATTAGTGGATTTTTGTTCAAAGTCTTTCGGTTTTCTGCGTTATGCGTGGATTTAGCGTCAGTGGCTTTAGGGCCTAAGACATCTGTGCGAAAGAGGATTGGGTATATTCCAAGGTTATTGCGGACTTTTTGCTTTTTTTTCGAATCCATTTTTCTAATCCGGGCTCTTCTGGTATTGAGTCTAGGATGGTAGATGACAATATAAGAGGATTTGGGAAGGAGATATAGAAGCTGATCTATATTGACTTGCTGTGCTATAACCTCGAAAGAATTTGGTCATAATAACAAGAAACGCCAATTATATTCTCAAATACAGCTACAGATTTCCCTGCTGAGTGGCGCAATAATGGGGCTATTTGTGATACGGGATTCGTCAGACAGTAGTTTTAGTGACGGGGCTAGTCACGGATGTGATTGAATGTAAGCTGATGGGAGTACAGGTACAAGACACGCACCACCTTCGTGGCGCAGTCCTGAATGGGATCATGGCGTCCCCTCAATTAGGGTTAGTGTAGCTACTACCACGTGGGGTGGAACTCCCCTGCAGATCTTATGTATAAGTGTACGATTACGTGGATTTGAGTTAAGTTATTTGCTTTGGTCGATCAGTTTGGCTGATGAGACTTAGAATGAGCAAAAGGGTGAGTATTGATATTAGTTGAACTACCAGAGCTACACAGAGCGCAGATGATATGTCTAATACGAATCGTAAGTAGAGGTACATGCTCTCTTTCATTGGGAAATAAGGGTTTTTCTTTAATTAGAGTTCAACGATCCAGTGGGTTCTCTCCATGATCGACTTTGCCGCAACTTGAAAGCATCGCCTCTGGATAGATTTAGTGGTTCTTGACAATACCTACTACTAATAAACATTATAGTACTTCAGATTCAGTCTTCAGGCCCATTTTTATCTAATAGTCCAAGTATATCGATACAAATTTGTATGAGAGATTGCTGAATCTGTATCTATTGATCTGAGCAGCTATCAGGTCATCCAAAAGGACGAGACTTGATTGAAAATCCTTGAATCCTTCATATGACCATGAGATTCCATATAATGAATGATTTAGTAGATTGAAGTCAAGCCTAATTGATTTAACCTTTCAACAAAATATTGTGCTCCCTCGGTGGCGTTGTCACCAATTCGCATCCTGAACATTTGCCAAGCCAGAACAATCTGGCCATTGAAGAAGTCATGCATACTTCTAGAAGTAGGTGTCATGCCGGCATTACATGTGTTGTGCAGTAGCACATCCCCCAGAATTGGGCCAATGCAGATCATGGCGTACCGCAGTTGAGGCCCGGGAACTAGTACTGTACTATGTAAAACCGACAATAGTCAGTTACAGTAGTTACTGGTTAGCATGTAGGGTCTAGCGGCCCGCAGCGCTTGCCTTCTAAGTTAAACTTGTTTAGGGTTAGTGCTGCCGCGCCATGTGCTTAGCGGCCATTGCTGGGAGATCATGTGACTGAGTGTTTATGCCTGGGTTATCAGGGTGGAAGACTAGCCTCATCGGGACTAGCTAAAGATTGACCTCCGAGAAATTATTGCGGACTTCCGCAGTCGCGACATAACAGATCAGAGCCAGTTCAATCTGGCCACTATCACCACCCAAAGACAGCCCTTTCAAAGGTGTGTATGCTTTCCCGATAAAACAGTATTCTCTGCTGCTTAAGCCCGACTAATCTCCGAAGTCAGACATCAATCTGGTGATGGCAGGTCATCTCCCGATCTCGGTCCTGAGCAGAGCTCTGCGCAATCGAGTTATTCGTCCACAGACTGTTCATGCTAGCTCTCGGTACCTCATTAAAGGAGAAAATACCTCGAAAGTCCAGCGGCCATTCTCTACACAGTCCCCCACCACAAACGATCCTGTCCCCTCCGAGAATACCCACGAGACCGAACATGAGAATTTGTTTCATTCTGAGCCGGCGCGGTCACTCCATGATGAAAAAAATGCCAGCGAGCAAAAGCCAAAAGACTCAGCGAAAGCGGAAAAACCCAATCCGAAGCTAGAAGAACAGACTCTGATGGATATCGCGTCCGGTGTGACTACCCACGGATCTGGTTTCTCAAGCAAGTCTATCGCGTTAGAATTGCAATGGCTATCTGATCCTAAAGATCTTGGAGACCGAGTGGGACGTCTTCTACGGTCAGACGATGTAGCACAGGCTGCGGCTCTGACCCGAGAGGCGCAGCGGAGACAGGTGAGGTGCGAACTGGCATGGAATCACCTCATGCGATACGCTATGGAGAAGGGCTATCCAGAAGTTGCTTTCAAGTTCTATAATGATGTGAGTGGAGCCCCGAATCTATCGTCACCAGCCCCTTCGAAACATCCTCCAGCAAGATGGGTATTTGACCCCCAAGAGTAATATCCACTGACTCGATCTTCGTTTCATATCAGATGAAAAAGCGAGGCCGAATGCCAAACGCGAAAACGTATACAATTATGCTTCAGGGCTTCGGGATGCAACCACAATCTCGCGCCATGGTCAAGAAGGCGGAATCTGTATATCGATCGATCTTTTCCAAACAGTCCAAAGTAAAACCCAACGTCATTCATGCGAATGCAATGCTCGGCGTGTGCCAACGTCATGGCGATATGGACACTTTGTGGCGGATTGCTGCCGAAATGCCAGACGAGGGGCCTGAGAAGCCGGATCAAAGAACATACAGCATTATTCTTGCTGCGCTCCAGCATTCTGCTCGCAATGATATCCAGAAATTGGACCCAAGCCAAGTTGACCAAATCATTGCCCGTCAAGAGAAAATGGTCCTCGAAGGCAAGAGAATATGGGCCGATGTGGTTTATCAATGGAAGCATGATGAATTGGCCTTGAATAATCAGCTTGTCAATGCCATGGCTTATCTACTTCTCGATGGTGTCCACGACACTGACTTTTACGACGTTCTGGCTCTCTACAACCAGACTATGGGAGTTCCTATTCTTGCCAAAAAGCCTACAACAAACACCACTATCGCTCGCCGGCGAGCTGCTTTCAAACTGAAGACCGATTATCGGTCCCAGCGACAAGTAGCGGCAATGGACGCATCCTTGAAACCAGCTTTGGCGGAAGAAGATGTTCCATTCGTCGACGAGAATAACAGACCCATACAGCCCGGCGCTGAGAACAACGAAATCGAACCTGAAGAATCGATGGAGGCGGAAGAAATGGAAGAGGAAGAAGATTTCGAGACTCTCTTTGATCCCATCACCACGGAAGCTCAACAGTCCTCGCCGCCTCTCAAGCCTGACAACAAGGATTTGACCATGATTTTGACCGCTTGCTTCAATATGACCCAAGGATCTGGACATGGTCCGAGTTATTGGAACCTATTGACCAAGGAGTCGGATACGCTCCACATCGAACCTGACCAGATTTCCTCCATGGAATACATTCGTCTTCTTCGACAAACTCGCTCCAGCAAGATTGCTGTTCAAGCCATTCGCGAACAATTACTACCTGCAGGCTATGCCGATGGCAAATTCTTCCATGTGGCTTTTGCAGCTTGCCGTCGCGACCGCCGCAATAAAGGGGTCCTCACTTTCATGGCAGAACTGTTCGACCTCATGCACGAAGCTATGGTACTTCCTGACCTGCGGGTGCTTGAGGGGTATCTGCGTTTCATCCAGGCTTTGAGCGAAGATCCACAGTCTCTCTTATATATGCGTGGTCTTGATGTCAAGCCCCAAAAACAGACACTGCAAGCATTGGGCAAGGAATTGCAGGCCAAGTTGAACCTTCTTGCTATTTCCACACTGCGTCCTCATGTGAACCAGCTTCATGAGGCCATGGCCCACGGGAAACCCGCTCCTAGAAGTCGATGGAATTCACTGAAAGGTGGAAGCGGAACTCTCAAAGGTGACGAGTGCGTCAAGATTCTCGCTAGAATCCGCACCTTGATCGATGAAACATTGAAGTCTGAATATACGCAATTCGTTCCCAAGGCCGAGCGCAAGATCTTGGTGGAGGAGTCGAAATTGCTTAAGACTTATTCTGACAAGAGCACTATCAAGGAGTTCCGTGCAAAGCTTATCTTCCCTACAATGGCGCAGCGAAATGCTTTCCAAGAGCAGCATTCGGAGCTTAGGAATCGGTCATCGAAGTTTGGTCAAAAGAAATCGCGGAATAAGCCAGAGAAGTCAGACAAGGCTTCTCCAAAGTCTGAAGCTGAAGCCGTAACGGAAGCCGAAGCCGAAGCCAAGACTGAGTCTATGACCGAGACCAAAACTGAAGGCGAGGCAAAGCCTGATGTTGAAGTCAAGCCTGAGGTCGAGAACAAAGCATGATTGATCTCAACCGAAGCCTCTTCGTCTCCTGTATTATATCATAAAATTTAGACCTGTATATTACTTCCCAAGGTCTAGCGGCGAGGGACACCTGCATATGTACACTAGAGCATCTCACTTATATTGCAAATATTTCAACTAATCCATGAGAAAATCAGAAACCAGTAAGTTCCGGGACATTTGCGTACGAAGATCTCCGATAGCAACTGCAAATGGAGGTAGGGCAATATACCCAGGCAATGAACCACGTAGCGGCGAAGTCTTGTTTCCAGATAATCCATACATGAGAGGAATCTCATGAGATGACCAGTGTCCAATATCTCGCCTTCCTCCTCAAATGGAATCTCTCTGGCGATATCTCTAAACACCTGGGAGATCTTCACGCTAGTTGCCAAATGCTGGATGTCAGCACGTCTTAACTCCACTTTGTGACATGTTTGTATCTCCAAATACTGCCACCCCGAACGAAACATGTCGAGGCCTCCCCTGAGTAAGATGGAGCTCTAGAGCACAAAGCCTGAAGATAATTGCAAATCTCTGTCGGAGGAATATGTCATATTACAAGCTATGTGGCCAGCCATAAAATGTCCGGACTATGCCAATATTCTCCCTAGCTCCTGTCACGCAATTGCTAATCCCCGTTGCATCTTGCATACGAGTCCCAATAATGGGCTTTAACTTTTTCCCCGAAGAGAACGAAATCAATACTAAATTGATAACATTCCCCATAATTTCCGTCCTCTTGATGGAAATTGTCCGATGCATTTTGGAGAAGTCGTGGTTTACTGAAAATGGCCGGGCCTCAGCAGCGTCGAAAATGGTATTACCTGCAATGGTTTGCAGACCATGACACGAAAGAAGAGAGACGACTTATCTTGAAATTGGACCTCTTGATTGTCCCGTATGCTGTTCTAGCTTACTGGACCAAGTATATTGATCAAGCCAATATTAGTACGAGACGAGCCCTTACTATGTAAAAACAGGGACTTCTAGTACTGACTCTATCTACAGACAATGCATACGTATCTGGGCTCAAAGAGGATCTGGGTTTCAATGGAAATGAACTGGTTCAACTGCAGACGTTGTATACTGTGGGCGCTGTGGTTGGACAGCTACCTTTCACATTTCTATTCACAAGGCTACCGATGCACTGGATAATCCCATTTATGGACCTGGCATGGGGTATCTTTACTTTATTGCAGTATCGCTCAAACTCATTTGCCGAGCTTGCTGCTTATCGCTTCTTGGTTGGCTGGTTTGAGGTGCGTAACGTACCCTACACTAGTAGTACTTGAAGTGCACAGCTGACCCCGTCTACCAGGCGCCATATTACCCGGGAATGCATTTTATTTTTGGTTAGTTTTATGCTACCTGATAGAAACCCGATATATTAACTAGATACAGGCTCATGGTATCGTAGCGACGAGATCGCACGCCGAGGAGGATGTTTCTATGTTGGGTTGACGCTGGGTACACTCACAGCAAGTCTTATTCAAGCAGGAACATCAGCTCGACTTGACGGTGTCAATGGTTTGGCTGGTTGGAGATGGATGTACATTATTTGTGCTGTGATAACTATTCCCGTGGCAATCCTAGGATATTTCCTTCTCCCTGGGACACCAGACAAACCAAACCGACTGATACTCAAGGAGAAAGACCTACAACTGGCCAAATCACGTCTCGAAAAAGCATCGCATGGTACCCAAGAAGAGACTGTATCCTGGCGAGCCCTTCTGAATGTTGGTCGTAATTGGAAATTTTGGGCTCTGCTCTGGCTCAACATTTTCTTCTGGAATGGAAGCGTCAATACTACAACTGGTGGTTATCAGCTGTGGCTGAAAAGTCTGGATAGGTTCTCGATTAGTCGGTTGAATGAACTTGCTGCCATCTCTCCAGCCCTTGGAATATTTTACATTCTGTTTGTGTGTTTCTCCTCAGATCTTCTATGGGGACCTGCCTGGGCGATCACAGTCGCACACACCTGGAATATTATCGGTCTTATTATCCTTGTCATTTGGAATGTCCCAGAATCAGCGCTGTGGTTTGCCTTCATGACGACGTATTCAGCTGTCGCAATGTCGAGCGTACTCTATGGTTGGATCAATAGCCAGCTGCGAGCCTCACCTGTTCAGCGCGGCGTGACTCTTGTTATTGTCAACATGATTGCACAGTCAACCACAGCTTGGACACCATTGCTAGTTTTCAAGACCGTCGAGGGCCCGCGCTTTACGAAAGGATACTCATTTGTCCTTGCAAACTCGATCTGTTTGATTACACTTGCACATATCGTGAGATATCTTATATCTCGAACTGGTGATACGGGCCATGTTGATGGCTCAACTGATATCGAAGAAGGGACCCAACAGGATGTGGTACCTGGAAAAGAAAGCCATAATTCATGATCACAGATCTCGGATTTGATTGAAGCTGGCCGGACTAGACAAACAGTGTGTAAAACAACCATTCAAGCTCCATAACTCAAGAAGTAAGCAGCCAGCCTGGGGACAGTTTTCCGGAAAGATATTGGAGAATCTCCACATATAGATCATTACTCAATGTTGATTGTGGCCAATATAACAGGTTATTTTAAAAGTCTTAAGGTAATGTAGGCGAGGGAGAGTTCGCGGCTGGGGAACTTTCGATATGGAGATGTTCCATATTGTATGAGACACCCTGTCTGCGTTTCCGAGCCTTCTCCAGAAATTCCTGTGCTTTGTGCAACTCAACCTTTCGTTGCTCCATGGCAAGTGTTTGCTCACGCCTGACTTCCAAAGGTTCTTCCACGTCATCTGTAGCCATGGCATCATAGCCATAGTCGTCCAGAAATTCGGGCGGGGGCTTGACGAGCGAGAGGGCAAGCAAATCGCCAATCCAGAGCGAGACCATACCTCGAAGCTCCAGCATTTCTGGAGAATCTGAATATGGAGGCGAGGCGAGAAGTTGGTCAATACGCGTTGCTATCTGTTGCGCTTGTTCTAATTCTTGTGACCGGACTTTTGCAATGAGTGCCTCCTTCCGGTTTGATACACGAGATTCTCCGTAACCGTCTGTTGACTCTTCATCGGAGATTTCAGAGGATTCTTCATCTTCAATTCTGTCCCTTTCAAACTGGCTTTCTTCCTGTGCAACGTAGACCCATAGGCCAAACATGGCAGGATAGTAATGCAAGGCCGAAATGGAATGAGGATGAGTCTTTAGATATGGATGGTTCAGTATCAACCTCTCATAGTACTCCTTTGCATCTGCGAAGCCCTTGTGGGTAAATGGAAGCGGTGCTCTATTTCCCGTACTGGAATCTCTGGACGCTCCTTGTTGATCTCGCCTTAGCAATATTTCAGCACCGATCCCCCACCGATGTTCAAGGCGTGGATCTACCGGCCTTCCTCTAAAATGCTCTCGCATAAGAATTCCCCATGCTCTCCCGGCCCTGGTGAAATCTCCTTGAAGCAGACATCGATGTAAGACAGTAGTCAAGGCTGCTAAATGTTGGAGTCGAAGGCTACCGGTATATGCGGGAGACTGAGGTGGGTATATAGGGGTCGACAGATTGGCTAGCCCATGGGAAAGTTGATGCGATAGTCTGCTCTTTTTGGCCTCATCTTTCTTCGGTGTTGCCATATGGGGAAAACTCCCCTGTGGAATCTCTTGGTCAAAAGACAGACCCGCGATTCGATATTGATGCGATTCATTCGGTGTCAAGATGGGAGTTGGGCCGACAGAGACTGAATCATCCCTCAACGATGTGGCATCTGTCGTTTCTTCATTTTCATCTTCCACATCACTCCATGGGTCCTTCTGTCTCCTGCGTTTGCGACGATCATATTGGGCGACTCGAGGGCTCGTTGGCTGCAGCCAGCGAGGCAGTGGCAAGGCAAAGGACGAGGCCGATACGGCAGGCGCCATAAACTCAACAACATCCAGGTTCCATTCAGGGTTGCTTAGAAAGCACAAGAAGTCCACGGAATTCTAAATTGAAATGTAATTCGACCGGTGGAGTCTATAAAAAAGGAAGAAAGAAAGTTGCCGAGGAAGAATGACTAAGAAAATCATCGCCGACGGGAAGCAAAACAGGCAAACACGACTTATCGCGCTATCAACCCCATCTCATCCCATCCCCAAGCCCATCCTCACTGGCACTCCCTTACCTCCCCTATTTCTCCTTCACCCCTCCTCCTCTTCGACCTTCTTCTTATCCATTCACTCGTTACTATTAACGATCAGCGTCCTCTGGGCGTCATCACAAACTCTGTTGGACCGCCCTCTCTATCTCTACGCTCCGCTGCGTCTATTGGGTACGTGTGGGCGGCAGTATCTGAGCGCTTGTCAGACAGATTGACCTCCCCGGTCGCAGTACTTTGTGTTGCAATACTTTGTGTAGGGCAGTCAACCTGCTACCGCCTCGCCAATTCCTTGTCTCTTTGTTTCGACGCTCTTTGATTTACCGGCATTACCCTCAGCCGTACCCGCCTTGAAGCTGCCTGCCGAACAGCTCCGGATCATATAACCCATCGAGTGTCCTCTTTAGAAACGCCGAAATACTTTGTTCCATTCTCTGCTCCAGAATTTGAGTACCCAGCAGCTAAGGATACTACTTGTTGTAACGGACACGAGGCGGTCTTCAGAAGCTGCTTATAAATCATCTCTGGCGATGAACAATCTTTGACATTGCGTATCCTTTGCTTTGATCAGTGATCTGCTACTATGGGACAGTCTTCATCTACGGCTCGAGACCCTCCTGAAATCGTCTACCCAGATTATTTGGCACTATCTCCGACACAGGGCGGCCCTGGTGCGAGGAATGAGGATATGAACAATCGACAACAAGCGGAGCAGAATGGGGAGGCCGGCTTCTCAACTGGCGTGGATATGCCTCAGTTTAATGGACAAGACATGGACTCCGACCAAACGAATGAGCCCATGGGGACTTGGCAGCACTCTCCTTTATCTCCAGGATCAAACTCCCAGCAAATGCGGAGTATTGAAGAAGAAAGTAACGAATCTCAAGACGCTGACGAGCCCGCATATCGCTCCGCAGCTTTTGCTCGAATGGCAGCGAGAAGGCAATCCACCATGTCCAGACTGGGATCTAGATTCCTGCCCAACTCAGTCATTCGAGGGCTTCTCAATAGCCAAGAAGAAACACCCGCAGAAGGCCACGCACACCGCCATGGATTAGTATCGCGAACACCCCCAAGATCTGAGTCGGGCCACAGCACCGGTCGATTCAGCCCCTTTAGTGCGTTAGGATCAAGAGGCGTGACTCGCCGAAGGTCTATGCGCGGGCCGTACTTTATTCCCTCGCGCGAAGATTCATCAAATGCCTCGGACCTGTCAGCAAATTCTCCCTTCGCTGCCTCCAATAGCGAGCGGCGAGTTCCTGGGCCCAATAGGGCTTCTTGGAGGCGGAGTACACGTCTCCACCGCATGCGCCATTCAATATCGACACCAATATCTCATATGTTTGGCCAACCACATTCTGATATAGACTCACCTCATGAGTATCTCCCACATCTGCCATCAATCCATCACCTTGATGAGCCGTTACCGCATGAAATGGATACTCGTTTGGACTGGAGGGAGTCACCCGGAGAGCCATCTCCTGAACTTAGTGGAGTCGAGCCATCATCGCATGGTGCGGGTCTACAATCTTCTGATCAAACAAACCCTGGTCTCATGGGAATGCGTCGACTTCCTGGTCTTCTTCGTGCGCGATCTCAAAGAGCGCTGCGGCCGCAAGAACAGACACCTCTTTCCCGAGTCTTACAGATTGCAGCTGCCGCAATCGCGGCTCAACTCTCGGGCACCAATGGTCCTGCCATGCCGAATATCCAGGCCCTAGGGAATGACGGACTAGAAGGGTCACTTGAGAATTTCATTCAGAGCTTAAACCATGCCACTACTGGACAACCTCAACCTTCTTCGCCACCTGAAGAAGGCCCAAGCAACGCTGGGAACGAACGACCAAACCCGCCAGTCAATTTCTTGCGAGTTTTCCGCTTTGCCAATTCAGAACCTCCTACTGGATCAAATCCCACTGGGCAAAATTCGGACACTCCGGAGAACCGCACGACCCAGCCAGACGGCATGTCTGTTGATGAACCAACAGAAGGAGGTGAAGGACGGATGGTCACATTGGTTGTAGTTGGTGTTCGATCTGTGTCGGCTGGCAATGGGGCAAGTAACGAACCTGGACCGCCGGGCCCTGGTGGTGCCGGCCTGGACGCTCTACTCGGCTTGCCATTCCTTCCGCCGGGGATTCCACGACCTCAAGACAGACCTGCTGATCCAGGACTAAGTGCGGACGGCCCCCAAAGAATGCAAGCACCACGCCCGGGAGGCCTTGCTGGAATACCACCGCCAAGAGTACCAGACTTTATACGCCAAACGGGTCTCAATCCCTCACGCAGAATGTCTGATGCTGGACCTCGTCCGGCGTATCCGTCCTACCCTCCAACCTCGCTGTCCGAAAGCCCCCCTGGCCCGCATCCTCCGCCTTCCACTCCCGCTGAGCAGGGCTTGTCTGCTGTCTCCTCTGGAACTTCGACTCCAAATCGAAGGCCATCATCCGCTTCTGCGCTGTCACCCAACCTTCTCCCTGATTTACATGAAGGGCAGTCTATGCAACCCCCCGCTGGGCCATCGAATGATGCTGCTCCTCTGAATGCTGCTCGTCAAAGACGCCGTAGTGACTCTGAATTTGCTCGTCATCGAGCCCTTGGCTCGGGATCAGTCCGTCGTAATGGTGTTGTTGAACCTGATCAACCTCCGCCCACCGGAGGCAGAAGCTGGCTTATCTACGTTGTTGGAACCAATCTATCGGAGAATCATCCAGCTCTGACAACGCCTAGTCTTTTCACCGATGTAAGCCTAAGTCGTTCCCTCCTTTATGAAACTCATGCTAATTCCAAATCAGAACCCAACATATGAGGACATGATTCTCTTGTCATCACTTCTTGGTCCAGCCAAGCCACCTGTAGCAAGTCAGGACGATGTCAATTCCGCTGGCGGTCTTTTCCGTCTCGTTGAGTACAGTGGATCCTTGGTCGCCGAATCAGTGGATGGAACTGGTGTGATCCAGATCCAAGACGGGGAGCGCTGTCTAATCTGTCTGAGCGATTATGAAGTGGCCGAAGAAGTCAGAGAATTAGGCAAATGCAAGCATGTCTTCCATAGAGACTGCATTGACCAGGTGAGTTTTTCAATTGTTTCTAGTCTAACATCCTTCGTGCAGTCCAGATTGCTAACCGGATGACCCAGTGGCTAACTACTGGTCGAAACTCATGCCCTCTTTGTCGAGGCCAAGGTGTACATGAAACTTCTAGCACCGAGGGCCCAGCAACCTCAGAGCCACCACCAACATTCCCAGGCACGGCTATCTAATTGGCCGTTCTTCTGGTCATCCTCGTCAAACCCAAGCTTTCATCTTTGGACCGAATACGTCCACATCTCTTCTCATCGAAATTTAGCATTCAGCGTCTGTTTAGAGTCTTTACGAGTTTTCATCATGGATATCCCCTCGGCATTCTGTCTTGTTGCGCTGATTGCAGGCGCTTTTTATCTGTTTGTCTTCTCTACATCCTTTTGGCCTAGAGATGGTTGGTCACCTTTTCAATGGCAACCAGATCATTGTTTCTAGTCTCGGTTGGTCCATGTTTGGATTTATTTGCCTCTTAGTTTCTTGGTCTCTTGGTGATGCTTGGATTTGTTCGGACACGGTTCATTATCTAGCAATTCCAGAGGTTGTGGAAAAAAGTGAATATAATGCCTCGGGGAATTAGTGTAACTATCAAATTCGGAAATTCACCACGCAGTTTTTCTTCCAAGGTCTTCCCCACCCATGTAATTTCTCTTCTATTGTATTTCTTTCCCTCTTCTAGGCCTATACACCTGTTCAAGTCAATTAAGCAATTTCTCATACTTCGATGCCCCGCTTCCCCTCGATCACGTGAGCGAAAATATTCCCGCGGCGGCGAAGCTCCAGCGTGAACTCTTACACTTTGATTGCACAGTTGGTGTCGATTGTACTCTACAGTTCGGTCAATTGACACGGTAACCTGGTGGGTATTTCCTTCGTTGGGTCCCTGCAGTCAGCGTGAAAGATTTCCTGGCAAGCATCGAATATCCTACAAAAGCGCCGAACCGCGACGAGTCCATACGAAATTGAAATATCAAACCGCGAGTACAACTAGAGAACCTCTCCCTCCGATCACACCTTCAAATATTCTACAATATGCCTTCACCAATTCGCGCGACAGTCCTAATCTCCGGTAATGGTTCCAACCTCCAAGCTGTGATCGACAACGTTGCAGAGGGCAAGCTGGACACCACCCTCGTCCGTGTACTGTCGAATCGCAAGGACGCCTTTGGCCTTGAGCGTGCCAGAAAAGCCAATATTCCTACACTATACCACAACCTTGTCAAGTATAAAAAGCAGCACCCTGCAACACCGGAGGGTGTTCAGGCTGCACGGGAGGAATACGATGCCGAACTCGCGCGATTGATTCTGGCAGACTCGCCGGAACTGGTTGTGTGTCTTGGATTTATGCATATTCTGTCACCGCAGTTCTTGGAGCCATTGGAAAAGGCGCATGTTCGCATTATCAACTTGCACCCCGCGTTGCCGGGACAATTCAATGGAGTGGTGAGTGTCCTGTATTTGCTATTCTGGAACTTCTCGATAGAGAATACAAGCAGTATATTTGCTCACAGTAGTATGATTGGTCTAACATTTCATCTCTAGAATGCAATTGAGCGGGCTCATGCTGCATGGATCGAGGGAACCATTGACAAGACCGGTATTATGATTCACGATGTGATTTCGGAAGTCGA
>Ga0209673_1001792_pt1 | contig 17744 bp, 19 predicted proteins | sample AraplaCol_mMS_r2_2_FD_184274 | JGI IMG/M metagenome (GOLD analysis project Ga0209673, IMG submission 184274) | Arabidopsis root microbial communities from North Carolina, USA - plate scrape MF_Col_mMS_r2 (SPAdes) (version 3) | ecosystem: Host-associated > Plants > Roots > Endosphere | place... | reverse complement strand
ACATCGGCGGCAGCGCCCCATCTCGCAGAAAGCGGCGGAGCTGCACTTTGCAGCAGCGCGCCGGGCTGCTCGACGATGGCAGAGGGTCTCGGATCTATTGCCCGCTTCCCCCCCGCCTCTCAGCCTCAAAGAACCTGGTCCCCAAATTCGTCGATTGCTCCAACAGATGCGGCAGTTAAGCCTTCAGACTTGTCCTCGGTACGGCGCACCTATCGCAAATGGCATTGACCATTCGCCTCCCCGGGGCACCCACAGACCAGGTGAGTATGCCCATCCCTGGTGCTGGAGATCGCTGGACCATATAGTAACTGTCTTGGTCACCACGTAGACAATCGTCTCTCCCGTCAGTGCCGCCGCCGCTCCGCTTATGATTCCCATGGCTTTTGGAAGACTCGCAATTTTATCATTGGCGCATCACGGTTGAAATAACCTGACGCGGAGGTCTAGGACAATGGGCATTGGAGTTACTTGTTCTGCTTAGCAGCCTTTGCGTGAGGACCAATACCAGTGAATGTATATATAGAACTACCTGAATATAGAAACGTTGGAATTGGGTTTCTCCGCGGGCACACGCGGCCCGGTACTCTCTAACCAAGTAGATTGATCGAGATGGTCCTTCTCAGGCCATGTACCCCAGCCACAGATTTTCCAATAGGATTCTTCAGTAGACTCATATCAAAGATGATAGGATTAGTTATGGCGTCAGTAGAATGAATGTGCAGATTTGATATGGTGAAAATGATCTATACCATGATCAAGCAGATAGCACGATACAGTCTTTTATCAAACGCCAGGGCGCCCTTACCAGACTGAACATCACAAGGCAGTTTGTACAGTAACGCCGCCGCTCGACATCCCAGCCGGGGTGTTCAACAACCCCTTCGATCCAGGGAGTGGGAGTGGGGGGCTCGGGAAGCCACGTGACCAATTTTGGGTCTGCAGAGGCTCTCATCATCCTGCTCGTTGAACATACCGGATATGAGGGAGGAGAGAGCCGAAGGAACATGGGGCGTGTGTGCCAATGGACGAAACTGGACAACATTTGGGAGTGCAGCTACCGCTTTCGTTTGAGGGATGTTGGTACTAAGTATTAGTTTATGCAGCTAGTCCGATGCGGCAATGCAGATCACCAGAGACGCATAACGGCTCCACCAATTTCTGCGAGTCAGCCAGCAAGCTTGAAGCTTCTTCCTACATGGAGAAACTTGTAAGGATGAATTTCTGCCGTGCCGTCATCTGGGTGGAATTCACAGAGTCCTCCAAGATGTTTCCTTCGTCTCAACGGCTTGTTGCTTAGGCAACAATCAGAAATCGCTACGTTCACTTTCGTTTCAAATGGTCGCTTTGGGTGACAAGGATGTAAAAACGATCACGTCTCCACTGATTGCTGTTCGTGTATCTTCAAACCTAGCCATTGCTTACTAAGGCTATACGCGGGTTTTGCCGATAGTCTACGTGCTCTCCGGTGGAGTCGCTCAGAGCTAGATTATAACCATTGCGGACAAACATGTGAAGTTATTAGTTTTCGGGGTGGCTCTATGGGCCTGTAACGGCTCGTCGATCGGTGGGGTCGAATCAAAATCTTTAAATTTCGCTTGCTTATTTGTACAATCCACGGCCTAGCGAGGAAAGCACTAGTCGGGGGACCTCATAGTAATTTCGGGTATGTGTAAGGTCTGCTTGCCAGCCATTTTCCCCTCGGCCCACACTTTTCGTTCCCCATCCAGACATGTATAAGGTTCACCCGGTATCGAAGATTTTGCTGATTTCTGGACCCAGGAGACCCCTGATTCACTTCAGTTATAAGGATAAGAGAAAGTTTAGGCTCAATATTGAATTAAGTGGCGTAAAGGTAGGCCAGAATTTTTTGATGGTAGGTCGTAAAGAAAGCAAATTGCTGGGGGGTGGCTACGAGCTGAAAAATTGTGGTCCAGAGTTCAAGTCAAATAATTATTTCTTCAATTTATAGCCAATAATACCCTGTATGCGGATGAAAAAGTATTGTATCTGTCCGGGAACAATAGAAACATCAGTGCCGGCGTGGGCGAATCAGTAATAGTCGAGTAGTAGCGAATAACTGACAAATAATGAGTGAATATTGTCGAGCCTAGGTCTCGGAGTAGTTGCTAATTCAGGATGAGACTAGTCGGCCAAATCCTGTTTACTAATTCTAGCCTATATGTTAGAACTTCCGTGCTCGGCGTTCGAGGGACCTAAGCGAGTCTGGGTGGTAGTGTAAATTGAAAAGCTGCTCGACCGTTTCCCCTTTTCTTTACCTGTGTCCCATTACGCTCTACAAACTTCTTGTGTCCTTGGATCATCAAATTTCAAGTTTATTTCATTACCATTGTTCCGCTTTATGTCACGGGCTCTTCATCTCAAGAATGTCCTCCGAAAGAAGAAGCCAGAACACCCACATTCCTTCTTCCTCAGTAGCAGACGTTTGCAATCAAATCATCACGCAATATTTCAAGCCTTCGGGGCAGACATTGAGCTATATTGTGGATTTGTTGGAGTCTTATCAAACAGTCATGGATTCTGACGTGAACTTCGCACAACTCTTTGGAGTTCCGCTTGCCAGTGATAGCAAGGCAGCTGCGCTAAATCTGCTGTTCAGCAAAGAAAAGCCTCAAGTTGTGCGAGTTGGAAAATCGAGTAACCATGATATCAACTGGACTGACGTCTTACGCTCCACCCCATATGATGCAACGTTGCAGGAGAATGGGAATTATCACGTACAGATTGAAAAAGGAGACGCATTGATCGAGGTGACAAAGGAAGACCATGATTTCATCCTCACCGAGATACCTCGTCAACTTATCAATCCTCATTCGTACCCGGGAGATATAGCTTTGGAGACCAGTGCTCTCAAGTCCGTGATCGACCAATTGACATTTTGGCAAGACTCGGCCTCTCGTTGTGAGTCTTTGACTTATAGTCCTGTTTCTGATGTGAGTTGTGATTACTAACGCCTGTTGGCACAGTAAACAAGTTAATCAAAGGAAATCTTTCCAGACTGCACGAACAGGTTGGTATTCTGGAAGAGAAAAGCCATGCTTTCAGCTCTCAAGTGTCTTTTCCCTCAAAAAGTTCCAATGTCGACAGGTGCTGTTCCATCGCAGCCGCACACATCGAAGGACATGCAATTGCTGCAAAACCCCCCAAGCCTAACTGTGAGCTTATATCACCACATGTATCAATTGTACTTCCTGCTGACCTTTCACAGTAAAAGGTGGTTGCGAACAGTGGTCTGATGATGAGTCTGACAACTTACCGGGGTTTTTTAAATCTAATGGCCACCTATCAAAGGAGGAAATTGTCCAAAAATACTCTTTTTTGACGGGAAAAAACAGAACCTACGGCTCATTACAGACTCGATTGTATAAAATTGGTCGTGGAGATTTGACCCTAAAAAAGAAGGGATCAGTAACTGAATCTGTTGAGCCCAAAACGACTCCCACCATTGCGATATCTCCTTCGAGGTCGGGTCTCTTTACGCCCAGGCCATCAAACCCTGCCAGCTTATCAAAGGCGAGAGATTTTATATCTGGCTCTGCTCACAAAGCTCACCTGTTTAATATAGACCCCCAAACCCAGAATCGCGCGGTCGAGATACAAGAAACATCAATTTCACAAATTCCATTGTTGGGCTCGAAGCTGAATCCAACAGACCATGACCTTCATTCAAATGATTACTCAGTTATGCTACCACCGGAAGGTTTAAATCCAGACAGCTGGAGACTCAGTGGTGAAAAGAGAAATGAGATGCGAGACCAGATTGAAACTGAATCTTCGAACGAGGCATCGCCTTCAAGGGTTGAAAGGTCATCCTACAATGATTTTGACCAGGGTAAATCGCGGGCCCAAACTCCGAATGCTGGATTTGTTCATGAGTCGCAGCAGCCAATTGCAGGTAAGGACACGCCTGCGCATGATATCTACCGAAGTTCCTATTGCGTACTGAGATCGCTTGTTCCACCCTCGATTTCAAATTATCCCAGACGGCGAAATGAAAAAAAAAGAAAAGGAGAGCATGAGTTGACCTTTTTCTCCAACATTCAGGACAAGGCACACAATGGCCTCATGTGGAGGAAGACTCAGCACCAATTGATGATCGGCAAGCATGTACGACCTCAGAAAACACCCAAGCACTGAATAAGGAAGATTGGGTGATCAGCAACCAAACACGGCAACCAGCATCCCCAAGAGCTGCCCTTGAAGCACTGGATAGTAATTTTGAGAGGCGAAGCTCTTCGATGGGCCTATTCGGGGAAGGTTTAGAAACCATAAACCAAAGGGGACAAGCGCACCGCGAAGACTCTCTTGCCTTTCCAATTTTAGAAGCTGAAGGTTGCCAGGTAAATGATGTTCAATCTTCAGTCAATGCAGAAGTTGGGGACAATCATCATTTACTTAACTCGAATTTGGTTATTGCGTCTGCACCGCAACCGCCGAAAAAGCGAAAGCGTGGGTACACACGCAGAAGCAAGTCTGGCTGTATCACATGCCGTCGCCGAAGAAAAAAGTGTGACGACAAAAAGCCATCCTGTAGGTGCACCTGATCCTATATTTGATTGATTATCAATATTTGCAAGGCTTTTTTATTGATCGATATTAGGTGACAATTGCTTGCGGTCTTGTTACCAGTGTGAAGGGTATAACCACTTCGATGCCAAATCGCCAACTGGGCACCCAGTAACAGAGCAACACGTACCATGGGATATCCCAAAGTCGGGAACGAGGGACTTGATAGAGCAAAACCCATATCCCCCACTGGCAGGCACAGCGGTTGAAAAAGTCAGGGAGCTTCTGCCACGTGATCAAAATCCAGCAAACATTGGACCCGGGTCACCGCAAAATATACCGTCGATTCACAACATTCTTCACGGCGTGCTCGGCTTGCCTCCCAGAAATAGCCTACCCACAGAGTAGGAAGAAACAAGAGATTGCATGTCTGGATTTGCGTAAGTAAAAGGAATGGATCGGCACATGGAAGGAAGCTTTTCACTTTTGGTCTGGTCTTTGGATTGCAAGATAATCTTTATACACAAGATTTTGTTTCTGATTTAACCATTTATTTTCGTTTTCATAAAGAAAGAAGTATATTGTCATCCTCATTTACTCAATATCGAGTATGCAGTAATGGATCATTATCGTGGATTTTTGTCACCGCAACATGGGTTGCCAGACCTTGTTAAAACTGTGTGTTAAATTCGGAAAACGCCGCTATCATACAGAGAAACAAAACAAGCAAAGCTAATGGCCGTTTTATCATCTGTAGCTTTATTAATAGTAAGGATTAATCCGAAGAGTATGGCGCGCGCAGACTAAAACTTTGTATGTTGGCAAACGAATCCACGCCATGCAATTAATCACTTTTTTTTCCTTTTCGGACGGCGCTGACCGTCTAGAGCCATTACATGAACCCTAACCAATTTTGCTCCTGTCTGCATGTGATTTCCATAGTTTAATACTATATAATTGAGAAAGCACAAAGCCATTCAGAGATACATAGCAAAGCACCGTTTCCGAATCCTCATCATTATTTCAATTTGCCTTTCAAAATGTATTGTCGCTCTGTGGCCTCACTGTCATACTTGCTTCCTCGCCGATATCATTCTTTGGCGAAGACGAGTCGCCCGGGTTCACCATATGGGAACAGTTCTGAAGATCTTGAATCCCAGCTGGTAAGTCATCTACTCCCAGTCAAAACCTACTTGCTAATATGTCGAACCCCAAAAGGATCCTTCGCGTAGTATCAGCGCGGAGCAGATGATGCGTTCTTTATTTGAAGGCTATAACCCTGTCTTTAAACCCCACCGCCTAGGCTATGAGGTGGAAGCTTTTTTGATTCTGGGGCCATCGCAGCGCATGTGCTATTACGATGGAAAGTTATTCGGTGGATATACTGCGTTCTTGCTGGATCGGATTTTGGCAGACTGCTGTAAACCTCCTCATTGGGTGACCCAAAAAACATGTGAGCCCGCCTTCACAGCGTATCTCAAAACGACTTATCTGCTTCCGATATCACCAACCGCACCTATGTTTCTACGTGCGTGGCCGCACAAGGTTGAGGGCCGAAAAATAGAGCTCAGAGGCTGTGTACAAGTCTCCGGAGTAACTTCTGGTCAATGGGTTGATGCAGTTCATGCAGAGGCACTCTTTATCAAACCGAAAAGTTGATTAGGAATGCCTGGAAGGTGAAACCCTTCATATTCATCATGTTTGGAATAGGTACCAAGAGAATTGTATTTTTTTGTCTTAAGTGAAGTGCAATTTGATGTGTTTTCCGCGCTTATAATAGACTGTCTCTCGAGCTATACACAAATAAGTTGTAGGTGCCGTAGTGTTATCCGATCATAAACGAGGTTGATTCGATTATCTTGAGGAAGTATGGGACTAAATATGATGTGAGACGCAAATTGATGATATGTAGGTTTTTAAGGTTCTTTGCCTATTTTCAAAGTAAAAATATAACAATGAACTGGCGGGTTTCCTATTTCGCATATCTCAGAAGGGGGGGCAATCACTTAACTTAATGAACAATAGACCAGGTTGCCCCGAACAAGCGACCAGACTTTAAATCCGAAAATTGACGGAAAAGTGCAATTGAGAGATCGATTGACTGTTCGTCACATCCATTGCATTTGTCAACAACACGCCCAACTCTCGATATTCCTTTATATTCTATGGTCACATCTTTTCCACAGTCGGATGGGTCCATTATACTTTGCGGTAGCGCGAGTACAAGTTCCGTTTCCCCGTTGTTCGTTGTACCGCATGCACTTGGGGAAGATGGATCGGTTGCGGTAACGAAAAAAGTTAGGTCACCACGGGACTCTTTACGGGCATCGTTCTTTAGTGGGGTAGGTGAAGGTGTCTGAGGACACGCAGTAATATCAAGGACAGAAACATAGGGACTAATAGCTTCACTATGCGTGAGAGTTGGTACTCTAGCGATTGTGGATGATGTAGAAACTGGTAATCGGGTCAAAGTGAGTGCAGTGTGTACTCCGGCAGCTATCCAGGCAGTTTCAGTTTTGGTCGAAAGCATGTCGGAGCAGAATGGAGCGCCATAGGCAGCCCCAATGAGCACAGTCCAGAGTTTGGCCTCTGAAAGCATCTTTGTGAGACCAGAGAAGGGCACGAGAAGTCATGAAAATGACATTGGGCATACCTCAGCCCCCGACAAGATACTTCTAGGGTTTTAAGAGGCGAGCGAACTTTACAATATGTCCCTTCAGATTCAAATATTAAGGACCCGACTTTCTCCTTTTATTCCCCGCCCAAATCCTCGTTTTAACTCGTGCGAGATGGCTTCTGTTTGATATTTGAAATTGCTGGCCCATCCATGCAACAAAAGTTGATGGCATTGCCTTACTTTTCTTGACACAATTCGAAGACATTTAACGGCCTCAACATGTGGTTGAATATACTGAACTAGGAAAATGCCCTCTGATATAGCACCTTTAGGCGCATTCATTTCTATCAACTTTCTAATCTCTACTCTCAGCCCACAGAAAGGATTTAACAAGAATTGCGGCGACGTTGTCCTCGAATCATGCTTGACGGAGCTTCAGTCGCATCCTCTAATACCTTCTGTAGCCGACGACGACGTGCTTTGCTATCAATCTGACAGGCTTTGGGCCATTTGCGATCCGTATTCCCGTAGGCCCGCGTGGTGCGCGGTCCAATTCGACAAGGATTATGGTTGAAGCGTTTTTTTTGGGATGCAGGTTTTCCACCAAGAAAGCCAATGTCAACCCTATCATGAACCGTTTTGGCTCTCTGCATTTCATCGCACTCATAATTCCTTTCTTCTTCACTCTCAGTCTTTTCAGAGCCACCTTCGCTCTCACCTTGTTCAAAATTTACCCTCACACTGCTGCTGAAAGATTCAGTTAGTGATCGTTGCTATATCTTTGGTACTACGTACAGGGCTCACAATAGTAGTCTTACCCGTTCAGTAGAGCAGATCGATTCATCGTTCTTGAATGGTGGCCGAAGAGCGCACGTTCCAGGCAAATTCTGCTGGCCTTTTCTTGCGTCGGTGGCGGTATGGGATTTTGATGGGTGTTCCTCATAGCAATGTCGTGGTAAAGCGTTTGTAGCTCTGCTGGAGACCCAGATGCTGTTGTCAGCCCCACATAATGATCTTGCTCGTTATGATGCCGCAACATGCTCAGGTCAACTAAGTCGCCCATCGGGGTTCTCCGGTGGGTTTTCGTGGCCGATGGTCTGCATATGAGGATAACTGTCATTGCAATCGTATCGGGACCATGAGAAATAGTGTCTCGACCACCAGCGACCCCTTTATGTTCTTCTGCGTAGGCACAGCTCCATTCAACGCAACGGTCCTGCTGCCGTCGTTCATGGATCAGCTGGTTCGCCTGCAAACGCAGCTCGGTGGACAGGGCCTCATACTGCTTGGCCGCGGAAATCTTAAAAGCCCTTGTGTAGACCATGCGATACAATTCGACCTGGGTGAAATCTATACGACTGCGCTCAACACGGTACCATGTCGGTCGAGATCCAGGTAGAGGATCTGCTTTGAAAAAGAGATACCCTTCGTACACGTTCTGTGAGTGGGGTTGATCCATAGCTGGGGTGTAAAAGGCTGAATAGGTTCAGGGAGTGATTGTAGTTCCAGATTATTTGGGAGTACTGAAAATATCCAAGAAGGCCCCATCCGCCAATGAGTCCTTCTTATAACATTTTCTTTCGATTCCAAAAACTGGGCCCTCATTCAGGGGTAAACCTGGGTGAAATGACGCTATTTCTGACGACACCTAATGATTGGCCTTTGGAATCCTAAAACCTAACTCTGCTGAGACAAGCTCGAAAGATACCAGGCGCGATTGGAAACAATTCGTCCCCAAGCGAGCTAAAGCCATGCTCGCCAATGCATGCGAACAAATGCTAGGAGGACAAACACAGCATAGTGCGAAAGAACATTCAAGGCAACATGTGGAAAGTCGACATATTTTCTCATATCTGAGGAGGGGAGGGAAAATTTCAATTTCATGCTCTGGACATTCTAACTAGAAAGACAGGCCCAAAAATACTCTAGAAGTTTGCTCGCTCCTTGAAGTCCAATTCCTATCACTAGCAGGCTTGTCCATAGAATGACTGCAAAAAGTGAAAGCCTGTCTAGGTGAGTAAAATACTCAGAGGAGCAGAACGGTGGGTTTTCCAACGTGATCCCTTGGAATATGCTACCACGTTTCCTACGACGGTAGTCTTTCAGACCCCTCATGATCAATACGGGGACTCCCCCGGGACCATGAGCCCGGTCTGGAACCGATTCTAATGGCAGTGGCACCTGTAGATGTGGATTATAGCGCGTGGGACGCTGTCGACATTTGTAGCGTAGATTTTACATTGTCAGAAGGGACAGAGAAGGGTTTGGTTGGGAATGCCGTAGCCCAGCGTATCCCTTGAAGTCAATAAAATAGTTCACACTTCCGGAACCTATAGAAGAGACATGTAGCACCCAGGCTATATCTCTCGGACCTGAAGCCCATCAGCCACTATCTACTTACCTGGGTGAAAATTGGGTCCTGATGATGCCGCATACACTCCATTGTATAATTGTTTCCAATACTGGACCATAACCGGATGGACCCAATGGTGTATGATGGAAGACGATGTCATCCTCGCGATGTGTGTCGACACTGCGTTGGTTCCTGGGGCGCTGCAAGTGGCATTCTAAGGGCTCTAATCACATATGGCAGAGACTTGTACGTTTTAAACACCCAGGTAGGTATAAATCAGAGCATCAACTGAGTTGTTGCTCTTCCTGTAAAATTGCCGGCCAGAGAACGATTCTGGAACCCGGTTGGAATATTGGAGCGGACGTCGTGGCGTGCTGGGAGGGGCGAGGCTCTTCTAATAACTTTGCAAGACGATATAATTAGCATGTATTTTCTTTCAGGATGGTCAAATTCGTCGCTGATCTGGGTGAATAGGCCCAAACCACGGAACCCCTTTACCAACCTCTGAACGCCATAGACCTTCTAGAAACACCTAGCACCGAAGCTCTCGCCAACATAATCAGAAGATAAACGCTGCCAAGGGGCCGGGAAATGAGAGGAAAGACTTGGTCTACAAGCCAACTGCTCCCTTCCCCAGCGGATGGAAGGCTTCGGTTGCAACATCAGCCTCAGCTCTGTGATCACTGGGCCCTCCAGTCGGTGCATATTGTCGAGATAGTTCGGGGGAGGATAAAGGTTGACTTACTGGAAAGCAATCAATTTACCGTATTGGCTGTTCTATAGATCATAGATGGCAGATGGCGCCGTAATGAAAGGTGGTGAAACCAGGCAGGAACCTGGTAGTCGTGGCTGTCGATCACATAACGCGATGACCAGGATTATTCACCTTGCACAAGAATTCGATTGTAAGATACCTGTATATTGAGGGGAACCTCAGGCCGGGGGTTGCTGATTTGGATGGCAGTTGGTACAGCGTAGGAAAGTAGTTTGAAGTTGTGTGTTGCAATGGAGGGAAGCTCTTAGTAGACGAGACGGCTGTTCCACTCCCTTCCTGGCTAGCATTTCTTCCACGAGTACCCCATTGCACCCGATGACCTTTTCAACTCACACCATCTTCATCTCTCAATGCCCGACCTCTATAACGAGGACGCCTGCCTGGCCAATGAACACAGATTTCATCGAGAATGTTAATCCAAGCCATTGGCAAAGCGCCGGAGAAGTTCAACGGGCTCCCTAGTCCACCAGCAATGGTAACGGCCAGTAGACTTGATTCAGGCATGATAGGTCAAATGCAAGATTCGAATTCGGTTACAAATTCAGCTAACAGCTCTTTAATTTCTTAGTTCTGTCCGTTCCACAAGCCACGCCGACCTTCCCAGTCCTTACTCATTCTGACGATCGAGTCCAAGCGTGACACGAGGTGCAAAAGATGAAGATCAATGCCTTGTCACCGATACCGTTCGGATATTTTGGTCACAAACAGCATTATGGCAAGGACACTGTCGATCATCCGGATTACAGAAGAGACAGAAGCAAGTAAACCAAAGGTCTCTTAATTTTGACCGAAACGTCTGCTTTTGACTTTTTAATAGAAGTGTTGTTAATAAGAAGGTGCATCGATGACGTTTGAATTGAGAATTCCGAAGGTCTGTCACAAGAAGTCCTCGCAAAGAAAGGCCAGCAAATTCCCAGAAGGTGCACAACCCCCGAGAAACCCCACCGAGCCTGCAAGCCCCGGAATGCTCTGTGGTCCCTCTTGTCAAGCAAGATTTTTCGAAACTTGCTTGTCAAGGCAATCTGGCCAGAGCAAGACTACGAGGTCAGAAAATTACCTCGATTTTGACGATAAGTGTAATACAGCCAGCCCCACATCCACATGTATCTTTGATTTTTCAGGGCAACAACTTTCATCGTCGGTAATCTATATGCTATTACCGCACCTTGCGTCAGTGCGCTATTGGCTTCAGGAGGCATTATTCTGTTCAATTTCCGCCGCAACAAGTTGGTGGGTTTATATAGCTACACCTCCTTTCATTTCCTCACATTTCCTTCAATACTAATGACTACACTCAGAATTTAGAAACTCAACTGCACGGGCACCTTCATACTCGCCACTCGACGATGGAACGAAACGCAGGGGAATTCATACATGCAATTCCACAAACTTCTCGAAATACCATCGCCTACCTTGTTGAGATGATCATGGTCAATGTCGACTTCTATGAGCTCACCGACCTTTTCTTGAGCACGCTCACAGTCACGGAAGTCTCCCTAGTGGCGCATCTGCTTGGAATTTCGAACAACTTTCTCGACTTTGAGAAATATATGAACCCCCTAAGAGAGATCGACCCCACTATGAGGCTCATGGACACTGTTGTTCAAGAACGTTGTCGAGTGCTTATTCTCGGTGATGGTGTCCCAGCCCTGGTGGAAATGATTCGATCTCCCACAAGCTTTTGGGCTCGGCATCTGGAAAAGAACTCACGGAATCTACCTGTACACCAGATCTGCATTGTCAGCATAAAACCATCCATGCAAGGTCACATGCGCTTGGTAGAATTATGGTGCGCCCACAGAGATGTAACGGAGGCGGGCGTGAATGATAGAGGTCTAGATCGAAGCGTGCTAGTCCCTACATGTGACGACTGGCAAGAACGGACGATGTGTTCAATCGGTGGAACTTGCTTCGCAATGAAGTGGGAGGACATTTACGAAAACGCCAGTAACAGCTCTGTTCTTCCCTATATTGAGATAGCAAAAGCTTCCTACACCTTGAATCACTCAGAACTATGCAAAACTATGGCGATAAAGACGGACACCGTCATGGACAATAGCCAATTGGTACTGTGGAAAAGGAACTACTGTCTACCCCCGAACTACCATTTCACTGGAAGGATACATATGGAGGGAGGCGTGTTTATGGATGAGATCGCGTATGCATTTATATTTTGAGTGGACTGGGAGGACAGAAATGAAAATTCTCAAATTAATTCTATATGAGACATAGGTTGTGGTACACCTTAGCCAGTAAACACTAAGACAAGTTGATGCGAAAAGGTGGGACAAGAGCAGATTAGGGCGGTATAAAGATGGCTTGATACAGATGCATAATTATGGAATCTGGCCATCCAGGAGATGGTGACTTTCCTTCAAATTCTGTTCATGTGTAGCAATAGCCTCCGTAATAAATTTTGAAAATCTCGCTGGAATTGTGGTGGGAAAATATTCACCATAAAGTGCCGTTCGAATTGAGAAAGCGCTGGATCTCGTCAGTGTCAGAAGGGAAGGCCTTGCATAAAAACCTACGTATATCGACGAGCAGTGCAACTGGTCATATTGTTAGATATGTAGCCTAAGCGAAACTTGGGCACGAACCTAATTTCAACTAGCACCCTGGCTTTTCCTATCGTCCTATCACTTTTCAAGGCCTTGGAGACAACCTCAATATTGAATGTACTTGTGCTATAGTCACACGACAATCTCAATTTCCCTTCCTGAAATTCAGCGTTCAAAAGAACTCGATCGTGTCTTTCAAATGTCAGTTCATTTGTGAAAAATGGGGCGGCTATCTCATACCTAGGGCAGCCACCCACGAGGAATTCCTGAATCTCGAGACAAAACATATGACTCAAATCCGCTTGCGGGTTTTCCGGTGCAATACCGATATTGGTGCAGTATGTCGAGCTTTCTTCACTATATGGCAGTACGTACGAAGAGTATCGCTGGCAAAGAGGCCAAAATCTTTCCCGTACAAGCAGGCACTGCGCGCAAGTGTTCGTTGCCAGTCTACCCCTTGAAAGATCTGTATAATATTCCCTGTCTCTATTTGACACTTCGTTGAGGTCAGCACTGAAAGACCAATTTTGTCAGTCATGAATTGCTTTGTAAATTATCCAGGACGGAAGAGTTACCTGCCAACGGATGCACCATTGGCCAGTTCACAAGTAGCAATTGAGGAATGGCCTTCCTCCTGCAATTGCTCGCCAGTATTCTGTTCTTTCCTGTTCTGTAATGAGTCTCCATTAATGCCTCTCTTAGAAGAACCATATTTATCACTGCTAGAATATATTGTCTTCCTCCTTTTCTGCTGATGATCGGGCTCTAGATAAGGCTTGCTAATTGTGGAATTTCTCGTTGGAAAATTTTGACCGGGCTAGATACACTTAACATCAGCTTCCAATCGGACATAACCGCGCAAAAAGAGAGCCTTACTTCACGAAGTTCCAACGATCCAACGGCTTCGTAGCTAGTGGGCATAGAGGCAAGTTGTGAAGCTTTGTCGTATTCGAGGAAACTATCTGCTTCCTGGTAGTGACAGGAACGCAAAGTTCCATGGTGCTGTCCAACACGTGAGTGCACTCGCTTCTTTCCATCCTTCCCAACTGCATTGGTAATCAGCCTTCAGTGTAAATTTCTCCCGGTGGCTATTTGTTGGCAAGGTACATACTTTGACCGTTTTCCCCGGGAGTTCTGTTTTCGCAGGGGGAAGGGCGGGGATTCGTGTTGGGAGGCAGACAGTCGACGCGAGCTTGCTTGCATTTGCTGCACGGCCACCTTTGCCTGAAATCACATCTTGCTTTCCTTCGTCGACATCGCTCACATGACTGAGCAATTCCTGTATCCTGCGTTACTTAAATCTGACGCAGAGTCTGGGCTCATGAAAGTATACTTTTCCTGGAACTTGAATTCTGATCAACGAAAATGAAACGTGACATGCCTGCCATATTGCAATCACCAAGCAATACGCAGAGAGATGTATATCTTATATTATACAATGAGAATTCAGATTCATTTTCGACGTTATGTAATCTTAGGTGGTCCCAGATAGCACTCCGATCGGTCTTATGAAAATGTCCTTCGCCGCATCATCCCCACCCAAACTTACGCGCCAGTGTACGGAGCTAGTACAGAATATAACACAGTCTACTCTGTGTAATTTTCGTACTTTTGTCTGTACGGTCGATTAACTTTAGTGACTGGATATAGGGAGACGAAGAGGGTCCATGCACATGAGCGAGCGACTGCCTTTCGGCCCCCGGTGCTCCCGAGGATCATAAAATCACTATGTAACACTTCAGTAGCAGGTGGGCCACACTTCTCGTGCCATATTCCGTATCCAATTGCCTCGAGTGATAGTCCGAGCGAGGGTCGATCCGTTTGTTAAAAAGAAAGGATCATAGCCATCTTCATTGGCAGAGCTCAAAGGATCTTATTTTGTAGCGAGTTAGTTTCAATTCCAGTCCGCAAAATTCGCATATAAGAGAGATAGAGGAATTGTGGAAAATCAAAATCTCTCAAACCCAATGCCCAAATTCTTGATCCCATCACCTGCTCAAAGTTCTGCAATGCGTGGGCCCACGAAAGTGGTTCTGAGGCCTGACCCTCCTGAGTGGCTCTTAGCAGCTACAAAATATACTGGGCGGAAAAAAAGGAGCTCTGTCCATGTTGAACGACATCTTTCAGACCTACTATCTCAAGATCAATCCCTTTGGACGCTATGCTCTCTCCTTATTGAGATACCGAAAAGAGACCCAAGAGAAGATAACGTGCTACTTTATCGAATGATACATGTGACGAGTTTTGTTATCCATGTTGACATGGTGTCGACACAGCAAGAAATGGCATTCGGTCTTACTAGTGAAACACTTCAATCACTGTCCGAAATATATCGCACTGTTCACCTGACCAATCCGGCAAACGGCCCGCTTTGCGAATCGCTGAATGAAACGCAGCTGTCCGAAATGCAAAGATGTTTCGATGAAGCCTCTGCCGATTTTGTGTTTCGCACAGATTCAACGGCGTTAGAAGAGATCGAAGACGATGGCTCCGGAATGCTTCCAGCCAACCTTAGCGAAATTGCTAAAGCAGCCGTTCTTGCACTTTTCAAAAAACCAAAGGTGGCACCGAAATCTGTTAGAGCGCAATCCATTGATAAATTTCGAAATCGGACAACCAGTGTTCCGTCTGCATCATTCATCTACCAGATGGATGGTTATACAGCTACAGCCTCTGTCGACAGGGCCCTCAGTCTTGACTACGAAGATGATGCGCAATATTCATTCGTCCCAGCTTGCTGTATTGGGCAGTGGCATCAGAAAACTGGCGCTCGCAATGAGCCTTATCAATTCTACTCCCCGAGCCGATTTGATTTTCCGTCTACGAATCGCGATTCTGTCGCTGAGCCTTATTCTGTACTGTGCTAGTTAGTTTCAGTAATTCAATCTGTTCTGACATCCCTTAGTCCTACAACTCTCACGTTCTCGCGCGGACTAATTAAGCATCATGGGCGGATTACTCGATTAAACAAAACAAAATTCTCTTTCGAGGAAAAGATGTACAAGGCCGGAGTATTGTAGTTAGATCTGGAAAGACACTTTCAATGAATTTGAAGCTGGTTGATGATGTGTCATGGCAGATTCTTGCCGTTCTTATGCCATCAGTTAGGCTGATTCTGCAGTTAAGGAGCTCCACAATAATAACTGATGCAGTGATATTCTCAAGAACACACAATAAGAACAACCCTTTGCCTTTGGATCAAATGGTGTTCGATAGCCTTTTCACCCAAATACAGTATTCCCGGAGTAAAGTGATTGGTTTCTAGGGCTCTTTGCCCAGTTGACTCAAGCTTTACCGCCCATGTTTCAAGCTCCTCGTTCGTTCGTAGGTTTGGAATATATTCATACTTCAAGGAAAGGAGAGGTATTCCTGGAGATGGCTTTCATGTCATCTTAGCGCAAGGATGGAATGGATTCTTGACGTCGGGCTTGGAACCGATGGTCTGTTGATCAGTTACATTTTAGCTCAACCTCAAGATAATCCGGCCAACTGTTTCAGGGAAGACAATGGGAAATGCTTACGTTGATAATGGTCTGAAAGAGAGGTATCCTTGACATTGTGTATGAAAGACATTTCGTTTGTTCTCGATGGCGATGTTAAAAGACCATGTGCTGGGCGTCTGAGATCTATCGTACTTTTGGAAGACTTCTCACTGGGGCCCTGGGATCAAAGTTAATTGATCCTTCACTCAGTAGACCCATGGCGGGTCCGACAGATCTTGTGACAGCAACAGTGGATGATTTGTCAGAAGCACAAAAAAGGTGTGATAAAAGGCATCGTACCTCAATCCCCAAAAATTCGAGTTTTCTCACAGCAATGCTCCATTTCAGTACCCGCTCATCGAATTGATCGATCTCGATACACCGCAACGCGTGAGAGAGTTGCCTGAGAAAGACTGGCTGTGACTTTCCAAAATCTTTCAATAGTATATCCAAAAGCACCTCGCTTGCATCTTTGCGAAATTAGTAAAGGCAATTGATCGAGAGCTCGTATGACCTGCCATTGCCGTGATAATTTGCGGGTTGCGTATTGTCAATATAATCCTTCCACGCACCCATAACCATTGATAATGTTGTTGGATTGAGTGTGGCAAATGCGTCGCGGTATAATGTCTTCAGATCCAAAGCAATGGAGCGAGGCTTTCGGTACATCATCGTTAAAAAGATATTGTTCATAAGTTCGCTAATTCGTTCTCTTTGGCTGCCTATTCATTGAAAGGAAGGTCAGTTCTGCCATGAGATATGTATAATGTAACACACCTTGTGGATTGTATTTGGCATATTGGTTGCCCGGATATTGAGAAATTCTAGCAGTTGTAAAAGTGCTGCAAGGAGCCATGGTAGGTCGAGTCAACGACTCGTTGGGTACCCACGAATAAGCAAGCTGCTGCTGGTTACTTTGGAGGATCTGCTGTCGACACATTTGGCTGGGCGATGGCCCTGTACGAGGAGAGATCTGCTCGTACTGGTTAGCAGAGAATTCAACACCTAAAACATGAATGCATTAGCGCGTTTTTTTTTTTTTTTTTTGTAGGAGAGAGCGTTGATCTGTGTACCCTGCGCTTTGGACATTACAGGGAGGATATAAACGTCGGGCTTATTGAAGACTGCCATAGTGTCGGTCACACGAAAATAGCAAAATATGTTTCTCGTTTTGCAATTCGGACGCGCAGGGATTCGGCTGAGCGAGGCTTGGGAGATGAGGCCATTTATAGACAAGCATTAGCATACCGAAACATGTTCGTGGTCAGCAGGACTGCGGATCGGCAATCCTCGCAGATTGGATAGGGGATAGCGCATGGATGAGCTCCTTACGATATTGCAGGTCAAGGAGCCTACAAAATGTATGTACTCAGAATCAGGATGCGACTAATGATGGTTCCGGAAAGACCGTCTAAATCCCCCGCTCGAGGGA
>Ga0209673_1001791_pt1 | contig 17747 bp, 13 predicted proteins | sample AraplaCol_mMS_r2_2_FD_184274 | JGI IMG/M metagenome (GOLD analysis project Ga0209673, IMG submission 184274) | Arabidopsis root microbial communities from North Carolina, USA - plate scrape MF_Col_mMS_r2 (SPAdes) (version 3) | ecosystem: Host-associated > Plants > Roots > Endosphere | place... | reverse complement strand
ATGAAATCATCTACGAACTGCGCGACCACTCCTCCGGTCTGAATTGCGGACGCTGGGATTACATTTTCTCCTTCATCAAGAAATTCCGTAACAACCCCAACTTTGTCCTTCCCGACCGTTCAGACGTCACCATGACCGTCCCCTTCATGGACGCCTACGTCAAGCTCCTCATCAAGACCTGCCATCGTCGCGGTGTTCACGCTATGGGTGGTATGGCCGCTCAAATCCCCGTCAAGAACGACCCCGCCGCCAACGACAAGGCCATGGAATCCGTTCGCGCCGATAAGCTCCGTGAGGTTCGCGCCGGTCACGACGGTACCTGGGTCGCTCACCCTGCCCTGGCAGCCATTGCCTCCGAGGTATTCAACAAGCACATGCCAACCCCCAACCAACTCTTCGTCCGCCGCGAAGACGTCCACATCACCGCCAACGACCTCCTAAACACCAACGTCCCCGGAAAGATCACCGAAGACGGAATCCGCAAGAACCTGAACATCGGCCTCAGCTACATGGAAGGCTGGCTCCGCGGCATCGGCTGCGTCCCTATTAACTTCTTGATGGAAGACGCCGCTACCGCGGAAGTCTCCCGCTCCCAGTTGTGGCAGTGGTCTAAGCACAATGTCTCCACATCCGAGGGCAAGAAGGTTGATAAGAGCTATGCTCTTCGTCTTCTTCAGGAGCAGGCTGATGCTCTTGCTTCAAAGGGTCCTAAGGGTAACAAGTACCAGCTTGCTGCGCGTTATTTCGCTGGTCAGGTTACTGGTGAGGATTATGCCGATTTCTTGACTAGTCTCCTGTACAATGAGATTTCTTCTGCTGGACAGGCGGCGAAGCTTTAAGCTTGATCGGACTTGATCCCTACTAGGATGGATGGTTAATGCTCCGTGTGATGATCATGAATACCCTTTCTTTTTATATGGAACACAAACGAAATATGTCGTTTTGTGTGAATTTGATTAGTTTAGTTAGCATTGTTGTATAACATTCCTTTTTGTTCTCCTCCATCTTAGTATGATCCATAATCTATCCCTAATACGTACTATCATTCCCAAGCCGCCCATTCTCTACTTATGTGAGACCAATTTTGAATTTGGATGGACCAAAAAAAAGGAATGCTGATAAGACCAATATCATTATATTTCACCTGTTTATCATAAAAATATCGAAATGGAGGGAGAAAGCCCTCGACCTCAGCGTGTAACCAAGTCCTCAGCACAATGCTCGAACCAACTGAGCGATGAAACCATGGGAAGACATTTCTGAATCTTCGACAAAATGAACATGATTACAAGAATTCCATGTGTCCCACCGCCATTTGATAGATCACACTCACTCCACTACACTATGCAGATACGGTATATGCAATGGTTGCCTAGCGAGTTACTATGAAACGTAGTGATGAATGTCCACTCGAACCTGGAGCCTTGTCGAATGACAATTCGTTTTTTGAAAAAGGACTATTGGGGACCAGCGCACCTACTCAATTCTCCGATGTATGCTCCGGTAGTAATACGATGGGAGTCGAATACAGTTCCAACTATATTCCAATCTAAATATACACCTGCAAAACGATTGATGGCCATCAATCGTTTTGAAACTCGTGCCTAAAAACGAGCAACCCGTATTTGATTTCCCATCCAATGATGCCTTCTCTGCATTACCTTGCTTTAATTCTAACTGATCAGATTCGACGCTCAGTGAGTCCTCGTGTATTACTGCACGTCCTTACACATGTACATACTTACATATGAGAGTCGCCCCAACACTATCTTCGTGTTTCATCAGCCAAATCTCACTTGCTTTCAGTCATATTTTCTTCGGTAGCCTTTTTCATCTTCATCTTTCCTCTCAAACCTACCACGAATCTGAAATATCATGCCTTTCTTTACAACATCTGAGCGCGTCCACGCCGTGGAAACAACCATCAACTATGAGTTCTGTGATAAATCCCTCCTTGTGCAAGCCCTGGAAGCTGCTGGGGCCACCATGGCTAGTGAGGGCAATAAGCGGCTTGCGCTTATCGGAGATGCTGCCCTGAGACTAGTTCTTTACGAGCTTGGCTATGAAGACGAAGCTTCCATCCGTGAGTACTATCGCCATCCCTTGTCGACCTTCTATCAGGGCCGCTAATGATATTAAGGTGAGATGACCAATGCACAAAACACCCGTGCCACCAACCAGAACCTTTCTAGGATAGGCTTTTCCTTGGGGATCGATCACTACATCCAGTTGAACCCTGCAGCTCAGGGCATAATCCCTGAACGACTGATGGCAACTACTGTAGAGGCCATCATCGGTGCCGTCCATTTTGATTGTAACAAGGATATTACGGTTCTGCGTCGCTTAATCTCTTATCTGCACGTTATCCCGACGCTGTAGTTGGTAGGTGCTGGAAAAGACATACTCAGTTCCCAAACTAGATTTACCCTGCAAATCCTGATTGACTTTCTAGGTTGCGTTTCCCGATCTGTGCTTTCGTACCACTTCTGCGGTACGTGTTGGAATATGCCCTGATAAAGACGCCTTTCATACCCTCTCGAGGGGGACGCATATTAGTACTAATATGCGTCCCCCTCGAGAGGGTCTGATAGGCGTCTTTACCCGGGCATATGCTGGCGGGTATTGTTCGAATAGCGTCCAAATACTACTGTGATGCCATTAATTGGCTTATGTCGAGCACGGAAATTTCTCAGACATTCTTTAACAGAATATTCTTTGTACCCAGGCTTCCTATCGCAGAGTCGGTCAGATGACCCTGTCAGCCCGTTTCCAATGGCAAAAGTTTGCGCTTGCTTGAGTTTCTATGTTTACTTGGTTGTTTTGGCCGGAATACATTCAACATGTTACTCTGCTATATGATCTTGGCTTAAGATGCACTTTTCATACCATATTCCTTTGACCCTTGATTGTTACCAAACGAATATTGGTTTTTGGTAATCAAGCGTTTCTGGATAATTGCAGTCATTACATTTCAATCAAGCCACTGTTTTCAAGACCATCATGTTATATGTAAAACCCCATATCATACTATGATGAAATATTCAGCCGAGAACTTCAGCCAAATATTTCAAATAGCCAATCCAAAATACTACTCAATTGGCTTCATTAACATATCAATAGGAAGTTTCTCCTCAACAGAATACCCATCAACAAAACGCTCACCAAAATCCCTCACAAAATTATCATAAGTAGTCTCCGGCTTATACTTACACAATCCACAAAGCAGATCCTTCACTTTCTCCTTCAAATCAAGCAACGGCAACTCTCCCACAATAGCATCATACTCCTCCTTCGTCAAAAGACCACCGGGAAATTCAACACCCATAAGATCAGCCGTGATCCCCATATGACACAGAGCAACTTCGGCCTCTTTAAACCGAGCAATGCTAGGGGTGGTATGCAACGCAATACTATCCCAAACAATCTGCAGCTGTCGCTCATCAAGTTCCGGTGCTTCACGACTGAGAAAGTTACGAGCAGCATTTGCACTATCGACTTCGAATCGTTTGTTTTTTGTTGCAAAAACGCTGGTATAATCCCAAGCTAGGTCATGGAGAATTGCTGATACGGCGTGAATTTCTAGGTTGGCATCTGAGTAGGATGGGATTTTGGAGGCAAATAGTGCACCGAAGATCCAGGATCTGTAGATGTGGTTGAATGAGATTAGGTCGTGATGAGCTCGGGCGAATTCGAGGGCTTTACGGACGAGGGGAGTGTCGATTAGTGTGATGCCGGCGAAGACACGAGTTGTATGCATGGCGACCATACTTGAGTCCACAGTACAATTGTTTGAAGAAGTCGTTGTGGTATTTGGCGAAATGTATATCGACTTATAGTACTTGAGTGTTATGCCAAAGTCTCTGTATTTTCAAGCTTGGGAGTAGAGTTGATTTAAAGCATGGAAAGACGAGGTATTTATACTATTTGTGCAGACCAGAACAATACCTGTCATCCTGCCAGCCTTGTCTAGATGATTTGAAGACTTACTCTTCTTTTCGGATACTTATTTACTCATGGAGAACCAGCAAATCAAAAGCGCTTTGCAATTGCCGGCGGTCCGGTATACTCGAAATGGTTAGTGGGATGATGAAAAGAGAATAGTCCCATGTAGCTTGGCAGCCTCAATATTACATCTTGGCATATCCTTCCTTCAATTTGAATTTCTTGGAGATGATATTCAATTCCTTGACTAAATCTCCTACCTGTTGGAAGACTGATTTCCGATAAAATGCCAGTATCACGACCCTGTCGTACCTGTCGTTCACGCAAGAAAGCTGTGGGTCTTTCACCATCGAATGGAAGAATTTATCAAATGACTTTGACAGTGCGATAAAAGCCGACCAACATGTGAATCTTGCCATCTTGCCGGCCGGCAATGCGACGGATATGAGCCTCAGACTAAAGGGGTATTCATAAATCTCGATCATAAAAACATCAATGAATCGAAGAAAACCTTGATCACAAAGGCTACATCGGCAGCCCGGAATTTATCCGTCATTAAAAACGGAACCGAAAAAGAGTATCTCAGAACTAGGAAAGGAGAGGTGTCGATACTATCTCTCCAAATTCTGGAATTGTCACTTTCCGACTTCCAAGCTCATCTTTATACTCTTTGGTCGCACTTCCAAGAAGGGTACGCACGAACACCCGAAGATTGGTCTATAAAAGTATCTGAACTTGCTCTTCACCATAGAGCCTTGGATCTTGCTCTTATCTCATTAGCCACAATGCGACTATCCTTGTGTGGGCAGAAAGATACATACCAGATATTCAGTCTCTCGGCATACAGTGGTAGCCTTCAGCTCTTCCGACGACTTCTGCAAAGCGAAGACCGACAATCGAAAAGCCTTTTGGTTATTATTTCATTGGTCCTCACTCTCTTTGAGGCAGCTCAACAGTATCCAACCCGGATTTACACATCGGGATGGGCGGGCCATCTCAAAGGGGCTCTTTTTCTTATGCAACGACAGGGACCTGCTGCGTTTCAGACAGGTGGGTTTCATGCTGCGTTCAAGAAACTTCGAGAAATGGCTGTACGTTAAGACGAAACATTGGATACTACTTTTGCTAACGCTGCTTCAGATACTATTGGCATTTTCTAGTCGTAGTCCATCGTTTCTTGCACGACCTGAATGGAAAGAAATTCCTTGGACGGCGGTGGAGAAGTCTCCACGCGATCGCTTGTATGATATTGCTACCGAGATAACAACTATCTATTCGGCCAGCTATGGCTGTGCTGCATCACAGTTGCCGGCATTGCACCTAATATTTTCGAAGCTAGTTGTCTGGCGAAAAGGATGGCTGAATACCAAGCTTCCACATTTACCAAGTTCTTGTCAAGGATGCCTTGGACAAGAGTGTAGTTGCTTGGAGCTTCCCCATCCCAGTATGTTTCCATCCAACGATTTTACCTTCCTTATAGCAGAATGTACGGCAATGCTTCTGATGGTCACATATATGACCCTCGAAATAATCACTAGATCAACGATCGGCCATTCGGGGGAATTCACGATACATGAGGAGTACTTGAGGATTGGATCGGTTCGAAATCGGGCTCTGATATTGAGACGTTCCTTGGAGAAAACACTTACACTACCTTGTTTTGGTCAGGCTGTCTCGGATTGTCCGGGTATCACCGAAGGTCGCTGTCGCGCATTATTACCTTCATGGGTAATCTCGCAGGAGCCGGATGGGTTAAGTACCTATCATTCAAATTGGTGGTTAGGATTGAACAGTCGCGTCAATTACGGCATGGAACGTTAGCAGGAATGAGTGGAGATGATGAGATTGCAATCATTGAAAGTAATAAATGGGATGACTGGTCCAGACCGTACATAACTAAATACGATACTATAGGCTAATAAGTCATTCACCTGTAGCTCAGTCATAAACCTGTAACTTTTCCGGATGTTGGAAATGGCTGATAGTCAAAAGTACGAAGTAACTCGCACGGTGATCAAGCTACTATAGTCGCTCAATCTCGACCAATCATCTACCCAGCACGATCATATCGTCCGGGGATGTGACAGCTCCACTATGACTATCATTTGATTCATCAACTCTTGAATACTTGGTAAGAGATAGAATTCGCAACTGTTGTGGAAGTTCCCTGTGATTTGGATTTGGTGGTGGCTATATAGTCAGGGATGGGCTTCACATCAGACGTCATCATGAGTTCAGATCGACGGATCAAAAAGGGATCAAACGACGAGCGAGTTTTAGTTTTCCACTAAATTTGTTGACAAAGAATTTACAAGGGGGAATGTGGGCTATTTATTTGAAAAGGTCATCTCGTTCAGAAATCTTCCTCATCTATTCCTACTCTCTCACGCTGGAAAATCCCCACATCAAAAATGGACTCGCGACCTCATAGCCAAGAAGCAGCATCGACGAATCATGTTCCGACGTTGAGTACCGCGAAAACAATAAAGCGATCGTCGTCATATTCCGATCCCGGCCATGAAGCCCCTACCGAAGCTATTCTGGCTAAAAAGGACCACGAGGATAATTACCAGCAACAGATTAAAGTTGCTTCTACTGCGTTACTCAACGATGACAGGATAGGGACTGGGTCGAAGGCTGGAAGGTCCTTACAGAATGTACTCATGGATACGGAACACTGTTTGAGGGATCAAAGGAGAGAGTCATTGCATAAACGAGATCACAAGTGAGGATTTCCCTTTTCTTAGGTGTTACTCTTTTTTTTTTCTGGTGATGAGACTTTTGTCGCACTTGATTGCATGACATGCATGTAAAGATGTGAGCTAAACATGCATTGCCTAATCAGGAATCCTGACTGGCTATTGGGTTCGACACGTTAATGTGATCATCGGTCGTGATGGAGATGACGTTAGTGGCAGAAACTGTCTGAGAATTTCAGATTCTTGGGAACTTGGGCTTTGGCGCAACGTTTGCTATGATTTTCTTTGCATGGGTATCCCGTGATGTATTATTACTAGGACTGGATCGGTTGTTCAATGAAACAAATTGCGCAATATGAACCAACAGGCCCAGTTCATCTAAGATTCAGAAAATTGTATTTGCTTAATGTTGATTGAGGTGAAGCGGGATCTCGTATCAAATAAGGAGAGGCGCTACATCCTGCACTCCTAATTTGATACATGGTCCATTTTTGATTCGGGTTCTTGGTGCCTTGTTCAGGGAGCACCATGCATTGCTCAGCATTTAAAGCACACGAGTGAATTTAGGGTTTGCCTGCCAGTACCAATATAGATCTCTATTTGTATACTCGGAACGGAATTAACTATGGTGCTAGTGTTGATAAAGACAGAAGCCGACAACAATAGACTAATGCGATACACCTTGAATAATCTTTATTGATTCATGATGCATTTCTATAAAAGGATCGTAAAGAATGTGGTTATTTATGTGCAAATAAAAATATCAAACCAAATCCGAATATACATTTCAACTAGAATGACAAGTCTCCAGAAAACCAGATCGGTCTCCTAACAAACAAGCCAAGAGCACAAAGTCTAGACTTTATACACGATTAATTTCAATCACTCAACGAGCGATTTAAATGTACTCCCAAGCGGGCTGGGTAGTAGTAGTGTTGATAGGCACAGTAAGAGCGTCGAAACCAAGGCAATCGTTGATGTTGCCAGTAGGGACGGTGGCATTCTTCTGAGCAGAGAAGACCTGCCACTTAGCGGCAGAGGCAGCACGGCGACGGCTGTAAGGAGTAGCAGTGGCATTGCTGGTAGGGCAAGCAATGAAGCCGTTGCCATAGGACCAGGAGCCGAGACCACCGTCCTTGCCAGGGGTGTACTTGAAGGGACCCTCAGAGGAGCCCTCGGGAATGTAGGCCGAGTGGGGTTGGGTGAAAGAGAGAGCACCAGAGGCGTCGACGTAGATCTCCTGGCCGCCAGGGACAACAACGTCCTATTTACTTGTTAGTTTGTAAATTATTGAATGGGATCAAGTCAGTCGTACAAGGTAGTGGCTGCCGGTCAAGATGGTGTCGTTGGTAGCCTTGTTAAGGGGAACACCCTCGGGTGTGTAAGTTTGACTCTTTCCACCGAGGTAGAAGTGAGAGCCAGAAGCAGTCAGAGGCAGGAAATGAATGGGCGAGCCGGAGCGAGCAGCAGTGACGCCGAAAGAACCGCTGGAAGACGAGGAAGACTCCTGGCGGCGGCCGGGCATGGCGGCGACCAGGGGAATGAGGGAAAGCAGGGCGGAGACCTTCATTGTGAACGAAAGTAAGATGATGATAACTTGTAAAGACTGATTGGTAGCAAAATAAGATGAAAATAAAAGAACAGAATCAAGGGTGGGAAACTGGGAGTCTATAAATGTTGTCAAGGTAAACGGCCTCCACAAGATGAGCGAGTTTTATATTCCACTCCTCCACTTCATTTTCCCCATGTGCCGTTTCTAGGACCCAGATGGATTTGATCGACGTAATATTTACTTGACTTCGATATTGTCCCCGCTGCAACTAAGAATAATTTTGATATCATAGCTCGCGGACCAAGACTTGCCCTGCAGCATTAAGCAAAGGGCGCGCAACCGGTGCTACTGTGGAATATTTTCTTTAAAAAATAATTGCATCGGGAACTTCGATGTTAGGAATAGCGTCGAGTTAAACAGAGGAATTGGCCAATTGATGACAAGTCGCAGAAAGGACGTCGGTCCCATCTCTGTACAGTATCAAGGCAGAAAGCTCCATGATTTCCCCTTTCAGGAGGTCGGTTCAGGGACCGGAAGTTGTCATTGGATGATATGAGAAACCTGAGACATTTGCTGCAGAAGTATCCACTTGCGCTTTTGCGATGATCGACAGCCACACCCAGAGAATCCTGAACGCTATTTTGCTTTCGTACCTAGACAACCTTGAGGGTTTAGCATTCAGTACGAGATGTACACGCTTCCTTTGGCCGAGGGGGATAATTTCCCATATTGAATCGGGACATTGGTCATGGATAGATTGAGTAAATTGAATTATCATTTTGTCTGGACCCTGGATCGTCATTTATGTATCCGATCTCAGAACCTCCTGAAAGACCCTGACAGGTGGGTCGTTTCAGCCAAATAACGTGCCGGCGGAGAGAAGTAGGGATCGACGATGTCTTAGCAATGCCCTGCATCTTGATGATTTCTCGAGGGTCACAGTCATCACGACACATTGTGATTCTGTATACAAAGTGAACGATGCACTTCTTTCGAGTGTTACAATTGCGAGTGTGGCTCAACGGGCGTGGCGACTGGGACGGATCCATTAGGGTTCCACATTGTCTCGGGGTGAACGGACTTGACATCACAATCAGAATGTGAGTCCGATTAGATACAAGATCAACCAAGGTCCTACCTTGACAGAGACGGAGTTCCCCGTATCTCAACCGGCCTCCGTCGAGATCGCAATCGAGGACGATTGTAAGGTGATGTTGATCGCCCTCCATCCTCGGCTGGCAATTCTTCGCACGGAATGGATACTCAGGGACCTTTCTCGGTGGAGATGGGACATTGCGTCGGTCTGGAAGTTTCGGTGCAATCTGTTTCTGACAGGAAACGAGGGATCGACATGGAGGAGTATCGGTGTTTTCGGCACCGCCACGGCCCTCGTCGGCCCTCTTAGTGTTTTTTTAGCTTTGTTGTCTCATTTTTGGTTTCTTCTGCCTAGTTCATTCAGTAAGAATAGAAGCTTCTTATTTTAGTTGTGAGTTATGCGAGAGTTGCAGCAGCTATGTCGAGTGAAACGAGAAATGTTCAGATCTATACTTGTACATCCGTTCGGAATAGATTCAAGTTGACAACAACTGGTTAATCGCTAATAGTACTAGTGTATAAGAGTACTGAAAATATGTCATCGACCCTGGTTACTACTATGATCTACTCATTACTCGACTGTGTCTACGGCAGACTGTTGATTATGCATGTTATACAACCCTGGGGACAACCAAGTCCTGTAGGAGCGTCATGTACATGAAAGTATCCAGATATATTTAAACGACAACCTCGGTACTTTCTGCAGCCCTGCATCCACCAGCACTGGAGTGCTGGTGGATGTGCCATAGAAGTTCATCCGTGGAATCCAAGCCTGACACTAAATCGCGCCGTTTCTAATAGCTTCAGAATATCTCCACTCCTAGTATGTTAGTAGTTTTCCCACCGGGTATCCCGGCATTTACACTTAATCAATTCGCAATTGAAAATGGCCCAAGGCTTAGCGTAGTTTTAGCGTAAATTATACAGAGTGTATGTACAAATAATCCCAAAGTAAAGAACTACCTAGTTCTTTGATAGGTATCGACGATGCCAAGGATATCAAAATGTTTAATACTCAACCATCAATGGCAAATCCCGAGAACTCCTCCCAACCCAAATCTTAAAAGTACCCTCCGTCGGTAACACCCAATTCTGTGTTCGAACACTCCAATAACTAAGATCCTTTCTGGATAATGTCATATTGACCGTCTTCGACTCACCGGCTTCCAATGAGATCTTGTCGAAGTTACGGAGAACGCGAACGGGGAAGTCGATCTCTTCTTGTTTCAAGGACATCCCGCGGTGTTCGACAACTCTTTCTGGAAATGAGACGTAAAGCTGGATAACTTCTTTACCTGCTCGGGGACCGGTGTTGGTGATCTTCACCGATACTTCGAGCATGGCTTCCCATAAAGATGGGTTTCCGCCCGGTCCACCCCCGGCTTCGGACGGCTTTTGTTTCTTGTCGTATCCTTCGGGGTAGGGGTATTTTCCTTTCTCGGAGCCGTCGGTGGTCAAGAGATAAGGGTAGATATACTTGGACAAGGGCTTGAAATCCTTCGGCATCAGGCAATCTTCGGGTATATCATGTCTGTCATCATATGTGGGTGGTTCAAAATCGCTCTTTTGGCGGGGGTGCGGGAGTCGAGACTTTTCTTGCAGGGGATGAATGTTAAGATCAGAAAGGTCAAAGGTAGTGTACGAGAGACCATAACCGAACTCGAATCGGGGTGTGATATTATGCCGATCAAAGTGTCTATAGTCTATATATAGACCTTCGTCGAGATTGGCTTGGGGAACTGCATCATCGGTCTCATATAGCACCTGTGAACTAGGACCGTAATCCTCGAGAGATCGACCAATGGTGTAGGGCAAGCGTCCGCTAGCATCAACGTCACCGAAGAGCACATCGACCAAGGCGTTCCCGCTTTCCTGGCCAGGAAGGTTTGCATACAGCACAGCATGAACACTTGGTAGGTCGATCCAGGGGTCAAGAACGACGGGACCGACGGAATGCACCACAACTACCGTTCGGCCTCGGCCATCTCCGCATTGTCGAGCAACACCCTCTACCAGGTTTGTGCCATTGCGCTGTAAGAACAGATCATTGCGATCGCCATTTATGCCGTCGCTGTGAATGAAACCTTCGCCGCCATCTGAGTTTGCGAAAACAAGACACAAGTCTTGCTCCACTAGATCTTGATATGCAATATCGTTGGTCAGATAGCTACGAACGTCAACTGTTTCATTTGACCATGCGGACTCAAGGGCTTCCCAGGGGCTGACTAGGTACGGGAATTCTACCGCACCACTGCCCCAGCCTGATGCTAGAGTACCCTGATTGCAGCCACGATCGGCACAGAAATTGGGACCTTTTCCAGGCCCTGCGTCCTCGCCATAGACACCGACCCGATATTTCCCACTCAGTCCGGAAGCACTTCGCGAAAGAGGAAGCGTATTGTTGACGTTCTTCAAAAGGACTGTGCCTTCGGCGGCGACTTGACGGGCGATTGTAGAGTGTAATTTGGATCCTGGAGACACCTGGGCATTCACGAACTTATTCACTTCTTCTCGCGAATCATCATCGGGGCTCCCTGGATGTAACTTGCCCATTTTCTCGTGCGTCCAAGAGGAGAAATTAGGGCCGCGCTCTTCCCAGGTGTCCTGGCGGAAGTGGAACCAAGCTGCGACAATACGCGTCACCATATCATTCAAGCGCTCCATTGGGACGGAGGTGTTCAGAGCTGCAGCTGTCAACTGTCGTCCCCAAAGGGCCTCGCCATCAGCCCACTTAAGACCATCACCTGGCATACTCATGTCGAGGCCACTCAAAGCACTTTGAACGCCGGATCGTTGTGCCAGCCAGTCCGACTGAACAAATCCCTGAAAGCCGAGTTCATCCTTGAGGATACCATTGATCAGTTTGCTATTCTCACAAGAATAGCTATTGTTGACCATTTGATAGGCGCACATGACACTTGCAACGTCTGCGCGAACACTTTCGGCGAATGGCCAAACGAAAACCTCATGAAGAGCACGATCGCCAATGTTAGGTGACATTGCGTATTCATTGTCCCATTCGTTTGGTTGGCGGAAATGCTCCTGCTCATTTAACACGAAGTGCTTCGCCGTCGCCATGACACCAATCCGTTGAATCCCTTGGATAGTCTCTGCTGCCGCGACGGCCTGCAATACAGGATCTGATCCGAATGATTCCCAGTTTCTACCACCAGCTGGCATCAGTCCCATGGCACCCATTGATGGTCCCAGAATAACGTTCACTCCTTTCGCACGAGCTTCTCGGCCTAGGGAAGTTCCACGAGCTCTCATGAGATCACGATTCCAGGTCGCGCCTGTTGTTATTCCAGCAGGGAAAGCAGTGATGTTATCTGCGAATCTGAGACCAAGCGGTCCATCTTGGAGGCATAAAGATGGGAAGCCAACAGAGTCGACACTCTCTGTGATTAGGTATTAGCAATTCGCGCAATGGCAGGAATAAAACGGAGTCGTAGTCTAGCCATGTCGGAAAAGCTCCCGGGGGCGATTCTCTGATAGACGTCGGCTTGGAAGTTAACATACCGGTATTTCCAACACAGAGACCCATCTGCCACCCAGTCCCAGTTGTAATGCCGACCTTCTCAACAAGATTCATTTGGTCAATCATATCGTGAGCTTTCCTATAGCTTTCGCTCCAGGATGAACTAGTACCACCCAGAGGAGCAGGATACCATGAAACAGGACGCTAGAGAAATCAGCCATGCTCATCATAGACCTCAATGAGTGGAAACTCACATATTCTTGCCCTGCACCTTTATCACCACGAATCCAAGCAAGGCCCTTCAAAGCAAAGAAAATAAGGAAAATAGCAGCTCCAAAGAAGAAACCAATATGCCACCAGGTCCTTTTCCCGAAAATAGCATTCTTCAATCGTTGTAATCTAGACTCATCCCGGATCTCGCGCGGTTTAACCGGAACCCCGTACTCGTCTTCATCATCACTAAGAATGAAGTCTGTATTCGCATCTTCGATATCCGTCCTGAATGAGTCCGCCAGTACATTCTTCCGCTCCGTCTCGAGGAAATTCTCAATGCGCTTGCCAACATCCCGTTGTTCCTTCGGTACAGCGACCTCATCTGTGCCCCGATCCCCGAGCTCACCTCCTTCTGGAAGGAGACTGGACGAGCTAGCGGAGGGTGTTTCAATGACTACCCTACGCTTCGAGCGTGCACTAGATGGTCCGCGCCTTGTATCTTCCTTCTTCAGTGGTAGTAGTTTAACGTCCGCTTCGTTCTCGGTGAATTCGTCGCTACTGGATAACAAGTCAACATCATCTGCTTTCCCCCGAGAGGCAAATCTATCAGAGGATAGCTGGTTCTCGGCTTCCCTCGTATAAGTATGTTCGTCGACCGGAATCTCGTTATCGAGTGATTCGTAGTCTCCGCGGCGCGCGCCGCCGGATTTGGTACGAGAGGATCGGGCCATCGCTGATTAGGTCTGGATCTGGATCCGGCGGGCATTTATTGTCGGGTATTATCGTACATACTGCGTATTATCTGCTCGAGGACTGAATTGCAGACAATTGGGATTGGGAGTGGAGGATGTTAAATGGGAGATTATTTTTTGATGGCGGTTGAAGGGGAGGGAGGTCAGGTGACTCTGGAAGTATACAACGTTACATTAGTTTGAACACTCTTTTGCTCTACTTTCGAATGCATCGAATAGTCTTGTATGCCACAAATCGAAATAAAAAAGCTTGTCCAATGGCAGATATTCACTATTCTGTACAATTCATGTCTGATCAAACAATGATATTATTCTATAACGCCAATCTTTTTCTCATCTTCCGAACGCCGAAGAAAGTAAGAATTGCTCCCTTCGCCGTCAGCGGTTCAATTTTTGACATCGATTATTCTCAATAACAAGTCCCTTGACATGACATCCTCTGATCCTGAATGACCAGAGAAATCGAGGTCAGAATTGTCTCGGGAGAGACAATCAACGGTGTACTATTTGTACTATTATGCCGTTGTTTGATCTAGTACTTCGAGAAGAGTACGGTTTGGTTTCAGATTCAACTCAACTCTCCAAATCGAGAATATCCTTGGTTAAATTTCTTCCAGAGAGATATGCATGATGATTGTGGTTGGTCCAATATCTTGCCAAATAAATCCCAATTATGCAGCGAAATACCCCATGATTTTGTTGTCTTTGAAATATCTAAAAGTGAACGTGCTCGACGATGATCCTCTTTTCGACGACGGATATACTAGTGAATACTGTTCTTGATAATGACCCGCCTTTACTGGATGGTTTCATCGGTTCATTATTTATCATCAGATATATCAAATTACTATTTTTTCATTGGAGACGAGAATTGCCGGCATTACTGCAGGTACAGCAATGCCGGACCGTCTCCGACCACCATCGGGTCTGATCATGGAATGCTCAGATCGGGAATGAGGGATCGTTGACTGTTGAATTGTTGCGTCTTCTTCGTTTCGACGAGGTTCTGACCATCGGTGTACTAGTATACGATGCAGAGTTCTAATATGTCTCTTATATACCGAGAATCAGGGGGATCGACAGCCCAATCTCCGCGCTGAGGGCAGTGAATCGAGGACTATTTCTTGAAGCAGCGCATTGTAATAGTTAATACACTATGCTCTACGGCATATATACTAGTATAATAACTGGGAATAATGAAAACATCCAAAAATCAAACTTTTGTTCATGGTCGACATCATAAGTTCTAACAGATGCATCATATCTAATAATCAAAAATCAAGCCCAAAACGCCGTCTATCAATCCCAAAGGCAAGGTATGCAAGGAAATACAACATCGGATATCCATTACGCATCATTCCTTAATATGTTCAAGCCTCGTCATCGGTGTCGACGGGCTTGGGGGTACCCTTAGGAGAGTTAAGCTAGTAAAAAGTTAGCAGTGTTCAAAGGTCTTTATATAAACTGGACCAGGCAGGACGAGGCGAGACACATACCCATTCGATGTGACGGAGACGACGGCGGGTCTCGCGCTCCTTCATTTGAGCACGGGTCATCTTCTTCTTCTTCTTAGCGCGGAACTTGAGTTCTCCGTTATCTTCAGCACCGGAGTTAACAGCCGAAGGGGCAGCGCTGGTATTGGCGGATGCGGCGGATGAGGCGATGGCAGGAGTACCAGGGGCAGAGGGGGAGTTGGTAGCGCTATCCTCGAAACGGTCCAAACTGATAGCGGTGTTGGTACGGCTGACGACACGACCATCGGCGATGTGAAGTTGTTCAGGGCAAAGAGCACCGACGAATTCCTCGTTGTGAGAAATCATCACGACACCACCCTTGAAATCACGGATAGCAACTGCAAGACCACCCAGAGAATCACGGTCCAAGAAGTTAGTAGGCTCGTCAAGGACCAGCAAGTGGGGGTTATTCCACATAGCACCAGCCAGGACAACCTTGACCTTCTGACCACCAGACAGACCGGAGATCTCGTTGTGGTTGGCGATCTCGGGGTCAAGACCGACGTCCTCAAAGTGCTTGGAGATGGTCTTGGGGTCGAGAATACGGTATCCCAGACCCTCGCGGGAAGCCTCGTGATCGTCGAACTCCTGGACCATCTTGTTGAAGCCCCGAGCAATCAGGGTCTCGCGGGAGATCATGGTGTTGAACTTGGGGAGTAGTCCAACCCACTTGACCTCGTACTGGAAGGTCTTCTTGTACTTCTGACGACCGATCAGAGTCTCGATACGGCGAGGTCCACGGCCATCGCCCAGATCAATGGGAGTCTCCAATTGCTTCTTGTCTTCCTCGGTCAAGATGCGAGTCTGCTTCATAAACACCTCGCGATCATCACCGTTGGCGTAACGCCACATAATGTATTGGCTAGGAGTCTTTTCAAGATGCATCTCAACGTGCTCCAGAGCGTGCTGCTTGATATAACCAATACGCAGGTTGGGGTGCTTCTCGACCTTACCACCCTGAGGAATGGTTTCGCCAGTCAACATCTTAATGAAGGTGGACTTTCCGGCACCGTTACCACCGATGATGGCGACACGAGACGAAAGAGTCAGAGATAGAGAGGCACCCTGAAGCGATGGCTTGGGAGCTCCAGGGTAGGTGTAGGAGCAGTCGGTCATACGGAGAATGGCGCGGGTGTTGGACTTGATACCGGACAGGATACCAGGAGGAGGGAACTTGAACTGCACAGTGGAGGCAGACAGGGTGTAATAGCTCTTACCCTCAGGGTTGACCTTGACGAAGTCGGCAAGGTTACCGGGGTAGTTGACCAGCTTCTTTTGCTCGTAGTGGTAGATGTCGGTGCAGACCTCGTCAAGGAAGCCAGAGTCGTGAGACACGATCAAGCTAGTGATGTCGGTGTGCTTCTTGAGGTACTCCTGCAGCCACTTGACGTTCGCAACATCCAGATGGTTAGTAGGTTCGTCAAGAAGCAGAACATCGGCCTTCAGAAGCATGGCACGAGCCAGAGCGAGCTTCATCTTCCAACCACCAGACAGGGAGCCGACAGGCTGGGACTGGCGACCCTCAGGGCCATCGGTGAAACCGAACTCAAGAAGAACACTGCTGATGTGCTCCTTGCCCTCGCCAGCAACGGCGGGGTCCTTGGAAACATACTCCAAGATACTGAGATCAGCATCCTCGCCCTGGTTGTGCTCGACGAAGCAAGTGCGGACCTCGTCGGGGGGAGGGAAACCCTCAAGCTTGTCATTGGCGATACTGCGCATCAAAGTAGACTTTCCAGCACCGTTGCGACCGCAAAGACCGTAGCGGTGGCCCTTGACAAGACGCAGGTTGGTGTGAGAAAGCAGGAGCATACCACCGTATGCGAGAGAGAAGTTGGCGTTGACAATGACAACCTCGTTGGGATCGGCCTGGACAGGCTTACCGAACTTGCGCTCATCTTCCGCGGTGAAGTGCTCTTTGGCGGCGGTAGTAATAGCCTCAATGCTCTCCTCGGAAAGCAGGCCACGGAGGTATGGGCCAATGTTGGAGGGGATGCGATCGAGCATGCGAGCGTTGACAGACTCCCGAACCATGCTGGCGATGTAAGACTTGGTAAGGTCGTGGAACTTGGCGTCACCGAAACCGACCAGACCACCCTGCTCTTGGATCTTGGGGTTCAAGAAAGCGAGGACTTCCTCGGGGGTAGTCTTGGTGACAGAGCCAGAAGCGACGTCCTTATCGGTCATGGCCTTCTCCATGACATCCAGGGCACGAGTGGCGAGCTCACGAACCTCGGGCAGAGAAGCTCGGTCCTTAACAGCCTTCACACCGGGCTGGAGCTTGGGCAAGAAAGTACGAGCTTCAGCGGGATCGTGAACCAGCTTGGTCAAGTTCTCGACGACGACAACGGTCTGGCGGAGAGTTTCTTGTGGGGTAGTAGGGTCATTGAGGGATCGCTCGAGCAGGGGAGTGAGAAGGGCGAGCACGGGAGAAGTAACGATAGCGACGAAAGTGGTTTGCGACAGAGCATGGATGGCCTTTTGGAGGGTCTGGGGGGAAGG
>Ga0209673_1001776_pt1 | contig 17896 bp, 15 predicted proteins | sample AraplaCol_mMS_r2_2_FD_184274 | JGI IMG/M metagenome (GOLD analysis project Ga0209673, IMG submission 184274) | Arabidopsis root microbial communities from North Carolina, USA - plate scrape MF_Col_mMS_r2 (SPAdes) (version 3) | ecosystem: Host-associated > Plants > Roots > Endosphere | place... | reverse complement strand
TCTGCTCCGACATCGGTGGGATGGCCGAGAAGGTGCGGAATGGACAGGACGGCCTGCACTTCCGCGCAGGAAGCAGCCAGGATCTCGCGGACCGCATCGTTGAAGTATTGGGCGATAACCAAACCTGGGATCGGTTACGCGCGTCCATGCGACAACCCGCCGACCAACTCGGTTGCGCACGCGACCACTTCAAGCTCTACCGCACGCTGCTGCGGCAGAAACGCGATGCCGCCATGGCGGAAAATCCTGCGCTTCTCTCGCACGCGCTTTGACCACGCTCACCCGCGCCGACGTCGGTTCCTCCGTCAGCGTGGAGATCGAGCCCCTCGCCGCTGGGTGGCCTCGGTCACCTGAACAGCGGATTCGAAAGACGTCGCATGAGGCGGATCACGTGATCTGATTCCGGCCTTTGCACTTGTTTTCCTCGTAGTTCTAAAATCCAGTGCACTCTTTTGGCAGACCCGCATTGGTCAGGCGGCCAGCCCGCGGCTGGATCGGAGATGGCTTCACCCACCGCGAGGCAACATTTCGATCACGAAAGCGCGGTGCCATCCGCCCTGCGGCTACGTGCAATACGGCCGTCGAGTTCCGTAAGCCGGCCGGCGAAGCCAGCATTTTCCGGCTGACACGTCATGGCGTCCACAAGCATGGTCCGCGCTGTCGCGAGCTCACCGTCGCGAATATGGCGGTTGGCCCGATGATAGAGGAAGTTTGCTCGCTCGACCGGAGAAAACGACGAACCGAAGCGCGCATGAAATCGGTCGGCCCACGCAGGATGGCGGGCTATCGCCGTCACAGCGATCTGATAGGGTCGCATCGGCGCCACCACGCGGGCAGCTCGGGCCAGAGCGCGTAGCCCCCGAAGATCGTCTCCGCGGCAGGCCTCGATCAACGACAGCGCGCGCTCGGTCCCGGTGAAAGCCCGAACGGTGCCATGGCCGGTCATGTGGACCGGCACGAGGTGCGTCCTCTCCTGCAGCGTCGCAATCCGCGCGGCGTGCCGGTGGTCAACGGCGTGGAACGGATCGAAGAAGAGATAGGCGCGCCCAGCCGCGTGATCCGGCGCGATCCCCATATTGGCGTGCAGGTCGGGCGAGAAATGCCGTGTGAACCGCCCGTCGAAGGGAGCGACCTTCGGATCTATCGAAACTTGCGGGCAAAAGGCGATGGCAACGGAGGCGTTGAAGCGCCCACGGTAGCGCAACGCCGCGTAACCGCCCTGCGAGTGCCCGTAAAGTATTCGCTCCGGTGCCGCACGAAGAATGGGCGCGGCCGCTTCGACTGCCTTGACGACGCTTGCCGCCGGAAACCAGTTCGGCCGTCGACTGATGAAGCCCAGCGCCGAAATATTCGCTTTCTCGCAGAACCGCTGCGCCCAGAACCGGCTCCCGTTCGCCTTCATTTCCATCTCATTAAAGGTGACCAGAAGATATGGAGATGATCCTGGACGATGTATCACCTCAAGGTTCTCGTCCGAAAATATGCGCATACCATCCACCCAAACAACTTATCCAAAAAATATACTTCAATATTTGAAATATACTTACGATTCCTACAACTAGACAGAAACTCTATTACGAAATCAACCCGCTTCGTCACCAAAGTGCATGCGGATTTCATCGACAAGATGCGCACCGGCGAGCTCGACACGGAGCAGAAACAAAAAAAGCTCCTCGACGCGAATGCGGAGGAGCTTCGGTGCGAGTCTCCGGAGAGGGAGACTTTACAAGTCCTGGTTTGTTGGTTGCGGGGGCCCGATCGCACGGAGACTTCTACACTTCACCCCCCCCAAAGAGAAACTGATTTCTGCCGTGCGCCAATACCGGACATGGGCTCGATGCATTAGATTGGCATCGAGCCTCATATCAGAGATCTACCCGGTCCATTGAAAGCTCCAGATGGAACGAGAAGTAGGCGCCCCATGGAGCATCATGACCGTGCCTGATGTCTCGCGACTTGGTCGCAGCGAGCGCCTTTACAGCCTTAGATCAGTTGCGGCCAGAGCGGAGATATGCCTATTATAGGTAGTGCTCCTGCGGATGGACAGCGGGTGGACAATGGCATGCTCACCGTTGACGTTATCTTGCTAATTGCTGCTGCAGTGCTCACAGGAGCTCTGTTGCTGCTTTGTGGTTGGCCTCTGCCTATATCTCGCTCATTGACCGGCGCTCTCGCTGTCATCATGGCGGTGGTGGGTTTGGGACTGATGCTGTTAGTTTTCAAAGATGCGTCGATGAAGGTGAATACAGCACTTGAGAGTGCAAGCGAGCCTCGCTATGCCTCGGCTGGTCTCCCACCCCAATCTCGTTAAACAGCGCGAGTGTGAGACTCCGCCTTTTGTAGCAACGACTTGTTTCCCGGGCGGCAGCGGGCGGAACAGATTTACAGGTCCCACCCTTTTGGGCTTTACGACGGCAGACGCGCCTCAAACCCGAGAACCCCAAGACGCGTGACGATTGGCCGTGCGTTCGCCGCCTTCGGCTTCATACCCGACGGGAAACAAATCATTTCCCGCCGTACTTCTTGGCAACGGCATCGCGGAGCTGCGATATATACTCCGTCATTCTCCGCTCGTCGTCCTTAATGCTATTCCCGCGGCAGCCTTCGCCGCCGATCTCACTCTCCGCGTTGTGAGCGGCTTCGTCCAACCGCCTGCCGACCTCAACCATATCGACACCAGGAGCCTTGGCCATTATGCGAAGAATGGTGTCCCTATCGTTGGGAATCTCCCGGCCGCAGTTCCTGTAGTCAACGACCTTCATCCCATAGATATTGGTGACTGCAAAGAACAGGTCGGCCACGTCATCTGCCCTTGCCATGAGGGCCAGACCCAACGAGAGCGCGGATGCAATGATGAAGATTTTCAGTTTCTCCGCCACCTTCTGATTCCAAGCCCGATTGAAAAAGGGCAGTCTTCGCACGCCCGATACCTGAGTTCAGTCATACGATCATCTCGCTTGGCGAGTGGCAGCTCTGGCTCCGCCAGTCTGCCTGTCACCTGAGCATCGTGACCGTTGCACAATAAGCAAAGGCAAGATCCGCCGGCAGACAGCCTGCAACGAAAACCCAACGTTCGCCTTATCCAATTTGCATGGCTATGCGTCTTTGATAGCGGCAATCCTTCCCTCGCGCACGGCAGCCTTGAGCAAAGCATGATCGCGCTCCGTCTGGTCCGCGTAAGCCAACGCGAAACTTCCCATCGCTGTGTCGAATGCATCGTTTGAGGAACCGAGGTAGCCGCTGATCGTTGCCGATATCTCGCTGGCCTTTGCATGAGCCCGAGCGAGCACCCAGCCACACGCCTGGGCATAGGCGTCCAACATCTCGGCATCGAACGTATCCACCAAAGGTTTGATCTTGGCATCGTGCAACTGTCGGACATAGAACTGTCGCCCGTTTGGCGCGGTGACCCAACCGAGGAATATGTCCGAGGCCGGCTGCATCAGGCGCTGTCCCATCACGACGCGCTGCCCGTGATGGTCATATCTGCTCTTCCCGGCATACGCCTCAAGGACGGAGTTCACCGCTTCCTTGAACTGCAAAAACAAGGGGTGGTTCCCCTCGGACATCATCAACGCTATCCAGCATCTCCGGCCAACGCTACCGACGCCAACCACCTTGATGGCGACGTCGACGAGTTGATAGCGATCGAGCAGCATTCGACGATCCTCATCCAGCGATTGGCGGTAAATGTGCAAAAGCTGTTCGAGGGATACCTCCGCTTCGGGAGTGCTGGTCGCCCGCTCATGAAAGATCAGTGGCGGTTGTTCCGTAATTCGGATCTGCCCGCCGACGGAAGCCGCGAGGTTTGGAAAATCAGATTCTGAGCCACTACGGTTCGCTGCCTTGTCGATCCGCTTCCTGGTGCTCCGTTGCATGGCCGTCGGTAACGATTCGATAAAGTCTGAGGCCTCAGTTTTCGCGTACCAAATTGCAAGCGGGCTCATCTTGAAGAATTTGCGCATGTGCTCGCGATATCTGCGCGCGCAATTGACGGCGCTATCCCGGCCCCGGTGATCCGAGATTCCGTTCGATCTGGCTGCAAGAACGATTGATGCGACAAGTCGCTTGACGTCCCACTCCCAAGGGGCTGGCGCCGTTTCATCGAAATCGTTGATGTCAAAGATGATGCTGCGTTCGGGCGTGGCAAACCCACCAAAATTGACAAGATGACAATCGCCGCATGCCTGGACCTTCAGTCCCGTGGCTGGCGTTCGTACCAGGTCGGCGGCCATGACGCCGGCCGCGCCACGATAGAACGCAAAAGGAGATGGCAGCATACGGCCATACCGGATCGGAATGAGCTTCTTCATTCGACCGTCATCCGACTCGCGCAGCAGGTCGATCGGATCTCGCCGTCGCTCGATCTCATTCCATCGCCCTTGCTGCTCGCGCGGGATTTTGTCGCGCAGCACCTTACCCTCCACAAGCCGGGCGTTCGGCGTCACGAAATTCGCGGAATGCCCAGATGCAGACGAGACAGAGGTTTTGATGGCGTCTTCTGCGTGTACCATGTTCAGAAAGCCGACAGTTTCACTGAGGATTGAGAACCAGTCATGATTTCAACTCAGGCTTCGGGGGGACTTTGTTGTTGCCAGGCGCGCACGCCATCCGTTGTGCGTTCGAAGAAGTTTGCCTGGCCTACGGCTGTCTCGATCTCGGCCCGCCGCATTTCGTCACGGACTGAATCGCGCACACGGACAAAGCCAACGGCAATGCCCGCTTCGTGCAACTCCTTGATAAGACCAAGCAGTTCATCGGCTGCGCTGACGTCAATGAAGTCAACAGAACCACAATCAAGAAGGACACACTTGACGTCGGGCCGTGTAGCCAGTGACCCTTTCAAGGCAGAACTAACCTGGCCTATGCTCGCGAAGAAGAGGTTGCCACCTACCCGCCAGATCAGCAACCCAGGAAATGTGGCAGCCTCGGGGTGGTGCTTGACATCACGATACGCCTCGGCACCCGGCAACTGACCGAGCTCGGCCCCTTTTGGATGGCTTGTCAGATAGATCAAGGTTACCAACGACAGCACGACGCCCAGCGCGATTCCCTGCAGCACGCCCAGCGTCAGCTCGCCGGCGATAACAATCATGGTGTTGGCGAATGCCCAGCGATTTCGAGCCAGTAGATCCAGCAAATAGCGCGGCTTGGTCAGATGCAGCATCGCCGCGATGACAATAGCAGCGAGCGCCGGCTGGGGCATGTTTCGAAACAGAGGGGTCAGAAAGATCAGCGTCAAGAAGCTAAAGACGGCCGCAACCACATTGGCGATCTGGCTGCGAGCGCCAGCGGCGGTGGCAACCGAGGTTTTCGATAGGCTGCCGACCACGAGAAAGCCACCGAAAAGTCCGCTCAGAATGTTCGCAGGCCCGTGTGCAACCAGCTCCTGATTAGGATCGATCGTACCGCCGCTCTGTAGAGCGGCAGCCTTTGCCGCCCCGAGCGCCTCTGCGTAGCCAACCATCACGATTGCAAGCGCGCCCGGCACAAGCTCGCTTAGTGTGGAGATTTCCAGATTGGGCAGAGTCAGGTGGGGCAACCCGGAAGGGAGGTGGCCAGCCACATGCACACCAGTCGCCTCTCCGCCAAGCAGTCCGATAATGATTGTCGCAGCGGCCATGACGACGAGGGCCGCAGGTATCTTCGGAGCCAGGTGGCGCAGCAGGAGCATAGCGCCGAGAGATAGAACACCGGTTAAGACCGGCGGCGCCGAAACCTCCGGCAAATGCTGCAAGATGTGCCAAAGCTTGGTGAAGAAGTTGCCCGACGCGCCGCTGATCCCGAGCAGATGAGGCACCTGGCCGATGATGGTGACGTAAACCAGCCCCTCGATGAAGCCACGCATCACGGGCGTTGGGATGAAGCTCGCGACCCACCCCATACGCATGATTCCAAAAGCGAGAAAGAAGAAACCGATCAGCACGGCAAGTGTAGAGGTCAGCGTGTTGAATTCCGCCGTTCCCTGCGACGCAATGGCGCCAATGGTCACCGCGGAGATCAACCCGGTCGCGGTGTCCGGTCCGACCACAAGCTGCCGCGACGTGCCAAGGAGGGCATAGGCGATTAACGCCGGCACGATCGTATAGAGGCCCATGATTGGCGGTACGCCAACGATGCCCGCATAGGCCATGCCCTCAGGCACCATGACCGCCCAGAGCGCGAGGCCGGCAAGAACATCCGGCAATAACCAGTCGGTTTGATAGCCTGGAGCCCAATCCAGAATAGGCAGGTATCTATGAGCTGCAGGTGCCACAGCGGCGTTGGCCATCGTCCGCCCTCCCACGTGTGAATTGTGAAATGCACACGCAAAGCCGAAGACAAATCACTGCATTATCTTTCTCAGCCCCACCCGCTACGCCAACTCAAGGAAGATGAGCCCCAGGTCTCGACGAGGATGGAGCCGATGAACCGAACTGGCGTTCGATTCGAATTGATCAGACGCCAGTTCGGCGGCGTTTCACTGGTACTTCTGGCAGGTGTTTCCCGACCAGCGCAAGCAGCGGCGGTTATGGCGTTTCTCGACTCTGGACTCGCATTTACCATTGACCATTGTCTGGCCCACGCCGCAACCGGCGACGACGGGCGTGATCATGCTCTCTGATTGAATTGGCGAGCGTGGCATTGCCTGCGTCGTCGAAGCGATGGCGAAGACAAGCCCAAGAACAGCAATTACTCTGATCATTGTTCCCTCCTACTGTTGCGCTTCATTCAAACTTGAGAACGTCGATTCAACTCTGGAATCCGGGCGGCCGCAAATCATGCTGCCAAAGAGGCTGTGCACCTACCAGATATCTGGGCCAGCTATTTTGCGAGAGTTTTCCGAAAAAGCGGAAGCACGGCCGATCTCGCATCTATAATGCTTATTTCGGAAGAGCCCTACTTCTCAGATTATGCTCCTAGTTTCGGTCCTTGGCGAGCGAAAATCAACTTTAAGGCCATGTGTATTGCAGCAGGTTGCGGAGGAACCATTGGAAATAACAGGCTCCCAATGGGAGTCTAGATTGCAGTTTGCCACGAGCTCTTCGCAGCAGCCTCCAGAGGGAGATATTTCTGCGTCACTTCGGTCGTGTCGCTGGCGCAACCAATAGTCTCATACCGGATCGGACTCGCCATTGGGTCCGTTCGGAACTAGACTTGGCGGAGTTTGGCAAAACGTCGCAATGTCCTGTTTGTTATCACCGCCGACCTCGGTAAGAAGGCAGGCGCCTTTCCCGGCTCCGCGTGATGACAATTGGCTCGCGCCATCGACCCAGAGTGACCGCATAAGAGGTCGCCTTCCCGATCTGGCGCCGTGCTCCTAGTGCCGATGCTAACGTCGGAGGTGACAATGGCTTACTCGATTCGTAAGCGGCTAGTTGCACCACCTGTCGCAGAGACGGAAAGGATACACGTCCTCGGGCTGCCGAACGCCCGATTCTACCCGGATCGGGAAATCGACGCGATCGTGCAAGAAGGCCTGCTTGCTGTGGATCGAGAACTTGTTCTCCTCGGTTCGGCTCCGGATGGCGTGCTCCCACCCTCAAACCTTCTCGCTCTCTCCGGCGGTGGAGACAAGGGCGCTTTCGGCGCCGGGCTCATGGTGGGATGGACCGCGAGCGGCCAACGTCCCGAGTTCAAGCTGGTGACTGGCGTCTCCACAGGAGCCCTGATCGCTCCCTTTGCCTTTCTCGGTCCCTCCCGCGACGAGCAGCTCCGCAGCGTGTTCACCGGCTTTACGCAAGAGAACATCTTCATTCCGCGGTGGCTCACGTCGCTGCTCTACGATGACGCGCTCGCCGATACTACGCCGCTTTTCAGCCTGATCTCAAAATTCGTGAATGCCGAAATGCTGGGCGACATCGCCCGGGAATATTCCAAGGGGCGGCTTCTGTTCATTGGAACCACCAACATCGACCTTCAACGCCCGGTGATCTGGAACATGGGTGCTATCGCAGCGAGCGGACATCCTGGCGCGTTGGATCTCGTGCGCCGCATCCTCCTCGCCTCCGCGGCCATTCCTGGTGCATTTCCGCCGGTGTTGATCAAGGTCGAGAATGACGGCCAGGTTTATAACGAGATGCACGTCGATGGCGGTGCGATTGCGCAGACTTTCCTCTACCCACCAGCGCTCGAGCTGGAACGCGAGGCAGCCTGCCGGGGAATAGGGCGCGAGCGGAATGCCTACGTTATTCGTAACGGCCGCTTCGACCCGGATTGGGGCACTACGCAGCGCTCCTTCCTCAGCATCACGCAACGCACGATCGACGCGATGATCCACTACAGCGGCATCAGCGACGCAATCCGTATCCACGCGGATGCACAAAGGGATGGCGTGCGCTTCCATCTAGCCTACATCGGCACTGACTTTCAGTTCACGCCGCTCAGGAAATTCGACCAGGCCTACATGCAGGCCCTCTACGACTACGCCTTCCGGAAGGCGCGAGATGGGTACCCCTGGGTAACGTCCATCTCGGACGCTTATGGGCGGCGCGCCGGATAATCGCAAGCTGTACGCGACCAGCGGCGCTAAAGGTGCGCGTTCGCGCGGAAAACCAAAAAATGGCAGTCTTCCGCAGGCCCGCCAATTGTGGCAAATTGAGTGTCTAGGCGCACGCGTTGCCGAATTGTTGAAACGCTGGCCGCCGAGGGGTCCCCTGAGTCGTACGCCAAGAGTTGCTTTCATGGTGGCTGGAAACCACGAGGTGAAGCGATGAACGCCGAACAGATTCGCCTGGAGGAAGCTCATACTCACCGCGCCCCTTGGAAAAAATGGGGCCCGTACCTCAGTGAACGGCAGTGGGGTACTGTTCGGGAGGACTGCAGCGACGACGGTAACGCGTGGGAGTACTTCAGCCACGACCAGGCGCGTTCACGCGCCTACCGGTGGGGCGAAGACGGACTGGCCGGCATCTCCGACGACCAACAGCTCGTCTGCTTTTCACTGGCGCTCTGGAACGGCAAAGACCCGATTCTCAAGGAACGGCTGTTCGGTCTCACCAACGGCCAAGGGAACCACGGTGAGGACGTCAAGGAGTACTACTTCTACCTCGATTCCACGCCGACGCACTCGTATATGAAGTACCTCTACAAGTATCCGCAGGTCGCTTACCCTTATGGGGACCTGATTGAGAAAAACCGGCAACGTGGGCGCCGCGACTTCGAATACGAGTTGATCGATACCGGTGTGTTCAACGACGATCGCTACTTCGATGTGTTCGTAGAGTACGGGAAGGCGTCGGCTGAAGATATACTGATCGAGATTACCATCCACAACCGCGGGCCGGAGGCGGCGGAACTGCACGTGCTGCCAACCCTTTGGTTCCGAAACATCTGGTCGTGGGGAGGCGAAGCTTCGCGACCAGAGCTCCACCAGATTGGCGACCGTACCAGTGCGGTGTCGATCTCGCATCCCGATCTCGGTGAGCGTTATCTTCATGTGGAAGGGACGAGCACGCTGTTGTTCACCGAGAACGACACGAACAACGCGCGCCTTTTTCAGGGGACCAACCAGAGCGCATACGTCAAGGACGGTATCAACGAGTACATCGTCCACGGGAACTCAGAGGCAGTGAACCCGGCCAAGCAGGGAACCAAGGCGTCGGTGCACTACCGCATGACGATTCCGGTGGCGGCATCGCACACGGTTCGTCTGAGGCTGAACGAAACGCCGCCTGCCATGGGATCGGCCAACAAGCGAAGCCGGGGACCGTTCGGGGCCGATTTCGCAGCGTTGATGAACGAGCGCCGTCGCGAGGCTGACGAGTTCTTTGCGACAGTGATCGCTGACGGCCTCGACGAGGATCAGGCACGCGTCACGCGGCAGGCGCTGGCCGGCATGCTCTGGACCAAGCAATTCTTTCACTACGACGTGAACAAGTGGCTAAAGGAGCACGGCTCCGATCCCTTCACGCCGTCACGACGCGCTTCGCGCAACGACCACTGGCACCACATGTACAATGCCGACATCATCTCGATGCCTGACAAATGGGAGTATCCGTGGTACGCCGCGTGGGATCTGGCCTTCCACGTCCTCGCCCTGACAATGGTGGACCCCGACTTCGGCAAACAGCAGCTCGACCTCATGCTGCGTGCACGGTACATGCACCCAAACGGCCAGATTCCCGCCTATGAGTGGAACTTCGGCGACGTCAACCCGCCTGTGCACGCCTGGGCCACGATCTTCACGTACCGCCTCGACAAGGCCGCCAAGGGCCAAGGAGATGAGGAGTGGCTGCAAAGCAGCTTCCAGAAGCTGCTCCTGAACTTCACCTGGTGGGTCAACCGCAAGGACCGGTCCGATCGAAATGCGTTCGAGGGTGGCTTCCTGGGCCTCGACAACATCGGCGTGTTCGACCGCAGCGCGCCGCTGCCCACTGGTGGTTATTTGGAACAGGCCGACGGCACCGCGTGGATGGTTCTTTTCTGCGAGAACATGTTCGAGATCGCGGTCGAACTGGCGCTGAGCAATCCACAATACGCGGATATGGCCCTCAAGTTCGTCGAGCACTTCTACTGGATCGCCACGGCCATGACACATGTGGGTGACGCGGGGATGTGGGACGAGGAGGACGGCTTCTTCTACGACGTGCTCCGGCTGCCCGACGGCAGGGCCCAGCGCTTGAAAGTCAGGTCCATGGTCGGCCTGCTGCCCCTGTGCGCTGCGACGATGTTCCAGGGGAAAATGAGCGCCAAGTACCCGGAGGTGCGAGACCGGATCAATTCGTTTTTCGAAAACCGCGCCGAGATTCGTACGGCCATCCACGACCCGCTCAAGCTGGGTGTGGCCGGCCGCCAACTGGCTTCCATTCTGGATGAGCGCAAGCTGCGGCGAGTGCTGGCGGTCATGCTCGACGAGGACGAGTTCCTGAGTCAGCACGGAATCCGATCGTTGTCTCGATATCATGCCGAGCATCCGTTTACGTTTCGAGTCGGCGACCGGGATTTCGGTGTTGGCTATCTTCCAGGTGAATCCGACAGCGGCATGTTCGGTGGCAACTCCAACTGGCGCGGTCCAATCTGGCTGCCGGTCAATGGTCTGATCATCCGGGCACTGCTCCAATACTACGCGTACTTCGGAGACGACTTCAAAGTCGAATGTCCCACCCGGTCGGGACGACATATGACCTTGTATCAGGTGGCAGAAGAGATCACCAACCGCCTTTCTCGCATCTTCCTTCGCGACACTGAAGGACGGCGGCCGTTGTACGGAGGCACCGAAAAGTTTCAGCAGGACCCTTATTGGCGGGATCTGATCCTGTTCTATGAGTATTTCCACGGTGACAACGGTGCGGGACTGGGTGCGAGTCATCAGACGGGATGGACCGGCATCATCGCGCGCATGATGGACCTGTTTGCCACTACATCGCCTCAGCAGGTGCTGGAAACCGGCAGGTTGGCGGCGACGGCAGATGTAGAGCCCGCGGTAAGCGCGTGACCGGCGGACAATTCGTGAGGTTCGGCCGATGGAGAAGCCACGCTATCCGTGCCTATATCAGATCAACACGCGCGTCTGGCTGACACAACTGTCGCAGACGCTCGGACGGACTGCGACGCTCGACGACATACCGGATGCCGAGCTCGATCGACTGGCCGCGATCGGGTTCGACTGGATTTGGCTGCTCAGTGTGTGGCGAACGGGATCAGCCGCCCAGCAGGTCTCGCGCTTGAATAGCGAGTGGCGACACGAGTTTCAGGAGACGCTCCCAGACCTGCGCGAGGAAGATGTCGCCGGCTCGGGTTTCGCGATCTCCGGCTACACCGTGCATCCAAGCCTTGGGGGCGATACAGCGCTGGCGCGAGTGCGACAGCGCCTACGGGATCGCGGTCTGCGGTTGATGCTCGACTTCGTGCCTAACCACACAGCTCCGGATCATCCCTGGGTGGAGGAACACCCTGAATATTATGTGGCAGGAACCGAGTCAGACCTTGAGCAAGCGCCGCAGAATTACACACGTATCCCCCAGAACGACCGGGTGGTGGCGTTTGGACGCGACCCGTACTTCGCGGGCTGGCCCGACACATTGCAGCTCGACTACAGCAATCCAGCAACGCAACAAGCGATGTGCAGTGAACTCCTCAGGATTGCAAGCCAATGCGACGGCGTCCGGTGTGACATGGCGATGCTGGTCCTGCCGGATGTATTCGAGCGCACCTGGGGCCGTCGCGCTCCGCTGTTCTGGCCGGATATGACGCGGCGAGTGCGCGAACGGGTCCCCGGATTTTGCTTCATGGCGGAAGTGTACTGGGATCTCGAATGGACGATGCAGCAGCAAGGCTTCGATTACGCCTACGACAAACGGCTATACGATCGCTTACGCGATGGCCACGCAAGGCCCGTGCGCGAGCACTTTCGCGCCGGCCTGGACTTCCAGGACAAGGTCGCGCGTTTCATGGAGAACCACGACGAGCCGCGCGCGGCCGCCATCTTCGCGCCGGCGATGCACCAGGCGGCAGCCGTTATCACATACCTGTCACCAGGTCTGCGGTTCTTTCATCAAGGTCAATTCGAAGGACGCAGGAAGCGCATTTCGCCGCACCTCGTGCGCGCGCCGATCGAACCCGTCGATGAAGCCGTCAAGCGGTTCTACGAACGGCTACTCTCAGTGATGCGCAATACAACTGTTCGCGATGGCGATTGGTGCAAGCTCGACTGCGAACCGGCGTGGGGCGGCAACTGGACCTCGGATGGGTTTCTGGCTTTTGGATGGCAGCGAGACACAGCGCGGCTGCTCGTCGTCGTGAACTATGCCAGCAACCAGGGCCAATGTTGCGTGCGACTGCCATACGCCGATCTGGGTGGTGGTACGATCCGCTTCACCGACCTCATGAGTGGCGCTCGTTACGAGCACGCCGGGCGCGACCTTTCGTCGACAGGGCTCTACATCGACTTGCCACCCTGGGGATATCACTTGTTCGAGATGGAAACAGCCTAACCGACGCTCCATTGGTGACGGGGCGATGTGAGAGATGCCGCGTTGCGCACACGACAGCTGCTGTATACTCTCGAGTACGTCGAAGGCAGCAGTTCGGAGCCCGTCGCGCCTGCGCGGGGCGGGTTCCGATCGGGAATAAACCTGGACCCGCCTATCTGCGTCGACCATCCTGAGCAGACGCTCTACTCACATCTGCGCGGCGCCTCAGTAGCTGGCGGGGCCGTCATTCTGTTCGGTCGCGATCCGCTGAGTTGAGCGCCTGCACGCTGACAGCGGCGACCAGTCCAGTCAGGACAATACCTGAAAGGCCAATTACCAAGGCCAATATCCGCGCCACGGCATGCTTGGGTGCAAGATCGCCATAGCCGATTGTAAGCCCCGTGACGAAGGTGAAGTACAGGGTTTCTCCTAGCCGCCAACTCTCGATCTGTCCGACGACAACGCCGGATCCCACCATGACAACAAGGATCCCGGAAAAGATCGGCCACAATATGCGGACCTGCTGGAATAGTGCAGCGAAGAACAGTCGTCTCATTCGCTGCGAATGAGACCTGGAGCTTTTGCTTCCCGCCATGGCCGTCTTCCTTCAATTCAAGCGATAATGCTGGCATGCCTGCAGTGTCTGTAGCTACCTTAGCGTAAGCTGAGTCAACGAAACGCCGCCAGCAATGCATCAGCCGCCATTATTGTCGAGTTCAGAAGGATCAACGACGGCAACCAAGAAGACGCGCCTGTTGTCACCATCAACATGGGCAGTGCGCTCCGGTTCGCCGTATCTCGACCTCCTTCGGTAAGGCTTCCCGCAGGCCGAGACAGACACTGCAGACAGCAATCATATAGTTTTCAAGGAAACGGGCTTCGTTGCCGCCGAGTCCTTCGCCATCCCGCGGGCAAACACGTCCGTCAGGATCGTGCTGAGAACCGATGTAACGACTAACAGCACCAGCACCGCATTAAAAATTTCTTCGGAGAGCAGCCTCTCCCCGGCGGCATTGAGAGTGTTGAAGCCCACCAAAGTGGCCGCGAGCGTGGCCGCGACTTGCGGCAGTGTAAGTGCCCACATCGTCAATCTCGCCGGACGCGAATAGCCAAAGGCGCGACCAGCGATCGCGGCTGCGGCTCCTTTTCCCACGGTCAGAGCTGCAATCATGCTCGCAACCAGCCAAAAGTGGTTGAATATAGTCTGCCCAACCGCATTGGGGACAATGAGGAAGCCCACAACAATGAAGAAGATCGGAATGAAAAAGGACTTACCGAAGAAATCCAATTTCTCCTTCGCCGGGTGTTCGCCGACAGCAGAGTTAACCGCCAATCCAGCCATAAACGCACCAACGATGTCTGGCAGATTGATGAAATTGGCGAGCTCGCCGGCCACCGCCATTATGCCAAGCATAGTGACGAAATAGGCCTCCTGATGATCGCGTAGCTTGTCCAAGATCCAAGCACCGACTCGGCTTACGCCTATCAGGACTAACGGCACAAAGATGGCAACCTCGATAAGCTGCAGCGCAAGTCCCGATACCGAAAAGCCGGTCGTGTAAACTGAAACGCAGATGCCGAAGACGACAAGCGACAGCGTATCCGCTACCAAAGTCGCGCCAATCACGACGACGACCGGCTCAAACCCGAGAACTCCAAGACGCGCAACGATTGGTAGCGCGAGCAAAGTGTGCGATGACAACAGCGAGCCGATGACGATAGCGGGGATCATCCCGTAGCCGAACGCGAGGCCATACGCAGTGCCGAGCAACTGGGGTATTATGGTTGTGACGACACCGAATATCACGCTTCGGGCCTGTGCCTTCCGAAAAAGGTCGATCTCAATCTCCAGCCCCGCCCCGAACATCAGCAGCAGCCTCCCGAGGTCACCGAGGAACTGAACGATCGGGTGGTTCATCGGGGCGACGTCCAGAACATACGGCCCGAGCAGGACTCCGAAGGCTAGCAGTCCCACGATTTCCGGAACTCTGAAGCGACGTGCAAGGGCCGGTGCAACTGCAATAATCGCCATGACGATCGCGAACTTTGTCAGGTTCGGTAGCGCCACGGCGTGGGCTCTAAGGACATCCAGCCATTCCATCGTCATATGCTCCACGACCGCCATGCAATGTTGGCATAGAAACCTGAAACGGCGCGCAGCCACCGCGCCGGATGCGATGACAACAACTGCCGGCCTAGGAAGACTTCGCGGCTAGCCTTACAGGCTTTTGCGCATCACGCCTTGAGCGCGACACGATCGCGCTCGGCCTGATCCACATAGAGCAGAGCAAGTATTGCCATAGTTGCATCGATCGCTCCATTTGAACTATGGAGCTACTCGCTGATCGTCGCGGAGAATTCAGTAGTCTTTGCACAAGCGCGGACGAACAACCGCCTCTCCTAACGCAGCTACTCATCATACTACATCAACCGGTCAGGAGGCTACGTTCGAGATCCGCGACACCCTCTGCTGAGGTTGAGCTATAATGCCATTCCGACGGTATCCTTGAGGGCGCCGTCTGGGCCCTCAGGTGTGGCGTCTGAAGCCAAGGAGGGTAAGCTCATGTTTCTCGATTATTTCGCGCTGGGCGTCCTGATCTTCGTGGTGATAACCCTTTTCTATGGGATCATCGCCATTCACGACATACCCCATCTCATCGCCGAGTCGCGCAATCACCCGCATCAGGATGCAATCCACATCGCAGGCTGGGTAAGCCTGTTCACGCTCCATGCCATCTGGCCGTTCCTCTTTATATGGGCAACGCTCTATCGTGAGGATCGCGGCTGGGGCATCCGCCAAGATGGGAAACTCCCAACTCAAGTCGAAGCCAGTGTCCAAATTGCCCGGCTGCATGCTCGCATCGCCGAGCTTGAAGGGCAAGTGTCAACGAGGGAGGCAGTCTGATGGAACTCCTGCTCATGATGATCTACGCAGCGATCTGCATTGTAATCTTCAAGCTGTTCAGAATTCCGGTCAATCAATGGTCTCTCTCCACAGCGGTGCTTGGCGGCATCTTCATCATTTCCGCCCTCATCCTGGGGATGAGCTACAACCACCCGTTCTCCAGCGACGGCCGCATCTACTTTACCTCATCGCCGGTCATCCCGGCGGTCGGAGGGTTGGTGGTCGACGTACCGGTCCAAGCGAACATGCCGTTGAAGAAGGGCGACGTACTGTTCCAGATTGATCGGCGCCCCTATGAGTTCGCGGTCGACCAGAAGAAGGCGCAACTCGCCGAGGCCAAGCAGACGGTGCTGCAATTGAAGGCCGCGCTGGATGCAGCCCAGTCGGGGGTGGAGGGCGCCATCGCCACGCGCGACCGGACGCAGCAAAGCTACGATCGCATAGTACAGTCGAACGAGAAGGCCAAGGAGGTGGGGCGTGCCGCTGTCTATTCGGAACTCGAAGTCGACAACCGGCGCGGCCAGTATCTGACGGCCGAGGCTGCTGTAGCCACGGCACAAGCGCAGGCCACGCAAGCGCGCCTTGCCTATGAATCGGAAGTCAACGGGGTAAACCCGACCGTTGCCCGTGTCACTGCCGAATTGAACAATGCTCAGTTCGAGCTCGACCAGACGACCGTGCGGGCGCCGAGCGATGGCTATGTCGCCCAGCTCTTTCTGCGTCCGGGCATGATGGCCAACCCGCTTCCCTTGAGGCCGGTCATGGTCTTCATCAACAGCGAAGACAGGCAACTTGCCGCGGCATTTATCCAGAATTCCCTCCAGCGCGTGCGGACGGATGATGAAGCGGAAGTCGCCTTCAAGGCAGTTCCCGGCAAGATCTTCAAGGCAAAGGTGGGGCAGATCATCGATGTCATGGCGCAGGGTCAACTTCAGCCAACTGGCGCCCTCATCGACCCGCAGTCGCCCGAGCGCCTGCAACCCGGCCTGACCTTGGCCCAGATCAACGTCACCGAGGATTTGACCCCGTACCAACTGCCGGGTGGTGTAGTAGCCGAAGTCGCCATCTACACCGAGCACGTGCATCACCTTGCTCTACTCCGTAAGGTCTTGCTGCGCATGAGTAGCTGGATGAACTTCGTGTTCCTCGAGCACTGATGCGGGCGGGCGGCACACCCGCTGGCTGGAAGGGCGATTTTCGCCGGTGTAGATGCGTGAGAGAGAGCGAGGTTTTCCGATCTCGTGGTTCGTCTACAATTGGTCCTTCGCTCTCCCATCGTGGGAGCAATCGAAGGCAGAGCAAGCCGCCTTGCCCTATTTGGTGGCGGCTTCCTTGCGCCGCTAGGTTGCTGTATATTAGGGAGAGCACCTGTGATATTGCGCGCACAACCCGTCAATAGGCAAAGCCGGAGGTCTACCGACCTTGGCCGCGCCGCTTGCGACAATCGCAATTCTTATGCAAGCCGTCCTTTTGAAGAGTTAAGGTTGAGCCGAGAGTCGCAACCGGGCCGTCCAAGCGAGAGCGGACCCAAGTGAGCGCTGTAGGGGCTATTCCATCCCGCGCCGTTGCTTAAACCACGCGGAGTGTCTTCTTACTGTGTCAGCGGAGGAAACACCCATGCGATATCGATCGGAATCCCCGTTTCAAAATGCCAGACTGCTTACCGTTACCTTGGCCCTCGCGGCGCTGGCCGGCGCGACGCCCGGCCACGCCGATGAAAAGCAGGCGAAGGACCTGCTGAAGGCCATGTCGGACTATATGGCGGCGCAAGAGGCAATCTCGTTCGAGTATGACACGAGCCTGGAGGTCGTTACCAAGAAGCACCAAAAGTTGGCACTTGCGAGCTCCGGCGCCGTGACGCTCAACAGGCCCGACAAGATACGCGTTACTCGTCAGGGCGGCTTCGCCAATGTCGAAATGGTATTTGACGGAAAAACGCTGTCGGTGCTCGGCAAGGACGCCAACCTCTTTGCTCAAACCGAAGTGCCGGGAACGATTGATCACCTCATCGACGCATTGCGGGACAAATTCCACAGGCCGTTGCCGGCCGGGGACATCTTGATGTCTCAACCCTACGACGAGCTCATGCCCCATGTCG
>Ga0209673_1001768_pt1 | contig 17945 bp, 20 predicted proteins | sample AraplaCol_mMS_r2_2_FD_184274 | JGI IMG/M metagenome (GOLD analysis project Ga0209673, IMG submission 184274) | Arabidopsis root microbial communities from North Carolina, USA - plate scrape MF_Col_mMS_r2 (SPAdes) (version 3) | ecosystem: Host-associated > Plants > Roots > Endosphere | place... | reverse complement strand
CCAGGTCGCCCACACGAACGCACGCGTGGGCCAGCTAAAGGTCGAATCGGCCGCCGAGGCCATGCGCGGCATCAACCCCGACATCGCCATCGAGACGCACGCCCTGCGGGCCGATGAGGCGCTGCTGTCGCGCCTGGTTGCGGCGGCAGACGTGGTGGTCGACTGCTGCGACAACTTTGCCACTCGTCATGCCGTCAACCGCGCCTGCGTGGCGCACGGCAAGCCGCTGGTGGCCGGTGCGGCCATCCGCTTCGATGGCCAACTGAGCGTGTACGACACGCGTGACCCAGCGTCTCCCTGCTACGCGTGCATCTTTCCGCCCGACGCGGCTTTCGAGGAAACGCTGTGCGCAGTGCTCGGCGTGTTCGGCCCGGTGGTGGGCACCATCGGCACGCTGCAGGCGAGCGAAGCCCTCAAGCTGCTGGCAGGCATCGGCCCGTCGCTGGCGGGCAAGCTCCTGATGTTCGATGGGCGCCGCACGGCGTTCGACACGCTGAAGATTGCGCGCGATCCGCATTGCAGCGTATGCGCGCAACGCGCAGCAGCAGACAACTGACGGAAAGCACGGCGCCAAGAGGCGGCGCAACAGGCACAGCATGCATCAGCGCGGCGGCGGCTGCTGCTTCGCACCCTTCGCCTTGGCCGCGCCGGCGGCCGCCGCACCGGTCGACGGCTTGTTGGCTTGCGACAGAACACCCTTGCAATCGGCGTCCTCGCCCGGCCCGGTCTCGACCGTGGCGGCCAGGGCCAGCAGCGGATTGAGCGCGCCCAGCACCAGAGCGGCGATGCCGCGCTCCGCCAGCGGCGCCGCCTGCACCCCGCCGGTCGGCGCCCCGAAGGTACCGCCGACGACCAGCGGCGAACGCAGCGACAGAAAGCTCCGGTCCTTGGGCTCGGGGCGCACCACGAAGTCGAGCCTTTCGGTCGCCAGGTTGGCCTGGCCGCTGGCATAGAAAACGGTGTCTTCGGTGTCCAGCACCATGCTGCGGCTGGACATGACGCCCTTGTTGACGTCGAAGGCCATGGCGGCGCAGCGCAGTTCGACGTTCTGGTCGCCACGCAGCAGGAACTTGATGATCTCGGCGCCGTCCAGCCCCATGAACTCCAGCAGCAGGTTGCTGAACCGCCCTCGCCCGGTCATCGCCGCCACGTCGCCCGAGGCGCCGCCGAGCCAGCTTGCCACCGACGTGCCCCGCCCCGACAGATTGATGCGTCCATCGAGTCTGCTGAAGCTGCTTCGCATGGTCTCGATCCTGGGGATCAGGCGGTTGAGCTTCACGTTGCGCAGGTCGAGCGAGGCACGGATGTCCGCCGGGTTCTGGGTGGCGTCGATGCGAATGGCGCCGGCCAGCTTGCCGCCGCCCACGCCCAGGTCCAGCGGCTCCAGCACAAGCACGCTGTTGTTCAGCTTCACCTGGACGCTGCCGCGATCGAGCGGTATGTCGCGCACGTTCTTGATTCGGTCGGCCGCGTATTTCACGTCGGCGTTCATCGCGCGCAGCCGGTTGAAATCGAGGGTGGCGCTCGGCAGCACCTTGGCGTCCCTGGCGCGCTTGGTTTGCTTGATGGTGGGAGGCGGCGCCACGCCCTCCACTGCCTTGGCCGACCGCTCGGTGGGCGGCAGGCCGATGAGCGGACCCAGGTCGTCCATGTCCATCACACGGGAGCGCAGTTCGCCCGCGAGGTGCGGCACCTTGCCCGCCTGGTCGAAGCGCATGTCGCCAGCGATGTCGGACAGGCCGAGCTTGCCCTTGAGTCCGGCCACCTCCCATTGCTTGCCGCGCTTACGCAGGTCGCCGCTCAGCGCATAAGGGGAGGTTTCCGGCAGCGCAATGCCCAGCAGGGGGAACAGCGCGCCGAGCGTCTGGCCCTTGAGGTCGAACTTCGCGTCGATGCCGTCGAGGTCGGCAAAGTCGGTCACAGTGCCCGAGGCCTTGAGCCGCGTCTGGCCCGCCGCGCCGTCGATCTCCAGCGGAAACGGCTGCCCGCCGGCCGCCTTGAGCTGCAGCACGTTGCCCGTGCGACCTTCCGCCGTCAGCGGCTGGCCCTTGTAGCGGCCCTTGATGCGATAGCTGAGCGGCAGCGTGCCCAGGCTGGTGTCGTAGTTCACGTCGGCGTGCAGGTCGACTCCCAGGTGCTTGGCCAGGAAATCGACCGAACCGTTGTCGACTTCCATCAGGCCGATGACGGGAACGGTGCCGGGGTCGGAGGTGTCCTTGCCGAGCGCCCAGGTACGGCGTCCGTCAGCCTCCATCTGGAGGCCCAGCGTGGGCGAGACGAGCGCCAGCCGCGGAATCACCACCTTCTGCCTGAGGAGCGGCCAGAGCCGGATGTCGAATTCGGCTCGCTCAGCCTTCACCAGGTAGGGGTCGCGCGCCCACGGCGGATTGGCAAACTCGATGCCGTCAGCCTTGACCGTGGCGCCGCGCAGGCCGATGCCGACGTCGAGCCGGCGCGTGATCTCGAACTTGCGCCCGGTCTTTTCGCTGACGTAGCGGTTCAGGGGCTCGCGCAGCGTGTCCCACGGAAAGAGCACCAGCACCACCGCCAGCGTAGCGAGCAGCAACACGATGATCGCGATCACCTTGAGCCAGAGCGGTCCGTCGCGAAGCCGGTTGCGGAGGACGTTCGTTGCCATGCCAAGTGGATAAACCTCTCTCGGCGCTCCATGGGTCGGCAGCGAACCGCAAAAACCGTGAGGCATGGCCTACGGAACGGCGAGATAAAGCGGCTTCGTCAGAACCCGCCTACAACACGCTCCCCCCGAACCCTGCATGATGCTTGCCGGCGGCGCATCAATGTTCGATGAGCAGGCATTCGCCAGCAGGAGTTCGGAGACAGACACCTGCCAACGTCAGAGGAAGCGCGGTTCGGCATGGATAACAGATTGCAGACCTATATCGTCGAAGACAACCCCACGATCCGTGAAAACCTCATTGGCACTCTGGAAGAACTCACCTGTACGACGGTGGTGGGCTTTGCCGAAACCGAAGCGCATGCCAGGCAGTGGCTGCACGATCACAGCGAGGAGTGGGATCTTGCGGTGGTCGATCTTTTCCTCAAGCAAGGCAGCGGGCTGGGCGTGCTCCAGGCCTGCACCGCGCGCCGGACCAACCAGAAGGTGGTGGTGCTCAGCAACTACGCAACGCCCGACATCAGGCGCCGCTGCGCGGAATTCGGCGTCGACGCGGTGTTCGACAAATCGAATGAGATCGACGCGCTGGTCGACTTCTGCATCCTCGAGGCCGTGGCTCACCGCCCCGCTGCGGGCACCGATTGAAGCAAACAAAAAAGCGGCCGCAATGGGCCGCTTCTTCTTCGGCGCTCTGCCGTTCTTCTCAGTCGATCAGCTTGTTCTTCAGCGCGTAGTACGTGAGGTCGCTGTTGGAAGACAGGTTCATCTTTTCCATCAGGCGCGTCCGGTAGGTGCTCACGGTCTTGACCGACAACGACAGCGTCTTGGCAATATCGCCAGCGGTCTCGCCCTTGGCAAGCTTCAGGAACACCTGGAATTCACGTTCCGAGAGTTGTTCGTGCGGTGCAGCATCGTCCTTGCGGTCGAGCTGGCGTGCGAGCAACTCCGCCACGGCCGGCGTGATGTAGCGGCGGCCGAGCGAAATGGTGCGAATCGCATTGACGATCTCGATCGGGTCGCACTCCTTGTTGAGGTACCCGCTCGCGCCCTGCCGGATGAGGTTCATCGCGTAGTGCTCTTCGGGGTAGCCGCTCAGGATCAGGATGCCCACGTCCGGCGCCTTGGCGCGGATCATGGCCAGGGCGTCTATGCCACTCTGCCCGGGCATGGAAAGGTCCATCACCAGCACGTCGAGTTCGGTGGTGCGTACCAGCTCGATGGCTTCGCGGCCGCTGGCGGCTTCACCGGCCACGCGCAAGTCGACGTGTTCGGAGAAGAACTGCCTCAGGCCAGATCTCACGATGGCGTGGTCGTCCACAATTCCAATTTTGATCATCTGTTACTTTCTTCGTTGTGTCGCATCTGTGGAAGCTGCAACATGCCGGTCCCCTGCTAGTTATCGATTATTCACGAACTTGTGTTGAAAGCACCTTCGAAAGTTTCATGCACTGGTTAGCCCCTCCAAAAATGGCCGTGAGCCTCCTGCTCGCGGCGCTGGCTGCACTGGCACTCGTTGGCATCAACGAGGCCGGTTATCGCCAGTCGAGCCGTGCCCTGGCGGACATCAGCGAGGCGCAAAAGGTGCGCGCCACGCTGAACCTCATCCTGCAGAACATGCTCGATGCCGAAACCGGCCAACGAGGTTACCTCCTGACCGGCGAAGCCAGCTACCGCCAACCCTACGACGCCGCCGTGAAGCAGGTCGACGGGCATCTGGCCACGCTACGCCAACTTTACGCCGAACGGCCGGTCGAGCGTACCCAGCTGGCGGAGCTCTCCAAGCACGTGCTGCGCAAGATCGCTGAAATGGACATGAGCGTGCGGCTGCGCCAGGACGGCAAGGAAGACGCGTGGAAGTTCGTCATCACGACGGACGTCGGGCGCGAGGAAATGGACGCCATCCGCAGGAGCGCCCTCGACCTGGTGGCCATCAGCAACAAGACCCTGCACGAAAGCCAGGTGCAGGTGATGAAGTCGCTGCAGCTAGCGCGTATCGGCACGGCCATCGTGGCGCTCGCGGCCTTTTTTGCGTTTTTCCTGTACCTGCGGCAGACGCATGCACTGCGCTCCATCGGGGAGCGTCAGCAGGAAACGCTGCAGCGTGAGCGCAACGCGCTGGAAGACGAGGTGCGGGACCGCACCGCGTCGCTGGCCGAGCTGGCCACCCATCTGCAGGACGTGCGCGAAACGGAGCGCGGCTACCTGGCCCGCGAGCTGCACGACGAACTCGGCTCGCTGCTCACCGCCGCAAAGCTGGACGTCGCCCGGCTCAAGTCGAGGCTGCTGGATGCACCGGATGCCACTCAGCGGCTGCAGCACCTGACTGAGCTTCTGAACAGCGGCATTGCCCTCAAGCGCCGCATCATCGAAGACCTGCGGCCCTCGTCGCTTTCGAACCTCGGGCTGGTTGCGTCGCTGGAAATCCTCGGGCGTGAATTCGCCGAGCGCTCGGGCATCCAGGTGCAGATGGCGCTCGAGCCCGTGATCATGGACGAATCGCGCCAGCTCACGATCTACCGCATGGTGCAGGAGAGCCTCACCAACATCGGCAAATACGCGGAAGCCACGGAGGCGACCATCGTGCTGAAGAACTACGACAACCACGTGATCGTGGAGGTGGCCGACAACGGCAAGGGCTTCGAACCCCGGCGCGTGCACCCCTCGACCCACGGCCTTGCCGGTATGCGCCACCGGGTCGAGGCCGCCCGCGGAAGGCTCACCATCTCGTCGACGCCGGGCCGGGGCACGCGGCTGAGCGCCATGCTGCCCACGGTCAAGGTGCTCTAAGGCAAGCACCCCGGCCACGGCACCGGCACGTTGACACCTCGCTGAACCGGGCAGCTTCCGAGGAACTCGGCCATCTCCTACGCACCCCGCGCCCGGTCGCTGACAGGGCCTTGCGGGGGGGCCACTTAAGGTTGGCTCCAAGCCGTTCATCTCCTTCTTCTCTTTTGAACGGGCCACTTCAAAACTACGAGCGAAGCCTCGAAGGAGTCCACATGTTGTATTACGCAGTGGTGTTTCTGGTCATCGCCCTGATTGCCGCCGTGTTCGGTTTCGGCGGCATTGCAGCCAGCGCTGTCGGGATCGCCAAGATCCTTTTCGTGATCTTCGCCGTGCTTGCCATCGCCAGTTTCCTGGCTGGCTTGCTCAGGCGCAAGTAGCGTCGTTACGATCAACAGGCTCCCGCAATTCATCTCCCCGGAAAGGAAACTCTCATGAACACGACGACCAAGACTCCCTCGCAACTTGCCGACGAGGCTCGCCAGACTGCCAATGAGGCCGTCGAGACGACCCGCGCGTATGCGCAGAACGCGGTGAATGCGGCCGGCGAGAAGGTCCGCGAACTGCGCCGCGATGCAGAACCCGCGGTCGAGCAGTTGGCAGCGCGCGTGCAGCAGGCCGTGCAGCGCGGGCTCGATGCAGCCTCGACCACGAGTGCCCGTGCCCAGCGCCGGCTTGAACAGGCGGCCGACGTCACAGGCCGCTATATCTCCGACCAGCCCGTGCGCTCGGTGCTGATTGCCGCCGCAGCCGGCGCCGCAATCACCGCGCTGATCGTGCTGGCCAGCCGCAACCGCCGGGACGACTACTGATCCGCTGCTGCTGATACGCCGTTCCACCGATCCCGCGCACCATGCTTCATCCGATCTTTTCCACGGTGCTCGGGCATCCGGAACTCATTGCCGAACACGCCGCGAACTATGCAGCCTTGGTGAGGCAGGAGGCCTCCGAGGCGGGGCGCGGCATCGTCACTCGCATCGTGGCCGGCGTGCTGGCGGCGGCCAGCGCCATGCTGGCGCTCGGGCTCATCGGTGTTGCGGTGCTGATGGGCGTACTGCATGGCAGCTTCCACTGGGTGCTGGTGGCCGTACCCGGCGCCGCGCTGGTGATTGCCGGCATCTGCGCCTGGCTGGCCGCACGTCCGTTTCCAGCCTACGGGTTCGACGACCTGCGCGAGCAGGTCCATGCCGACCTGACGGCATTGCATGAAGCAGGAGCCCGCCATGAACGACGTTGAGCGCAATTCCCTCACGCCGAAAGAGCGGCTTGCCATCTCGCGCCGGGCGCTCGTCAGGGAGCTGAACGGCGACGACGAGCGGGACGACCGCCCCCGCTTCAGCCGCGCTGCGGCGTCGCAGGAGCCGGGCGAAACGCAAGACTTCGCCGACACCGAGGCGCAAGGCCATTCGTTCGGCGGGAGCCGGCGATGGGTATCCATGGCGCGCAGCATGACCGAGCGCTGGTGGCGCCGCCATCCCGCCCATGCCATGGGCCAGCTCGCGCGTCCGGTGCTCGAACACTACGCCCGCAAGGAGCCGGCCAAGCTCATGGCAATTGCCGCGGCCACGGGTGCCGCGCTCGTGCTGCTCAAGCCGTGGCGCCTGCTTTCCTTCACGGCGGTGCTGGCGGCTGTGCTCAAGACATCCGACGTGGCTGACGTCGTCAACACGCTGATGCAGAAAAACACAAGCCCACGAAAGGACCCTTCATGAATGCCCAAGTTTCCACGGCCGCAAACCCGGCAGGGCACCAGCGTCTGGTGCTCGACGAGAAAGCCATCGGCGAGGCCGCCAAGAGCCTCGACGAAGGCGCCGTCACGCCGAGCTACGGCCCCTGGCGGGACGACGTCGTGAAGCTGCTGAACGACGCGCTCGCCACCGAACTGGTCTGTGTGCTGCGCTACAAACGCCACTACTTCACTGCCAACGGCGTTTCGTCGCCGAAAATTGCCGAAGAATTCCTGGTGCATGCCAACGCAGAATCGGCCCACGCAGACCGCATTGCGGAGCGCATCGTGCAGCTGGGCGGCGAGCCCGACTTTGCACCGAATCACCTGCTCGATCGCAGCCACGCCAGCTACGACGAATCCACCGACCTGCAAGCCATGGTGCGTGCGAACCTCGTGGCCGAACGCATTGCAGTGGAAACCTACCGCCAGATGATCAACCTGATCGGCGACAAGGACCCGACCACCCGGCGCATGCTGGAAGACATTCTTTCCGATGAGGAAGAGCATGCCGACGAGTTGAAGGACTGGCTCGGCCACTGAGCGGTCTCAATCCCTTCACGCAGAAGAAAGCCCGGAGACCGGGCTTTTTCATTTGGACGGAAGAAGCGAAGCGATCAGCCCTTCACCTCGAGCTGGTTGTTCACCGAGGTCACTCCCTGCACGCCCTTGGCGATTTCCTCGGCACGCGCCTTGGCAGCGGCGTTGGGTGCGGGCCCCTTGAGGCTCACGACGCCGCCCTTGGTGTCGACGTCGATCTTGATTGCACTCAGGTCGGGATCCTTGGCAAGGCCGGCGGAAACCGATGAGGTGATGGCGGCATCGTCCGCCGTCCCACTCATGGCATTGCCAGCGCTCTTGGCGGCATCCTTCAGATTGGCGAGTCCCTCTTTCACCTCGGCGGTGGTGCCGGAGGCATCGATCTTGGCCTTGGCATCGCGGACGGCCTCTCCCGTCTTGGCAGCGGCGGTATCGGCCGCCTTCTCGGTCTTCGCAATGGCGCTGTCGAGCTTCTGGCCCGCCGTGCGGTTGTCTGGCCCGTCGCATGCGGCGAGCGTCAGTGCGGCGCCGGCCAGCAGCAGGGCGACCCAGGTGCGCGGGTACGGCAAGGTAGTTTGACGAATCTTGTTCATTTGAGTCCTCCAGGCGCTCTCACGGAGCTGGGAAAAAGGCATGGCCGCGGAAGCAGCCGTCCTCACTCTAGCTTTGGGGCTGGGTAGCCAGGGTATGGCGAGTGGCCCGAAATCCTGTAGGACAGAAAAGCTCAGGCAGTCACGATCCAGCCTTCGAGCGGATCGAACTGCTCCGGCAGGCCGTAGCCCGGCCCGGGTGTGGAAGCGCGCTGTGCGCTCCAGGCCGCCTGCACCAAGCAGAGCACCGCATCGACGTGGTCACCGCGGGCATCGCCAAGCAACTCGGCGCGCTGCGCACCGCTGAGCAGCAGCTGCAGGCCCAGCCGCGAGGCACCGGCTTCGAGCGCTGCGAGCAGATCGCTCCGCGCCGCAAGCCGCTCAGGCGTGTGCTTGGCCAGCTCATCGCTCTTGTAGCTGCGGCGCCCGATCAGTTCGCGCGCCAGCAGCCCCGGATAAGCCTCCAGCGCCACGCGGTTCCGAGTGCCGCCGGTGTGCAGGCCGGGCAAGCTCGCGCCCGCGGCCAGCAGCGGCGGCACGCCCGCATGGAGCATGAAGGCCACAGGCGGGTTGACCCATTTCATCGAGGGGCTCGAACCGGCGGGCGCATCGGTCGCCCGGTGCGCGAACTTGCCGCCAACCGGCCGCGCGGCGCAGAAAGCGGCAAAAGTGGCGCGGATGTCGGAGCGGCTCAGGCTGGCGTAGTGGGCGATGAGTGCGTTCCATTCCGTGGGCCAGCGCAGGTGCTCGACCAATTCGCGCGGAAGGCCGAAAGGAAAATCGAAGCCGCCGATCCACTCAGGCTGTGTGCGCAGCCAATCGGCCCAGGCATCGAGCGTCGTGAAGCGCTGCAGGCCTTCCAGCACCAGGGCGCCTGCCCTGCTTTCGCTGCCGCTGGCCACGACGATCGGTTTGCGCGAGGTGGGCGCACATGAAAAATCGCATCCGAAGAGCAGCATCGCGCGGGCTCCTTCACCCCAGCGCGAGCGCCACCACACCAGCGGCAATGAAGGCGGCGCCCAGCAGGCGCAACAGGCGATCGCCCTCGCGCAGCAGATGGCCCCCGATGAGCGCCGCAAAGAGCATCGAGACTTCGCGCGCGGGCGCGACGTGCGAGATGGGTGCCTGCTGCACCGCATAAAGCACGAGCACGTAGGAAATCGGACTGATCGCCGCCACCAGCAGCGCGTACTTCCACTGCGCGCGCCACATGCGCGCCGTGGTGGCGCGGTCGTGCAGCGCCGCGGGCAGCAAGAGTCCCACGCGCACGAAGTTGCTGAAGTAGTCGAGCAGGATCGGCGACATCGCCAGGAATTTGACCGCATAGCTGTCGGCCACGGTGTAGGCCGCGATAAAAGCGCCGGTCAGCACGCCGTAGCGGATGCCCTTTTTCACCCGGGCGCGCTGGACGACGTCATGCTTCTTGCGCCACAGGCCCGGCCCGCCGGCCACCAGGAACACGCCGAGCACCACGCCCACGATGCCGGCAACGCCGATCAGGCTTATGCGCTCGCCAAGGAAAAGGATTGCGACCAGCGACGACAGCAGCGGCCCCGAACCACGCGCCAGCGGATACACCACGGTGAGGTCGGACTTGCGATAGCCGCGCAGCAGGATCACGTAGTAGAAGACGTGCAGCACGCCGCTCAGCGCGATGAAGCCCCACTCCTTGAGGCCCCACCCCGGCAGCACGCTCCAGCCCAGGGCAATGCCCACCGGCGCCCACACGATGGCCATGAACACACCGCTCTGGAAGGCGAAGCGCGCATCGCCGTTCGCCTTCTTGGCGGCGATGTTCCAGCTGGCGTGGATGATCCCGGCTAGCAGGATCAGTGCGAAGGCGGAGAGGGGCACCCCAGACTACAGGCTACGCGCGATCGAGGCGGCGCCGGGCAGCGAGGACACGCAGTGCCGAGTGTGGGGGCACGTGACCTAGTGGCGGCCAACGATGGCAGCGGTGGCCATCAATTCTTCGAGCAGCGCCAGCGAGACCTTGCCCGACACCGCGTACGGATTGAGTTCCGGCTTTTCCGAATACTTGAGCAGCGTCGAGGCATTGAGCTTAGAGAGGTTGACCTGCCCCATGGTCCAGCCGCCAAAGCGGCGCTCGGAAATTTCTTCGTAGTGCAGCAGCACCACGTCCTTGTGGCGCGCATCGCGCTGGATGTGGCCGTACAGCTCGCTGATGGCCGTGCGCCCTCCTTCGATGGCCTGCAGGAAGGTGCCTGCGCCATAACAAAGAATGCCGGTGATGCCGCAGGCCGTGTTGTGCGCGCGCGATTGCGCAAGGATGGCTTCGACGGCCTCGGGGCTATTGTCCACGGCGCGGCTGGCGTAAAGGAGTCGGACCAGCATGTTCAGCTCCTTCTTGGCAAGAGAGAGAGGAATTCGCGGCGCAGGCTCGGGTCTTTCAGGAACACGCCGCGCATCACGGAGTTGATCATCTTGCTGTCCATTTCCTTCACGCCGCGCCAGGCCATGCAGAAATGCTCGGCCTCCATCACCAGCGCCAAGCCGTCGGGCTGGGTCTTTTCCTGGATCAGGTCGGCCAACTGCACCACGGCTTCCTCCTGGATCTGCGGACGGCCCATGACCCATTCGGCCAGGCGGGCGTACTTGGACAGGCCGATCACGTTGGTGTGCTCGTTCGGCATGATGCCGATCCACAGCTTGCCGATGATCGGGCAGAAGTGGTGCGAGCAGGCGCTGCGAACGGTGATCGGGCCGACGATCATCAGCTCGTTCAGGTGCTCAGCGTTGGGAAACTCGGTGAGCGAAGGCGGCGCCACGTAGCGGCCCTTGAACACTTCGTTGAGGTACATCTTGGCCACGCGACGGGCGGTGTTGCCGGTGTTGTGGTCGTTCTCGAGATCGATCACCAGGCTCTCGAGCACGCCCTTCATCTTGACCTCGACCTCGTCGAGCAAGGACTCGAGCTCGCCCGGCTCGATGAACTCGGCGATGTTGTCGTTGGCGTTGAAGCGCTTGCGCGCGGCCGTCAGGCGCTCGCGGATCTTCACCGAGACGGGTGTGCCCTCGTCGTCATTGTTGCCATCAGGGCGCGGTTCCACGTCGGTTTTCCTCAGCATCCGCGCATGGTATCAGCGAACGCATTTGGGCTGCCGGGGCGGGAGAAGCGCGCGCGGACTGCAAAGCCCGCCGGATCGGCCTCAGGCCAGCGTGAAATCGGCCACCAGCGGCAGGTGGTCGGACATCCGGGCCCAGATCGGGCCCCGCGGCACCGAGCATGCCGCCGGCTCGAGCTGCCGCGCGTAGATGAAGTCAAGCTGTGCCACGGGCAGGCGCGAGGGATAGGTGAGCGTTGGCGGGCCGCGCAGGTCGCTGGTGTCGCGCAGGCCCATGGCGTTCATGGCGTGTCGCATGCGCGCGCCCCAGTCATTGAAGTCGCCCGCGACGACCACCGCCTCGCCGGCCGGCACTTCGCGCTCGATGAACTCGCGCAGCCGCGCCACCTGCCGGACACGGCTGCCCTTGATGAGTCCCAGGTGCACCACGATGGCATGCACCGGCCGTTCCTCGAATTCGATGACGACGTGCAGCAGCCCGCGCTGTTCGAAGCGATGGTCGGAAATGTCCTGGTGGCTGGTGCGGATCACCGGCCAGCGGGTCAACAGGGCATTGCCGTGCTCACCGTGGCGGGTGATGGCATTGGTTTCATAAACGGCGGTGTATCCCTCGGGTGCCAGGAAGTCGGCCTGGGGAAGCTCGGGCCAGCGCTCGAAGCGAAGCGCGGCCTGCCGGTTCATCTTGCGCACCTCTTGCAAGCAGATGATGTCGGCATCGAGCTGTTCGATGGCGTGCCCCAGGTTATGGATTTCCAGGCGCCGGGCAGGCCCGATGCCTTGCACACCCTTGTGGATGTTGTAGGTCGCGACCCGAAGCGTGTGTGCCGGCAGGTTCATCGAGCAAATTCTGGCAGCAACAGAATGGCTTCGGCATTCGATGGAGAAAAACACGCATCGGCGGCCTCGCGATAGGGCAGCCATTTCCAGGCGGTGTGCTCGCGGGGGTGAAGCGTGGGCACCACGCGCTCGGGCACGCAGAGTCCGAAGAGATGTTCGGTGTTGTGCGTGATGCCGGGCTCGTAGCGCGCACGCCAGCCGGGGTAAATTTCGTAGACGTTGCGCAGCTGCCAGTCGACCAGCCGGGCTGCCAGGGGGCTGCCCTCCCCGCACTGGATACCGGTTTCTTCTGCCACCTCGCGCGCTGCGGTGAGCGCCAGCGGCTCATCGAGCACGTCCTTGCTGCCCGTGACCGACTGCCAGAACTCATGGGCATCGGCGCGCCGGATCAGCAGCACCTCGAGCGCCGGCGTGTGAATGACGACCAGCACCGACTCCGGAATCTTCCAGGGCCGGGCGATGGTCGTCATGGTCGCATCAAGCGGGCTGCTGGACGTTGCGCAGCCGGATGTGGAGCTCGCGAAGCTGCTTCTCGTCGACCGGGCTCGGCGCCTGCGTGAGCAAGTCTTGCGCGCGCTGGGTCTTGGGGAAGGCAATCACGTCGCGGATCGACTCGGCGCCGGTCATGAGCATGACCAGGCGGTCCAAGCCGATGGCGATGCCGCCGTGCGGCGGCGCGCCGTACTGCAGCGCGTCGAGCAGGAAGCCGAACTTGAGCTGAGCGTCCTCGGCATTGATCTTGAGAGCGCGGAACACCTTGCTCTGCACTTCCTCGCGGTGGATACGCACCGAGCCGCCGCCCATCTCGATGCCGTTGAGCACCATGTCGTAGGCCTTGGCAATGCACTTCTCGGGCGCGGTGTCCATGAGGTCTTCATGGCCGTCCTTGGGTGCGGTGAACGGGTGGTGCACGGCCGACCAGCGCTGGCCTTCCTCGTCGAACTCGAACATCGGAAAGTCGACCACCCAGAGCGGCGCCCAGCGGTCGTCGAACAGGCCGCTCTTCTTGCCGAAGGCGCTGTGGCCGATCTTCACGCGGAGCGCGCCGATGGCGTCGTTGACGACCTTTTCCTTGTCGGCGCCGAAGAACAGGATGTCGCCATTACGCGCACCCGTACGGGCAATGATCTCGGCCAGCGCGGCGTCGTCGAGGTTCTTGACGATCGGGCTTTGCAGGCCCTCGCGGCCGGCTTGCGCATCGTTGACCTTGATGTAGGCCAGGCCCTTGGCGCCGTAGATCTTGACGAACTCCTGGTAGGCGTCGATCTCGCCGCGCGAGAGGCCGCCTTCGGCACCGCCGCCCGGCACGCGCAGAGCGACCACGCGGCCGCCCTTCATGGTGGCGGCATTCGAGAACACCTTGAACTCGACGCGCTTCATGAGCTCGGTGAGTTCGGTGAATTCGAGCTTCACGCGCAGGTCGGGCTTGTCGGAACCGTACTTGAACATGGCGTCTGCATAGCTCATGGTCGGGAACACCGGCAGGTCGATGCCCGCGGCGTTGCGGAACACCGTGCGGATCATGCCCTCGAACATCTCGCGGATTTCTTCTTCGGCGAGGAACGAGGTCTCGATGTCGATCTGCGTGAACTCGGGCTGGCGGTCGGCGCGCAGGTCTTCGTCGCGGAAGCACTTCACGATTTGATAGTAGCGGTCGTAGCCGGCCACCATCAGCAGCTGCTTGAAGAGCTGGGGCGACTGCGGCAGCGCAAAAAAGCTGCCGTCGTGCACGCGGCTAGGCACGAGGTAGTCGCGCGCGCCTTCGGGCGTGGACTTGCCGAGCATCGGGGTTTCGATGTCGATGAAGCCGTTGGCGTCGAGGAACTTGCGCGTCTCCATCGTCACCTTGTAGCGCAGCATCATGTTGCGCTGCATGGCCGGGCGACGCAGGTCGAGCACACGGTGCGTGAGGCGGGTGGTTTCCGACAGGTTGTCGTCGTCCAGCAGGAACGGCGGCGTGACCGACGGGTTCAGCACCTTGAGCTCATGGGCCAGCACTTCGATCTTGCCGCTCTTGAGCTGATCGTTGGTCGTGCCTTCGGGGCGCGAACGCACCAGGCCCGTGATCTGCACGCAGAACTCGTTGCGCAGGTTCTCGGCCACGGCGAAGGTGGAGGCGCGATCGGGGTCGCACACCACCTGCACGTAGCCTTCGCGGTCGCGCACGTCGACGAAGATCACGCCGCCATGGTCGCGGCGGCGGTTGACCCAGCCGCACAGGGTGACGGTTTGGCCCATCAGGGCTTCGGTCACAAGACCGCAATAGTGAGTACGCATGGCCATATCTTGGATTCCAGCGCCGCGAGGGCGCATTTTCTACTTGTTCGCGAGGGACGAAGGGCCGCCAGGAACGACCACCCCCATCGAGACGATGTACTTGAGCGCTTCGTCCACGCTCATCTTGAGTTCGATGCAGTCGCTGCGCTTGAGCATCACGAAATAACCGCCCGTGGGATTGGGCGTGGTCGGTACGTAGACGCTGAGGTAGTCGCCGCCGCCCAGGTGCTCGACCACGTCACCGCCGGGCGTGCCGGTAACAAAGGCGATGGTCCAGACCCCCTCGCGCGGCCACTGCACCAGCACGGCCGTCCGGAACGCATTGCCGTTCTCGGAAAAGAGCGTGTCAGAGACCTGCTTGACGCTCGAGTAGATCGAACGGACGACCGGTATGCGCCGCACCACGGCGTCGCCCCAGCCGAGCAGGCGCTTGCCGACGAAATTGCTCGCAGTGGCGCCCACGCCAAGCAGGATGCCCAGCGTGAGCAGCACGCCGAGCCCGCGCACGTTGTTGTCGTACAGCCATTTCTGCCAGACCGACGGCAGCACCCAGAGCGTCTGGTCCAGCGTGTCGATGATCCACTTCAGCACCGCCAGGGTGATGAACAACGGAACGATCACCAGCAAGCCGGAAAACAGCCATTTGCGCAGGGCGAGCATGGTGTGTGTTCTCAGGCGCCCTTGGCGGCTGCGGCAGGGGCCGGCGCCGGAGCTGGGCTGGCCGCGGGAGCTGGCGCGGGACTGGAAGCTTCCGCGGTCTTGGCGGCTGCGGGGGCCGCCGCAGCGGCGTCACCGTTGGCTGCCGCGGGAGCTGCGGTTGCAGACTCGGCCTTCTTGCCGCCGCCGTCGCGGAAATCAGTCACGTACCAGCCGGAACCCTTGAGCTGGAAACCGGCGGCGGTGACTTGCTTCTCGAACGCACTCGCGCCGCACGTCGGGCACACCGTGAGCGGCGCATCGGACATTTTTTGCAGGGCATCCTTGGCAAAGCCGCAGGCACTGCACTTGTAGGCGTAAATGGGCATTGGAATTGAGTGGAAAAGCGGCGCGGACTCGGCAAAAGGCTTGGTAAAAGCCTGGCAAAGGCCGCTCGCAAAGCCCTCGATTATAAGGGCCCACCCGCCACGGAGCGCGCCTTCAGGCCGGTTCGGTGGCCAGCATCCGGTGCGGCGTGCGGGTATTAGCGACCCACTGCGGCGCCAGCGACCCGGCCACCATGCCGGCAAAGGAAGCGAGCACGCCGGCCAGCTGGGCTGGGAATGCCGCGCCCCAGGGCAGCGAAAGGAACAGCAGCCAGGTGGCGATGCCGAACAAAATGGAGGCGACGGCGCCCTGGGTGGTTGCGCGGCGCCAGTAGAGCCCGCACACCAGCGGCACGAAGGCGCCGACCAGCGGCACCTGGTAGGCGCCCGACACCAGTTCGTAGATGGGCGTGCCCTGCATGCGGATGGCGTAGGCCAGCACCGCCGCGCTGAAGACCAGCACGGTGATGCGCATGGTCATGAGGTTTTCGCGATCGGTTCCCGCGGGCCGGAACTGGCGCCAGATGTTCTCGGTGAACGTGACGCTCGGCGCCAGCAAGGTGGCCGAGGCGGTCGACTTGATGGCCGACAGCAGCGCGCCGAAGAACAGCACCTGCATCACGAAGGGCATCTTCTCCAGCACCAGCGTGGGCAGCACCTTCTGCGGATCTTCCTTCAGCAGCGCGGCGGTCTGTTCCGGCATGATCAGGAGCGCGCTCGCCACCAGGAACATGGGGACCGAGGCGAACAGGATGTACGCCACGCCGCCGATGACAGGACCGCGCGTCGCGGCCTTGGTGCTGTTGGCCGACATGACGCGCTGGAAAACGTCCTGCTGCGGAATGGAGCCCAGCATCATCGTGATGGCCGCGGCAAAGAAGAACACCATGTCGTGCCAGTTGGGCTCGGGCCAGAACTTGAAGAGATCCTTGCTCACGGCGAAGGCCACCACCTTGTCGGCGCCGCCCGCCATGTTGCCCGCGAACACGGCAATGACGGCCAGACCTGCGACCAGGATGATCATCTGGATGAAGTCGGTCACGGCCACCGACCACATGCCGCCGAACAGCGTGTAGGCCAAGATCGAGATCACCCCGATCACCATGCCCACGGGAATGCTGATTGCGCCGGCCGACAGCACGTTGAACACGAGCCCCAGCGCCGTGACCTGCGCCGAAACCCAGCCGAGGTAGCTCAGCATGATGATGAGCGAGCAGGCCACCTCGACGCCCCGGCCATAGCGCTCGCGGTAGTAGTCGCTGATGGTCAAAAGCGTCATGCGGTACAGCTTGCCCGCGAAGAACAGCCCCACCAGGATCAGGCAGGTGCCCGCGCCGAAGGGGTCCTCGATCACCCCGTTCAGGCCGCCTTCGATGAACTTGGCCGGAATGCCCAGCACCGTTTCGGACCCGAACCAGGTCGCGAAGGTGGTCGTCACGATCATGTAGAGCGGCAGATGCCGCCCCGCGATCGCGAAGTCGGTGGTGTTCTTCACCCGCTTGGCGGCGTAGAGGCCGATCGCGATGGTGACCAGCAGATAAACGACAACCAGCGTCAACAGCACGGGGACTCTCCTCTAGAACAACTTCACGCGCACCAGCACCTGCATGGCAAGCAACCCCAATACAAATCCCATGCCACCATAGAGAATGGCCTGCAGCAACCGGTTGGTGCGCTTTTGCGCGGCCAGCAGTTCCAGCAGCTCGCGGCGGTGGTCGGCGGGCCGATTCTCAAGGAAATCGTGCAGCAGGCGCGGCAATTGCGGCAGCAATTTTGCGTAGCGCGGCGCCTCGGCCTTGAGCTGCTCGAACAGTTTCCTGGGACCGATCTGGTCGACCATCCATTTCTCGAGGAATGGCTTGGCGGTATGCCAGAGGTCGAGTTCGGGGTCGAGCTGGCGACCCAATCCCTCTATGTTGAGCAGGGTTTTCTGTAGCAGCACCAGCTGCGGCTGGATCTCGACGTGAAAACGGCGCGAGGTCTGGAACAGTCGCATCAGCACCATGCCGAGCGAGATTTCCCGCAGCGGCCGGTCGAAGTACGGTTCGCAGACGGTGCGGATCGCCGCTTCCAGTTCATCGATTCGGGTGCCCTCGGGCACCCAGCCGCTTTCGAGGTGAAGCTCGGCCACGCGCTTGTAGTCGCGCCGGAAAAAGGCCACGAAGTTCTGCGCCAGATATTCCTTGTCCGACTCGGTCAGGGTGCCGATGATCCCGAAGTCGAGCGAAATGTAGCGTCCGAAGGTCTCGGGCGCGAGGCTCACCTGGATGTTGCCCGGGTGCATGTCGGCGTGAAAGAAGCCGTCGCGAAACACCTGCGTGAAGAAGATGGTGACGCCATCACGCGCCAGCTTGGGAATGTCGACACCGGCTGCGCGCAGGCGGTCGAGCTGGGCAATGGGCACGCCGTTCATGCGCTCCATCACGATCACCTCGGGGTGGCAGAAGT
>Ga0209673_1001756_pt1 | contig 18064 bp, 19 predicted proteins | sample AraplaCol_mMS_r2_2_FD_184274 | JGI IMG/M metagenome (GOLD analysis project Ga0209673, IMG submission 184274) | Arabidopsis root microbial communities from North Carolina, USA - plate scrape MF_Col_mMS_r2 (SPAdes) (version 3) | ecosystem: Host-associated > Plants > Roots > Endosphere | place... | reverse complement strand
CCAGGCGCGCGTAGTGTATGGAAGCTTCGGCGGCTGGCTGGCGTGGCACATTGCGAAGATCGGACAATTCATGCCCGGGATGCATGCCGGGATTGTTGTCGTTCATTCCGCCGTCAGCGACCGGTTCCTCGACGAGAATGACTCTCGATTTGGATTTTGCTGAAACTGCCATTTGTGCCTGCCTCGGCCAGTTGAAACAGAAAACCGTCGGCTGTCATGCCGGCGAACCACTCAACCCTCGAAGGGAACGGAAACCTGTGAACGAGTGACAAGGCCCTTCATGCACTCTCCCGAGGCCGGCCCGTCGCAGACTGGCGCGTCGTTGATCAGCAAGCGCGTCACGCTCTCGCAGTTGACGTTCGGCATGTCGAACTGGCGCACACGCTTCTTGCCTTGCGGCAGATCGCGGAAGTCCAGCACGGTAACCCGGTCGACCGCGTTCTTGTCGTTGAAGAAAGCAAGCTCGAAGGAGATTTTGCTGATTGGCGCGGCAAGATTGTTGAGCGCAACGAAGGTCATCATGCAGCCCTTCTGTGATGGCGCCAGACCGTTCAACTCGACCTCAAGGCCCTTGGCCGGCGACGCTGCAGCAGCGTCCTGAGCAAAAACCTGCGATGCGCTCGCAACCACGATCAGACCGCTCGTCAAAAGCGCTGCAACCTTGCTCACTGCCATTCCTTCCATCAATAAACTCTAAAACTTGACTTCTAAACTCCGCTATTGCGTCATTAAAAAATGATGACTATGAAAGTCAAGATAATTATGGATTTTCCGGGCGTTTGGACGCCGCGGATCGAGCGGAAATAGCCGATCGAAATGATGGTTGAGAAGCCAGATAGCTTTAGTCACGCGTCGCCGCAGCGCGAACCAACGGCAGAAATGCGCGTTCTGGAAAGTGCGGACATTTTTCGCGGAGCGACCGAGATCATGATCCGTCACGACGGCGTGGTCTACCGCATGAAAATCACCCGTCAGGGCAAACTCATTCTCAACAAGTAGGGCTAGGACATGACTGAAACCACGAAACCGGCTCCCGCCGACATACGCGCATTTCGCGCGGAGAATCCGAAGATGCGCGAGCGCGATATCGCCGCACAGCTTCAGATTTCGGAAGCTGCTCTCGTTGCGGCCGAAGTCGGCATCACCGCAACCCGCATCGACGGCAGCGCCGTGAAGCTCCTGGAGCGGGTCGCTGAACTCGGCGAAGTCATGGCCCTTTCCCGTAACGAAAGCGCCGTTCACGAAAAGATCGGCGTTTACGAGAACATCACCGCCGGGCCGCACGCCTCGATCGTGCTCGGGGAAAACATCGACCTGCGCATTTTTCCAAACCGCTGGGCGCATGCTTTTGCCGTCTCCAAGAAGGACGGCGACCAGGAGCGACTCAGCCTGCAGTATTTCGACAAGGCAGGCAACGCGGTTCACAAGATCCATCTTCGCCCGGACTCGAATGTCGAAGCCTATCGCGCCATCGTCCGGGATCTGACGCTCGACGATCAGTCGCAAGAATTCAACGCTGATCCGACGCCCTCATCGATGGATGAGAGCGGCGAGGTCACCCGCGATGAACTGCGGGAGCACTGGAGCAAGCTCACCGACACGCACGAGTTCTTCGGCATGCTGCGCAAGCTGAAGATCGGCCGCCGAGCCGCCGTTCGCACCGTCGGCGACGACTACGCGTGGCAACTCGACAACACGGCAACGGCGGAGATGATGCACGCTTCGGTCAAGGCCGGTCTGCCGGTCATGTGCTTCGTGGCAAACAACGGCATCGTGCAGATCCATTCCGGCCCGATCTTCAACCTGCAGCCGATGGGTCCGTGGATCAATATCTTCGACCCGACCTTCCACCTGCATCTTCGGCAGGATCACATCGCCGAGACCTGGGCCGTACGCAAGCCGACAAAGGACGGCCATGTAACCTCGCTCGAGGCCTACAATGCCGAGGGCGAAATGATCATCCAGTTCTTCGGCAAGCGCAAGGAAGGCACCGATGAGCGCGACGATTGGCGCTCGATCATGGAAAACCTGCCGCGCGCAGGAACCAGCGTCGCGGCATGAGCAAGGGGATAACGATGCGTAAGGCACCGCGCAGCAAGCGGCTTCGGGCGATGGCGTTTTCAGCCACGGTTATTGGGCTGTCGCTGGCTCCGGTCTCGAATGCCCCGGCCGCTGAAAAACTGAATACGACGCGCCTTGTGTCCGTTGGCGGCGATGTCACCGAGATCATCTACGCGCTCGGTGAGCAGGACCGGTTGATCGCGCGCGACACGACCAGCCTGTATCCCGAAGCGGCAACAAAGCTGCCCGACGTAGGCTACATGCGCGCGCTATCGCCGGAGGGCATCCTCGCCATGAACCCGACGGCGATCATCGCCATCGAGGGATCCGGGCCACCGGAAGCGCTGAACGTGCTCAAGAGCGCGAGCGTCCCCTTCGAGACCGTGCCCAACGCCTATACCCGCGAAGGCATCCTCGCCAAGATCGACCGGGTCGGCGATCTCCTCGGCCAGCCCGACAAGGCAAAGGCGCTAGAGGAAAGGGTGGGTGTGGATCTTGACGTGGCAATCGCCGACGCCGCCAAGCGCCCCGAAGGCGAGCGGAAGCGCATCCTCTTCATTCTGAGTATGCAAGGAGGAAAGATCATGGCCTCCGGAACCGGCACGGCAGCCGATGGCATCATCAAGCTGTCCGGTTCCGTCAATGCCGTCGGCAATTTCCCGGGCTACAAGCCGCTAACCGACGAGGCGATCGTGGAAGCCAAGCCTGACGTCATCTTGATGATGAACCGCGGCGACGGGTCAGCCACCAAGGATGAAGATCTTCTGAAGCAGCCCGCGCTGGCCCTGACACCCGCGGCGCAAAACAAGGCAATCATTCGCATGGACGGCCTCCACCTGCTCGGGTTCGGCCCGCGCACCGCGAGCGCCGTCCGTGAGTTGAACGCAGCGATCTACGGAAGCTGATAATGGCTCTGCAGGACGCCATCGGACAGAAGCGCTCCATGTTTTCGCTGACAGGTCTGCGGGAGCTTCAAAGGGCGGGTGATCGCAGTCGCCTCGCGCTGCTGGCAATCGTTCTGCTTGCCGTCGGGTCCGTCCTGTCCCTGTTATTCTCAGTGACAACGGGTGCTTCCAACGCCTCGTTCCTCGACGTCATCGCCAACATGGCCGGCTCGGACGATGCGCTGAACGCCAGAGACCGGATCATCATCTTCGATATCCGAATGCCCCGCGCGATCCTGGGTTTCCTGGTGGGCGGCTCGCTTGCCGTCTCAGGCGCCATCATGCAGGGCTTGTTCCGCAATCCGCTTGCGGATCCCGGGCTCGTCGGCGTGTCCTCCGGCGCGAGCCTCGGTGCCGTGGTGATCATCGTGCTCGCCAGCACCTTTGCCGCGCCGCTTTACACGCTGCTCGGCATCTACGCGCTGCCGATCGCAGCCTTCTGCGGCGGACTTGCCAGCACGTGGCTGCTCTACCGGATCGCAACCGGGAACGGCCAGACCTCAGTTGCCACGATGCTGCTTGCCGGCATCGCGCTCGGCTCGCTTGCCGGCGCGCTCACGGGCCTCCTGATCTACATGGCCAACGATCAGCAACTCCGCGACCTCACCTTCTGGGGGATGGGATCGCTTGCCGGGGCGACATGGGCAAAGATCGCCGCCGCCGGCCCGATCATTCTTCTCTCCTTTGCGGCGATACCCTTCATGGCCCCTGGCCTGAATGCCATCACTCTCGGTGAGGCTACAGCCTTTCACATGGGCGTCCCTGTTCAGCGGCTGAAGAACATCGCCATCGTCACCGTCGCCGGGGCGACGGGTGCTTCGGTCGCAGTCAGCGGCGGCATCGGCTTCGTCGGCATCGTCGTTCCGCATGTTCTGCGCATGTCGATCGGCCCCGATCACCGCTTCCTGCTGCCAGCTTCGGCGCTTCTCGGCGGCTCGCTGCTGATTTTTGCCGATGTTCTTGCCAGGACCATCGTCGCGCCGGCCGAACTGCCGATCGGCATCATTACGGCCGCCGTCGGCGGCCCGTTCTTCCTTTGGATTCTGTTGCGGCATCGCGCACGCCTTGCCCTTTGAGTATTGAGCAATGATTGAGGTATCCGGCGTTTCCGTGCGCCTTTCCGGCAAGACCATTGTTAGTCAGGTCGGCTTCTCCGCCGAGGCAGGCCAGTTGACCGCGATTGCCGGTCCGAACGGCTCGGGCAAGACAACGACGATGAAAGCGGTCTCCGGCGAACTCCCCTACTCCGGCTCCATTCGTCTCAATGGTCAGGAAGTGAACGCGCTGCAGCCGTGGCGGCTGGCGACGATGCGGGCGGTGCTGCCGCAGGCAAGCTCGATCTCCTTTCCCTTCACGGTGCGCGAAGTGGTGCGGATGGGCCTGACCACCGGCGTCAATCGCAATCCTGAGAAAGCCGAGCAGACCGCGGCGAATGCACTGGCCTCCGTCGACCTGGGGGGCTTCGAAGGCCGCTTCTATCAGGAACTTTCGGGTGGCGAGCAGCAGCGCGTTCAACTCGCCCGCGTGCTCTGCCAGATCGCCGAGCCGGTCGTCGACGGCAAGCCCTGCTGGCTTCTGCTCGACGAGCCGGTATCCAGCCTCGACATCAGCCACCAGCTGACGATCATGACTCTGGCGCACAATTTCTGCGAGGCCGGTGGCGGCGTCATCGCCGTCATGCACGACCTCAACCTGACCGCGCTTTTCGCCGACCGGATCATTCTCATGAAATCCGGCCAACTGGCTGCAAGCGGTAGCGTCCGCGATGTGCTGACCGACGAGACAATGGAATCTGTCTTCGGCTGTGCCCTGCGGATCAATCAGGTTCCGGCCGACGGTACGCCCTTCGTGCTTGCGCACAGTGCGATCCAAACCGGATACAATCCAGCGTAGCGGAACTTTTGCAGGGTGACCGCGTTAAGCAATAGATGATGTGGGTCATTGCCGGGCGATAATCTTCATGCAAACTTCGGCAGCGGCCCTGTGTTGAATCAGGCCGCTAAGAGCGCGCCTCACCGATGGAGAAAATCGTGGCCTCTTCGCTCCTCCACCCCATTCGCAGCCGGCGCAATGGCGGCACGCTTCACAACATCGAATCCACCATCGAAGAACAGATCGAGTCTCTTCGTGAAGAGATCGCAGCACTGACGAAGATTGCCGGAAAGCAGTCACGAAAGTCGAGCGATCGCATGCGCTATCAGGCAGCCGCCAGCTACGACGATCTGCTCTCTCGCAGCGAAGACCTGATGCATGAATTGCAGGAAAGCTACCTTCGCGGCGCCAACGAAGTGCGCAATACCGTGCGCCGTCACCCAATCGCCACCGTCGGGGCGGCAGCAGCCTTTGGGCTCGTCCTCGCCCTTCTTGCCCGCCGTTAAGGAGGCTAAATGCTCTTCCCGCTCCTCAGCCTGTTGGTAGGCACGAGTGTTCACCGAACCGTTGCGCGGACGAAGCGCAACGGTATTTTCGTTGCCATTGCCGTCGTGCTCTTGTTGACCGCTTATACGCTCGCGGTCGTCGCCGGTGCCATCTGGCTCTCAGGCATCTACGGTCCGATCGGCGCAGCGCTGTTCCTGGCAGCCGCAGCCCTGCTGGTGGCGATCGTCGTTCTCGTCATCATGATGGTGATCAACGCCCAGGAGGCGCGCCGTGCCAAAGAACGCAAGCAGGCATTGGAATCGCTTGCAGCGGTCGGCATTGGTCTTGTCCGAGCTCAGCCCTTGTTGACGGCTGGCGTTCTTGCAGCAATCGTGGCGGCCAACCTCGTCGGTTCCAAGCGCGACGACTGACCTCTCAATTTTCGCGTAGCTCAAGGAAAAGGCCGGCGCCCTGTTGGGCAGCCGGCCTCTCCTATGGATCGAACGAGACTATTATATCAGAAGGCGAAGGCCTTGGACGTCAGCGGCGAGGATGTCGCATCCGGACCAAAATCGGCTTCACCGGATATCTGAAGCAGTTCCTGGAGACGCTGGCGAGCGCGATTGACGCGGCTCTTGATCGTTCCGACTGCACATCCGCAGATTTCCGCCGCTTCCTCGTAGGAAAAACCGGAAGCGCCGACCAGGATGATCGCTTCACGCTGGTCCGGCGGCAGCTGATCGAGCGCCTTCTTGAAGTCCTGAAGATCGAGCGCCCCGTATTGGGCCGGGTGCATAGCCATGGACTCGGTGAACAGGCCATCGCTGTCCTGAATCTCGCGCCCGCTCTTGCGCATCTGGCTGTAGAGTTCGTTGCGCAGAATCGTGAAGAGCCAGGCTTTCATGTTCGTGCCCATCTCGAAATGATCCTGCTTTGCCCAGGCTTTCATGATGGTGTCCTGGACAAGATCATCCGCCCGGTCGTGCCGGCCAATCAGCGAGATGGCGAAGGCGCGGAGGCTAGGGAGCGACGCGAGGAGCTCGCGCTTGAAGCTTGGTTGCTGCTTTTCCATGGAGCCACCTTACTTCACAGCTTTTGCCGACGCGACGAGCTCAGCCTGGTCAAGCTTCTCGAGCAGATCGAGAAAGCGGTCGGGAATCGCCTCTTCCTGCACGGCAGCATAAAGCGATCGTAACTTCACGCCGATCTGGCTGTTGGGGTCAAGGATATCGCTTGCGCGCATTTCCAGCCGCTGCCGATCCTTTTCATTCTTCCGTGTCGTCATCAATCGTCACTTTGCTTTTGTTATCCACGTGCTCTGCCACGTCGCCTTGATTAAGTTCGCCTCAATAAAACAGCCGCTTGTCCCGGCCGATTGGCGAACATCCCGTCGCGTGCCATGAAACAAATGCGATAAGCCCTCTGTTGGTAGCCACGATAATGCCGTTGAGAAAAAAAAGTTCCTACATGCGAGGAACATTTTTACAATCCGTCGCGTTTTAATCGCCATTGGGGCCGTTCACCGGCCTATAGTGGGAGCTTTACATGACACTTTCGACTCGAATTGCGCCGCATCTTCCTTACCTGCGTCGCTATTCCCGCGCGCTTACTGGAACGCAGACTTCAGGCGACGCCTATGTAGCCGCCGTACTCGAGGCGATCATTACCGACATATCCATTTTCCCGGATACCGCGGATGACCGCGTCGCATTGTACAAACTTTTCACTACGCTTTTTGGTTCCGTCACCGTCCAGATTCCGGAACCTGCCTCGCCCTACATATGGGAACAGCGCGCAACGCTGAACCTTGCCAAGGTTTCGCCGCGTGCCCGCCAGGCTTTCATACTCGCCTCCGTCGAGAACTTTCGGGTGGGAGAAATTTCCGAGATCCTGGGCGTGGAAGAGGACGAAGTCGTCAGCCTGCTCGACAACGCATCACGCGAGATCTCTCGCCAGGTCGCCACTGATGTCATGATCATCGAAGACGAACCGCTGATCGCGATGGACATCGAACAGATGGTGGAGAGCCTCGGGCATCGTGTCACCGGCATTGCCCGTACCCACGCCGAAGCGGTTGCACTTTATAACAGGACCCGGCCAGGCATGGTTCTTGCGGATATCCAGCTTGCGGATGGAAGCTCCGGCATCGATGCCGTCAACGACATTCTCAAGACCGCAAGCGTGCCGGTAATCTTCATCACCGCCTTCCCCGAAAGGCTGCTGACCGGCGAACGGCCCGAGCCGACATTCCTGGTCACGAAGCCGTTCAATCCGGACATGGTCAAGGCACTGATCAGTCAGGCACTTTTCTTCAACGAATCCACCAAGGCCGCTGCCTAAGGGAAATGGCGGTCGCCTAGGAACAAAGGGAGCGGAAATGCGTTTCGGTCAATCTGGAGCGCTATTCCGACCTTAAGGTTTTTTTTCGTGCTTTCTTCTAGGATGAGCTTCCCGAATGGGCACCTTCCTCCCCGTGAGGAAAGATCAAAAATGGGAAAGGCGACTAGTGAACAGGAACGGACCAGTGCCCGGAGTGCCCTTCGCGCTGGAAGGCAGAGCGGTGTTGCTGGAGAGCGCACTGGCGAGCGCCGGAATCTCCGTGATCTACCAGGACCCTAGGCTATCGATCATCTATGCCGACAACCTTCCTCCGCATTTTCAGCCGCTTGCAATACCGGGCGGTACTGACGTCGATCTCTTCGGCGAAGCGCATGGACGCGAGTTGGAGAAGCTGAAGCAGCAGGTATTCGAAACCGGAAAGCCGACGACAACCGAGATCGACATTTCGATCGACGGAGAAATGCGCACCTACGAATTGAAGATCCAGCGCGTCGGTACCGATCACGCCATGGGCATCCTTTCCGTGGTCGCCGAGGTGACGGAGGCCCGGCATCGCGAAAAGGTGCTGAAGTCCCTTCTTCGCGAGCTCTCGCATCGCTCGAAGAACCTTCTGGCCATTATTCAAGGAATCGCCACACAAACAGCCCGCAACACCATATCGCTGAATAGCTTCCTGGTGAAATTCCGCGGGCGACTGCAATCCCTGTCGAATTCACAAGACCTGATTACCGATTCCAGCTGGCGCGGTGCGTTCCTTTTCGAACTCGCTGAAAAGCAATTCGCGCCCTACTGGCCCGAGACGGCGGGACCGCTGCCGATCTCCGGGATAAACGTCCACTTGACACCCAATGCCGCCGTGCACGTCGGGCTCGCGCTGCATGAATTGATCGTCAACTCGGCCTCCTACGGAGCGATTGCCGGCAGCACGCCTGCGGTCACTCTGAGCTGTCATGAAGTGGCCGCTGACGGGCGAAAGGCAATCGAGGTTTCATGGGCGGAGACGCTATGCGATCCGACAGAGGTTCACGAATTCAGTGAAAACAGCTTTGGCAAGACTGTGCTTGAGCGCGTCGTTCCCTCGTCGGTCAACGGCAAGGCCGAACTGACGCTGGTGCCGGGACGGATCGAATATCATCTGGTTATCCCCGACGCCGAGTTCGAGATCCTCCGGCACCCCTCTCAAAAGGCAGCTACACGCTAAACGAAGAACAGCCAGTGCGAGGGCGGCGCACCGGCTGTTCTTTCACTCACCGGGAGGGGACCGTGAGTACATCCGAACGATGGGTTGGGGGCGCGCATGTTGGGTCGATGCGGTCATCGTTCGGATATCGCAGTAACGGGCAAGTATCCGAATGGTTCCGGGAACCAGTGAGAAAAAGTCGATTTTTTTACTTTTTTATTTTCAGGCCGAAGTCACCGGTGCACGGCCATCCGCCGCGCAGAAATTAATTCCATTAAAACAATGTGATAACGGCGATATCAGGCAAAAATTTTACCGTTTGATAAATTTTTGAAGCTGAGTTACGCTTCCTCTTACTGGCCGTTTACCAATAATGAGGGAACTTCAATGGAACGACTGGGAACTGGGATTCGTGCTGGCCGGCTTTCGCCCGCCGAATACGATTCGAACTTCTCCGATCTTCATCCGCGCCTCGACAAACACGAGGCGCTGGTCGCAGCCGACCGCTGTTATTTCTGCTACGACGCGCCGTGCATGACGGCCTGTCCCACCTCCATCGACATCCCGCTCTTCATCCGGCAGATCGCCACCGGAAATCCGATCGGATCGGCGAAGACGATCTTTGACCAGAATATTCTGGGCGGCATGTGCGCCCGCGTCTGTCCCACCGAAGATCTGTGCGAGCAAGCCTGCGTGCGCAACACGGCAGAGGAACGCCCTGTCGAAATCGGTCGCCTGCAGCGATATGCGACCGATACGGCCATGGAGGCGGACAAGCAGTTCTACAGCCGCGCCGCCTCGACCGGAAGGAAGATCGCCGTCGTGGGCGCCGGCCCGGCTGGCCTCGCCGCGGCCCATCGCCTCGCGGTCAAGGGCCATGATGTCGTCATCTATGACGCAAAGCCGAAGTCTGGCGGCCTCAACGAATACGGCATCGCCACCTACAAGGCCGTTGACGACTTCGCGCAAAAGGAAGTGGACTACGTCCTGGCCATCGGCGGCATTGAAGTTCGCCACAACCAGCAGCTCGGCCGTAATTTCTCCCTCGCCGATCTGCAGTCGCAATATGATGCGGTCTTCCTCAGCATCGGCCTTTCAGGCGTCAACGCGCTGCGGGTCGAAGGCGAAAACCTGCCGGGCGTCGATGATGCCGTGGACTTCATCGCCGGCCTTCGGCAGGCTGCTGACAAGGGCGACATTGCGGTCGGTCGCCGCGTCGTCGTTCTCGGCGGCGGTATGACGGCGATCGACGCGGCCGTGCAAGCCAAGCTGCTCGGCGCCGAGGAAGTGACGATCTGCTATCGCCGCGGCAAGGAGCATATGAACGCCTCGGAATTCGAGCAGGATCTCGCGACCTCCAGGGGCGTCATCATTCGTCACTGGCTGGCGCCGAAATCCATTCTCGCGCAGGACGGCAAAGTCGCCGCGATCGAGGTGGAATACACCAAGCTGGTCGACGGTCGCTTGTCGACGACGGGCGAGACTGGCGTCATCGCCGCTGATCAGATCTTCAAGGCGATCGGTCAGACTCTCGACACCTCCAGCCTCGGCGCGCTGCGCTTGGAATCCGGCCGCATCGCCGTCGATACTGATGGCAAGACCTCGCTCGACGGCGTCTGGGCCGGCGGCGACTGCGTCTTCGGCGGTGACGACCTAACCGTCTCGGCGGTCGCGCAGGGCCGCGATGCCGCTGAATCCATCAACCGCATGCTTGCTGCCGGTGCGCAGCCGGCCGTTGCCGTCGCGTGAAGGGGAGAATGAACAATGGCTGATCTCCGCAATAATTTCGTCGGCATCAAGTCGCCCAACCCGTTCTGGCTGGCCTCGGCACCGCCGACCGACAAGGCCTACAACGTCGAACGTGCCTTCAAGGCCGGATGGGGCGGCGTCGTCTGGAAGACGCTTGGTGAGGAAGGCCCCCCGGTCGTGAACGTCAACGGCCCGCGCTACGGCGCGATCTGGGGCGCCGACCGCCGCCTGCTCGGCTTGAACAACATCGAGCTCATCACAGACCGCGACCTCTACACCAACCTGCGCGAAATGAAGCAGGTGAAGATGAACTGGCCCGACCGGGCCTTGATCGCTTCGATCATGGTTCCCTGCGAGGAGAATGCCTGGAAGGCAATCCTGCCGCTGGTCGAGGAGACCGGTGCCGACGGCATCGAACTCAACTTCGGCTGTCCGCACGGCATGTCGGAACGCGGTATGGGCTCCGCGGTCGGACAGGTGCCTGAGTATATCGAAATGGTCGTGCGCTGGTGCAAGCAGTACACGCGCATGCCCGTCATCACGAAGCTGACACCAAATATCACCGATATCCGCAAGCCAGCCCGTGCTGCCAAGGCCGGCGGCACCGATGCCGTGTCGCTGATCAACACGATCAATTCGATCACCTCGGTCAATCTCGACACCTTCTCGCCGGAACCGTCGATCGACGGGCGCGGCAGCCACGGCGGCTATTGCGGCCCGGCGGTGAAGCCGATCGCCCTCAACATGGTCGCCGAGATCGCCCGCGATCCGGAGACCTACGGCCTGCCGATATCAGGTATCGGCGGCATCACCACCTGGCGCGATGCGGCTGAGTTCCTGGCGCTCGGCGCCGGCAACGTGCAAGTCTGCACGGCGGCGATGACCTACGGCTTCAAGATCGTCCAGGAGATGATCACGGGGCTTTCCGACTGGATGGACGCCAAGGGTCACCGCAACCTCGACGACATCACCGGCCGCGCAGTGCCGAATGTTTCCGACTGGCAGTATCTCAACCTGAACTACATCGCCAAGGCGAAGATCGATCAGGATGCCTGCATCAAGTGCGGTCGCTGTCACATCGCCTGTGAGGACACCTCGCACCAGGCGATCACCCAGTTCGTCAACGGCGTCAGGCATTTCGAGGTGATGGAAGAGGAATGCGTCGGCTGCAATCTTTGCGTCAACGTCTGCCCTGTCGAGAACTGCATCACCATGGAGCAGCTCCCCGTCGGCGACCTCGACAAGCGCACCGGAAAGATCGTCGATCCGAATTATGCAAACTGGACGACGCACCCGAACAACCCGATGGCTCGCCAGGCAGCGGAGTAAGATCAAGGGTGCCGCAAAACTCCGTGCGGCACCCCCTCCCTCATTCCTGTGCTCGTCACAGTCCAGCCACGGCGCGCCGGCGCCGTGAATGACTCTTGCTCAATGCGGGCATTATCGCCATTCTTCAACCATGAAGGGTTGCGTCGATATTCTCGCATCCCCGTGAAACGGCACGCTTTATACCGGCGTGACCCGCGATCTCTCAGCCCAGCTTTTCGGGCATCAGAGCGAGCTACCAGGAGGTTTCACGTCTCGATACGGCGTGAAGATGCTGGTGTGGTTCGAGGAGCAAGATCTGCTGACGACGGCGATCACGCGGGAGAAGACCATTAAAAATGGCCGCGGGGCAGTGGAAACTCAACCTGATCGAAGCGACGAACCCCGAACGGGAGGATATTTCATCTTTTCTGCACAGCCTATGAGTCTTCTGCCGTGCCGACGCAAGGCTGCTGGATTCCTGTGACAAGCACAGGAATGAGGGTGGCGGGTGAGGCACCCGACCTACCTCTTTTACCCCGCAAAAGTCTTCCGGTATGCCCTGGGGCTCGTGCCCAACCGTTTGCGAAAATGGTGCCGCATCGTCGCCAGCGTTCCAAAGCCGCTGGCGACCGCGATATCGTCGAGAGACCCGCTGATCTCCTTTTCCAGCAATTCGCGTGCATGGCGAAGCCTCTCCTTGAGCAGCCATTCGCCGACGCTGAGCCCGGTCGTGCTTTCGAACCGGCGCTGAAAGGTCCGGTGGCTCATCCCAGCTTTCGCGGCAAGCAGGCTGATCGGCTGCTCCTCGTCCAGCCGCTGCCGCATCCAGTCCATGAGCGGGCTTAGCCGGATGCCTTCACGCTCCAGCGGCACCGGCGCCTGGATGAACTGCGCCTGCCCGCCCTCGCGATGCGGCGGCAAAACCAGGCGACGCGCAACACTGTTGGCGGCCTCGGCGCCGAAGTCACCACGGACCACATGCAGGCAGAGATCAATACCGGCAGCACTCCCGGCTGCCGTCAGGATGGGGCCCTCATCCATGTAAAGCACATCAGCATCGAAGTTGATGTCGGGATAGCGTTTCGAGATCGAGGCGACATATCGCCAATGCGTGGTGGCGCGGCGATGGCGAAGAAGCCCTGTTGCGGCAAGCACCGCGACACCCGAGCAGAGAGACATGATCCGCGCACCGCGCTGGTGGGCCGCGCACAGCGCATCGATCAGGGCACCCGGAACCTCCGCATCGATCGAGCGCCAGCCGGGCACGACGATCAGATCCGCCTTCTCCAGCACGTCCAGTCCATGATCGACGGAGACGGTCAAGCCGCCAGCAGCGCGAAGCGGCCCAGGCTCGACCCCGCAGACCGAATAGCGATACCAGCCCTCGCCCATTTCCGGACGCGGCAGGCCGAAAACCTCGTAAGCGATGCCGAATTCGAAGGTGCAGAGCCCGTCATAGGCGAGCACAACAACATGGGGTCCTCTCAACGCATTTGGCATGATCTTTACGCTAACCGTCATTATGGCCAATTTCGCAAAGCCATAACATCGGCGATGGTTGGCGGCAACTCGAACCGAAAGGAAACGTCATGCCGAGCTTCGTCGCCGAAGTCCCTGCCGCCTCTCCCGAAGCCACTGCCGCCTACTATGCCCGCAAGCTCGCCTTCGAGACCGATTGCTGGGACGTCCACGCATCGCTCACCGCCGGCCACGGCGACTTCGTGCTGTTGGATGTCCGCTCTCCGACCCATTACGCCGCCGCCCACATTCCGGGCGCGATCAACCTCCCGCACGGCAAAATGACGGCCCATCACATGTCGAAATGGCCGGCAGATACGCTCTTCGTCGTTTATTGCTCCGGCCCGCATTGCAACGGGACCGACAAGGCAGCCCTGCGCCTTGCCCGGCTAGGGCTACAAGTGAAGGTCATGATCGGCGGAATGACCGGCTGGGCAGACGAAGGGTTTTCCTTCGAGAGCAGCCCGGCGACAGCCGCGGCCTGACGAAACGTTCGCTGCATGGCCTGCACGGGAGATTGAATTTTCTAACGCCGGTGCGATAGTCGGGAGGCGCAAAGAGGTAGCCTCCCGCATGACACGTCATATCGTTGCGATCGGTCAGTTGCCTCCGCCGCTCAACGGCTTCTCGTTCGCGACCAAGAGCATGATCGCGCTTCTTTCGGAAGCAATGAGCGTCACCGTGTGCAACATCGCTCCAGCGGCCGGCAGTCCCTCGCTGCTGAGGCATCCGATCAAATTCAGCCGTGTCCTCCGTGCCTGCCTCCCGCTGTTTCGCGACCGCAAACATCACGACAGGATCTGCTATCTCGCCTGCGAAGGAGGGCTGGGTTTAGTCTACACCTTGCTGCTTGTTCTAGTCGCGAGACTGGTCGCCTACTCCATCTACCTGCACCATCACAGTTTCAGCTACATCGACAGGCCAAGTTTACTAATGCAGGCCATCCTGACGCTCGGCGGCCGACAACTGCAACACATCTTCCTATGCGACATCATGCTCGAGCGATTCACCGAGACTTACGGCCGACGCGTCCGTAGCAGCCTGATCTCCAATGCGGCCTACGTGACCCCGCAAGACGAAGGGGACGAGCCGAAGGACCGCGCGCATCTCGTGATCGGCATGCTTAGCAATCTCACCACCGAGAAAGGTCTCGAAACGTTTCTTCATCTCGCAAGGCAAGCGCGAAGCGAGAACGTGCCGATTAGGGCGATCCTTGCGGGGCCGGCTGGCGCTAGCGAGCGCGTGGCCATCGATGCCGCCGTCGCGGAACTTGGCGATACCCTGGATTATCGGGGCGCCCTCTATGACGACGCGAAGGCTGCCTTCTATAGCGGACTTGACGTCTTCGTTTTTCCCACAGCCTATGACAACGAGGCCCAGCCGCTGGTGATCTTCGAAGCAAAGGCCGCCGGAAACGCGGTCATCTCCAGCGACCGCGGCTGCATCAGGAAACAGCTCGACGAAAACGATCTGCTGATCCACTCGGGCGGCGAGTTTGTACCGACCGCATTGGCGTGGTTGGCGGCGATGTCGCCAGAGCCCGCCCTGGAAGCAAGACGGAAGGCGATCCGGCAAGCCTATAGAACCCGCCATGCCAAGGCACGCGCCGCTATCGGCAGGCTCTTGGATTTCGACGAATGATTGCGCGACGTCAGGAGGCGCCTGGCACCGGCTTAACCTTCAGTCCGTCGATGAACAGCTGTTCGAGAAAGCGCGCGGCATCCTCGAAGCGGCCGGCACCTGCATGCTCCTGCCCGAGCACCGCCCGCACCTGAACATCGAAGTCGGCATAGTGCTGCGTTGTCGACCAGATCGAGAAGATCAGGTGGTATGGATCACACCTGGCGATCTTCCCGGCTTTCGCCCAGGCTCGGATGACCTCGGCCTTCTCGTCGACGAGTTCCTTCAGCGGACCCTTCAGTTCGTCTTCGACATGCGGTGCACCCTGCAGCATCTCGTTGGCGAAAAGCCGGCTCTCGCGCGGGAAATCGCGGGCCATTTCGAGTTTGCGTCTGATGTAGCTGCGGATCTCGCTTTCCGGATTGCCATCGGCGTCAAAGGCTCTCAACGGCTCCAGCCAGGTAAAGAGCACGCGGTCGATCAGCGCCCGGTGGATCGCTTCCTTGGTGCGAAAGTAATAAAGCAAGTTCGGCTTCGACATGCCGGCAACTTCGGCAATCTGATCAATAGTGGAGCCACGAAAGCCGTTGACCGAAAACACATCGAGCGCGGCTTCAAGAATTTGCTCTTCCTTCTCTTCTTGAATGCGCGTGCGGCGCTGGGTCTTGGCTGCTCTCGGGATTGCCATGTCGATCTTGTTTTCCCTTCAAATTCAACCGTTTCACTCAAGATTGAACCGGCGCGGCACCGTGCTACAAAAATGAGCAGATGCCGGTAATTTTGTCTGTATTTTTCCTGATTTTCGTCTTGAGCCCAGCGCCGGAAGTTGTAATGTTTACCAATCGGTCAAATTATCGATCAGATGCTAAACAAAGGCAACTGGCGATTTTCCGGCGCTAACAAAACAAACAAGGGCGCTCGGATACTGACCACGGGAACAGGCGGCCATGTGCATTGCATGACCGCAGAAAACAGGTGAGGACTTTAGACATGGTGGCAGCACCAGGCGAGAACATGCGCGTCAACGGGGACCGTCTTTGGGACAGCCTCATGGAGATGGCAAAGATCGGCCCGGGAATTGCTGGCGGTAACAATCGCCAGACCTTAACGGATTCCGATGCCGAAGGGCGCAGCCTCTTCCGGACATGGTGCGAAGACGCAGGCATGACGCTGGGCGTCGACAAGATGGGCACGATGTTCGCGACCCGGCCGGGCACCGATCCGGACGCGCTGCCTGTTTATGTCGGCTCGCACCTCGACACGCAGCCGACCGGCGGTAAGTATGACGGCGTACTCGGCGTGCTTGGCGCACTCGAGGCCGTCCGCACCATGAACGACCTCGGCATCAAGACCAAGCACCCTGTTGTCGTCACCAACTGGACCAACGAGGAAGGCGCCCGCTTTGCGCCCGCCATGCTCGCCTCCGGCGTTTTCGCCGGCGCCCATACGCTGGAATATGCCTATGACCGCAAGGATCCCGAAGGCAAGACGTTCGGCGAGGAACTGAAGCGCATCGGCTGGGTTGGCGACGAAGAGGTCGGCGCGCGCAAGATGCACGCCTATTTCGAGTATCACATCGAGCAGGGTCCGATCCTTGAGGTCGAGAACAAGCAGATCGGCGTGGTCACGCACTGTCAGGGCCTGTGGTGGCTGGAGTTCACGCTGACCGGCAGGGAGGCCCATACCGGTTCGACCCCGATGAACATGCGCGTCAACGCCGGCCTTGCGATGTCGCGCATCATGGAAATGGTGCAGACCGTGGCGATGGAAAACCAGCCGGGCGCCGTCGGCGGCGTCGGCCAGGTGTTTTTCACGCCGAACTCCCGCAACGTCCTGCCGGGCAAGGTCGTCTTCACCGTCGACATCCGCTCGCCGGATCAGGCGAAACTCGACGGCATGCGTACCAGGATCGAGGCGGAAGCACCCAAGATTTGCGAGGCGCTGGGCGTCGGCTGCGCGATCGAGGCGATCGGCCACTTCGCGCCCGTCACCTTCGATCCCACGCTTGTTTCCCGCGTGCGCGGTGCTGCCGAACGGCTCGGCTATAGCCACATGAACCTCATCTCGGGTGCGGGCCACGACGCCTGCTGGGCCGCGAAGGTGGCCCCTACAACGATGGTCATGTGCCCCTGCGTCGGGGGCCTCTCGCACAACGAGGCGGAGGACATCTCCAAGGAATGGGCGACGGCCGGCGCTGACGTCCTCTTCCACGCCGTCGTCGAGACCGCTGAAATCGTTGCATAATCAAGGGCGGGGTCATTCCCGCCTTTTCTTTTACCAGCGGACGAAGAGCCGCGAGCAATCAATGCAAGGGAACTGATCATGAGCAAAGTCATCAAGGGCGGAACCATCGTCACCGCCGACCTGACCTACAAGGCGGACGTGAAGATCGAGGGCAGCAAGATCGTCGAGATCGGCCCGAACCTCTCCGGCACCGAAACGCTCGATGCGACGGGCTGCTACGTGATGCCGGGTGGCATCGACCCGCACGTTCACCTCGAAATGCCGTTCATGGGCACCTATTCCTCCGACGACTTCGAAAGCGGCACGCGCGCCGGTCTCGCCGGCGGCACGACCATGGTCGTCGATTTCTGCCTGCCGGGGCCGGAGCAATCGCTGCTCTCAGCGCTGCAGATGTGGGACAACAAGACGAGCCGCGCCAACGCCGACTACTCGTTCCACATGGCGATCACCGGCTGGAACGAGCGCGTCTTCAACGAGATGGAGATAGTGGTCAAGGACAAGGGCATCAACACCTTTAAGCACTTCATGGCCTACAAGGGCGCGCTGATGGTGAACGACGACGAAATGTTCGCCTCCTTCCAGCGCTGTGCCGAACTCGGCGCGCTGCCGCTGGTGCATGCCGAAAACGGCGACGTCGTTGCCTCGATGACCGCAAAGCTTCTTGCCGAAGGCAACAACGGTCCGGAGGCGCACGCCTACTCCCGTCCGCCCGAGGTCGAAGGCGAGGCAACCAATCGCGCCA
>Ga0209673_1001753_pt1 | contig 18100 bp, 14 predicted proteins | sample AraplaCol_mMS_r2_2_FD_184274 | JGI IMG/M metagenome (GOLD analysis project Ga0209673, IMG submission 184274) | Arabidopsis root microbial communities from North Carolina, USA - plate scrape MF_Col_mMS_r2 (SPAdes) (version 3) | ecosystem: Host-associated > Plants > Roots > Endosphere | place... | reverse complement strand
GCGGTGGAAACGCCGAAGTCGGCAGGGCTCTTCTTGTCGAGCGGCTTCTTCTTCGCCTTCATGATGTTCGGCAGCGAGGCGTAGCGCGGTTCGTTCAGACGCAGATCTGATGTGACGACGGCCGGCAGCTTGACTTCGATCGTCTGCAGGCCGCCATCGACCTCGCGCGTCACCTGGGCCTTGCCCCCAGGGCCAGCAACTTCGATCTCGATCTTCGAGGCAAAGGTCGCCTGCGCCGTGCCGAGCAGGGCTGCGAGCATCTGGCCGGTCTGGTTCGAGTCGTCATCGATTGCCTGCTTGCCTGTTATGATCAGGCCCGGCTGTTCGGCGTCGACGACGCCCTTGAGGATCTTGGCAACGGCGAGCGGTTCGACTTGATCGTCGGTCTCCACCAGGATGGCGCGGTCGGCGCCCATGGCAAGCGCCGTGCGCAGCGTTTCTTCGGCCTTGGCCGGACCAATCGAGACGACGATCACCTCCTCGGCCTTGCCGGCTTCCTTCAGCCGCAGCGCCTCCTCGACCGAGATCTCGTCGAACGGGTTCATCGACATCTTCACATTCGAAAGTTCGACGCCTGTGCCATCCGGCTTCACGCGGATCTTCACGTTGTAATCAACCACCCGCTTGACGGGGACGAGAATTTTCATGGAACCGCTCCTGAGTTAACATACCGCGCGGAAGCGCTCGACAACGACGTCGAGGACCTCGTTCGGATCGCGCTTCCACCAGTTGTCTTTCGAAAATACTTCGACTTCGCAGACGCCGTTGTAGCCGGCTTCCTCGACCGCGTGCCTGATGCCGCGGAGGTCAGCGACGCCGTCGCCCATCATGCCTCTATCGAGCAGGATGTCTCTCGTCTCCGAAAGCCAATCGCAAAGATGAAAGCCATAAATCAGGTTCTCGCCCGCCCGTTTAAGCTGGGCGGCCAGATCAGTGTCCCACCAGACGTGATAAACGTCGATCGCGAGTCCGAGATTTGTCGCATTGACGGCATTGCATAGATCAACTGCATCCCGGACCGTGACCAGGCAAGATCGATCGCCACCATAGACCGGATGCAACGGCTCAAGAGCGAGTCTCACGCCCACCTTCTCGGCATATTCACACGCGTCCGCGACGCGTTCGGCGACAAGCTTGAGACTGTCGCGCATACCTTTTGTGCCGGGTTCGACGCCGCCCACGACAATGGTGAGGATTGGCGCGGTCAATCCCGCGGCCATGTCGATCGACGAGCGGAAGTCGTCGCGGATGGCGTCTTTATCTTTCGGAGCAAGCGGGCCCACCAGGAAAGGCGATCGGCAAAGTCCGGCGACCTTCAATCCTGCGGATTTCGCCCTCTCACTGATGGCGATCGCATTTGCGCCAATCTCCCTCCGCCAGAACACCACGCCGCCATAGCCGCGGGCCGCGCAGCCATCAATCACCTGTTCCGGCGACCATCCTGCCCCGAAGCCGTCGAGATTGTGCCCGAGGGTGGCGGTGTTCAAAGCAAGCGCGGAGTGATCGTTTGAAAAATCACGCATTTCCGTCGGCTCCGTGAAGCGCCAGCAGCTGCTTGAAGCGATGAACAGCAAGCTCGGGATCGCGAAGTACCCCGCACTGGTCCGCAAGCTTGAAGACCTCTGCGAAATAGGGGAGCGGCCTCATGGCCTGATGCCCGTTCAACATGACGAAGTGGTTCTGGAAACCGTTCAGCCAAGCCAAGAATACGACGCCGGTCTTGTAGTACTGCGTCGGGCTACGGAAGATGGTTCTTGCGAGCGGCACCGTCGGGTCTAGCGTCCGGTGGAAGCCTTCCTTGTCACCGCCGGCAAGCTGCGACATTGCGAACGCAGCAGCGGAAGCAAGCGGATCGAAGATACCCAACAGTGCGTGCGAATATCCGACGTCATCGCCCGCAATGAGTTCCGGATAGTTAAAGTCGTCGCCCGTATACATCTTTACGCTCGGCGGTAGAAGCCGACGCATACGGATTTCCTTCTCCTTATCGAGAAGCGATATCTTGATGCCGTCAACCTTGCTCGCATTTTCAGAGATGATCTGGAGGCAGGTCTCCATTGCCTGTTCAAAGTCCTTACCACCCCAGTAGCCGGCAAGCGCGGGGTCGAACATTTCGCCCAACCAGTGAAGGATGACCGGCCTGTCGCAAAGCGCGAGCGCCTTCCGATACGCCGTCACGTAGTCGCGCGGACTCGCCGCCGTTGCTGCTAGCGCCCGACTTGCCATCAGGATGATGTCGCTTCCGGCATTCTGTACGGCTTCGATCTGGCTGGCGTAGGCACGGTCGACGTCCCCAAGCGAGCGCGTCTCCTTGGGATCGAGATGGTCCGTCCCGGCCCCGCTATAGACAAGGGCATCGGGTAGTTCGGACTTGGTACGACGAACAAGTTCCAGCGCTCCAGCCCAGTCAAGCCCCATTCCACGTTGAGCGGTATCCATCGCCTCGGCTATTCCGAGTCCCAAGCCGTGGAGATGATGACGAAACGCCAGTGTTGCCTCCCAGTCGACCGCTGCCGCGCTACCAGGGTTCGTCGATGCAAACGGGTCGGCAACCACATGCGCCGCGGAAAACACACGACGATTGAAAGATCGCGAGTAATCACCTGAGGGGAGCGGGTTGGCTACAAGCTGGTAGCTCTCGATACGTCCGGTTTCGTTGGGTATAGCAATGCGCATCGTTGTACCTTTCAGAATCTGGGGAGCAGGAGGCCAGCGTCGGCCGAAAGAACTTGGCCGGTCATGTAGGGCAACGCCCCGGTGGCCACGGTGCGGATGATAGTTCCGATGTCATCGGGCTGGCCGAGCCGCGGGAAAAGGGTCAGTCCCTCCTCGGCCCTGGTCCGGTAGCTGTCCTTCACGGCTGCAGTCATCTCGGTTTCGATCAGTCCCGGCTGGACGTCGAAGACCGCGATGCCTTCCTGCCCAAGACGAGCCGCGAACACTTTGGAAATCATTGCAGCCGCTGCTTTCGAAGCGCAGTACTCGCCGCGTTGGACCGCTACCGCTACCGCGTTCGAAGACGTCACATTGATGACGGAATAGAAGAGATGAGGCGAGCGCTTTGCATTGACGAGCGACATCGCGAAGGCCTGTGTCAGAAAGAAGTGTGCCTTCGCGTTGACCGCCATGCAGCGATCGTAGCTCTCTTCGCTCACCTCAAGCAGATCACCTCTCGAGAGAACCCCTACCCCAGCATTGTTCACGAGCGTTGTCATCGGACCGAGGGCGTCGGTTGCGGTCCGCAACATCCACTCGTGCTTCGATAAATCGGAGACGTCTCCTGGAACGGCGACCGCCTTTGCGCCGTCGTCACTCAAAGCTTCCACAGCTCGAGCCAGTTCGTCATTCCGCCCGAAGTCATTGAGCGCCACCGAAAAGCCTGCAGTTGCCAGAGCCTTGGCAATCGCCAGTCCGATGCCACGCGCAGCGCCCGTGACAAGAGCGACTTGACTCGAAGTGTCCGCCATCACCGCGCACCGTTCTTAACGAGCTGCCGCGCGATAATCATGCGCTGGATCTGGTTTGTCCCTTCGTAGATCTGCGTGATCTTCGCGTCGCGGTAGAGTCTCTCGACCTCGAAGCCCCGAATATAGCCACTTCCGCCGAAGATCTGGACCGCGTCCGCAGTGCGAGCCACTGCCATATCCCCTGCGAAGCATTTGGCCATGGAGCATGCCTTGGTAGCGTCTTCACCTCGATCGATTTTGCTCGCTGCGCTATGGACCAAAAGGCGGGCCGCCTCGACATCCTTGGCCATGTCGGCAAGCAGCCACTGGACCCCCTGGAATTCGGCGATCGGCGAATTGAATTGCTTGCGCTGCACTGCGTAGTCGAGGGCGGCCTCCAGCCCTGCCTGACCGATACCCACTGCAAGTGAGGCAATGCCCACTCGGCCCTTGTCGAGAACGCTCATCATCATGTGAAATCCGCGTCCCTCCTCACCGAGAAGCGCGTCCCCGGGAAGCGAGACATTGTTGAAATTCAAGGCCCCGACCTGGCTCGCGCGCTGGCCCATCTTGTGTTCCTTGGGACCACGCTCGACGCCCTCCGCATTGAGATCGACTATGAAAATACTCATCCCCCGATGACCGGCATTTTTGTCGGTGCGGGCGAGAACGAATCCCACGTCAGCGACTGGGGCGTTGTGAATCCAGATCTTGCCCCCATTGAGCTTCCATCCGCGTCCGTCTCGCTCGGCAGATGTCCGCAGACCCGACAGATCGCTTCCCGCCTCCGGCTCGGTCAAGCAATAGGCGACCTTGGTGCGCATCGACATCACATCGGCCAACAATCGCTCCCGCTGCTCCTTCGTTCCGTGGCGGACGAGAAGTGTCGTGATCAATTCGACAAGTCCGCATTGGTCGGCGATGGAGGCGTAACCGCGCGAGAGTTCTTCCATAACCACCGAGTATGCAAGCGTGTCGAGACCGGGTCCGCCCATTTCTTCAGGCACACAGATCCCGAAAAGTCCGAGTTGCCCCATCTGCTCGTAAATCTCCGAGGGAAACCGCTCTTGCTCATCGAGCGCCTGGGCAACTGGGCGAATTACATCGTCCGCAAACTGGCGCGCAGTTTCTCGAACCTGCTCGTGAATCTCGGTCAGCAGCATGATAGTGTTCCTCATAACTATGTAACTGGTTAGTTACTGATTAACAAATAAACCAGCCTGCGTCAACGCGTTGGCTGGCAAACTTCTAGATTTCAGACGAGAGGTTCCAATCGAAAACGATGAACGGCTCTTCGAAGCCCCGGGCTTTCAACGTTTCATAGGCAGCGGCCGGGTTGGCAGGTGAAATTCTTCGGATCAGACCTGCGGCATGAATCCGATCGTCGGCCAGCCACGCGAGAATCTTCTCGAATCCGGAGAAGACACTCTGAGGGGTGTTGTTATACCCTTCGAGCAATTCTTCCCACTTGAACGACCTTGCCAGTATAGGCACTTCCCATTCCCAGCCACTTCTCAAGTGGACGAAATTGTTGAAGACAGCATGCAGGATATCGTGAGCGTGGATCTCCGTGAGACGTCTCCAAGGAACCCCCACCAGAACCACCTCGCCGTGAGGGCGGACGATCCTGCATCCGTCAAGCACAGCGCCTTCGTGACCGGAACAGTCGACCACAAGCGCTACCTTCCCCGCTATTTGCTCGTTGTCCAAAGGCATTGATGCATAGACGTTCCCGACGCCACCGGATTCGACCTGCCGCCGGCGAACCGGGTCTGGATCCACGACCGACACATCGTAGCCAGAAAGCCGGAAAAGCTGGGCGGCGAGATATCCGACGGGCCCGCCTCCGGCCACGACAACCCTGTCTCCAGGTCTCGCCTTTGTTGTCATCAACGTCGTCATCGAGACACCGGCGAGGCGGGCAAGCACCGCGATCTCCGCCGGCAGTTCTGGAGGCACCTTGAGAACATAATTGCAGTCGACCTGCTGCATGTTTTGATGAGGCCCCATGCAAAACAGCCGATCGCCGACCTCGATGCCAACCACCGCCGCCCCGAGTTCCTCAGCCTCAAAGATCGCGGCGTAACCCGGCCGGATTGGAAATGCCTCGCCGCCAAGCCAAGCAAACTCGGTCCCCGGACTGATCAGTGTAACCATAGTCCGCCCCCGGACCTCGGTAGGCTTGAGTGCCGGCAACTCCACGGATTCGAGGTGGGCCTGGTTCTTCCCGGTAAAAACAATTCCCTTTGCCATCTTCTCGTTCCTAATTCGCGTCCAGAGAATCGCCGGTCTCGCTGTCAAAAAAGTGCAGACTGATAGGATCGAAGGCGAGCCCGATGGAGCTATCGACCACGGCCCCATCCGGCGGCACGACCTTCAGCCGCGCGACTTTTTCAGTCGAGCGGCGACCACAATTTCGGCCCACCGTCCCTCGCGTAGCCAAGCGGGCCATCCATGCTGACGATCTCAAGGAACAGTCCCCACGGCGCACGCAGGTAGAGCCATGTAAGGCCAGCCATTGGACCGGATTCGACGAACGTGGGCCCCTCCAGCAGGTCGACACCCTTCGCGCGAAGGCGGTCCGCCGCTGCCTTCGCGTCGTCGACCTGAAACGCGATGTGAAAGCCGCCTGGCTGGCTGTTGCGCTTCGGTTCCACGCTGCCGTCATCGCCCGAGTACTGGAAGATTTCGAGGTTGCTGCCGTTGCCCACGCGCAGGACCTTAATATTCTCGATGCGGCAATTACCCGGCACTCCGAGCCGACGCTTCATGTATTCGCCGTCGGCTTCAATCTTACCGGTCTCAAGAGCGGTGACCGCGCCGAATATTGTTTCGAAGAACTCCACTGCCTCGTCCATGTCGGGAACTGTGAAGCCAAAATGCTCAATTCCGAAGATTTTCATGGTACCTCCCGCGCGGCGCAACGCCGTGCAAATGCTCGATTATTCGAACTGCAATTATGTATCTAGTTAGTGCGTTACATAGAGCTTATATTTCCCCGCTGTCAATCCGCGCAACCGCGCGATCTGCACAAAGTATGTTGTTATTTCAGTTGCTTGCAGTCAGATCTGGAAGACAGACGCGCGTTTACTCCGCGCCACCATCCCTTCGGACGCACGTCTCGATCATTGGTTTTTTGGTCCGCGACTACCTAGCCAGACGGACGCGATCGTTTCTTTCATGTTCGAAGATTGCTGGCGGCAATGCCGGCAGTCCGCGGACAAGGTCTGATGCCTTCTCGCCAATCATGATTGTCGGAGCATTCGTGTTCGAAGAGTTGATGAGAGGCATTATGGACGAGTCGCACACACGAAGACCTTCCAGTCCGTGAACCTTCAGTTCCGGTGATACGACCGCCATCGGGTCGCGTCCCATCTTGCACGCGCCTGCCGGATGATGATCGGTCTTTGCCACGCGGCAGGCGAAGTCCACCAGTTCCTGTTCGCCTGAAACGACTGAACCGGGAAGTGCCTCACGCAGAAGGAATGGCTTCAATGCCGGAGCACTCATGATCTCCCGCGCCATCTCAAGTCCGCGAAGCGACATCTCCCTATCATAAGGATCCGCCCAGTAGTTTGGGTCGATAAGAGGAGCCTCTGCTATGTCCGCGCTACGGAGTCTGACCGTTCCGCGCGAGCGAGGTCGCATGAACGCTGAGTTAAGCGTGACGCCTGGATTATCGAGTTTTGCGATCCCCTTTTCAATTCCAGACCCCTGGCCGAAGTGAAATTGGATGTCCGGCGAACGGGCGTCAGGATCTGCGTACCAGAAGCCTCCCGTCTCGAAGAGCGAGGATGCAACAGGCCCCGCGCGAAAGAGCAGGTATTGCAGGCCCGCGACAACGGTTCTGTCAAGTCGCTGGACCGTGTCGTAGCTGAAGTCTCCGGAGCATTCGGAGATCACGCTCAGGTCAAGATGGTCCTGGAGGTTTTCCCCGACACCCTTTAGATCGTGCCGAACCTCGATGCCAATGTTCCGCAGGTGATCCGCGGGGCCTATGCCGGAGAGCAGAAGAAGACGCGGTGATCCTATTCCTCCCGAGGTTACAAGCACCTCTCGATCCGCGCGAACGATCGCCTTCTTGTTCCGACGACGATCTACCAGCTCGACACCGATCGCCCGCCCTTTCTCTATGACCACGCGCGACACTTCCGTTGACGTCATGACGGTTAGGTTCGGTCTGGTCATCGCTGGACGAAGGAACGCCGAAGCCGCTGACGAACGCGCCACGTCTTTCTGCGTCAACTGGTAGAAGCCGACTCCTTCCTGCTTGCGCCCATTGAAGTCATGATTGTAGGGGATGCCACACTGCTGCGCCGCGCGAATGAATGCGTCGCATATTGGTAGCGCCGCACGGGGCATGGACACACCAAGCGGCCCCTCGCTTCCGTGGAAGTCGTCGTGAAAGCGCTCATTTCCCTCCGCCCTTTTGAAATAGGGCAGCACATCGCGGTAACTCCACCCTGCGCAATCAGCCTCGTCGTTCCACCCGTCGAAATCGCGGGCATTGCCGCGCGTGTAGATCTGCGCGTTGATGGTTGATCCCCCGCCGATCACCTTGGCCTGCGTATACCAGAGCACTCGCCCCTGCATGTGCTTCTGCGGCACGGTGGACCAACCCCAGCTGGCTATCCCTTTCGTCATTTTCGCGAATCCAGCCGGCATGCGGAAGAAGGGATGACTGTCTCGTCCTCCCGCCTCGAGCAGCAGCACTGAAACGTCGCGGTCTTCGGTGAGTCTATTCGCCAGCACGCACCCCGCAGGTCCCGCTCCGGTGATGATGTAGTCGTAATTAAGCAAGATCTCCCCTCCAAAGTCTTGTCACCCGTCGCCGGATCTGCAATGTAACTAACTACATGGTGCATTAGCAAGGAGGAAGCTCATGAATCCCGGAACCAAGGTAAAATTTGGAAGGACTAGCCTCGAAGTCACTTCATTCGCTTTCGGCGCAGCGCCCATCGGGAATTTCGCACGTCCGATCGATGAGGCGACCTCCGATGGGATGGTGCAACTGGCGTGGGATGCGGGCGTTCGGTATTACGACACAGCCCCGATGTACGGGCACGGCTTGTCTGAGCTTCGGTGCGGCCACTCGCTCCGCTGGAAGGATCGCGATCAATTCGTGCTTTCCACGAAGGTCGGTCGCCTCCTGAAGCCCAGAAAGCGGCGCGAGATCGACTTCTCTCCGTGGAGCAACGCCGCACCCAACGAGATGGTATTCGACTACACCTACGATGGAGCAATGCGTTCATTCGAAGATTCACTTCAGCGCCTCGCGCTGGAGCGGATCGATATCTGCTTCATCCACGACATTGATGTGTTCACACGCGGATCCGAGCAGCCCGACGTGTTCAAGGCGGCGATGGATGGAACCTGGAAGGCGCTATCAAGGCTTCGGGACGAGGGTGTGGTCGGTGCAATTGGTGTGGGCGTGAATGAGTGGGAAGTCTGTTACGAGGCATTGCTGCAGCGCGACTTCGACTGCTTCCTTCTGGCGGGGCGCTATACGCTCCTGGAACAGGAATCGCTCGATAAATTCCTGCCCCTTTGCGAAGAACGAGGCGCTGCAGTGGTGATCGGTGGCGGCTTCAATTCCGGCATTCTCGCAACAGGGGCGATCGAAGGCGCGAAGTACAACTACGTTCCGGCCTCTCCCGAAATTCTTGATCGCGTCAGCCGTATCGAGAAGGTGTGCAAGGAGTACTCCATTCCCCTTCCCGCCGCAGCCATGCAATTCGTCGTCGCCCATCCGGCGATCCCGTCCTTTATCGCGGGAACCCGAACGGTTGAACAGCTGCGGAAAAACCTTGAGTGGTTTAGCCACCCGATACCTGGCGAATTCTGGAAGGAGCTGAAGCGGCAAGGACTGCTTCGGGAGGACGCGCCTGTTCCGATCGCGTAGGGGCAGACGGCAAGAACAGCGAATGGGCCGGATCGAAAATCCGGCCCATTCTTTTAGGCCCTATCTCCAATGAGAATTGCTCGGAAGTCGTTCACATTCGTCCCTGTCGGACCAGGGGCAAAGAGATCACCCACCAAAGAAAACGCGGTCCAGGAGTCGTTGTCGGCAAGAAGCGAAGCGGGATCAAATCCACACTGGCGTATTCGGGCGGTCGTCGTTCCATCCGCGAATGCCCCGGCGTTGTTCTCACTGCCATCGATCCCGTCGGTATCTGCCGCGAAAGCATGAATGCTGTCGTTGCCTGCAATGCCCAAGGCCACCGAAAGAAGGAACTCCGTGTTGCGGCCGCCCTTTCCGCTACCCTTCAGCGTGACAGTCGTCTCGCCTCCCGACAAAAGCACTACAGGACGCTTGAACGGTCTATCGTTAATGGCGACCTCCCTTGCAAGCGCAGAGTGTACGTGACCGACCTCGCGAGCCTCCCCCTCGATGGAGTCTGACAGGATTGCTGCCCGAATTCCAAGGTTCTCCGCAACACGGGCAGCAGCCTCCAAGGAACGCCCCGCCGACGCCACGACATGGACCTCGTTCCGGCCGAATGCGGGATTATCCGGTCGCGGCGCATCTGCCTTTTCATCGTGGAGGTGGGCCAATATTCTTTCGGGAAGGGAGATCCGATGCTGATTGATTGCTGCAAGTGCATCTTCACGAGTAGTATCGTCAGGCACGGTCGGGCCAGAGGCGACAAACGCGGCGTTGTCGCCAGGAATGTCTGACACGACGAGTGTAACCACCTTTGCCGGGTAAGATGTCTGTGCAAGACGACCGCCCTTTATCCGTGAGAAGTGTTTCCGGATAGAGTTCATCGCTGAAATGGGAGCACCGGACGCGAGAAGCGCCCGGTTCAGCGCGATTTCGTCATCAAGCACAAATCCGGTCGGAGGAGCCGGCAGCAGCGCCGACCCGCCACCACAGATGAGGGCGACGACCAGATCGTCCTCGGTGAGACCCTCGACCGCAGCGAGCAGTCGTCCTGCGGCCCGCAAACCAGCCTCGTCGGGCAACGGGTGTGATGCTTCCAGAACTTCTATGCGCTCGCAGGGAACCGCGTATCCGTAACGTGTCACCACAACGCCTTCGAGGGGGCCGTTCCAGTTCTTTTCAAACGCCCTCGCTAGTTGGGCCGCACCTTTTCCCGCCCCGACGACGATTGTTCGGCCTTTCGGCTGTGCCGGCATGAAATTCAAGAGCGCTTGCTCCGGGTCCGCCGCAGCGATCGCCGCGTCGAAAAGCGCCGTTAGAAAGGCGCGCTTGTCGAGATCCATGTCATGAGTCCTTGAACCGCGCCTTGCGCTTTTCGGTGAATGCCGAAACACCCTCCTTCAGATCATCCGTAAAGGCGACACACATACCTGCGACCGTATCCAGCACACGGGGGCCCTCCTCTTCCTCGGCGGCATTGATAAGCATCTTGACGATCTCGGTCGCAAGAGGAGCGCGGGACCTTACGGAAGTCAGCACGTCCCTGGCCTTCGTCATGCCATCGCCCTTCGGGACAAGGATTTCGACGAGTCCCGACGCCAGGGCCTGCTCTGCGTTCAGGACCTCACCGAACAATGCCATGCGGCGTATCACTGCCGATCCGAAACGTCGCACCGCCCGTTGCGTGCCCGACCATCCGGGAATAACTCCAAGCCCCGCCTCAGGCAGACCAAACTTGACATGCGCCTCCGCAATGCGAAGGTCGGCTGCGGCCGCAAGTTCCAGCCCGCCTCCGAATGTATGGCCATTGAGCACCGCAACGACAGGCACCCGCAGACGCGCCACGGCATCAAACGCATCGTGACCGCGTCGGATCCAGTCACGACCGAACTGCTGGGGCGTCAGCGCGCCCCAGGCCTTGATGTCGCCTCCGGCAGAGAATGTCTTTTCGCCCTCGCCCGTGATTACGAGTGCCCTCACCGAGGTGTTACCCTCGATCTCCCTGCACGCCAGGTAGATCTGCTCCACCGCCATAGCGTCTATGGCGTTCAGGCTCTCCTTATGCCGGATGGTCATCACGGCAATGTCTTCCTCGTATTCGAGGAATATCCTCCGGGACGCCTCTTCCATCATGCGGCATCCAGTTTCCGCTGCGGGACGGCAGCTGGATGGGGAAGAAAGAGCTCAGGGTCCATGATCCTGAGGTTCGGCGAGATGCGTAGCGGGGTCTCGGCCTGGTCAAGAATGTGTGTCTGAAGGTCGACCCCCGGAGCTATCTCCGTCACCACCAGTCCGTCGGCAGTCAACTTGATAACGCAGCGCTCCGTCACGTAGGTGACGTCCTGTCCCTGCGCGATAGCCCGCTTGCCGGAGAAGGAAACCTGCTCCACCTTGTCGACGATCTTCGCAATTTTGCCTTCGCGATCGATGACGAGCTTTCCGTCAGCGATGGAGAGTTTTGCGGCAGCGTTGAAATAACCGGAAAACACTATCTTCTTGGCACGAGAGGTGATGTCTACGAAGCCACCCGCGCCGGCAGTCACGTGCGGCCTTGCCGAAAGCTTCGAGACGTTCACGGAGCCATCCTTGTCAATCTGCAGGAAGGACAGAAGTGAGGCATCAAATCCCGCAGCCTGGAAATACGCGAACTGATGAGGAGACGCGACGAACGCTTCGGCATTCGACGAGCAGCCGAACTTGAAGTCGAGCAACGGGATTCCGCCTACAGCCCCCTGCTCGATAACCCAGGTGACATCGCCGTGACGTCCTTCTTCCAGAAGAATGCGAGGAACGTTCGCCGATATCCCGAAACCGATGTTGACTGCCCAGCCACCCTGAAGTTCGCGCGCCACTCGGCGGGCAATCACTTTCGCAACGTCGAACTCGGGGATACGGAAGCTGTCGAGAGGCCGAAACAATTCACCCGAAATCGCCGGGTCATACGATGTCGCCGTTGTTTGCAGTTGCTCCGGTGCCTCTACGATGTAGTCAACCAGGATGCCCGGCACGCGAACGTCATGCGGCTTCAATGATCCAGCCTTCGCGATACGCTTTACCTGGGCGATGACGATCCCGCCGCCATTGTGCCCGGCGAGCGCCAGTTCCATCGCGCCGAGATAGGCACCCTCGTGCTCGAATGTCAGGTTACCGCGCTCATCGGCTGTGCTTGCCCGAATGATCGCTACATCCGGACGGATCGCCGGGAAATACAGCCAATCCTCCCCCGCGAAATTCTGGCGGAATACGATCGGCTCCTCCTTGGCTGCATCGTTCATTGCGCAGCCTTCGTTTTCCGGATCAACGAAGGTCTCCATCCCGACCTTGGTAAGGACCCCTGGTCGCATCGCTGCGCCCTCGCGGAGAATATCAAACAGCACGCCACTCGGAACGTTGTATGCCGCGATTTCGTTGCGTCCAAGCATCTGCCAGATCAGCGGCGGCTCCGCGGACGACGGACCGGAAGGGTACGATCCGCCGATGATCTTCTTGATCAGTCCCGGCTGCGCCAGGTGATCCACTCCTTTGGTGCCGAACATGTCACCGGCGGCGATCGGATGGATGGTCGTGAGGCCGCGGGGCGCGCCCTCGCCACGGTAGCGTTCGCCAATTGCTGCCAGCACCTCATCAGGGCAGCAGAGACCGCTCGAGGAGTTCACCGCGACGATGGCGTCGTTCTTGATTAGTGCCGCGACTTCCGCAGCGGTTTTCACCTTGGACATGTGTTTCCTTCCCGACCGTTGCAAGTAACTGGTTAGTGCGTTATAGGTGTTCCTGCAATGAAGCGCAAGCTAGAAAAAACAATGTGTTCCGGCATGTTTTGCAACTCCGGAATTGCCAAAATTTTTCTGAGACTTATCGTGTGGAGGAGAGAAAATGTCTGTTTGCTTCAAGCCTGGATTCGAGCGTTCGTTCGGAACTTACCCCCTCAATGGGAAGGAGTTGGAGGACGCATTCGCGGCAGCCTATGAAATCGGATACCGGGCGTTCGATACCGCCCAGATGTACGGCAACGAAGCAGATCTCGGAAACGCGATCCGGGCTGCGAACGTCTCCCCCACGGAATTGCTCCTCACCACGAAAGTACATCCGGACAACTACCCGGAGGACCGCTTTCTGAAATCAGTCGAAACCAGTCTGAAGGCCCTTGGGGTTTCGCAGGCTGACGTCCTTCTTCTCCACTGGCCGGACCCGGCCGGAAGCAATCGCCCTGTGTTGTCTCTCCTTCGCGAAGCGAAGCGCCACGGACTGGCAAAAGAGATTGGTGTTTCCAATTTTACGGCCGCGATGATGCACGAAGCTCACTCCGTGCTCGACGGAGAAATCGCGATCAACCAGGTCGAATTCCACCCGCTCCTCGATCAATCAATCCTCCTCGAGGCATCGTATCGCACGGGTATTCCACTGGCGTCGTTTTCGTCGGTCGCCAGAGGTGAGATCTTCAGATATCCCGAATTTGGCCAGATCGGCGAATCCTACGGAAAGACGGCGGCTCAGGTCGCGCTCAGATGGATTCTGCAGAAGGGAGTGGCAATCAACACGATGTCGACCAAGCCCGAGAACATCAAAGCCAATTTCGAGGTCATGGACTTCATCCTCAGCAGCGTCGATATGCGACGCATCGATGCTCTGACGGCAATCAACTACAGATGCGTGGACAAAACCAAGGTTCCGTGGGCACCCGAATGGGACACATCCGAAGCGTAAAAATCCGGATGGGATACGACGTCCAAGGATAGTGAAGACGAGCGCCTAGTGCGCAATCGTCTTCACAATCAGCCAGCGGTAACTCTTCGCCACCAGCTTTCGCTGCAGCGGACACCAATTTCAGATTTTACTCGTGGGGAACGCCGAAGTCGGATTGTCGACGAGAAGGAAGCGCGAGCGTAGCTATTCGAAAATGGATCAAGACAAAGATAGCAACGACCGGTGTCTGATCAGCTATGGCCGAAGTAGCGACCCTCTGCATCACAGATGGGTCGCCTCTCGGCAGGCGTCTTTCGTGCTTAGCGGTTGCCCTTTATGAAATCGGAAGCGCGTTCCGCGATCATGATCGTCGGGGCGTTCGTATTCGAGCCAACCAAGGATGGCATCACCGAACTGTCGCAAATTCGGATTCCCTCCAGGCCGTGAATGCGAAGCTTTGGATCCACAACCGACATCTCGTCCGTGCCCATCCTGCATGTGCAGGTGGGATGATAGGACGTTCTTCCAAATTTGCGCGCATAGTCTTCGAAATCTGCCTGCGTTCGAACGTTCGGGTCCGGAAAATGGATCGTCTTCACGTATTTCTGAAGCGATGCCTGCCGCATGATTTCGCAACTTATTTTCACGCCTTCCACCGAGATCCTGAGGTCATCCGGATCTGAGAGGAAGTTGGGATCCACGAGCGGCAAATCGCGGGGATCAGATGACCTCAGCGTAACTGTTCCCCTCGACTTCGGTCTTAGAGTGTAACTGTTGAGGGTCACGCCCGAGGTTCCCTTCGGAACCGATGGAACGCCTGCCTCTGCTCCCGCTCCGGCGAGGAAATGGAACTGGAGGTCCGGCCGCGTCTCCGACTTGTCGCCGTACCAGAACGCGCCGCCTTCGACGACATTGGAAGTCACGGGGCCGGAGTTGAACAGCGCGTATTGAAGCCCTGCCCATAGCATCCAACGGAGCTCGTTATACTTGTCGAGGCTCTCGCGGTTCCTGATCTCCGCCACGATATCGACACCGTAGTGATCGGTAAGGTTCTGGCCAACCCCACCCAGATCCTGGATGATCGGAATGCCCAGCGATCGAAGATGCGCTGCCGGACCTACCCCAGAATGCATAAGCAACTTCGGCGTTCCGATCGCCCCCGCCGTGACGACGACCTCGGTCGCGGCGCCAGCATGGAGTTTTTTTCCGCCGACGACATAATCGATCCCGACCGCCCTGGCGCCCTCGAACACCACCCGAAGCACCAGCGCACCGGTGACAAGTGTAAGGTTTGGCCGTCCAAGAACAGGCTTCAGGTATCCTACCGCGGCCGAGCAGCGTCGATTGTTGCGGGTCGTTAGCTGGTAGATGCCCGCTCCTTCCTGACGCTCTCCGTTGAAATCCGGATTATAGGGGATGCCGTACTCCTGACAGCTCTTCGCGAAGGCTTTGGTGAGTGGGTTGGGGTCAGGAATATTCGAGACTCCCAGCGGCCCATCGGTACCATGAAGAGCTCCGGAATAGACGGTGTTGCCTTCGGCTCGAAGGAAGTATTTCTGGACCTCTTTGAAGCCCCATCCTTCGGCTCCTTCTTGCTCCCACCGATCGTAGTCGCTTGGATGACCCCGCGTATATACCTCGGCGTTAATCGAGGAGCCGCCGCCCAGCACCTTCGCTTGGGCATAGGGTATTACGCGGTTCATGGCGTACTTCTGTGGAACAGTTTCGAGGCCCCAGGTCAGCGGCCCGGTCGTCATCTTTGCAAAGCCGACGGGCATGTGTATCAGCGGGTTCTTATCGCGGTCGCCAGCTTCGATGAGGCACACCCGCGCCGCCGGGTCCTCGGACAGGCGAGCTGCGAGCACGCAGCCTGCCGATCCGCCGCCGACGATGACATAGTCAAACGAATTGATCATCACACGATCCAGGGTTGGCGTTTGCCGATGTCGACGTGAACCGACTTTATCTGGGTGTATTCCTCAACGCCGTAGATGCCGGCTTCACGACCCCATCCGGACTGCTTGAATCCCCCGAGCGGCATTTCCGGCCCACCCGCCATGATAGTGTTCACCCAGAAACGTCCTGCCCGAACGCGACGCGTGACTGACAGCGCCTTGCTGACGTCGGATGTCCATAGGCTCGCTGCCAGGCCGTACACCGTGTCGTTCGCCAGTTGCACCGCCTCGTCGACCGTCTCGAAGCTAAAGCTCGACAATACGGGACCGAAAATCTCGTCGGTTGCGATCTCCATGTCGCGACGAACCCCAGTGAATAGGGTCGGCTGAATGTACTGGCCACCGTCATGCTCCATTTTCGAACCGCCCACAAGAACTCGCGCTCCAGCCGACTTGCCCTTTTCGATGTAATCGAGGATCGTTCTGTTCTGTGCCTCCGTCGTGATCGCACCGACCTGAGTAGCCGGATCGAGCGGGTCCCCAACGACGATTTTTTTCATCTTCGACGCCAAGAGCTCCTCGAACTGCTGGGCGACCTTGGCTTCGACGATCAGTCGGCTCGATGAAACGCAGCACTGTCCGGTATTGAAAGAAATGCCAAAGGCGGCAGCGTCCGCCGCCGCTTCAAGGTCGGCGTCGGCGAACACGATAATCGGGTTCTTGCCGCCGAGTTCCAATCCGAGCTTTTTGAAGTTGGAGTCGGCTGCGGCATGCACGCAGGCACGGCCTACGGCAGTCGATCCGGTGAACGACACCATGTCGATATCAGGATGTTCGGTAATCGCCTGCCCGATGGTGCGCCCGGACCCGGTGACGACGTTGTAGACGCCGCGCGGCAGCCCGGCTTCGACGAGAATCTCCGCGAGCAGCAACGTCGTGACGCTGGTGACCTCGGAAGGCTTCACGACGAGCGTGCATCCGGACGCGAGAATGAACGGAACGCGTTCGCACAGGATCAGGAAAGGAAAATTCCATGGCGTTATCAATCCAACGACGCCGATCGGCTCGCGCAGGACCATGCCGAACAGGTTCTTTCCGAGATTGTTGAAGCTGTCGCCGTGCAATGCGCGCGCAGCTCCAGCCGCTGTCTCGAAACACGCAATGCAGTGATCGATTTCACCGAGTGCCTGCGAGATCGGCTTGCCGTTCTCGAGCGTTTCCCAATAAGCCACCTCATCGCGTCGGCGCTTCAGAATTTCTGCGACACGCAAGAGGACGCCAGCTCGTTCCGCCCCGGAAAGGTCAGACCAGGAGCCATTTTCGAAGGCTGCCCTTGCAGCGGCAACGGCTGCGTTCAGATCCTCGACCGTGCAACGGGAGGTTCGAGAGACGGGCACACCATGACCTGGGGAGACTCGCTCGAAGTGGTCGCTACCCTGCCTCCATTGACCATCGACAAAAAAGCCGAAAGTCTTGGGTTGTTCGGGAAGGCGAAGCATTGGTGAGAGCTGATCCATGTGATCCTCCATTTAATCGGTTTCAGCAAGTCAACGCCGTTCAAGCGGCGGTGACCGATGGGGTCTCACGACACCCGCAACTGGGTTTTCAGATCGTTCGATCTTTTTGGCAGGCTCTCGAAAGCTTCCTGGATTTCCGCAAGCGGGAAGACCGCACCAGTGAAAGCCTTCACGTCGAAGCGTTGATGGGTCAGCAGTTTCAAGGCCTGATACATGTCTTCGCCCATCGCGGCGACCGAGCCCTTCAGGCCGTTCTCGTGGAGCACCGTTCCAAGGATCGGTAGGTCGACGGTATCCTGGGGGCCCGTGATACCGAAGAATGACACGTGTCCACCCTTCCTGATGAGATCGAAGGCCGTGGAGTAGAGTCTTGCATTCCCCACGCTCTCGATAACGAAATCCGCACCCACAGCGTCCGTCGCGGCGAGAACCGCATCCTTGAGCTTGGCGGGATCCGTTACGATCACATCGGCTCCGGCTGCCAATGCTGCCTCGCAACGGGATGTGGACAGATCAAAAACGATGATCGGTGCAGCGCCGACCAACCGCATCATTTGAACATGAAGATTGCCGATAGGCCCTGCTCCGAGGACGACAACGGAATCGCCGACACCTATTCCGGCCTTCTTCGCGGCGCGCACAACGCACCCGACGGGTTCGGTGAGGGCCAGGACT
>Ga0209673_1001749_pt1 | contig 18147 bp, 17 predicted proteins | sample AraplaCol_mMS_r2_2_FD_184274 | JGI IMG/M metagenome (GOLD analysis project Ga0209673, IMG submission 184274) | Arabidopsis root microbial communities from North Carolina, USA - plate scrape MF_Col_mMS_r2 (SPAdes) (version 3) | ecosystem: Host-associated > Plants > Roots > Endosphere | place... | reverse complement strand
AGGGGATGACCATCATACGAAGAACAAGGCCAGAACTTGTATCACCAGGGGCAATTGGGGGGAATCGCAGTCCGCGCTTAACGACACCGTGACGTCACATGTTGCGTCAAGGAAAGAAGCCCGCGTTGCTCCTTCCTTCTTCCAGTAGGGATCAGTTCTTGCCTTTTTTTTTTTTTTTTTTTTCTTTTGTCCGTTTTGGTCGAATTCAATTGGGAATTTTTGGGGAATTTTTGGGGCTTTTGTCCGTTTTCCGTGGAGGGCGTGTGACTTCCCGCTAAGCTGTGTCCGTCAGCGTGTGGGCGTGTACCTGCTGCTTGACTTGCTTTTGGAAAGTCCAGCTCATATTTAATCACTTCGTCATCCCTTTCCTACCAAGCCTCTTTTTCTTTTTTTTTCTCCTTCCTTCTCTCCTTCCAAAGTACATCCATCCCCCCTTCATTCCAGTGATACCCCCCAACCCCTTGTTATTGTCTTTACTTTCAAGGGATCTACAGTACTACGCGACAAAGCCCCTTTCTACCAATTAATCGCTAATTTGAACAATTCTTCTGGTAAGCAAGTGGAACTTTGCTCTGGTTTGCTTTCATCGCAAACCTCGCTGATGTCGTCCGCTAATCGCGTGCTCAGTAATAATACTCTTCTATCTACTGCCGTTTGTCGGTATACGATCCTCATTACACGATTGTGACGCTTTCCATCATGTCTGTCAATAAACCCACCGATGTGAAGCAGAAGGAGCAGGTAAGCGCGATTCTTGATCATCAAGTCGATACCGAATCACGGGAAGGCGACTGTCGTTCGTTGATGAAGGGCATCACTAATAAGGAATTGTGCGACTCTAGGATATCAACCAGAAGCTCCAATTGTTCGGTATTTACCATGGTAAGTCGACATTTGCAGCCAATTTCTTGCCTGATCGATCACAATCGCTAACAGATTCAATTCAGGTTTCAAGAACAGCAAGCTCCCATCGGTTAGTTGAGCTTCCTTCCTGTCGTCACTGTCAGGGTCTTGCTAGATGGTTTGCGCAAATTATACTAAACCTTCGCTTTTTTTCATTCTAGAACAAACAATGCGATGTGGCCTTGAACTCCGCTCTGAACTCCAAGACTCTCTCCTCCCCATCAAAGGAGCTTTCTGGGGAAGGCAGAGTCCTTGTCAAGGATCTCCGTGATGTCATTGACCAGTCGAAGAAACTGTTGCTCTCCAAAAACGATGGCGAACTCCTCCAGGACTTTATTTGGCAGGCGCAGCAGATTACCGCCGGCGATGCCAAGGCACCTAACGTCCCAGTGACCAAGGAAGATGGGAAACAGGATGCCAGCAAGGCCGCTGATGGTTTGAAGACTTTGGGAACATTGCTCATCACGAACGGAGAGTTCCGCAAGATTCGTAAGTCATGACTCAGTGCCACCTAATGGAGCTTATGATTGACCAATTTTAGTGAGCGATGCCACTGTACTCATCCGTGATATCGCCGCGGACGCCTCTCAGAAGGCCGCTAACCAGGTTCGACCTTCTGAGGAGAAGCTTGCTCAGATTGATGAGCCTGCCGAGGAGAACACTTGGCATGAGAAGCCCAACATCTCCAAGGACGATATCAAGGGCAAATTTAAGAAGAACAAGAGTGTAAGCCATGTTGTAACGAGGCAGGTTTTTCAGGGTTCCCGTTTTTGACCATACCATTAGGACAAATCTAGCGTCGCCTCGCCCTCAGTCGCCGAGTCTGAGACTGGCAATGCCGATGCTTCCTCAGTTACGCCTTCGGAGGCAAGCCGTCGCAAGAAGTTGGCCAACCAGACAAAGGAGTACTTGTCCGACAAGATTCCCAAGGAACGCCGTGAGCAGACTATCTGGCGTTTGAAGAAGATGGTCATCGAGGTTCAGGGCCACGCTGATTGTAAGGCATTCCAAGAATAGTCATGTCCGCAGTACTTGTATTGACCTTTGTTGCAGACCAGCAAGCTATTGAGACACTTTTGACCCTGGCTGAGAAGTATGCTGGTCACGCCAAGACTGGTGCTGGCGAGAGCGGCACGGCTGTCCGTGATGTCCGCGGTACCGACAGCGTCAAGGCTGTGGAGTATAACCTTCGTACTCTGATCGAGCGTTTTGCCAACAACACTTCCCTGGCCGACTTCTTCGATTCACTTAACAACATTTATCGTGATGCCGATAAAGACCCTGAGCTTCGTGGCTGGTTCTCAAACATCGACACTTACATCCGTAAGTGCCTGCGCGAGCAAGGTTTCATTATGGAAGATGAGAGCAACCGTCAGTGGAACGAGCTGTACGACAAGGGCCGTTATCTCCTCCGCGAACGCTACCGCCAACACTCCGACCGCATTGTCGACGAGATCAAATTTCTCGCCGAACAATTTGACAAGGATCCTCAGAACCAGGCTCTGGCTCAGTCAATCCAGAAGCTGTTTAAGGATCTCGGTCGTGACACCGAGGGCAGGGTTGTTTTCAAGAAGCACCTGCTCAAGGACATCCGCGATGTCATCATTCCTGGCATCGTCGAAAACGTCCGCTACTTCCCTATCCCTCGTATCGAGGTCTCCGACCCCATGGTGGATGTTGTTGTTGAGAACCTTGTCATTGAGAGTGACAACCTGATGCCTAACGTCCTCGAGTTTGGAAGCGATAACTACTTCCGTTGGGGCCGCAAGAAGGTCACTAACAAGCGAAACAACAAGATCATGATTGCCGCTTCCGGCATTCAGGCCGATCTCCGCGATGTCAGCTACTACATCAAGAAGAAGCAAGGCTTCCCCTCAATCACCGACACCGGTGTGATGGACATCCTTCTGGGAGGAGAGGGCTTCAGCTTCAAGATCGCCGCATCCACGGCAGAGAAGAACGACAAGCAACACTTTGTCAAGCTGGACAAGGTCTCGGTGAACATCAAGAACATGGACATCAAGCTCAAGAAGTCCAGCCACAAGATTCTCTTTACCACTTTCAAGCCTCTGCTTTTCCGTGTGGTTCGCCCTGCTTTGCAGAAGGTTATTGAGGCACAGATCCGTCAGGCATTCGCTGACGGCGATGCTTTTGCCGCCGATATTCACGGTGAAGCCAAGAAGGCCCAGCAGGCTGCTCGTGAGGATCCTGAGAATGCTCCTTCCATCTTCGCCCGCTACGCTGATGCCATTCGGGCACGCTCCCAGGCCAAGGCCAAGCAGGCCGAGAATGCCGTCAAGCGTGACACCAAGGTCCAGACCGTCATGACTATGAAGGATTCTATCTTCCCTGACATCAAGCTACCTGGCGGTATTTCAACCAAGGCCACCGAGTATGCTGATCTGGCCGCTAAGGGCGAGCGTTGGGAGTCGCCCATTTTCAGCATCGGCGATGCTTCTGAGTCGACTGATATCCCTTCCCAGGGCCCAGTTAACCGCAAGACCCACACCACTGCAGACGGTGTTGCTGGCACTGCTGCCGGCACTGCTGGCACTGCTGGCACTGCTGGTGCTACCAACGGCACCACCAAGGTTGACGGCTACCCATCTCGTGGGTTCTCTGACGAGGTTGATCAAGCTTTCGTTAATGAGAAGACCTCTCACCTCAGTGAAGGTGTCAAGACAACCAACGGTACCACTCACGTTACCAACGGATCAACCTCCGTTGCTTAAGAATGACCAAGAAAAGAAATTCCCGCGTGATGTGATATTTTCACCATGCCATTCTCATAAACGGCACATGTTTGGTTGAATGTCCTTGAGTGCATTGATTCCTTGGCCGTCTCTACTTTCTTTTATTTGTATTCGTGGTTTATGATTTCCCCCTCTGCAGTTCTCTTTTGTATGACTATGGTTTTATACAGTCGGTAGCCTAATACATAATGCAACCTACTGCTCTGCGAGCGTTCAATGATTGGAATCTCACTAGTGATGCTAAATCTGAAGTAGTAAATGCTATAAAATCCTCCAAATCAATCCGCATTTTTGGTAACCTGATGATCCATGGACGTAGACTACTAAGGAGATAAAATGTCTGATGAATGATCCTTGTCAAGTGCTGCGCTTCATTCAAATGGTTTACACAAACCAAGTTGTAATATTTTAGATAGCAGCGTTTTGTAAACTTAGGGTGCTCTGCATTTCCTACGGTTGGTTTCAATACTATTTTTGATACGATAGATAGATAGAGAGCCAGTCACGACGGTTAGTATTCCAAGTTTTGATAGCTATATAGGGCCAAATAGGTAGTATCTACCACTAGACATTCTTTGGGCAATCTATTGACAATGGCAATATAGGTTTTTGAGGCCAAAGGGTCTTGTGCTTCACTTTAGGCCCCAATGCCAGTAGAACCGGATGGTCGAACGAAGTAGCCATCGAGGCATAAACTCAGTCTGCTTCATACCCTGCACAGTAGAATGAAGAAAGGGTGCAATTAGTATGACTTTGCAAGGTCGTGTAGGCTGCCTGTTTGTACGTAAGCGTCACTTAGATGAATACATCCGCTTAAGACTAGTGTCGCCTGCCATTATCCTCGCGGATTCATCCTTGATGCTCGTTCGTTATCAATAGGGTGTTTCATCAATTTCGTCCGATCATGCCGATGCGGAAACACCACGGGGCAGCTTGCATGTTACTTCGATAAGTGCCCATTGAGTAGACCAAGTCATCGATACTTAAGAAGCCGTGCCAATCACCTTAATATCGGAAGTACTAGGATAGCATGTTAAAGCGCATGTCAATGAATCCAAATTGGATGTGGATTGGAACTGTTCCGTCCCTATACCATCCATGGTATAGGGATAGGGATGGTATAGGGACTTTAAGTGGTTTGTTGCCTTGCCGGTGGTTTATTTTGGATGTTTCTATCCTCGAGTGCCATGTTGTATGCCATCCTCCTCGCCCATATCGAAGTGTCAGACGGTGTTCAAGGTAGCGGTGTATAGAGCCCACTTGTATTGCAGTGGAGAATACATAATCAGTCGTGATGGAGGCTCGTCTAATGGAATTGGTTGCGATGAGCTCTCAAGTCGGTTGGTGAAGACTGGACGGTAACAGCACCCGCCACGGCGCCACGATGGAACTTATGCAATCTGAGTATCATAGTGATGGTATGAATTCTGCTGTAAACCGTCCGGAAAGAGTGGCTTCGAAATAATAGGGGTTGAGATCTATATTTATACGTAATGTGAGCAATAAGACTCCCGAGTTCTTGAGCTCGGTAGATGATATAAGACGAGTCAGAACCACCATTGAAAATGAGAATCGGACTCCAAAGCTTTAGGGCTGACATAAGAAAGCTATATGTTGAATATTAAGAAACAGAAATTGTTCACAGGGCTGATGGGGTGTAAATATTCTTGGGGCATTCAATCAGCCCTTCAACTTTTGTATTAGCCAATATGACACATATCAGTTAGTGTCCCTCCTAAGACCACTACAATACTTATCTCCCGCGTGAATACAATAAGATGCCCTTCATCAAACGGTGTATAGTCCCGATGTGCGACGAACATGCCTAGGTGGTTCAGTCAAATCAATCATCAGAGAATCGCACTCAGACTGGACTGCCAACCGCGATACCCAGCCAGCCACCGATCAGATCTCGGACAATGGCCACTAGTCAAGCCAATGTCGGCAAATACGAGCCACAAACTGGGCCTCGTGGGGATAGATACACCACTGGGGCGAACTAATTTGCAAAATTTGTCTTATTGTACCGGCCCAGGAATGGGCCCCCAACTTTATTCCCGATAATTACCTCTAGGGCCAGTGGATATATATTGCAGAGTGTAACCTTACACTCTATTGGAATGGGATGATAGTACTCACATCCAGACGAAAAAAAGCCAGACCAGACCTGGGAAGGGTTCAATGGGGATTGCTGTTTTAAATATGTCCTCGCTGTCGAAGGTACCAAGATACAATGCAGATCGGGTGAGATTGAGGATACAGTACGATCCATCTCGAACCTTAATCGAGGCGGCGTCTGGAAGAAACATTTACGTACAACAGAGCTGAACTGAACTCTTTGGGGTAAAATTACCAACGACAGGCTACGGAACCATACTCCGGATTCTGTATACTGGGTCGAAGTGTAAGTACACTTCGACCCGCCCATTACGGGGCCACATACTCGGAAAAGTAGAGGATCGCTTGCCTCCGACAAAATGTCTGCCAGTGTCTTATGTAGGCACTTCATTCCGTACCGTCTTAGAATTTCCGCCACTACAAACAAACATGGCGTGATATCGCGAGTCCCATATGCGGTGTACTGTTTGTACTGTACGTACGCTATTTAGCTAAGATACTATGTATGTACATAAGTATGCATGCATAGTTAAGTATTATCAATTCGTACTTTTGGTTATGTTCATTTGGTGTAAATGGGTCTTGAGTGGATTGAATCCATAATCACAGTGCCATGAGCCTCGGGCCAGAGAGTCCCTATCTACTACGAAATTTCCATCGTGATGGTGCAAGACGAGACTCGGGCAGACCGACCAAAAACTATCGGCACGAGGCCCATCTGGATCGGGATGGCGATTTCTCTGCCGTGTTGACCTAATCCAGTGATCGTCATGTCAACACTACGTTTTCAGCACGCAGGTTTTCTGGAAATCATGCACAGAGTTTTTTAATTTCATACTATTGGGCTTTATTTCCCTATTTTTGCTGTTACTGTACATATGTGTTGTAGTCTATACTATAGACTAAGTACATTCAATTTAACTGATATCTCCACAAACTACTGTGCAGCTATATACTAATTACTCTACATGCACTCCATACTACGTATTAAGGTAGTCCAGAGTATCATCGGCTGACTCGAAAATTGGAATGTTCCAGTCTTCATAAAACCCGTAATCAAACAGACTCGATCTTGACTCTGGACCAACCAAAGAAAAGCGGGAAACCTGTGGGCGAAGGCAGGGTTCAAGTGGAGCGGTCCGGAGGCCATGAAGGGATCTGAGAGACGCCGGCGGGAGTGCCGGAGAACTGAGGGATCGAATATACATACTGTACAGTACAATCTCCGTACGGACGAGGTATTCCAAGGGACCACCGGCTGACAATGGAAAAGGCATCAAACTCTATCGTGGAACCAAGACTTGCCATGGGTGGATGATCGATGAGGATATCTAGAAGTGGACCCTAGGAGATTGGGATGGCCTGGTTAGTCCAATTCTACGACTCCATAAAAGACAGGGTAGTCTTGGCGCACTAATTTAGTAACCGGGGAATCTCCGGCACATCGAGGATCTTCATGCTGGGCGAAGGGTGAAAGGAATCTTCCATGCAGCTTCGGAGACCATGTGGCTCTAAAAGTACTATGTACAACAGTTGTACAGGAGAGAGCGTTAGAAACAACGGCTTTGTGATGTGCATGAAGCGTTTCATTCAGGGCACTATTGAACTATGGTCTGCGTATATCTTTTGTTTACTGGATGTGGATAGTATCAGTGATGGCAAATCTTAACTTAAACCCCTATTGCATTGATGCAGGTGGCTCACCAAGCTTTTACCTCCCACCGATACACTCATCAAGTGCCGTGCTGTAAGCCCTAAATCTTGGGTAGTGGCGGACTTGTCCGACCCCCTTTCTAGCAATCTTTCTACTGTATGCACAGTACATACACAGTACAAAGTACTGTATTGACTACTGAGAGGGCTCACTAGCTAGCACATGACCCAGATAAGGCCCATTCGGATTCGATCGTACCCTTTTTTCATTCTCTACGGATCCGCCAGTGGAGGCAGCTAGCAAGGGGAAGTTGAAGTCAATCGACCGAGAGGGCAAGTGGAGAAGCAAAGCCTCCTAAGCCATTCGGGCAAATCAGAAAGGCTCACGTCAAATCCAGGATACTGATTTCAACCGATGACGATTTTTGATTTGCTCTATTCAAGATTACCCCTGGCGGGCAAGCCTAACCGGTTCTTTTGATGGATGCGTGGGGCTCGATCGACAGTATTGAATGAAGGATAGTGGTTGGTCAATATCGCGCCACCTCGTAACCTTTTTTTGTTCTCTGCCAAACCCTAACATCGCGCGCCTCTTCGGCATTTCTCCCCAAAGCAAAAAAAGCGGGAAATGGTGAGAAGATTGATCATGTACTACTGTATGTGCTCCACCATTTCTGAGGCCTTCTGTTCAAGGCAGACATGAAGAGAGAACCAGAAACCCTTCCCTTAGAAAGGTGGTTCACAGCCGATCTCAACTGAGACACGTCAAAGCCGTCAAAAGACTAGCGATCTTGGGGCCGGTCTCAAAATTGTGTTGTTTACATTTCCATATTGCCGGATGAGCGGACCTCCCGGCTCACCCAAGCTCTTGATCGACGGCATTATTGATGGACCCATCGGAGGTATTCGGTGCCAGCGGGCCCATATAAGCTTAGGTACGAACCAGCCACAACACACGGTCCCTCGTGATGAACCTTTGACTCCATCGCCCCTCCAACTACTCATGTTGATCCCAATCTAGTCTAACTGGATGTTATTGCTGTTTACAGTACTCCGTGCAATGGAAGCATTCGCGCTCATCGAGCTGCGGAATTCCGTCCATCTCCGGTTCGATCTACCGAACACAAACAAGGAGTGATATGCCTCTTCATCTTCTATGACTGGTTCAGTTATCTAGATAGGGTTCACTGGTGTCATCATATCATTCGTACCTTTGAATCTACCTGGGAAATAGCTCTGATATGCATCAGAATCGATACACCATGAACCATATGGTACAGGGTCTTTTCTCCGAGGCATTTCGCCTGATACTTTACAAATCTACAAACATGATATCACGGATATAGCCAATCGAAATGAGTCTGATAGGGATGGAGCCAGCTTCAATTCCCTACTTTCTTCCAGACCCTGATAGAATATCCACAGAGGACCCTGGTCAGGGATTACAATGGAGTTCCGACTGTCTGGATTAGGGTTGACACGCTGGATACCACTGGTCCACCATGGTACATTGGTCAATATCTCCACGGACTACGGGATAGTCTGGGCAATAACACTATGCCCACGAGAGAGACCCGCTGCTTCAAATTTGGTCAGGTCTTCTCCGTCAGCGGGGCTAAGGGTGGACAAAACCCTGAGGCAAAGAGGATTCCTGGTCGTATAAGAGTTGCTTCTCGCCGCAGCTGCTTTTAACTTTCTTCTCTTTCTTCTCTCATCCCTCACAGTCACTCTTTCAGTCAATCCGACTCCAGTCATTCTTTAATATCTTTTTAATAAAATCACAATGAAGGCCTCTTTCGTCACCCTCCTGGCCATGGCCACTGCTGCCATCGCCGCCCCTACCCCGGCTCCCGCTGACGTGCCCATCCTCAGCGGTCTGACTGACCTCACCAAGCTGGCTGGTCTGGATGGTCTCGCCAAGAACCTCAAGCTTGGTGACATTACCAAGGAGCTGAAGCTGGACAACCTCCCCGTTGTCTCCAAGCTCGGTGACCTGACCAACATCCTCAACCTGCCCACCCCCAAGAACCCCGACCAGAAGATCGGTGAGACCGGTCACGTCGTCCAGGACCTCGGCCCTGAGCTCAACAACGTCCTCACCGTTGCTGGCCCCAACGCCCAGACTCTGCTCATCCAGCTGAGCCCTGAGGTTACTGCTCTTCTCACCGGCCTTGGCCTTGGTGGCCTTGGTGCCCCCGTTGGTGGCATCGTTGCCTCCGCCTCCGGTCTTGGTGACCTTGTCACTGGCCTTGGTCCCCACGTTGACGGCCTCGTCACCGTCCTCGGTGCTGACGTTGGTGCTCTGCTCATTGGTCTTTCCCCTGAGGTCGCTGGCCTCGTCTCCGGTCTTGGTCTCCCCACCGTCGGTGTCCCCGTCGGTACTGTCGTCGCTGTCCTCGGCAAGAACCTGAAGCGTGACCTCCCCACTGGCAAGATCGTTGGTGACCTCGCTCCCCAGGTCAAGAGCATCCTGACTGTCACCGGTGGTAACGCTAAGCACCTCCTTGTTGAGCTCTCTGCTCCCGTCACTGCCCTCCTGTCTGGCCTTGGTCTCCCCTCCGTCGGTGTCCCCGCTGGCCAGATCGTCAAGACTGCTGCCAACGTTGGTGACCTCGTCAAGGACATCTCTGGCCCCACTGAGGACCTCCTCACTGTCACCCAGAAGGACGGCTCTGCTCTGCTCATCAAGCTGTCTCCTGAGGTCGCTGCCCTCGTTACCGGTCTGGGTCTGCCCTCCGTCGGTACCCCCGTCGGCAGCATCGTCACTACCGTCGGTTCCAACCTGTAAATTCAGACCTCACTTGTTGTCTGAAGGGTCTTTTTTACGCCGCAATGGATAGCGTCTTGGGAGCCGTTGCGAATACCCCGCAATTATCTTGTGCATATTTTTTGAGACACTTGAAAGGGTAGTTTCTTGTATGATCTTCTGAAGACAGAATGGGGCGTCTTTTGTCCCGTCTTCCCACATTTACTACTTTTATTTCTGCCCGGTCAATGACATTATAATCTAATGTTAAAGAGATTTCACTCTACTTTTATTCTGCTCGGATACCCTTTTATAGAGCGAATTGATCGAAAATGTAATTATATTCAATGGCAAGCTTAAACATGATATCTTCTTCCAGCCCATCTTCAAGTACTAAAGCTTGATCCTTTCCCATTCTCAAGCTCTTTCTGATTCCCACTAAGTAGGTCTTGGTAACCCTGGAGTACCACTTCAAGTATCCATGATCTTTATCCTATTGATCAGCCTCTGGTTTACCGGCTTTGAATATGAGGCTCCTAGCGTGCATTGGAAATAGCCCTGGGGAATATCACAGCCTTGAAAACTATACCGGCATCTGGACAAATCAATCCAGTAATTCTACTGCTCTATGTAGGCTGTAGTCGTCTTGTTGCGAGGATGAAGGGACCTCGCCATGGAAACGTCGCCCCCGTACCCTAATACCTATGTAGCATTTTAGATCATTGCGGAGCCAATGCAAATGCAATATAGGCTAAGCCAAGTTTGATAAAGGCGATACAAGGCAGTAACGGCTCAAACAGAACGATTATAGAGGCTTTGACCGAATACAATGAGTACAAGCAAAGTAAAGTGAATGTGAATTCAGATAGATACTAATACGCGCTCCCAAATCAAGCCTAACCTAAGTGATATCCGGAATATCCAGCGCCGGCCGGCGGCTGCCCAGATGTTGACCCTTGTCCATACGCATCGTAAGTTGTGTTATATCCCATAGGTTTTTCCGTCAATATATTACACAGTAGAGCAGATTCTTGCTCGAACTCCTCAAGCGGAGTTTTCATGTCCCATTTCCGCGCACAGTATTGGAGCAAATCTCGTACGTAGCCAAGACAACGAGTTGCCCGTGGACGACAATTAATCCGGTCTTCTTTACCCAGCAATGGCGGATCGGGAGTTCCTTCTGGGACTGGAGGGGGTGAGGGAACCACCGAGCTTAGGAGATAATCAAAGTTCTCAGATAACACCCTAACGAAGCGCTGTCCAACCTGATGGACGCGCTGGATGTCGAGAAATGTGAGAAAAGGGAGGACACTCGGATTCTCCAGCACTTGGTGAATCTGGCTGATGAAATCCATGCACCGGTCAAATAGGATCGCTTTACTATAATCGCAAAGAACAGGGTATCGATGGGAAGGCGAGACCAGGATGATAATGGTGTACAGAAGTTCAAGTCGGTAAAGAAGGGCGAAATGGTTGGGAGCGTTCTTAGGGCATTCATGAAACCATTCACGAGTTCGGTAGCAGAGGTGCCATGTCTGTGCGAGTGCTTGAGGGGACTGTTCGCGTGAAGCATAATACATGTCCTGGTATCCGGCAGATAGTATTTGTCGGATTTTGACAATATGAAGTGCCGGTGTTGGGCTTCGTAGGAATATATGATTTGTTTCTGTGCCACTCGATGTGGTCGAGGAGGGCATGGCAACATCAACGGAAGCATCAGAAAAAGAAAAGGTTTGTTGTAAAGCAGTGCTCATTCCTCTTTGTTGGAGTTTTAGCAACCTGCTCTGTAGAAAACCAACGCCAAAGTGATGAGTGACTTACCTATCCAGGCAGTAAAGACAATGGAATACCCGTCGACGAATTTCTAGCCGGTCTGCGTTCGGTAATACCTCTGTTGGAGGATCTTGATGAAGACCCAGGTCTACGGCGACTCGGATGGCCATTCCTACCAGGTGCCAGCTATGGAAATGCGCCGGGTCAACCAGAGCATACTGGGCAAGAAGAATAATGGCTTGAATACAAGTGATTGACCCTGGCCGAAGGACTTCCTCGGCATAAGTGAGTGCATCTGAGACCAGAGCCAAGGCCTTTCGATGGGTCTTGTCGGAATTTTGATATGATACCGCTGCCGAGGAAATGGCAAGGACCATTCGTAGCATCCAATGGTCGAATGGTTTCGCGAAACGACCATCAGATTGATAAACGGCATCCACTGACGTCCAAAAACTCGTTTCCACAAAGAATGGAAGTTGAACAAAGACATTATCAAAGTAGTATTGTAACAGAGGAGTTGCCTCATGGCGCGCGGGCAACGAGCGAGGGGACTGTGGCGGGAGATCCCCTACGGTTGCAACGGAAAGAAGCAAGTTGGCAAATGTGGTTTTGGTGGTGATTCCATGGAAGTCCCGAGAGGTGGCATTGACGGATAAGAAGCCAAAATCACCGACAAGATCATCAATATCAGAGACTTCCCGGCGGTGGGCAAGTCCTAAGGGGCCATCGGAGGAAGCTGAGGTTATGGACATTTCACGCGCTACCCCATCACCTTCCACGGGGAGAGAATTATGGCGATCTCGTAACTGGGCCACCTTCTTCTCCAGTTTCTCGCAGTAGCCCTCCAAGGAGGCTACATAGCTGCGCTCTTTGCCCTTGGCGAATTCGTCGCTAGCCCCCGAGCAGGTGCTAGCCTTGCCAGCCTTATCGCAGGCTGAACAGGCGGGGAGCTTGCCATCACACTTGATTTTGGCGCTTCGACATCGTGAACAGGCAGCGACTGGGCGACTGACCTTGAGGAGCGGATTATCCAGGAAAGTGGTAGCTGTCGGCATCCTGGCTGCTCATACTCTCGTCTTTGCTTGTATCCGAATTTATTGTTGAAATGCCCTTTGTCCTTGGTACGTACCTCCTACGACTCAAGAGTAGGAATGTATGGAGAGCCACTGCGAGAATCCTGGGTTAGCGGGCAGATTCTCAGTTCTTGATGGTTGTGTCGCTCTCGGGCCACCCTCCCACCCTCAGGCGAAACCCCCACCCGATCGCCGTTAGACTCACATGATGAGGCGTCAGTTTAGTGTCTTTTCTTTTATAGCTTTTTTTTTTGCCCTTTTGTTTGTTTGCTCCACGTCTCTGTAGACCGTTGCGCTTGTTCCTAGGTCCGTTTTAAGCCCTGCATAAGTCAAGAATGGTAAGCGAGGAATACTTCATGTCGATATCCACACGGTCAGGATTACTGTAGAAAACGAGGCTTGGGCCTTGAATTGATCTTTCTCTTTCTTTTCTTTCTTTTCTTTTTGGTGTATTTCTTATTGTAATTGAGTACAGGCGTGGATGAAGAAGAAGAAGAAGAAGAAGAAAGAAGAATAGAAGAGAGTGAAGAAGAGAGGGAGAAGATGAAATGTCGAAAAGCCCAAAAGTCACGTTTTCCTCTACAATCTTCTTTTTTTACGAAGGAAGGTGCGATTGGAATGTGACTGCCCTTTTTAGAGTTGAAATCAAAAAGGAAGCCGCACAGACGAACCAACAATTTCTCGTCGATCTTCTTTTCTTCTCTTCTTCTTCTCTTCTTCTTCTCTTCTTCTTCTCTTCTTCTTCTCTTCTTCTTCTCTTCTTCTTCTCTTCTTCCTAACATTTCATCTCTCCCTCCTCAATCCCAATTCCAAATTCAATTTCAATCCCAGCTTTTTCCACGGTTCCACCGTCCGTTTCCTTTCAGCTGCCACTGTCCATTCTCAACCCACCGGTTATCTCTATTCTACAAATCGCATTACTGCTAGCCCACCTTTTCTTTTCCCCCTCGCTCCCCACTCCCCGCCCTTCCGTCGCTTCCAAACTCCAGTCCCCGTCGATCTAGATCTGGACCGAGGCGTGAGGGTGAGTGTGAGTGTGTCCCACCATGAGGTGCTGATAGCTACCCCTTTGAATCGGCCGACCGTTGGATTTACCCGCTTCTTGAATCATACATTTCACCCTGTACTCTTCTCTTTCCTTTCTCACTTTGGACCCCCACACTTTCTAATTCTCTTCCGCCCCCTCCCCTCCTCCCTTCTCCCTCGTCTTCTCGGCGGATCATGTCGACCGTGCCAAGAGTGCCTGGTGGACCGATCAATCGCGCCGTAAACGGCTTCATCCTACACCATTTGTATCGCATGTGACCTTCTTTATTCCCCTCTATCAGTCACTGCGGGCCCTGGGGTCATCGCTCAATTGTGACATTATGAGCCAGAGTGCGCCAACTCTGTCAGGCGATCTATCGCCAGATTCTCCTTTATTTGAGCCACCCGACGGTCGCATCGCGCACACTTTGACTGCCTGCACCAGGTGTCGACAGGTACGTTGATAACAACCTTCCAAGACCTCCCCGCGGCATCAAACTCAAATTTTCTTCGATCCACATATTCGAGATCAATATCAAGATCGGGAATCCGATCAGGAAAGCCCTCATTACTGGTGACTAACATCTTTTTTTGTCTGTTCTGCGTAGCGGAAATCCCGATGTGATCCCGGAATCCCACGATGTGCCCCTTGCGAACGAAGCAACGCCAAGTGTGTCTATTATGACTCGACGAGAGACGCTACTATTCCACGAACATATATCGTATCTTTGAGAGAGAAAGCCCGTGCCCTGGAGAAAGAACTTGCCCGAGCCGAAAAGGACATTCAGCATGCCGCGGACGCCGAGTTGATGGTGCGGGGTGCTGGTCGCATCCGCTTTAAAGACAATGATGAGCCTCGGTACTTAGGAGCTTCGAGCGGGATCGCTATCACTCGACTAGTCATGGAACTGGCCAAACAAAATACCGATTCCAAAAGTATCAAAGATGTGGTGCCCGAATTAACCGCCCATGAAATCAAAGCTGCCTTTGCGCAAGAAGACTCCAAGCCCACCTCAAAAGTCTATCCAATGATCAGCTCAATACCGCAAGACACTTTGCCCCCGCAAAACTTAGCATACAAATTGATTGATCTCTTTGTAGCGAAAGGTATTACAAGTGTCACAATGTCATGCTGTCACCATTTGGGATTGTAGCTGACTTCTCTTAGCACAAGCACTCCTTCCAACCTTGCACGAACCGAGCTTCCGGCAAGAGGTTGAGGAAGTCTTCAATGGCTCGACTGATCCATGTCACAATTTTCAACTTCGAATGGTCATTGCAATCAGCATGCAAAAACTCAGCCCTGACTATGCTGGTCTCGCAGATAGCTACTACTTGGCCGCCCTTCCGTTTCTCGAGCGCACTCTGAAGCAAATGGACTTGAGAGCCCTTCAATGCCTAGTATTGATTGCCCAATACTCAATGCTCACGCCAACGCGCACAGCCGCGTACTGGGTTGTTGGTACAGCCGTGAAATTATGCCAAGAATTAGGCTTGACTGAAGAAGCTACCATCACCAAATCCTCCTCTGGCCAGGCCTTGAATCCTCTCGAGATTGATATGCGGCGAAGGCTGTTCTGGATTGTTATATCCATGGAATTTGGACTCTCGCATAGCCTTGGCCGTTCCAGTTGCTATAGTGTCACCCACGACAATATCGACGTCAAATTCTTCGAACTGGTAGACGATCGATACATAACAAGCGAAGGAATCATGCCTGGGGCGAAACCAATCATTCCAAAATGCCTTGCAGTGCATTTCTTTAAAATGCGGTTGCTTCAGCTGGAAGGGCGCCGAGCACTCTATCTGAATCGAAAGGAAACACCCGCCGACGACCAAGATCCCTGGTTTACTCAAATGAATGCCAAAATTGATCGATGGATGGCAACTTGCCCGAAAAATGATGACGGCAGCGGCTTGAACGTCAAATGGTATAGTCTATCACTCTTTCTGAATATTCCCTTGGCCCCTTTTTTTATCTTACTTTTTTTTTCTTCTTCGCTGACCGATATTCCTTTCCAGGTTTCAAGGGAGGCGGAATACCATTGTCATTCTTATGTACCGGCCATCGCCCCAAATACCAGAGCCGTCTATCAATGCTGCGAAGATATGTTATGATGCTGCCGCCTTCAATATTGCTATGCATCGAGAACAGATGCTTACTGGCTCCGTTGATCTGACTTGGATCTTCACCCAATCTCTTTTCATGGTCCTGAATACCGTCCTCTGGACGCTTTCATATCCGGAAATTCGAAAGGAGCACCCGGTAGAGGAGGTGCAAGGTCATCTGGACATGGCTCTGGAGGTGATTATTTTTGCTGCTGAACGATGGCCGGGTGTTCAATCGGCTTTGCTTCTATACAAGCGCCTAGTCGCTGCCTGCTTGAAAGCCTACAGCACCGAAGAGTCGTTTGTTGTACATTCCCCTTCAAGCCACCCGACTCCCACGTCTTCTCAGGGTGTGATGACACCTCCGGCCATGTCCAGCCCGTCTAGCTCAACAACCACATCATTTTATTCTCACCAGAATTACTATAATAACAACTCTTCGATCGGAGATACCTCATCAACTGGCACGTTGTCAAGAGGTCAATCTGCCGATCCGACGATACCGTTACAACAGCCGACACCTCCGAGCTTTACCACAGACCCATTCAAATCTGCGCCACTTGCTGCTGTGGCACCGCCATTTGGGATGCACCCTATTTCGAACGGCTCAGGAGAGCCCAATCACCTCACAACCCAAGCCTCCTGTGCACCAACGACACTTTACCCAGATGTATCCATCGACCCCACAACACCTTATAATACGATTCCTTCGATAGTACCTGGGCTACAGGGCTGGGATCCCCACTTCTCCCTTGCCTCTACAACCGCCGGTCATTTGGCATATGCAGATGCCAGCGTCGATCCCATGCAATGGACGACATCTATCGGAGACCAATATTCTCAGTATTTCAATGAAGCATTCCCGATCCCACCATGGCGGGAACGTACATTAAGTCAACAAGAGCAGATTGAGCTAATGGCGTCGTTGGAGCATGACATTCCGGATGTGTCTGCCCAGTTGGTTCGCGAGTCAAACGCATTTTATCAATCATGAGATAGCCACATCTACTTGATGGCACTATATTAATTTTTCCTCCATATTTTCCTTTTTCATCTTCTGAAGAGCCATGGCATATCATAGGAGCATTGGCGATGGGATTCTAGTATGTTGGCTTTTTTTTGGCCTTCGCTTTTTTGGATGAGCAGGCCTCTTTCATAGTATCTTCTACGCTTTCTACTCATGTACTAGCCTATGACCAGATCGGTCTGTAGTAAATCAAGCTAGAAATTCACTGAGTGCTCTTTCTTCTGGCCCATTGATGTTGAAAGCGTCATGGAGAATGGGATCTTGCAACAATTCTTTGGACTAGTTAGTAGTTCCCAATTTTTCAAGTAGTGTGTAAGATAATGTACCAGCCACTCAGACGCACAAAGGAATTGGTTTGAAACTATTAGAGAACCATTCTCCTCGTGACTATACATCAAAGCATGACATTGTAGACAAAAGGTCCGTCGGGAAGCAAAGCCGCATTGAGGCCGAGCGGAGCCCCGAGACACATGGCACGTGACCGGGCCGTTTTGCCTCCCCATCTCAGCGCTGTCTTCGACCAGCATCTCGACCATTACCCCCTCCTCCACCCACCAACACCATCAACCACCTTCTCAGTTCCTCGTGTGTGGAATTCATTCGGTCACTTGGAATGTATATGATCTGATTCGGCCGTGGAACGACCTGCTCGCCTGTCGTTTGAGCGACGAAACAGTCGACCGGCAGCCCCCTCCCTCAGCATCAGCGCCAGCGCTCTTGTCAAAGCTTGCGATTCGGGCTCAATACCGGTGGATCGGATATCAACTCAGCTTGAAAGACGCTTGCGGATTCGTTTTTCACAAGTTTCTTCATGTCTGAGCGCGAGCGCGATCCCTCAACAACCTTCCGAGTCGGACCTCCTTCGCCCTCTTCACCTGCTGCCGGACTTCTCAAAGAGAACCGCCAGCTTCCCATCTCTTCGGATCACATCCCCCAGACCCCGACATCGCCTCCGTTGATGTCGGT
>Ga0209673_1001747_pt1 | contig 18184 bp, 14 predicted proteins | sample AraplaCol_mMS_r2_2_FD_184274 | JGI IMG/M metagenome (GOLD analysis project Ga0209673, IMG submission 184274) | Arabidopsis root microbial communities from North Carolina, USA - plate scrape MF_Col_mMS_r2 (SPAdes) (version 3) | ecosystem: Host-associated > Plants > Roots > Endosphere | place... | reverse complement strand
AAAAAAAAAAAAAAAAAGAAAGAAAGCAGACCAACCGTTTGACGAGTTTACCGAGGGTATTCAGCGGTGCACCAATGATCGTGATGGATGGCGTGGACCCTGAATTTTGGTCGGACCTCTTGGATCCACCAAGCACATCAGATAAACTCGTGCAGAAGGCAGAGAACACGCATCTACTCTTCAACTTACGGAAAAAGGAAGGCGTTTTACGAGAGGGGGTGAGGTCCGAGAACTTGTAACTTGCAATTGTGCAGATTTGTTCCGGTAGATCGGGCCCAAGTTCCATTCCGGTGAGTCAATGACATTCAATGGCGAGTCCATTTGGAAACCAGTTGTAAATTGTTGGTTCCTTCGTAAAAAGTAAAATTCGCCATGACCTCTCGTTTGCCCCCTCGCCAAGCATCTTGTGGCTGTGAAAAATTCCCCAAGGTTCGCAAGCCACGACGACTTTGGGTAGCCTCCGATGGTTTTTTGTACTTTGGTATTTTATCTGATTGAATGGAAGGTTTTAAGAGAATCTAATCTGATTGATTGATAAACTGTCAACCACTCTTCACTATGTCAATATCAATTAATGGACATCCGCGTATTCCGGAGTAGATGTCTCTTTGCCGCAAGTTAGGGTTTGCCACTTGATACTCCACACTCCACCTTCATGTCTTTATGGCCTTCGAGACCGCACAGCCGCCAGCTCGTACAGCCTTGGAAACCCTCGTGGACGATCCGCCCTCGCCGCGCTTGCCCCTGAGAGGACAACGCAACTAGCAGAGACCATCCGCAGTGCAGTGATTGCTGTAGTACGTCGGGTCTGGAAGCCTTTTTCTAGAAGATATTGACCATGATCCACCTGTCGATCTTCACAAGTGGTACACATCCAATTGCTAGGGGTGGGGATCACTCTGGGCTGTCCAGAATCTATCGTACAGTAGTATGTAGATGTCGGGGGTGAGTTAGCAAAGTCGAATAGGCGTTAAGAAATACGACGAACTCGCAGCTGATTGCGACTATTGGATAACTACATGGGTTATTAGAGCATCAGATCATGAGATCCGAGTACTACTCAATACCCATTCGCTTCAGGAGTCTTGACGGGTTTTGTTTATTCCGCTGTTTGGCGTATCCTAAGTTTGAATCTGAATGAACACCACTGCGAGCTGCCAATCGAGTGTGGACTGTTATTAGTATGAGAGTCGATCAAAAATGATCTGGACAATTTCAAGACAAAAAAATAAAATTTTTATTATGTACGGTAATCTCGAAATCACGACACCGACCCATTTAAATACAAATAATATTCGAAAACAGTGCAACAGAATCGAAGATAGGGAATGAAGAAACGCTCCTATTGTACAGGATTCAATCCGTAAACCCAATGTAACTTTCAAAGTTTCATTGAGACCGGCGAGCCATAAAATAGGTGAGCAGATTGAGTGACCCTTCACCCGCTGGCTGTGTGAGCTTCTGAACACGATCCAGTCCGAATTTGAGGTTCAACAATGTGCACAGTTCAGTGGCCTGCTTACGCACACCTGGTCGGGAGTGGTTGAGTTGTTGACTGACTACACCCCCGACACTAGCAAGTACCTCGTCAGAGATATCAGTACCTCCCTGAGCAAGCGCTTGCTGCATGATGAACAGCCCCAGAATGACCGATCGGTAGGCACCCTCACTGTTGGCGTCCTCTCCCAGGTCGAGACCTTGCAGGACACCGGCGATGGAGGTTGGCGTCGGTATCAAGGCGACCAACTGTTCCGCAACCTCCTCAAGGCAGGTAACAAAGTGTGAGTTTGATTCATAGTGTTGACGGGCCCGAATGAGAGATGCCATAGCGGGGATATCATATTGGTGGAACATTTCACTAGTTCGAATAAGCATGGAGCGTATCGTAGCAAGAATCTGAGTCTTCACGTCGTGGTCCTTGCGATTCATGGGCGTAGACTCCAATTCATGTAACAAAGCCCCGAGGACTGCATAGTAGTCCTGCTCATCCGAGATCAATTCCTCGCCGTGGTACTGGAAGAGTCCTTGCAGTTTACGGTAACCAGAAATGTCCATCGATTTGGAAGTGATCCGGCTCATGGCCTTGGGGAGCATCTCTCTGGCATTGGCAGGGTCCTTCGATCGAGGGCTAGGACTGCGATGCCTTTCTGCCCATTTACGGCTGCGACGCAACGTTTCATCTCCGGTGGAATGGGTTGAAGATTCAAGGGAGCGTTGCCTTGTCTCGGCGCTTCTGGCTGTCGATTCATTGAGGGATACTTCCTCTAAGGCCCCGGGCTTCGCTGCAGATCGCGGAGCTGCTGTGTATTCAGGAAGTTTGTTCTGGACATTGGCATTCTCCTTCGTGGAGGTCTGTTCAGCCATAACCTCCCTTGGTGGTTCCTGTGGTAAAACGGAACCCATGCTTATCGCTTGATTTGAAGGCGTGATATGAAGACGATTTCTTGATGGCGAAGGGCTGCCTCGAAGCGGTGTCCTCCGGACTGACGATTGAAAGTGGGGTTCATTGACCACAGTGTCTTTGGCTGGGCTCTGCTGGGGTGTTAATCCAATAGATGAGTTCTTCGTCGGAGACTCTAGGCCAGCTGGGGTTTGCGCGACAGCTTCCTCGGCGAGTGACTGCTCGTCGCCGGCATGGCGCGGTGACCTCGTGGGAGATCTCGCGGGAGATCTCGAGGGAGATTTTGCCGGCGATTTCCGTGGCGTGAATTGCTCAACAGGTGCAATTTCAAAGGCTTCGACTTCGACAGCGACAGGAGTGTCTGGGTCTTCATAAATAACCATTTCGTCAGGTTGAGACTTGGAAAGAGGCTCTGGTTCAGTCGCAGTATCCGAGTCATGTGGCACAACAGGATCCATCCTGGGGGTGCTTGGTGAATGTGAGGCATCAGGTTCATGCAAAGTGAGAGGTCGAGGTTCTTCCATGGGTTCAACGGGTTCTGGAGCGGCTTCTTGGCTAGCCTCGAGAGGCCGGTGAATGTGAACAGGCGGCTGCGAAGCTGAAAGCGGCGGGCTTTCCAACAAAACAGGCGTATGTTCATCCCGCTCCTCATATGCCGTCAAATAATCGGCGTGTGAACTATTGAGTTGGTTTTGATGTATGACGCTATCTTCAGAATTGCTACGCGTGTGACTTGCCGCCGCCAGATCCCCATGAGATTTAGACTTGGACAGATCTAGCTTCTTAGGCTTACCCCTGGTTGTTCCGGTCTGGCTTGTCTCGTGAGGCCGTAGACGAGGTGCAGAGATAGGTTTTGATGAAGGAGTCGACCCTTTGGACTTTACCGATCTTGGGGAGGCCACCGGCGTCTTGCTCGACGCAGACTGCGCTGCTCTCGAGTTGGGCCGAGATGCGTACGGGTCTGCGGTTGCAGGGCGGCTTATTTCAGCTCGTCGTGGTTTCATAGCAGGTCGCATGGGGGCGGAAGAAAGTGAGGAAAGGGGAGCACCTGTAGGAACTGTTCTCGCAGTCGACTTAGATGGTTCTGGCGCCCTAGATTCAGCGAAAGCAGGCTGGGCAGATTCCGGTCGAGAAGGCATGTTGGCTTTCCTTTTAGCAGCAATCGCCTCTTTCAATGCGGATCGACCAGCCCCAGGGCCGTTCGCAGTCTTGCCAGATGCAGGCGCCCTTTGGCCCGCGTTAGGGTTTGATGGGTCCTTCTCCAGAAGATTGCGGGACTTGGAGTCGAGATCAGATAAAATCACGTTTGCCCTCTCAGGCCATACGCTGTAGAAGACCCAAAAGGTACTGCGGACTGCCTCTCTTACTCCGGGATTAGCGTCACCGAGGCCTTTCCTGAGAGATTTTTCGATCAGGTCCAAGCCACCACCGTGCTCAACCGTACTCTTATGGTGAGACTGCCTGGAGATCAAGGTCCGCAGCCACCCTGCGGCGTAATGGCGCAGTTGAACATTCTTGTCTTGCGATGCAAAGTGGACGTGTTGCAGGATGCGAATATTGAATGTCACGTTTCCGATTACGGCGTCGACTGTAGCATGGCCGTTTTGCGCCGCAATCTTCTTCAAAGATCCACACAGTTTAATTAAGTTCTGCATCATGATCTCTACCATTCCATCAATTTTGGGTCCGCAAGTTTGTGCAACATCTTGGATCAGCAAGCACCCTGCAGTACAGAGTGTGGTTCTCAAAGAATGAACAACTTTGAAGATTCCATCTAGGAGAGACTTGATAGCGTGGACGAAGGTTTGTGAGAAGTCATGTGGAGCATTACCACGAGTCATCCTTCGAAGAAGGATAGCACTCTTCTCACGTTTCATCCAATTATCCTCGGATTCCTTGCCTTCAAACCAGTAGGCCATATCTCGTACAGTATCTTCAATGTCTCGAGAAGATGAGACAAGGAATGGCTCAAGGCCATCCTCCTCCGTGAGAGATTTCTGGACACTGGGCGCCTCTGCTGGGGTCTTGGGTCGACTGGGGGCTTCTTGGGGGGCAGGAGTGGAGCGATCTTGATGGCCCCTCGATCTGACTGTTTGATTTCGCGGCTCATAGTCTACAATTCTTCGTATCAGTATTTGAACATGTAGCTTTCCAAGGAGTGAAGCGTACCATCATCGTGCATATCGACGGCATGTGAACGGGAGGACATGACGGAAACAGGCCGTTCAGCACGCGAGATAGGCCGGGCTGAGCCCTCTGGCTCTGCCCCGAGGCCGATGTTCGACAATATGGCGTTTGCAATTGACTTTCGTACCCCACGGGCTACAAGTTGCTTTTGTAAATCTGATTTGGCCCTCGCAGAGCCGTTTCTAGAAAAATGTTAATATTTCCACCATCTTTCATAGATAAGTCAGATTTGACATACTTAAATAATTCCACCACGACTGATCTAGCAGTATCTCTAACAGCGCTGTCGGCATCTTCCAAGCAAGCCACCAATGAAGGCACGTACTGTCGGAATAGAAGACCATGGTTTCTTGTCATCTATAAAGAATATGTTAGAACCCACTTCCGATACAAATGAGCCAGAGTACCTACAGAAGACAGCCAGAGCATGCTCGTTTCTTTTGCCCTTGGGTTCTTTCCCACTAAAGCGCATTCCAGCACATAGTATTCAGCATCGTTGCTTGCGTGAGACCAAAGTTCGGTAAAAATGGATGCGGACTGAGCACGCACTCGCTCCTTGTGATCCCCCAGTCGCTCCAATAAAACAGGGTAGAGGTTGCGCGCCTGGCTAAGGATCCACTGTTGCTGATTCTGTATTGAAAGGCGTTTCAAAAAATGGCCCAATGTGGAAAAGCCAGCGCTCGCAACTGAATAGTGTTGCGAATTGATGGCAAGTCGCAGGGTATCAAAGATGGTTACAATTGCTTCTTCGGGGACGTTCTTCTGTTTGATATCGGATTTGATGGCAGTTAAATGCGCGACTCGGGAGTCAATAGAGACATTGGGGTTCTTGAAGACCGCCAAAAGCTCTCCGGCCTTGGCCTCCATGTTGCGAGAAATGATTCACTGGTGTTACAGACAAAACATAAGAGGCAATTTCTGCCACAGCGTAATCGTTGAGCTGTGCAGCGATTGGGATCTGAGGCGAAGGGACAACGGTTGCGCTTTGAAAGGAAAGCCGAAGAGAGGTCCAGCGTACTTTGAGAATCCCTGTTGCGAGAAGTTAGTCACCCGTTACAAGATCCATTAGAAACGCCCAAATATCCGCGGGGAGATGGACTAGCAGGAATAGTCGTCTGGTCCACGGCTTGGGATCGCGCCGGTCAGGAAGTGGCCACAGCGCAAACATGAGAGAAGCTGGACAAGCGAAAATTCCCAGTATGGTAAGATCCACAAAAGCGACATCCCAGCAAATTCTCCCGTTATAGATCAGCACTTACCGAAGCTTTTTTGCGACTAAGGAGGCTTGGTAAGAGTGCGGATGCGAACCGTGGATGGTGGGATGTTTTGACGAAGGCGATGGAAAGTCGGGAAGAGGAGAGAACAAGGGGCGATAAGCGCGGATAAGCGCGAGGGGACTCCACCAGAAGAAGAGTGAACTGGAACAAGGGAGAAACGTGGGAAGGGATAAAGATGGTACCAGGTGGTATGTAGTAATAAATTGTGTAATTTATTGCAGATTGAATAATATGGCCTACAAATTGGAGAGCCTCGAGTCTCTTTTATGAAGTTGTGGTTGGGCGCAGATTTCCGGCGTGGCCCAAATCTCCCCGCGTTGGTTTGTTTACACTTCGAATCATCCAAATTGGTTGCAAAGGGCAACCATGAGGTCACTCAATTACAAGCAGTACACAGTTGTAAACGTTCAATTTATATATTCTCAACACATGATAGTGATTATGTATATCAGAGACAATAATCAATATGGATATTTACGCCATTTCAGTTTTCCCTTGAAACTATGCGAATAGAGTAAATTCGTTATGCGGTTAGGTCAACTTCGATCTGAAATTTTACCACTAGAGGAAGTCGTTGTTAACTAGGTATTATTTGTACTGTTGGTATCTGTTTTCAAGGAGATGGTGAAGGGATTAAATGTATAATCTTATAATGGTTCAAGTCGGGGTTTTGTGAAATCTATAATTCAGTGATGAAATATATCGCGGCTGCCAAAATCTATATCTTCCAAGATATGTATGAAGAGGTCGGGACCCGAAGTTATAGATACTATCCATGATTTCTACTCAGCATATTGTCACTTAATGTTGAATTTATACAGCCCTTTAAATCTGTACCACGTAGTATCGATACTATAACTAAATGTACTGACTACTACTAGAAGTAGTTAGACACAAAGGTTCAAATTCAAAGTTATTACTAGCAACCATGCAATACTCCTACTATGTACAAGGAACAGATCCCCGTACAGCCAATATAAGCCCGGTATAAGCTTCCAATTTTCCAAATATCAGGACTAAGTTGGCCACAGCACCAGAATACACTATATAGGATTCAATGGCTGCTGACATGGATGTCAGAGTGGAGCAGCACCATCCCCCACTTCCCCCAATATCACTCTGGATTGTCGATCATCCCCCAGTATCGTCCTTGGTCCGAAGGGAAGATTGACAGAATCACAATTCCTGTTGGAACCTTCCCCGTGGCGCTGACTGGCAATTTATCATTTATACAATAGATGGACAGTAATGACTGAACTCACCATGACGACCAACCCCGCCCCAGCAGCCCCATCCGCAATCCGAAATACTGAACTGAGAAACGCACGGCAGAAAGAAGAGCCCGCAGAAGATAAAAAGATCATGAAGCCCAAGGCGAGCATCATCAAACCAAAGTTTCGCCTTCACGCCGAAGAGCTCCGGCACCCGTCTTCAGCCTCTTTCTTTTCTCTCGTTCCTGACGTCGCCTCGACGCTTGATACTGCTCTCGAAGCCATCATCAAATACCTCTACACACCTCCGACAGTACAATCCGATGACGTCCAAAAGAATAAAAGGAGAACAAACCCCTCTTACCACCCCTCTGTTCCCCAAACCCGCTCCGTAACCCTCTTCCTCCGTGACTTCGGCGGTGTTGCGTATACAACCGGCACCGAGCTCGACAATGATCATAAAGAAATCCACCTTTCCTTGCCGTACATCAAGCATTGTACGACACTCAAAGACCCTGTCAGAGAATTGGTCGGTGTCCTCACACATGAACTCGTACATTGCTATCAACACACTGCACCGCCTAAGAACGATGAGAATGATGACACTAAAGGAAACATTCCCCACCCGCCAGGAGGGTTGATAGAGGGCATTGCGGATTTTGTTCGACTAAAAGCACAATTGGATCCTCCACATTGGAAAAAGCCCCATTCAGCATCAGAGCGAGCGTCTAAATGGGACGCTGGATATCAACACACTGCATACTTCCTGGCCTGGATTGAAGATGTTTGGGTGGGCGAGGGTGCGATTGGTATGTTGAATGACCGTTTACTGAGAGTAGGGTATATTGGGGAGAATCAGGAGGATGCTTCATCTAATGATGAAATCGGATTCTGGAAAGGCCTTTTCGGCATGGAGGTTGCGGAGTTGTGGGCGGAGTATGGTCGATTTCTCGATGGCGATGATCACGGTGATCCTGGGGATCAAAAGCCCCGTGGAAACTGGGAGGAAGAAATGCTCAATCCAGAATGATGACTAGTACATACTTGTATATACAATCTAGTCATTCTTTTACGAATCGACCGGCAAGAATGGCTGGTGCTTGCTACTACAAAGAGGAAACCAAATTAAGGTCTAGAATTTCATTGTTGTAGTACATGTAATAATAGGAGGGCACCTCTATATACCAATGTCGAGGCCAATAGCATCGACTGGTCGACCCTCATTTGGACCAAGAGAGGGGCGTAGCCGAATAAGACAGGAGAAAATGCGACGAGATAAGAAAACAGAGAAAATGAGAATTCCAGGAAAAGAAGACACCAGATGAAACGATGGAATCGGAATCCCTATACTGTACAGTATCCAGCCATGCAAAAGACAGGAAAAATGTCTTTTTCCCCCTGACCTGCCTCCCATGCAAACCCATAGCACAGACCGGAAAAGATGGTAAAACTAGGACAGATAAATAAAGACATGAAAGAAGATGAATCTCACATTTCAGATCGAAAGGAGCTTTTATCACCGAGCTCATTAGACGACCACCTCACCCAGGTCGATATGAGCGGGTTTCCATGGAGCAGCACCCTCCTCCTCCATAGAGCTGGGGACTCGAGGGTTGAGCGGACTGTACAGATACCATCCCTTCAGAGCAGAGAGAGCTGCACGTTCACGAGCCTCAATCAGACTGGGGCCAGCACCCTCGCCCAGCTTATCTTGACCAGAGAAGATACCAACCACAAAAACGGGGCTTCTGCTCTTGCGACCGGTCTCACTGATGATCTTGGCGACGGGTGCCTCAAAGTTCTCGCGGGCACAGAGTCTGGCCAGGTCGCGGGCAGGCTGGGAGAAATTGAACAATTCCGAGATGTTGAGGTGGCGGGAAAGGATATGTTGCTCGAAAAATCGCTTGGCGGCCGGACGTCCAGCGTGCAGGTAGATAGCACCCACAACAGCACGGACGAAGGTAGCTCTGGCAGCCTCGAATGTAACACCTTGGCCCGAGGCCGCGGATCCCTTTATCGCGTCACCAAATTCGTTATCATAGAAGATCTTTGACGAGACCGTCATCCTCCAGTTCTTTTGAGCGGCATATGGTCGAGGGGATTCAAGCTGTGAGACCTCATTTACGTCGGTGCCGGGGTCGATTCTCTTGAATTGCAGAACACCGGGGTCAACTTCACCACCGGGCACCGTGGCATTCTCGATACCCCATTCCGTAGAAATGGCAGAAAGAGTTTTGGGGCCGACATAGGCATACATGGCGGCAAAGGTAACGCTCAATGGAAGACGGGGGTAGGTACAAATGAGGTGTTCGGAGGTGTAGTGTGAAAGGAGGTCGTGACCGAGAGTCGCTAGGGATTCGTTATTGAAATCGGGGTTGCGGTCAGCGGAAGCATCAACCAATGTCCGCGCAAGGGTTTGAAGTGGTAATCTTGAGGGAAGATAAAGACGAGCGTGGAGGGCAGCGAGTTTGGCGGATTTGGTCGCGGCTTCGACCGGAGGAGAGGGATATTGCAATTGCATCTTTCGTTTGTGAGCACGTCGGATGTGGCGCATCACATCTGGGTCTTGAAAGCTAGCATCTTCAATGTCATCTGGGATGGAAGATTCAGATTGAATCGGTGATGCAGTGGATTGGAGTCGCGACCCGGTCGAGTACAGTTGTTGATGCAGTCGATTGTTAGTCCGAGCCCGCGGCAAAAGGACGGTGCTGCTCCATCGTTGGAGCTGCAGCCTCTTCATCTGGGCGACTTTCGAATGGAAACGCGGAAGGAACTCGAAAAAGAACAACAGACTACGCTGCGTTAATGGAAACGGGGAATCGTAGTTCGAGCGGCCAATTTACGGAGAGAGTCTTTTCTGAGAGAGAAATTGTTCTGCCGGCGGTCACGGGACCCTCTGAGTCGTGTGAGCTGGCACTAGTTCAAATCAGGATTAGTTAGGTCTTGGCGCCTAACTTCGTTGAAGCCGCTTCAGTCCGCGCTGTGCAAGAACAGTCCAGCCCTTCCTACATTTACTCTCCCACAACTCCTTCAATTACATCTCGATCACAATGGGTGGAGGTGGAAAGATCCCGTGAGCCTAAGCCTTGATTTTGACAACCTCGATTATAGAGGAAGAATTCTGACAGATTGCGCTACGCAGGTACCCCAAGGAAGTCTGGTCCCCCGCTGGTGGTTGGTACGCCCAACCTGGCAACTGGAGGGCCAACACTGCCGTCATGGGCGCATTCGTTATTGGCATTGCTGCTATTGCCTTCAGCATCAGTGCTGACCGGGAGCACCGCGACAAGATGCCCGCCCCCGGCAGATTCTTTCCCAGCCGATAGTCAGTCATTCATTCCCTGATCCGTGAAATTACCCTACCAAACCCAATGCTGACCCATTGTCTTTGATTTTTCCAGCTGGAGCCGAGAGATTCGCGAGCATGAAAAGCAGCAAGCCGCCCAGAACCCGCAATAGGTGACACCCAATGTCCCGGGTGGCCTTTAGTGGAGGAATCCTAGTTTGGTGGAACATCTTCTTACTGTGTTTTTACTATCATTTCATATCCCTGGATGTACGACAATAGAGGGGCTTCCTCAATCAACCATTGATTAATTGGTCAATAGGTGTCTCTGGGGAGACTCTTCTAGTGTCTTAAATAATCCTTGCGTGTACAGGCGGACTCGTTCCGCGAATTCAGACTGATTCCACAATTCTTTCCCTTCCTTCGACTTTGAAATCTGCGGAACACCAATTTGCTCCACTACAAATCCAGCGGCAACAGTTGCGCAGATGAGAGCTTTAGGTAGATCTTCACGACCCGCCCAGGGAACCATCCCCTCTTGCCATACCCTAGAATGTGACAGAATCGAGTTTATCACTTCGAAGGGTTCTCTGCCAGCAGTCACCATTCCTTGAGCCACTGCACCGAGGAACGAGTTACCAGCACCTGTAGGGTCGATAACACGCGTAGCACCTGAAGTATCAGGTTGATGATAGGCAGGGAGCCAAATCTCTTGGGATCTCGAGTAGGCATAGCTTCCATCTTTCCCTGCTCTTATAACCACGCAGCCATCACCAGTGGGGCCTATGCCGGCGTCTATAATTCTTTGAACCAGTTTTCGACTTGTCTCGCTCTCTGCAGTCCACGCAGGCTGTTCAAACATCATACCCAGCTCGAGATGGTTAGGGCTCACAACATCAACCACGCGGTTGGCAGCAAAGAACTTATCCTGCTCTTCGGGTGTACAGAGATCAGGTACTGGCTCCCATACAAAAAAGGGCCGCTGAGATGCATTGGGGGTAGAAGGAGCGCGACCTGCTCGTTGCATCTCACCCCGACGTTCCATGATATCATGTACAATCGAGATACATCGCGAAGGCGAGCAGACCATATGGAAAGTCCGTGACCACACCTGAGTATCAGACAGCATATGAGGCTCCAGTCTCAGTTTAGGGGTCAGATACTTGAAATCTAGTAGAAGCTTTGTTAATCATGTACGGTTCCGCACCTGGCTACAACAGAGAGGAACTAATATACCTCGCTTCTCATTTGGATGATAGCCATTCCAGGCCTTCGTTGTCAGTCTGTTGTGATCTTCTCTAATCAAACAATCCGTACCCCATGACTGAATTGCCGCCAAAGTCTCTGGTGGGAAATCAGATCCAACATCCACAATCCAACTGACGGCATGTCCATGAGTTGGACCAGCCACTAAGCGGGCCCCTACTACAGCGAAGGACGCAGCTCCCCCCAGGATGTTTTTGACACTTGGTCTAACCCCACCAAAATCAATATCGTCTGCTCAGACAGAAGATGTGAGTTAAGTTGGAACGGGCATGAGCCCATGCGGGGTCTCAAAGAATGGAGATACGCATACCAAGAATAAACATTCCTAAAGTACAAAAATCAACCTGGTCCGATTGGACATTTGGATCATGATTACCAGTCATGACTGTATATCAATAATGCTTTGAAAGAAACAAATGAAAGCAACGACTAGAGAAGAAGATCAATGGAAGTGTCCCCCAAATCTATCAAAAAGCATTCGGAAGTTGAGTGGAACAAGTCCGGTATTTGTAATACTAAGTTTACCCACCAACGTCATCAGATGTCGCTGTCCACCCGCGTAACGTATGTAATCTATGTAATCCAGGCGGGTCGCAGCTCCTGAACCCGACAGCTCTCCAACGTCTTCTACTTTCTCTCTTTCCATCTACTCTGTTGAGAGCATTTCTAGAGGGACACGGCGCTGTTAAAGCATTGTTCGAACTGGTCTCCTATTTCTGTTCAACAGGCCCACTCTTTCAGTTTCATTGTCCCATCCCCTCCCCAGATCTCTTGAGCAACGTGTTGCCTGTCATGGCGAGCGGAAGCCACATGCATAATTTCACCACCCTCATCAAGCGGTATGGTTCTTCTTCACTTATAGCTGTGTCATTCAGAGGCTCTCCGACTGGCATTGCAATTCTACCCAAGCGGTGCCATGGATACTCCCGGCGGAGTTTGCTGACAATGGAACTCTCAACAGGCTCGAGGCGGCGACCTCACGCTTGGAGGACATGGCCATGTCTCTGGACGACCCTAACGTCTCAAAGGGCCTGAATAGTGCTACTTCTGATGCACCAGCAATTCCTGAGCCTCCTAAACCCTCCCCGCCTCCCCCCGCAGCTCCTGCTGCACCGCAAATCCCGCCGCAGATCCAAGACTTCGATGCATTGATCAAGGGAGACGTCCAGAACTTTGTCAAGCTTGGCGAGAAGATCGGTGGATTGGTGGAAGAACAGGTGGGATTCATGGCATTGTGGAAGGTCACGATCTATGGCGCTAACAAAGATCTATGTATAGTCTAAAGCAGTCTTGCAAGCATTCGAGGCTGAGCGCACCTACCTTTTCGTCGCAACTAAGGCCAAGAAGCCCGAGCCTCAGCCCATTGAATTGATGACGGATCTACACAAGGCCTCGGACAGCATTAACAACATCCGGGAATCAAACCGTGCATCTCCACTGTTCAACCACTTGAGTGCTGTGGCTGAGGGTATTGTTGCTCTGGGTTGGTTCTTTGAGTCGAAGCCCGCGAGCTTTGTCGAGGAAATGATCGGTGGTATTCAATATTACGGCAACAAGGTTCTGAAGGACTTTAAGGAAAAGTAAGTTTGACTATCTTCCAAGCCCAAATTGATAGACAGTGAATTGACATCTTCCGTAGGGATCGAACACATGTCGAGTATATCCAAGCATACTACCAAAACTTCAAGGGCCTCTCTGTCTTCCTTAAGAAGCACTACCCCACAGGATTGACCTGGAATAATGAGTCTGGAGTTGACGCTTTGGAAGCACTCAAGCAAATCAAGAGTGGTCCTGCCCCGGCCGGCGCTGGCGCCGTTCCTCCCCCTCCCCCTCCCCCTGTCCCATCTGTGAAGGCTCCTGGTGGTGGCGCCCCTCCACCACCGCCTCCCCCAGGTGTTCCTCCTCCGCCCCCTGCCCCGTCTGCTCCGGCTCCAGACATGTCTGCTGTCTTTGATCAACTCAACCAAGGCGAGGCGATCACCTCTGGTCTGCGCAAGGTCGACAAGTCTGAGATGACCCACAAGAACCCCGGCCTGCGCGCGGGATCTACCGCTCCTGAAGGTTCTAGCGCTAACCGGGGCAAGTCACCTGCCCCTAGCAAGAAGCCTAAGCCAGAGAACATGCGTGCTCGCAAGCCGCCACGCAAGGATTTAGAAGGTACCAAGTGGCTGGTGGAGAACTTCGAGGGCTCAAATGAAATCATCGAGATTCCTGCCCAGAAGAACCACTCTATTCTCATCTCGCGCTGCAACAAGTGTATCATCAAGGTACCCAACAAGGCGAATGCTATCGCTATCGACAACTGCAACGGCCTTTCTATCATCGTTGATTCTCTGGTAAGCAGCTTGGATGTCATCAAGTCACCTAAGTTTGCTTTGCAGATTGATGGCGTTGTTCCTACTGTCTTGTTGGATCAGGTTGATGGTGCTACAGTATACCTTGGCCAACAAAGCCTTGCCACCGAAATCTTCACTAGCAAGTCTACTGCTGTCAACATCAACCTTCCTCCCAAGGAAGGCACTGATGAGGACACCAAGGAATGTCCTGTGCCTGAGCAGTTCAAGAGCTTTGTCAAGGATGGTGTGCTTGTCACCGAGATTGTCGAGCACGCTGGCTAGATAAACATGCTTTGATCTACATGGGACGAGTATTTCAAGGCCCAACCCGAATTTTAAGAGTGGATAATCTCTTCGTTTGGAAGCTTCTTTGTCTTTTCTCCCAACTTATTTAATCCTTTGCGTGCTGTACCTAGCACCTTCTGTAGATATACATTACAAGAATTCAGATTCTCAGATTTTGTGTGTTCCTTTTCTCTTTTACCCAACCAGCAGGTTGATATTCATATCTATTTCTCAGCCAAAAGAGTCTCAGTCATTGAGCCCTCGTGCTCAGTGTTGACAGATCTATTGATGTGAGTCTCCGAAAACTTGGAATAGTTCGGGCTCGCAACTGCAAGTGTTGCACCTTGCTACATCCTGCAAAAGCTCTGATACTATCCACAAAACCTCTTTCTGTCTGTCTGCTGTCAATCCGGATCATTGGTTTTAAAACACTAGAATATCTACCACCATGGACAGTGCTACTACACCGAGGCAGTGGAAACTGGAAGAAGTTTCAGTAAAAAAATTGAAAATCAAGTTGGTGGTATTGTAGCTCAAGTTCGAGGAACGTAATCAAAGACCCTCAAACAAGATGTTGTAGTAAGAGAAGGGTATATATATACTGTCTGATAATCCTTGCACCTAACACCTCAAAGTAGGAAAGAAAATGGAGGAAAGACAGAACGAAGGGAAGCACCTATCTGCAATACAAGCGTCCGGGTGTGTATGTTGGAGCTGCTTGATCTGTTAGTCCTGCTGTAGATATCCAGCATGCTCACGATTTGTATTTAGTCACAGTACGCGACGATAAAAACCAAAATCTTTACCAAGAAGGAGAACATGTTCCCTAAAACCAAAGGAGAAAACAATTATATCGAAAATGTCCAGTCAGAGAAAGGTAGACTGGTGGACAATATTCTGGGTAGGACCGGAGAACGTGGCCTCAGTCCATCGGCTACAAAGAGAGAATTGTAAGTCAAAAGCCAGCTCAACTATTCTCAAATCTCTCCCGTCTCTGTACATCTAAGCCGCGAAGTCTTTTGGCAAGGAGACTTTCGCCGTTCTCAGATCCATTCCTGGAGGACGGGTAAGGATACCCTCCATAGCCGAGATCGTCTTTATTAAGCTTGTTATAAATGCCGGTGTCGAAATGGGGAGACTCCCCCAAGGATAGTACGTCCAAGGACTGCCCTGGGCTCCAATACGACGAAGCTTCCCCTGGTGAAGTAGCGTGCGGACGCAAGAGTGGAATAGCAGATCCTTGACCAACGCTCCGCCTGCGCGAACTCTTGTCTATTGCTAACCGGGCACCGGCGGAAGACGAAATAGTAGATTCGCGACTTGGCTTGTAAGGACTGTATCGAGGTTCTGGTAGTTGAATCTCATTACGCAGCTTCTCCTTGCCATCTGGCACTCGATTTGCAAACACCACGCGAATACTCGAGTGGAGGTAAAAACGCCCACGTGCTGGACAACATACATTGAGATGGATGAGATATCGCAAAGTAGGCTTATCCTGAGGGTCCTCGGTGGCATTTAAAGATGCCTCGGGCCTATCAGTTCCATAGTTCTTCCGTGCACTGAGTGGCATATCGAGGACGGGACCTGCTGAATAGCTGCGCTGTCGAATAAAGGTCTTGGTTCCGGGCTCCATGTCCTCTAAATCGTATGGCACAAGGAAAAGCTTGACAGCGGTCTTGTGGGGGTTTTTGATTATGATTTGCAATTGCCCTTGCTGGGGAATTCTATAGCACCCGCCTGGGGGGCTTTTTGGCGATTCCGCTCTGCGATTCTTCTTTTCTCGACGACGTTGAGTATCCACAGTAGGGACTTGAGTTGCGTTCGTCTCTGAAATATTATTTTCGTGAGACTTAGATGGACTGGTGTGTCGTCGACGACGTCGGGTGGTATTTGTATCACCCTTGGGAAGTGAGTTTTCAAGGTCAATTTGGCCGACATAGGGACTTGGGCTATCATCTGAGATAGAGCGACCATTCCCTGAGGTTGGGTAACTGTAGAAGAATGCAGGAAATGGCACAGTCACATGAGGAGGACATTTGAGATGGCCTTTACATTTTCCTTTACCCAGGACGCCGATTTGAGCAGTGAAATCAAGCGGTTTGGAGGGGTTCATCGACATTCGGCCTCGTAATATGGATTCTTCATAGGACCCAACCATCGGCGCATGAGGCTTAGGGGAGATATCAGAGGCAAAAGAAGGTCTTCTTGCACGGTATGCGGGCGTATTTATGTTCGAAGCAAGTTGAAGACTGTATGCTGAAGTCAAAGACCGACGGGGCGAGCAATGATAATTATAAAATCCGTCTTGTTGGCGCGATGGGCAAGGACTGTGTATGTCGACAAAATCGGTAGTCGGAGAAGAAGATTCTTGAAGCTGTCGAAAAGTTTCGGGTGGGAGCGTTCGGCGTCGATGGGATTTTTCCAAAGCGTTTGCCTCTGCTGGTCCTGTCCGTGGTGAGAAGTCTAAATCGGTATTGTTGGCTTGGTGTACGAGAGGGCTCGTTGGCATTTTCAGAACGTAGCTCGATGAGAATGACCCCAGCGATGGAGCCCTGGCACGATTTCCAAATATTGTCTGTGGTTCACGATGATCGCCCAACGGTTTTGAATTCCGGCTGGAATCTACAAAGGGAGATGGACCAAACCAAGGTGTGGTTGGTGATGTCCCAAGTTGTGGAAATGCAGAGCTCGAGCTTCGATCGGAGAATCTTTCAGGGAATGGAATCCGTGGTGATTGAGAGGTTTCATGAGCTATTCCTTCTCGGAAGTCACCAGAGTGCAGCGCAGATCGGGGTCTTTGAATGTCGGCTGGCGAACCCAGCTCTTCCATTTCTTGCATTTCTCCCGGGTGTTTTGGAGCATGACCATCCGTTCTTTGACTCGCCTCCTCCAGGGAGTTGCGAGTCAAAGACGGCTCACTCTCGTTGTTCGGTTGAGGCTTCAAATTGTTAATACAAATCCATTTTGATACTTTTTTTCCCTTTTCAAGAACAAAGAAGAAAGAGAAGAAGCCTGGATCCAAAAACATGAGCCAACGGGTTTGCTCACCATATACTCACGCCTCCAGGGCGATGATTCTTTAATTCGATGTATAATTTCTTGACGGTCGTTGGTCCACATCTTGGTCGGATGAGGGTCGACATTCATTTGATCCAAAGGGACCCCCGGTGCATATGCTCTATATATCCCAGGTTCACTATCTTCGCACGGCTGGTCTTGAGATGAACCAGCGGTTGAGTGTTCATGCGCTTCTCGGCTACTCGACCAGCGAGACTGGTGCCTGTGATGGGGATCATGAAAGAGGGGCATGGTGGCGGGAAATGACAGACTCTATGAGGTCTGAGACGCGCACCGGCACATTGCAGGAGGTCGCCAACGTGGCGAGCAAGTTCGAAACAAAAGATCCCTGACACTACCGTGGTGGGGTGGTGTGGTTAGAGGGATGCGGTGTGAGAGGATGGGATCGATATGTCGTCAGTGGATCCAATACTAATTGATTGGCAAGGAAGAGTGCGGTGGTAAAGGGTCCAGGCAAGTCAGAATATATTTAAAATCGGGTTGAAACGGGAGATGCGGACACAGAGTCCGGGAGGGGACAGTTGAGGTTGGAAGGAAAGACGATCTGCCTCGACACTGGTCATGTCATCTCGTGGGTCCTCAGATGATTCATCGGGTGCCCAAGCGTTTTCGGCGGGCCTGATCCGGAGATGATGAGCCTGATGATACTGTGATTGTTATTTGAGGTTCTTTTTCAATTAGTTCAATATTGAAAGTAGCAGAATTAAAATCACAACGAGACCAAAATTCCCGTCAAAAGGATTAATCAAGGAGAGCAACTCTTGTCAAGTCGGGGAGAGTGTTTGCTTTTGGTGAGTTTTGGCAGACCGTCGGAGGATCGGCCTAGGTTCGCCGCTTTCCTCTTTTTTTTTTTTTTA
>Ga0209673_1001743_pt1 | contig 18234 bp, 6 predicted proteins | sample AraplaCol_mMS_r2_2_FD_184274 | JGI IMG/M metagenome (GOLD analysis project Ga0209673, IMG submission 184274) | Arabidopsis root microbial communities from North Carolina, USA - plate scrape MF_Col_mMS_r2 (SPAdes) (version 3) | ecosystem: Host-associated > Plants > Roots > Endosphere | place: USA... | reverse complement strand
TGTGAGATAAACTGTCTGAAAATAGATTTTTTCTGTTGTACTCTATCAAAATTAATATTCAAAACTGACTGTTTAGAATTAGTTTGTACAACTGTTACAGATAATTAGAGAAACTAAAACTGAAAATTTTTGAAGAATTTGAATCAGTCTATAATTTACCAGAATTTAAATCTGATTGTCCAAAAAAAAATATTTGTAGTTGTTTTCAGAAAATAGTATACAGTTGTCTAAAATAGATCCGATTCTATCTATATTTAAGATTTTTTATCGATTTGTAGTCAGATCTACTGTACCGGATTTTTTGGAATAGAATATTTTACAAAAAAACCACCACAAATACTAGTATATATATACCGATCCAGTCAATATCAACCGTATTTTCTACTGTAGAGATTGATTTCTATATTCAATCTCTATCTATTACTATTACCGATTCTGAATCTCAACTATTTTTAACCGTCTATTCTCCCCAGTTTTATCAAACAATATTCTCTGTTAGTTTCTCGTTCCAAAATCAACAAAATATATATATCTCCGTTCTTCAGCGATCTGCTATATCTATACTGCAACCGATTTTCCCAGTACAAAAATCTGTTTTTTCCGTCAAATCTATATTTATAATTGAAGATTTTTGCTACTGTTTTTACAATAAACTGTTACCGTTCCAGATTGAAAATAAAAAAAATCAATATTCAATCAAACAAATTCGGAACAAACCAATATCTGCTATACAGTCTCTGTTCAAATTCTTAATTTCTGTTTTGTCCGCTTTTTTGCGGTATCTAGAAAAAATACAGCCAAAATCGGATATTTGCTATCTGTCTTATCCGCAATTTTACTATAGCCGTACTATAAAAACAGTCTAACAATAAAAATAGCAATAGATTACGAAAGACCGTAATAAGATTCTAAATTTATATCAGAAAATAGATTATTCTAGATATATATATTCAGATATATAGTTGTTGTATACTGTATATTGTTTTTTTGCGAAAAATCAGTATAAATAAAATCTATTACTACTACAACTGTAATCCGAAAAACAAACAATTTAATTTACTGGTTTGTCTTCGATAGAATTATATCTATTCAAATTTCGAAATTGAGTCTGCTGAGATTCTCAGTTTATATAATTTGAGCGATATTGATAAATAAATCTATCAGTACAGACTGTTACAGAATAGATCAAAATCAGTTTCGCTATTTTTTTTATATAAATTCTTTTTAAAATTCTATTTCGAAATATACTAATTTCTAATTGATTTAGTTTGATCTGGAGAATCGAATTGTATTGAAATACAATATTATATAACAATAATATCTGTAATCTGTTCGAAATTCTGTAACTATAAAATATTTATTTTGTTGTTTCTCGATATTTTGTTTCTATATATCTATTACTATTCTCTGGTTTCTGTTACTAGTATAATTTGCAAATTGAGAAATTGTTGTAATTGAATATATTATCAGCAAATATTTGTTACTACTGTATATAATCAAATTCTGTTATATTATTTCTTTTTTGGTAATTTGGTATTCAATACAGTTGGATATATTTTTAATTTATTTAAAAATACTGTATTTAATTTAGATATATTTTTAATATAATTTTGCGAAAATTAAATTGAAAATTCTGAAATTTTGTTGTTTTTTTTACTTTCGGATTTATAGTTTGACTGTATTTCTGGTATATATCGAATCTTCTACAAAATTTTGTCGGATCGATCTTTACTATTTGAATCTTTCTCTACGGATAAATATAAAATCAAGACAAAATTTGTATAATTTTCGGAGTTTTCTGAGATTTCAAATAAATTGACGAAATATTCGGAATTATATTTATCAAAAATACTGTCTCCGTCAGAAATCTTTTTCCGGATCTTTTTTTTTCTGTCGTTATCTGAACTACTGAAAAAATTTTTTGGATAAACTAAATTTTTTTTCTGTTTTTGACTGGTTTTTATTCCGTTGATTAAATCACTATCCAAAAAATATCAAAATACCAATAATAATTTTCAATATTGGTAGATAGATAAAAATACTATTGATCTATATTTTCTGAATTGGTAATTTGTAGATAATTTTTTGGAAAACAAATTGGTATAAAAGATTTCTTGTATATACTGTTGCAGCTATTGTAATATATTTTTACCAAATATTATTCTTATAAATATTAGTATAATTACAGATATTTCGAATAACAATACAAAAAAAAGAATTTATCAATCCAGCTGTTTCTATTTCAAAATACAGAATTTCTTTTTCTGTAACCAATTTATCTCGAAGTAATATATTTTTTATCAAAGTATTGACCGAGCCAATCAGACTATAATAAATAACAGAATTAGAATTATATTCGGTACAGACAGTTCGCAAAATTAAACAAGACAAATTATTGCTACAAATTGTAGTACAAAATTTGTTATTTTTGTTTGGATAGACAATTTGATTTTGGTATAGACAATTATTTTCGGAATCTGGATATTGGTATTTTTTGGAAAATTTTGGATTCTCTTCGAAAATACGGTTAATATTCTTATTGATTTGGTATTTTTCTATTTTATAATATATTTTCAGTCTATCTACAACTGTATATAGAATATATAGTAACTGATTGAAAAATACTGTAGAACGAAAACGATAGTTTTGTATTATTTTGCCGAAATTATATTGAAAAATATTATTTTGATTATTACGAAATATACTGACAACAATATTTCCGAAACAAATATTATATTTCTGATTCGGTATACCGCCACCGATACCGACTATAAGATTAATACAGATATTTGGAAAGCAGTAGATTATTTTTTCTACTATACAAACCGCCGAAACTGTACTGTATTTGTTTTCCGGTAATACAGAAATAATTATATAATAATCCGAAATTCTATCTAAAATATATTTATTTGTATTGTTCGCCGGTAAATCTGTAAAATTTTGGTCAATAGATTTATCGAGAAATATTTGAACAGCAATATATTCAGTTGTAATTGTACAAATCCAATCAATAGTATAGTCTTTCTGTTTAGATATTATAAAATTGTAGAAGTAGTTGGAGAAAATCTATAGAGATACAGAAATTGTTGAATCTGATTTTATTTGGCCAGATTTTTACTGGCAATATTCAGATACTGGAATAGATAAAAAAATCAATATAGTATTTAGTATCTATAAAATCAGCTGATTTTGAGACTGAAAAAAAAAACAGTATTGATATCTGTAAAATTATATTATTTGCAAACTATACAAATTTATTACAAATACTATTTTATAGTATTATTTACAACTGTATAGAAATACTGTCAAAAAAAAGATCCGGTTATCTATAATAGATATAGTAATATTTCAAAAAAAAACTAGAGAATTTCTGTATATAGATAGTAAATCTGATTTCGATCTATACTGTATACAAAATATATAGAATAAATTGGATATTCTCCAATATCAGTTTATATTATACTCTATATAGTATATATAATATATATAAATTTATTTTATCTGCGGAGCTTTGGAATATAAAGTAAATATTCTATTGACTTTATTAAATAGTTTTTTAGACTATATTGTCAAACTCTCTATATAATCTATATTCTGAAACAGATTCTCTTTGATTGTTCTATATTTTGTTGTATCAGTTTGGTACACAAATATTTGGAATTTTATTTCAGTTTTATTTAATATTATTCTAGTATCTAAAAATTGATTCTAGTTAATAGCGGTCTCCAATATAATTTATTAGCTAATTTTTTTAGAGTATTTCTCGAATCTTTTTGAAGAGTCAGTTAAAAATTTTTTTAGATAAATTATTCCAGATAGACTGTAGTATCTACTGACCGGATATTTTTTTCGGTTTTAGAAAAGAATTAATTACTGAAGTATTCTAAAAATTGGACAATATTACAGAATATAGAAAAACAGATTTTTCGATACTATCAGATAGTCTACTGTATTTTGGTTTAGAATAATATTTATTCAGATTCTATTATAGTATAATATAGTATTATATCTACTATATATCTGGTCTTCGGAAAAATAATTATTATTATCAGTTTTTCAGTTTTATTCTATATATTATTCAGAATTTTATTGATTATCTATTATTTGTACTGTCTATAGTCAAATTTTTGTTGTTTAGTAAAATTTTCAAGATATAGTATAATATTTTTGTATTGTACAATATATCCAGTATAGACTGATCTATTGTATCTATTATCAGTAATTGATTCAAATATCTGATTTCAGATCAAAAATTCTTTCTCAATTTCCGCCGCTGCTATCTCTGTCAGATATTGCAACCAGAAATTTGATTCTATTATAGTAGAAACAGATTTGAAACAAATTTAACGAATATAGTACTGTATAAAATAATAAACAATTAGATAAATTGAATTTTTCAGTTTAAATATACAGCAACAGTAGTAGTACAAATACAGTATCGATAAATATATTATTTGAAAATATCCGCCAGATATTCTATATTCTATTTTTGTTTATTTTTATAAATTTCTATATTCTGTACTGTAATTTGAGACGGAATTTGAACAAAAAAAATCTATTTTTCTGGCTGTTCAATTTTTTTTCGGTTACAGCAGAATAAAACTGTCGGAACTGTAAAATATTTGAAACTGCAGACTGTTGTATTGTAGAAATAAAACTAGACAGACGTAGATTAGAAAACTGGCTGTTTATAGAAAAAATTCTGTTTATTGACTGGAACTGTAAAACAACAGTCTGACTATTTTTTGAAAATACCGAAAAAAAACCGACAGAAATATTTTGTAAATAATACAATTCGATTATATCGGAATTTATATCGAGATTACGAAAACTTTTGTTTATATCTTTATCTAGTTCCAGTATAGATATTGTCTAAAAATAAATCTGCAGTAGTTGCAGATATACAATATAGAATTTGTAAAATAGTCTATTGTATATAGTATAGTTTTTTATCAGATAATTCTTTCAAATATTAGTAAAATTAAATATACTAATACTGTTCTATAGTAGTTGAAATATATATTACAGTAGATTTATTTCCAACAATAGAGATCAGTCTGTTCAACAGTTTTATTGTATTTTTTGTTTGTTTCTCTGTAGAAATCTTTTTTATTATATTGTCTGTAGTAGATTGTATATAAAAAAAAAATTTGCAGTCTGGGAACTGGAAATAAACGGATTTTATCAAAAAATATATTATTTTATAAACGGTTAACCGGAAAGAATACCGGATTATAGATTCTAATAATAACTAGAGAAAATAGTACAGAATCTAGAAATATCTAGAATTATATTTGTAAAGAAAAATTCTAAAAGATTGAACGGACAGAAAAAATATATTTTCAACAAAAAAATAATTCTGGTCAAAAATAAAATAGATTGTACTAGAATTATTTGTAAATAGAGAAAACTGGTAATAGATTATTATTCGAAATTATTTATTGTTTTTTCTTTTTCTGTATTGTACCAGAAAATATAATATATTCAGAAAATCGATAGTATATTAGATACTAGAAAATAGCAATTATTAACCAAAATATTCCAACTGTTGGATCTAAATTGGAACAGATTACAGCAATACCGCAGAAATACTGTACAAAAAATTCTATTATATAAAAGATCGGTTATATATTGTTCTTTGATTGGAGATTTTCTAGAATTTCAAAAATTATCGATTTTATTTTTAGTTTTTTATCAACTGTTTTTTCCAAAATATTTATCAAATTGTATATAGTATAAAGATTAGTCAGTATATATAAAAATTTGTATTGAAATAGAATAAATTCGTTATTGATATTCAGTATCCGTTGCTGTAGTTTCTGTAAAAAAAAATAGCAGATACAATAAAATTGATTGACTGTTTATTTTCTACCAATTTCGCAAACAATAGTAATTGTATCTATTATTTCGGATAGTAATAATTTGTCTGCAGTATATATTGTTTTTCGATAGTATTTTGTCAGCTATATTTATCCAGTATAGACTGTTTAATTCTAGATTCTCAAACTACAATTTTTGTATTCAACAAGTTCAGTTAGACTTCGGCACGACCCACGGGTACCCATAGGTACCCATATCCAACCCATCGATGGATTGGGTTTTGGATCCAAATCTCCGATCTATAATGGATTATAGATCGGAGCTCAAAACCCATAATCCATTATAGGTACCTATATAGATATCTATATTGATGTAAACAGAACAAACTACGAAAAATCTCGTGACTGCATAATTAATACAAATTCAGCTGTAATTTTAGATATTCTAGTTATATATAAAAGAATCTAGATAATAATAATTGATACTAGACTGCGGTATATCCGCTCCAATAGATATTGGATTTATATCCATATCCACAATTTGCGGATTGTGGATATTCGTGAATATCCTTATTCTCACTGCGGATATCCACAAAAATCTATATCCAAATTGCGGATATTCTTGGATATCTGTACTAGTATAAATTTTGTTTCGTTATCTATTTTCAGTCAATTATATAATTCTTATATACTAAATCTATTTTGTTTTTAGAACCAAATATACAGTTGTTTTGTTTTTACTATTTAATATCTACTGTTTTTGTATTTTTTTAATAAAATATTATAAAATAATATTGTATTTAATATAAATAATAAATTTATTATTATTTCAATCTTATTTTTTGATATTTAAAATATAAATTTTGCTGTCGGAAAAAATTTTATCAATTTAAAAAATACAGAATAGATTTTATAGTAAAATATATAATTGTATATAAATAAATAGTAGTATATTTCTGCAAAAACTATTGTAGAAAACAATCTATTTCAAAATTTATTGTTCAGCAATAAATTGTATATCAAATAAACTACTAGTATATCTAGTATCTCGCTGTTATTTTTAAAATATATTATATTTTGTAAAAAATTGAAATAATTTGTATTCAAAATTTGTATATAGTAAATTTGGTAATTTCAGCTAAAAATTTTATTTCCAAAAACAATATAGATAATTGTAGATATCTGTACAATTATCTTCAATAATCCGCAATAATTTTTACTGAACTGTATTAGTTCTTTATTCTGGTCAATCAGCTATTAGATATTTTATAGATATATCAAATTTATAGTTATAACTGCAATACTAGACTATATTTTTCTAATTTTTTCAATTTTCAGTTTTTACTGTAAATTTTTATCTACTATTTTTTCTATTGTTTTCAATAATTTTTTTTTATTTGATATAATATAGTTTATTTACAAATTTTACAGTTACAATATTTTTTTTACAGTAAATCAGATATTCAGTTCAGTTCAGATTTTCTATTTTTATTAGTCAATATCTCTGATTTTGTATATAGTCAGTCTATACAAATCTCAGATTCAACTACAAACTGACTACAATAATCAACTATTTCTGTATTTTTTTTATTTATATATATTGATTTTTATCTACAATACTATTAGATTCTATTCTATACTGATTCTACTACTGAAATAGATATTTTACAGAAGAATTTTGTTGATTGGTGGTTCAATATAGAATTTGGCTCAAAATCTAATATAAAAATTTCTATTTTTTGGAATAGCAAAAAAGATCTAATATCTGGAATAATTTCTACCAAATTGTATATACAAAAACAGATAAATCAAAAATTATATACAAAAACTGTTTTTGTACAATTATTTATTTTTAGTATCAATATACTGGATTGTTACCAATAAAAATATATATTAAAATATTTTTATATTTTCGGAAACCAGTTCAGTCAAAACAAATTGATCAGTTTATCCAAAAAATAGTATATTATTTTTTTCCGGTAATAAATTATATAACAATCCAGAATTTTTAATAGACTAAATTTGAATAGTCTGAGATAGATTTTCAGCTGAAAAATATATTATATAATATTGTCTATAAAATCAAATTATATTTATTTCAGCTGAAAAACTATCTCAAAATATATAAAATATAGCTATTAACAGATAATAGAATATAATCTGTAAACCAGTATTTTATAAAATAAATCTGTTTATTACTAATCTTTTTTTATATTATATTTATAATTCCAAATTCCAACTAGCCAATTTTTTTTCCAAAAATTTTTAGTTAAAACAATATTTGATTTTGTTACTATTGTCTATTTATTTTTCTGGATTGTTGAATATATTCAGTTCAAAAATCTGTTTAAGATTGTTCAGCTAGTACAGAACAAAATTGATATATTATCTATACAAACTATACAATATTTTTTTGATTCAGTAGTTCAGAATAATCAAAAAAATATTTTTAACAAATTTCCAGATAGAAATTCTTTTTCTATTGTTTTTGATTACTGGATATTCTTTTTTCAACAGATATTTATAACTGTTACTGATTATTTTCTGGATAAAGATTGGAACTATTGTAAAATTCTTTTTGGATTTGAATTTCTATCTGGATTATATACAGATAACAATTTCAGCAAAACTGTAATCAAATTGTTTACTGAATACAAAATTGTAGATCGGATACTATTTATTATAACTGATAATACAACAAACAATAATATTTTTATAATCAGTATCCAGAAAATTCTCCAGTTACAGATTTATTCAGATATTTCAATTTTCAGAATACTATATATTGTATATATTATCCAGTTTAGTCTAAATAAACTATTTGGAAAATTCAAAACTATATCAGAGAATAAAAAAACTGAATTAGAATAATCTGATAAAAAAATCTATTTTTTTTAAAATAAACAATCAACAAAATAAATTATAGATATACTAAAAAAAATAGATTTATCTGACTACTAACAGCTAAAAATATATAACTAACAACCAATTTTATAGATCCGGAAATTTATTATATTTATTAATATAAATCTACAGTACTGTAAAATATTTTTGAATTTCCAAAACAGAAAATTTTATTTTATTCCAATTCAAAATATCCAAATTTGTTGGAATTCAATATTTTTGATATTTAATTGTACAAAAAAACTATAATTAGTCTATAATTGCTATTGTATAGATTACCAATATTTTTATTTTCAGCTGGATCCAGAAAAATAATAATAGATTGACTATTTTTTTTTTTTTACAAAATTTTTTTTTAATTTTACAAATATATTATCCAAGATCAAAGATATTACTGTATATAATATTTTTAGTATTTACAACAAATTTTTTATTTATTTGAATAATATTGAAAACAAATTAAAAAATAAAAATATTGTATAGAAAAAATATATATTCAAAATTCTACAGACAGCAAAAAATTTTTTTTCTAAATACTATACAGTTACAGATATTAAATTCTATAATAATATCTATACTATTGTAACAATTTTCTGTTTCTCCAAAAAACTGAACTATTTTAAATTAACTGATTAATTAGATCAAATTGATTATATAGTATATTATTATAATATATTTGAAAAAAAATTTTATCAATATAAAAAAAAATATCAGCAGAACAAAAATTCTATACCGCCAAATAATAGTTCTAAAAAAATTTTTGATAATTGTTTTGATCTAGATACTGTCTGTATTTTACAAACTGAAATATATAAAAAATATTCAAAATTTCAAAATAATAAAATTGCAAAATATTTTGCTAAAAAAATTGAAAAACAGAGATCTAGAATATATTGACAGAAAAATAAATATAAATTTCCGATTTTGGCTATAATAGTTCAGAATATTTTTTCAATATCTATTAATAGTATAGATATAAAACAATTTTTTAATTGTATTTATAATATCTGTTACTATTGCTGTAATTATTTTAAACCAGATACAATCTGTAATTTTATACTGTATCAATTTACAATAATTTTTGATATTCAACAACAAAAAATTAAAATAGTCAAAAAATATCTATCTACTGAAAAAACTGTATTATTTGATCAAATTCAGAAATCTATTATTCAGTTTGAAAATCTGAAATCAATTAGTAATTATAAAAAAAAAAATAAAATATCTAGTTCTGAAAATATACAGTAAATAGAAAATAGAATATTGGATAAAAATTCAGATACTGAAAATTGTTATTCTGATCTAGTTCAGAACAGACAGAATAAATATCAGTTGTCTAGAAAATATTCAGCAGATATTGTAGATAAAAATAATAATCTTTCTGAAATATCAATACAGAGTATATAGAAAAGATCAGAACAAATTCGGAAATTTCCAAAAATATCTGCAGGATTTGAGATTATAAAATAGAGAAAATAGAATCTATACAGTATTATAATTCAATAAAAACAAAACTAAAACTACTACTAAATTATTTTGAGATATTAAGTTATATCTTGAATATCCAAAATTACAAACAATTGTATATAAATAATAAATACCAAAAAGAACTATAGAGCTTGATATATTTGATATATTTATTATCCATTGGATATCCGCAAATATCCAATGGATATCTATTAGGATCCGCAATCCGCAAATTGCGGATTGTGGATATTGGATCCTTATCCATATCCGCAAGTTGCGGAGCGGATTATAGTATATCCAAGGATATTGCGGATCCTGCCGCAGCCTAGATTCTTCCGATCGTATTCCAACTTAAAAATCCTAGAATTTGGGCTGATTTAGGATTAATTCGTACGACTGCTACAGATATCGAAAGTTTCTAAGATTTAAATACGGTAGAGAATATATATAGACTTAGATTTTATTAAGTTTTCACAAAAATCGTACGAAGAAAATTGCTTGCAGTCAGGATGGTAGGGCGAATTCTGCCCATACTTAAGAAGTTCTGACCGCTCTGCAGTCAGGCCCGCTGCACCAGGTCCCTTGGGATAGGCTAATTCTTTTTTTTAAGATAGCGCTCATCTGATTTTATCTCGTTTGGCTAGGAACTCGCCTAACTGAATTGGGGACTCCGCATTCCAAAATGGGAATGCGCCAGTTACCAAGTCGCCACTGCTGGGAAAGGCTAATTACTTAAGAACATCCGTATTCTTAAACGGAGGTGCGAGATTCAGAGGAAACACTAATACAAAACATACATGGTCGAATAGAAGTGGAAGCAATCGGTGAAATGCTACCTAGCTGATTGGTGTTCTAACTCTCGATTCAAAAGAGCCTGCGGGTCCCGCATCTTCTATTTAAGGCAACACTTCCTCTAAAAGTTGGCCTCCATCTCGCTCTATTAATTAATCAGTTCTGACACTAATACGCTCCACGACAATGGCATTACCTCTGGAACTCGACATCTTGGGACAACACCCTATGCTCAGATTGATGTACACAAATCTAAGCTATATATTCCCTTTAGACGAGAGTCCACATCATTCTTCTACGGAATCTGTCATCCAGACCCTGACCACCGGCCTAAAGTGCTTTTCTGAATACTTTCCATGGATTGCTGGACAAGTCGCAGGCATGAAAGCTGGAGAAGGTGGCTCTGAGATCCCCAAAATCATACCATTTGAAGAGAAACCTATACTTCAGAAAGCATATCGACCAGACTTTACTATTCATGCTTTTAGAGAGGCTAATTGGTCTATGGGAATGCTCGATCCAGACGTGTTTACACCGCGCCTGATTCCTCTTGGCCAGACTCCCAACTCATGTGATCCGGCGCCAGTGTTCCTCCTAAAGCTCACATTTATCACAGGCGCTGTCGTCATCACGTTTGCTGCAAACCATAGCGCTATGGATATGACGGGACAGACTGCAATGATACGACTACTGAGTAAGGCTTGCCACGGTATCGGATTCACAGAAGAAGAGCTGCGTCTGGGAAACAGGGAAATGGAAGTCGACCTTGGTCTACTGGGGAACAAAGATGATCAGGAACTCAGGGCAGAGATATTCTGTCAACTCAACAGAAAGATAGATCTTCAGAAAGCTTATCCAGCTACGTCGAAGTCAATTTCTGAAGATGTTGGTTCTGGCAAGCCGGCGAAGGTTACTTGGGCATATTTTCAGGCAGTCCCGTCGTCTCTGGCGAACCTCAAAATGAAAGCGACTGAATCAGTCCCGACTTCCCACTTCCTGTCCACAGACGACGCTCTTACTGCATTGATATGGCAAGCAATCTCTCGTGCGCGCGCCTCTCATCTCCACGTTTGCACGAGGTTGTTGTTGGCAAGAGCAGTGGATGTGAGGAAGGCAATGGGCGTCGCAGGCATGTATCCAGGCATGATGCAGAATATGGCGTTCAATAACATGAGTGTTGAGGAGATTTTAAACGCGCCTCTTGGCGAAATCGCGACTAGATTGCGAGATAAGTTGGACATTCATGACCTTGGATATGCGATGCGAGTGACAATGACATTGATCAACCGCCACCCGCACGAGTCACCCATTTTAAAGTATCTCAGGCCATCTCACGATGTCATGATTACTTCCTGGGCGAAAATGGACTGTTATAACGATACCTTCAATCTGGGGTTGGGAAGACCGGAGAATGTGCTACGCCCGCGTTTACCTCCTGTAGGAGAAGGGTGGGTGAACTTGATGCCGAAGTCGGACGAAAGGGGAATTTTGTTTGGAATTTGTTTAAAGGAGGCAGACATGAACTTATTGAGAACTGACGAGAAATTTGGCGAATATGTGCAATACATCGGCTGATTTCGGATAAATAGCTTGACTTATATTTGTGAATTGAGTACGGTTGTGCTGTGATATGACCCCGGTGTAGATTAGGAATCGAGCGGCACTATCAGGAATAGTTTCCCAGATGCCTATACAAAGAACCAGGTTGAGTTAAATAATGTTTGCACGTTACAAGTATAAGCAGGCAGATGTCCTCTCCTATGACGTTGTTTCCGAATAGGTTTCTGGGTGGTTTGTGTAGCAAGTTTGTGGCGGCGACGGCATGATATGAAAGTGCCGCGCGAATAGACTCGGCTCCCATGCTAATTGCCACCATTTACGATCACTCGACGTGGCGCGGATCTTTCAGCAAAGGGGCATATTCAAGCCACGTGAAACGAGGGCTATACATCAACATCCAGAGGTTTATGGACTTCAACACCACTCGCTGGTTTGTTGTCTCTTCGAATCGGGGTTGGAAGGAGGATTAGCCTGGCCGCCTGCCCAGATTCGGTGCCACAGGTCAATTGGATTTCCTGTTTTCATTGCGGTGCCAGTCCGTCCTTAGAATACTGCAATGGATTTGTCATATTGGGCCATAGGTATACTAGCAATGGCCACGTTTAAGCTTTGTGGCAATTTTGGGTGGGAGATAGGCTCGGAGAACCTGCAATGCTTTAAAACGTATGCAGGTATGTATCTTTCTGCCGTAAGATGAATAAAATCGGAAAATGCCATCTCCCCACCGCAATGATTACCCGGTGTGAGTGTGTGCGAAACGTTCAAAAAGCCTGTATGATCAATGATAGTAGGCTAAACGAGATTAAGAGAGGAATCAAACAAGCAATCCTTGATGTACAGGCAGAAATTGACACCGCGACATTCAAGTTCTTTTATTATCAGCTCCTCCATCAAGCAGCTCCTGGTATGTGCCCACCAGCGTCTGTTTGGTGGCAGAAGCTTACCAACCACGTGATAAAATTGAAGGAGAATAACAAGAGCTCGCGAGTCTTCTTCAAAAATTGACTTGGCAAATGGCCCACAACAGAGAATTGGAAATCCAAACAGAAGCTGCTCAATGTCCGATTGCTGCGCGAGACTGGAATATCCCCCGGCATTTGATGTAGACGTCGCAAGAGATGCATAACACAAGAGAGGCGACAAACGGCGTATAATGTATGTAAACAATGAGCGAGGTGAGTTCGAAGGCACAACCGAGTCTTCCGAGGAACATTTGATACACATCGTAGTGACGACATCTTTCACATGCATCAATATTCTTTCATCATTGTGGCTTTCTGACAATGAAGCCGGCCTGGGTTGAGAGCATTCTTTATGCCATGAATTTTCCTTTTCCAAGCCAGAAAGGAGTCCCCAGGACCGGAACGAAGGTCCATAATTGACTGTTTCGGGAGTCCCTAAGTTCGAATGCTGGCTAGGTAAATCACTCAAAATTTGGATGAATGGCAGCACGAAGTGCTGTGGATTCACACCACGTTGCCATAGAGCTTCCTCTATATGCAGCCTTGGGTGGTGAAATATAATATCCGTAAAGATGCTTCCTTTGTCGATGAAGATGGGAATAGCTTGAAACCATAGTTGAACAATGCACGGGCTTAGAAAAAATAGTTGGTCTTGGCTGATGTTGAGTTTCGCTGTGGGATGGGCGTTTTGCGAAGTATCCAGGAAGCCGAGGTCAAACCAGGATATGTAGTTAATTAAAAGCGCCGTTCCCACAAGTGCCTCGCAGTTTTCTTCCGTGAGGGGATGTGATAAGCTTTTGCGAAAGAAGTTAATTACTCGGGGCAGTAGCTGCGTTGTAACGCGCGCGTATTTAGCGTTCTCTGGATTAAGGGATGTGAGGTGCATAGCGGCAATGCATAGAATGGCGGACATAATAGACTGGTCCTATATTGAGTAAGCGAAGACACAATTTCTCTGAAAAGGGAATGTGGGTATATACATGAAAAGAATGTTGCATAATAACTGGCCAGACTTGTGGAAACGAGAGGGTTAGCCGGGTTTCCCTGTCCCAGTGATGAAATAGTTCTAAATGCAGCAGACTAATCTGAGGATGAAGATCTATTTCGAGGTTTGGGCTTGCTTTGGAGAAAACCGGGGCAACGGGAAGACCAGAAGGGGAAGTTTGACATTTGATATTTCGTTTGACGCATCTGGAGCACGGGAGGCATTCATCACACTGTAATATTAAGCTAGAGTTTAACAGACACATTTGATGAAGAGCAATGGTATCAAGACGTACCTTGACTTTCCGAAGTTTGCATGCGAAACAACCCCGCCTGCTCTTAGTGTGGGCGCGCTTCTTGCGCAGCTCATTTGTATTTCCGATAGTGTGAATTCTGGGGACCTCGCCCCGCGTATACGGTAGCAGAATCGTATTTGTAAATGAGACCGGGATTGAGGTGTTCGGCATTGATCCTTGATTCATGGCGTTTGAAGGGTGGCGAATGAACATGGGAGGATGGAAGCAAATCTTTCTCTTGCGGCATGAGTGAAATGAGCCGTGGTTTGCTGATTCTGAATTTCGCACCTCCAGCTAAGGAATACGCATATTTTAAGTAATTAGGCTTTTCCAGCAAAGTGACGACTAGGCAACTGGCGCATTCCCGTTTTGGAATGCGAAGTCCCAACTCCGTTAGGCGAGTTTCTAGAAGGCAGATCTCAGTGTGAAAAGGGAAAGGTGGGTCCATCCTCCAAATTTTAGTGCTGAACGTGGATTTGTGTCTAACTCGGGGTGCCGGAAGTGGAAGTTGATTTATCACAAATCCCACATAATCTTAGTCCTTACCTTGCAGATTCGGGTATTCTAGATTTGTCCTGGAGCTAGTATTCTATATGTTGTCTGAACAGGCTTACCTAATTTGGTAAGTCTCGGCGATTCGTTGGCCTTATTTTGCTCTTCTCTGTGTACAATTTCTCTAGAGATTCTTCTGCGTGGCCTCAAGACACCTAACCAGGTGTACAGTTAACTGATCAGCAGAACTACTTTTGCATTTTCCAAATGATTTACGGGCGATATTTGGTGATATCGCCATAGCAATACATGGGCATGTATCGCTATTCAGCGTTTCGTTACAAGTCCGCGTATTCCAAGGAATGAAGCTGACCTCGAAAACTCAGCTGTAGAAAACTATCAGCAAACGTTTCTAGTGGCAGAACTATTAATTATTTCTTCCCATACTCATTTACATAAGTAATGAAAAGTTCACTTCATATGATTAACCTAAAGGCTTTTCGGTCCTTGGATGAGCCACCATCTTGCTACCACAACGCTGGTAAGGTGTATTGTAAATTGACGGTACGCATGTTGAGAGTAACGAAGATCTCATCAAAAACCCCGGGGTGCGGGTGGAGAGTGATTAATGGTCTATTCCATAAATCCTCGATCTTCTATCTGATCTCAAAAACTATACTAGATATTAAAAAATCAAAATCATGCTGGCGTGTCTGATCTTACAGGCGAGTCGATAAAGCTAACAATACAACCACCAGCAAGACTCTGTGTACCGAGCGAGTCTAAGCGAGTGAGGTAGATGTGTCACCGCCGTCTCTTCGCCTGATTATTAAAGAAGTGGCCTGGCCTCGGTTCTGGACTTAATCTATAGTAAGCTGAATCTCCGTATTTGGTGGAATAGATGAAGGTACATCGTTGCTTGATGCCATCAGCATCTACCTTTTTACTCGCCATTTGATGCATTATCGGTCACATGGAATTTGGCCCAGTTTATATGATGCGTCTAGACCAAACCCAGGATTGATATCTAAGAGAGGATCCATTTTCTAGTCCCTATGTTAACCACTAATTCGCGGTATGTCATAGCGTAGTCGCGTGCCGGTGGTGTCGATCGCCGAAGTGGGTTGCTTTGAGTAACTAATTTAGGGCCACTTGCGAACTTGCTTAACTAAAACGGGACTCCGTATTCCTAAATTGGAACGCAGCTGTCAGAATGGACTACAACGTCCCCTTTTATGCTTGGTCTCTAAATTCGGATGCATACTTTCAGGAATAAAGAAAATAGGACCAATAAACCGTGTCTAAAGGGTAGGAGCTAAAGCAATGGTAGAAACATTTCTCACAGTTGCGACCAGTGTTGCAAAGGCAGAAGAAGCTCACCTTGCCATGACATGTTTATGTCCAAATCATTTGCCTTTCGCTTCCGGAAAATGACAAATGTACAAATTACAATAAGACTGTCTATTAAAGACTGTCTATGAAATTTATAATGAAATCATCGCGCCAACGAAAGTCATGTATAGTTTTCATTGAAAAAATATATGTTGCAGATATCCCTCACGCCATGCCAAGCCTAAATTGACGATAGTCCGGCTTTCAGGCCACTCATTTTGGGTACGCTTAAATTGAAACTTAAAATTAGAGAAAGTAATCAGATATCTATATGTAAGGCTATATTATTGTCCGTGTTCAAACATACTGAAGTTTAGCATACGAGATTCCAACCTGCCACGTCTTAGTTTATGCTCTGGCGGGATTCGGGCGGTGGGCTAATTGATTGGTCCTCAGATTACATCCTCAACCTCTGTCAGCCTCCATGCATACTGTTCAACAGCGACTACCAAAACCCATTGTGAAACCGCCCGGAAATCAACACTCCAAGCTGAACAATGGTTTACAGTAATGAGAGTTTTCAATAACTTCAAAAGTGTTCTTGGGCTCAGGTCTCGTCGGACTTCCCCATTTCAGGCAAAAGCATTCTTTAGGCACTGCAATGCCGAATATATTTTTTCACCTCGCAATTCTGCGAAAGAAAGGCGTACTATGGACAAACAGGATTATTTAAGGGTTTTTGTCTCCGCCCAAGTTTCCGCGAGCCAATAGTGTGGAAACAAACGCGATCTCCGTATCACATTCGCCTTCGCCGACTTCTTTAGCGATAAAGTTTCAAGGGCCTATCTCTCGGTGCAGTAATCGACCGGGTTTAGTGAGGGAAGATGCGGGGACGTTCGGACCATATGAAGCTACTAGGCCAGATCTCCCCCCCCCTCCCTTCGTCTATATTTAGGTCAATCCGTTGTGGAAAAGAAAATTCAAGGTACTCCTTATATGTATGGGAGGAACTCGCAGGGGAGTCCTTTACAACTTGCCATTGCAAAGAATAAAGTCGATATCACTGAAATACTTCTTGAGACAGGTGCAACCCCTTCCCGCCGAGCTAAAGGGGAAGTTAAGGATCTCTCGTAAAATGAAGAAGATGATTATGAATAACCGCAACCGCTCCGGTTTTGGTTAGCATTTCAAGACTGTAGTGATTTTGTAAACACAGCAAATACGCTAAGATCTGCTATTTTATAAAGACTTTATACACTTTATCAATACTAAATCCAAAATTATGCAGAGAAAATTACCAAAATAGCCAAAATTCTTATATTCGCCATTTTGGTTAACCGCAAATTTGTGGTTTTGGATTTGTTTGATATATTAGAACCGCAAATCAGATCGATTCGGTTTTGGGTAGTATTTCAGGACCAAATCCAAAACTGTACCGCAGTCTACGCATAATAGTATTTTGATGACCCCCGGTCCTCGGACAGTGGGAATGGTCTGGATGGTTTTTGCTAGTTAGCTATATTACCGTTTTGCGGCGGTGACGTGAAATACTAACTAGCTATATGACTCTTGTATAACAAATATACGTACAACTGTCTGATGTAAAAAAAAAAAAAAAACTTTACC
>Ga0209673_1001742_pt1 | contig 18237 bp, 8 predicted proteins | sample AraplaCol_mMS_r2_2_FD_184274 | JGI IMG/M metagenome (GOLD analysis project Ga0209673, IMG submission 184274) | Arabidopsis root microbial communities from North Carolina, USA - plate scrape MF_Col_mMS_r2 (SPAdes) (version 3) | ecosystem: Host-associated > Plants > Roots > Endosphere | place: USA... | reverse complement strand
CTTGATCTTGGCCCGATAGATTGCCTGCGAATCGCCGGTTTGCTCGGCCTCCTTGAGGGCTTCGTAGGCGTCGGAATAGCGGGCGCTGAGGGTGTCTTCGAGGCGCCAGATGGCCCATTCAAAGGGCGGAATCGAGGCAGGGCCGTCCATGACGCCCTTGGTAAGAACATCCTGGATTTCCTGAATCAGCTCCGGATAGTCCTTGAGCGTCTCGCGCAGGAACTGCGGCACAGGAGGCTGGGGAATTGAATGTGTCCAGATCATGAATATCCCTTTCCGCGCTCATTTGCGCGGCTGTTTTATTGATGGATGTGTGACGATTGAGCGTACATCCGAGAAGACGCTGCGCGATCTCAGCGCCTCCCCACCAGCCGCGTTGCGCGGATGGATTTCACGATCACGATCATTCGTTCATTGGCGAGAGCAGGTTCCAGATCCCGATAACTCCGATGCCGTCAACGGAGCTATCCAGCCAACTCCCGCTGATGGTTATCTAGGCCCGGCTCAATCCCGGGCATGCCAGGGCCAAGCCCCCGCACACCTCGCTCAGCGCACCGCCCCGCCCGCCGCGCGCAATGTCTCGACCTGTGCCTTGTAAGCCTGCTCGATGCGCCGCAGCCGCTGCTCGCGCGCGGCCTCGTTGACCCAGGCGGCGGCCATGGCGCGCTGTTTGCCGAGCTGGTATTCGAGCATGGCTTCGGGCAGCAGCGCGCTATCGTCGGCCGGGACGTAGCCGTAGGCCGCGCGCAGCGTCTTGAGCACTTCGCGCTCGGCGTCCGCGCGCGTGCCCTTGCCTTGGCCGTAGCCGACCAGGAAGGCTTGGAGTTTGGCCTGGAACTCGGGCGGATAGGCGCGCCGCACCACCATCTGCGCGCCAGGCGGGGGCTCGGATTCCCACACGATGTGAAGCCGCGCGGCCTCGACCGGGAACTGCTCGTTGAAGCGCTCGAAGTCGGTGGTGTTGTTGGTGGCCACGTCGGCGTCGCCATTGGCCACGGCGAGCGCGGTGGCCTGGTGGTTGCCGACGACCTCGCCGCGAAAGCGCGTCTCCAGCTCGATGTTGCGCGGCAGGAAGAGCTGGCTCTGCGGAATGAGGAAGCCCGTGACCGATCGGCTGTCGCCGCGCGCGATCCGCCAGCGCTCGGGTTCGGACAGCACGGCTTCCAAGGTGTTGGGCACGCCGGTCTTGCGCGTCAGCAGCACCGCCCGGTGCGTCGGCATGCCGGGGCGGCGCGCGATTTGCGCGATCACCTTCATGCGCTGCTGCATCACGGCATCGAGCGCCATCTTGGCCGACAAAAAAGCCATGTCGATCTCGTCGCGCTTGATGGCGCGGTCGAGCTCTTCATAAGACGCGACCGAATAAGCGCTCACGGGCACGCCGATGGCCTGGCTCAGGTCGGACAGGAGCGGCATCCACAATGCGCGCGATTCGACCGTGCCGCCGAGCGGCAGCACGCCGAAGCGGATCGACGCGACCGGAGCCCCTCCTGCCTTGCCGGCGCCCGCGGCGCCAACCTGCGCCACCGAACTTGCGGCCGCGACGGCCAGCGCAAGCGCCACCGCAAACAGCCGGAGGACGCGCGAAAACGCCATGGGCGACATCAGGGCGACAGATCCCGCAAGGCGGTGACCTGCTCCGCGTAGCTGGTTTCGATGCGCTGCAGCCGCGCCTTGCGCGCCTCTTCGTTGACCCACTGCGCCGTCATGGCGTTTTGCCTGGCCAGCTGGTAGGCGAGCTTGGCGGCGGGCTGCAGCGAGCTGTTGTCCGCGGCCACGAATCCGGCCAGGTCATGCAGCGACTTGAGCACCAGGCGCTCGGCGTCGCCGCGCGGACCCTTGGCGCGGCCGTAGCTGACAAGAAAGGCCTGTACGCGGCCGCGCAGCTCGGCCGGATATTCGCGCCGCACCACGATTTGCGCATGCGGAATCAGATCTGATTCCCACAGCACCTGCAGACGCTGCGCCTCGGACGGAAAGCGCAGCTTGAAGCGCTCGAAATCGGCCGTGTTGTTGGTGGCCACGTCGGCTTCGTTGTTGGCCACGGCCAGCGCGGTGGTCTGGTGCGTGCCCACGATCTCGCTCAGGAAGCGCGTCTCCATCGCGATGTGGTTGGGCAGGAAGAACTGCAGCTGCGGCACGATGAAGCCCGACACCGACTGCCGCTCGCCGCGCGCGAGCCGCCAGCGTTCCGGCTCGGCGAGCAAGCTCTTCTTTGTATTGAATGGCGGCGTCTTGCGGGTCAGCAGCAGCGCGCGGTAGCCGGGCAGCCCGTCGTGCCGCACCACCTGCGCCACGACCTTCATGCGCCGCTGGGTGACGGCGTCCAGCGCCATCTTGCCGGACAGGAACGCGATGTCGACCTCGTCGCGCTGGATGGCCTGCTCGAGCGCTTCATACGAGTTGACCGACAGCACGCTCACCGGCCGTGCAATGGCGCGGCTCAGTTCGGCCAGGAGCGGATCCCAGTCGCTGCGCGACTCGAAGGCGCCGCCGAGCGGCAGGATGCCGAAGCGCACCGGCGCGTCCGCCTGCAGTGCGGGCTGGGCCGCCGCCATCAGCGGCAGGACGGCGAGCAGGGTCAACAGGGCGGCGCCGCGGCGCACCACGGCAGCGGCACGACTGAACTGCGCGCAACGGCGGGAGGCGCGAAACGCATCGGGAGCGCCGAAAGCCTTCCGGACGCTGCGTAAAGGGGCCTGCATTTTTGACACGGAGACATGGTGCCGCTGCGGACCAGCGGGTCTAACATCGGTGAAGCGACGCAATTAGATACCAGATACAGGTTACTTTCGTGATGTTTTTCCCATCTTTCGCTCGCGCGGCAAGCCTCTTAAGCTTGACTGCCATGCCTGCAATGCCCCCATGAACTGGAACTTCCACGTCCTGCGAGGGCTCGCCCGCCTCACCTTCGCACAGCAGCTGATCCTGCTTGCGCTGGTGCCCGCGACGGCGGCCACGCTGGCGGCCATTGCCGTGCTGACGCGCCAGCACCTGGACAACCTGACCGAGCTGATGCGAGCCAATGCCCAGACGGTGGCATTGCAGGTGGCCACGGCGGCGCAGGCCCCGCTGGTGCGCATGGACCGGCGCATCCTGCAGCGCACGGCGCAATCGGGTACCTACCAGCCGCACGTGCAGCAGGTGCAGATCTGGTCGGACGACGGCGAGATCGTGGCGAACTCCGAAACCTTTGACCGGGTGCGCAGCGAAGGCCTGCAGGTGGTGGTGCCGATCGTGAGCGAAGAGGGCAAGCAGAACGGCAAGGTGATGGTCGAGATGAGCCTGGACGCGGTGCAGCATGCGCGGCGCTCGGTGTGGCTCAACGTGGTGCTGGTGCTGGCCATCAGCCTGGTGGGCGTGGGGCTGGCGGGCTGGTGGGCGGCGCGGCGCATCAGCGAGCCGATCCGCGCGCTGGGCAAGGCGGTCGACCGCCTGGGCGCGGGCGAAGCCGCAAGCGTGGCCATCGAGGGTACCTCCGAGGTACGGCATCTGCAGCATGGCTTCAACCAGGCGGCGCGCGCGCTGGCCGAGAGCCACCGACTGCTGCAAAGCCGCATCAGCGAGGCCACCGCCGAACTGGCGCGCAAGAACCAGCAGCTCGAAGTCGCGAGCCAAGCCAAGACCCGCCTCTTGGCCGCTGCCAGCCACGACCTGCGCCAGCCGCTGCATGCGCTCACACTGTTCTCCGACGGCCTGGCCAACGGCGAGACCGATCCCGTGCGTTTGCAGCGCATTGGCCACATTCGCGAATGCGTGGATTCGCTCGACCGGCTTTTCTCGGAACTGCTCAACCTCTCGCAGCTGGATGCCGGCGTGCTGCAGCCGCAGTGGGCGGACTTTCCGCTGGACCAGCTGTTCGACGAGATCAGCCGCAACTTCCGCCCCGTGGCCGAGCAGCAGGGCCTGCGGCTGGTGGCGCGCAAGACCGACCTCTGGGTGCGCTGCGACTACGTGATGCTCTCGCGCATTCTCAACAACCTGGTGTCGAACTCGCTGCGCCACACCATTGAGGGCGGTGTGCTCATCGGCGCCCGGCGGCGCGGCAGGGGCGTTCGCATCGACGTGGTCGACACCGGCGTGGGCATCGCGGTGCAGCACCAGGCGCGGGTGTTCGAAGAGTTCTACCAGGTGGAAGGCACCGGCCGCCAGGCGCCCCGCGGCCAGCGCGGCATGGGTCTGGGGCTGGCCACCGTGCAGCGCCTGGCCGACCTGCTCAACACCCGCGTGGAGCTGACCTCCCGGCCGCACAAGGGCACCTGCGTGCGCGTGCTGGTGCGTTCGGCACCGGCCGCCCTGCCCGCGCTCGATGCCGCGCCCACCATTGGCGCCATCGAGGAGGAGGCCAGCCTCGAGCAGCTGCGCATCCTGGTGATCGACGACGAGCGCACGATTCTCGAAGGCCTCACCGTGGTGCTGACCAACTGGGGCGCCGAGGTCATGGCGGCGCAGACCCGCGCCGAGGCCCTCGCGCTGGCCGATGAATGGGACCACCCACCCGACGTGGTGGTGAGCGACCTGCTGCTGCAAGGCGGCGACAACGGGCTCGACGTGATCGCCGCGCTCGAACGCCATCCACGCGGCATCGGCCCCGAAACGGCACGGCTTCTGGTCACGGGCGAGACCAAGCCCGACCGGCTGCGCGAAGTGGCGAGCGCCGGCATCACGGTGCTCTACAAGCCGGTTTCGCCGCGCGTGCTGCGCCAGGCGATCCAGGCGCAACGTGCGGCTGCACTGCTGAACGCCGACGCCTGAGGCCCGTTCGTGGGGCCCTAGTCCGTCGGACATAGGCCAAGCAGCTGCCGCATTGTGAACTTCGTCACGCTGGCACGCGGTGGCGGGGGCCGACATAAGCCCTCCGCCTTATCGCGCGAAGCAGGGGGCTTCCGTACATTGGGTCCTACTGCCCTTGCTGCGGAAGCAGCCCATGTTTGTCGCCGTGAACCCATTCATCTCGCTCTTCCGGAAACGGCTGCGCCGCGGCGCCCTCGCCGCGCTGGCCACGGGCGTGGCGCTGCTCGGCGCCCACCTGCCCGCCGCCGGCCTCACGGTGCTGATGGGCGACGAACTCGCGGCGCACTCGGAGTTCGTGCAGCACCTTCGCGCAGGCCAGGAGCCCGGGTCGCGCTTCGACCTAGTGCGGCTTTCACCGGGCGGCGCGGACATGCCGCAGCCCGCCGAATCCGCCAGCGCCGATTCCGAACAACGCAGCGCCAATGCCGGCGTGCGCACGCGCAGCCTGCGCGCCTTGGCGTCGGACGCCAACCTCACGATGGCGGTCGGCCTGCCTGCCGCGCGCGCTGCCCTCGAAAGGCCAGGCCAGCAGCCGCTGGTGCTCGCGATGCTGAGCCGGCTCGACTACGAGAACCTGCGCGCCGCCAGCCCCGCGCTGCGCCGCGGCGACCGGCGCGTGGGCGTCCTGCTGCGCGACCCGGCCATGGCCGACCAGCTCGCCCTGGTGGGGGCGGTGCTGCCGCAGAAGCAGCGCATCGGCGTGGTCGCCACGCCCGAATCCGAGCCGCTGGTGCGCGAGCTGCAGCGCGCGGCGCAGGGCGTCACGCCAGCGTGGGACGTGCAGGTCGAATACGCACCCGACGCCAAGTCGCTGGCCGCCGCGCTGCGCGCCGTGGTGCCGCGCAGCGATTCGCTGATGGTGCTGCCCGACCTGATCGGCGACAGCCAGGCCGCCACGCTCTCGGTGCTGCGCGCGGGCGCGGAGGCGGGCCTGCCGGTGTTCGGCGCCAGCGAAGGACTGGTGCGCTCCGGCGGCCTTGCCGCAGCGGTGTCAACGCCCGCGCAGCTGGCGCAGCAGGCGCGGCTGCTCGGGCAGAAGCTCGCCGGCGCGGGCAGCTCGGGCCCGCTGGTGGAGTCGGCCACGCCGGCCGCCGTGCGCGTCAACGTGACCGTGGCGCGCGGACTCGGCCTGCGCTTGCCGGAGGAGCGGGAACTGGCCGAACGGCTCACGGTCACGCGATGAGCGGCAAGCTGTCGCCCGAAGGCACGCGCGCCGACATCAGCTCGCCGCCGCCGCAACCCGCGCCCAAGCTGGTGGTGCGGGGCAACCTGCAGCGAGACCTGTTCCGGCTCGGCGTGGTGCCGTGCGCCGCGGTGGCGCTCGCGCTCACCGCCTGGTTCACCCACAGCCGGCTGCAAACGCTCGAGGCCGCCTTCGACGCCGAAGGCCAGGCCGTGGCGCGCCAGGTGGCGGCCATGTCCGACCTGAGCCTCTATGCCGGCGACCTGCCGGCGCTGCAGAACGTGGCCAACGCCGCGCTTCGCGGCGGGCAGGTGATGCGGGTGGAGATCAGCAACAGCGCCGGCGTCTACGTGACGGCCGGACCCAAGGCCTCGTCGCTCGCGCAGCTGCGCATGTTCACCTCGCCCGTCACGCTGCGCGAAGCCTCGCGGGCCAGCGCCTTCGCGCCCGCGGGCTCCACCGCCGCGGGCGAGACGCCCATCGGGCTGGTGCAGACCTTCCGCGACACAACCGCCTATGCGCGCGAGCGCAGCCGCTCGCTCTTCGCGGGCATCGGCATTGCGCTGGTCGCCCTGCTCGCGGCCTGGGCCTCGGTGCGCCACATGGCGCGCACCGTGGCACGGCCGCTGCGTCGGGTGTCGCGCACAGTGGCCGCACTCGAAGCCGGGCACTTCGAGGCGCGCTGCGACGTGGTCGAGGGCGATTCGCACAGCGCGCCGCCGGCGGCCGACAGCGGCGACTCGCACGAGCTCGCGGTGCTCGCGCGCGACATCGACCGGCTGGCCGAGCGGCTGCAGAGCAACCGCCGCATCAGCGAGGAGCGCGTGCGCGAAGCCACGGCCGTGGCGCTGCAGCGCATGGCCGAGGCCGAACAGGCGGCGCTGTCGCGCGCTCGGTTCCTGGCCGCGGCCAGCCACGACCTGCGCCAGCCGCTGCACGCCATGGGCCTTTTCATCGATGGCCTGCTGCCGGGCGCCAGTCCCGCGCAGCGCCCCGCCGTGCTGCGCCTGCAGGAGAGCACCGAGTTCATGGGCGTGCTGCTCGACGACCTGCTGGAGATCTCGCGGCTCGACGCCCAGGTGCTGACACCGGCGATCACCAAGGTGCCACTGTCCGCGCTGTTCGACCATCTCGATGCGCAGCATGCCGCCACCGCGACGGAGACCCGCGTGCGCCTGCGCTGGAGCGACCGCGGCCTGGCGGTGCGCAGTGACGCGGCGCTTCTGCAGCGCATCGTCGGAAACCTGGTGGCCAACGCGCTGCGCCATGCGCCGGCCGGCGGCACGGTGCTGGTGGCGGCGCGACGCAGCCGCAAGGACGGCGACAACGTGCGCATCGAGGTGCGCGACAACGGCGTGGGCATTGCGCCCATCCACCAAGGCCGGATCTTCGAGGAGTTCTACCAGGTGGCCAACACCGAGCGCGACCGCCGCCGCGGCTTCGGGCTGGGCCTGGCCATCTGCGCGCGCATTGCCACGCTGCTGGGCACCTGCATCACCGTGCGCTCGGCGCTGCAGGCGGGCAGCACCTTCGCGCTCACCTTGCCCGCGGCCCATGCCAACGAGGCCACCACGCCCGAGCCGCTGCCCGTGGCGCTCACGCCGCTGGCGGGCCTGCACTGCATGGTGATCGACGACGACCCCGTCATCCTGGACGGCAGCCGCACGCTGCTGGAGCAGTGGGGCTGCGAGGTCGAGTGCGTGTCCACCGGTGCCGAGGCCATCGCGCGGCTGGGCACGGGCGACCTGCATTTCGACGCCGTGCTGTGCGACCTGCAACTGGCCGGCGACGACGACGGCATGGACGTGATCACCGCCGCCAAGCGGCTGCAGCCGGATGCGCTGGCGGTGCTCGTCTCCGGCGCCACCGGCCCCGAGGTGCTGCAGCGCCTGCGCCACGGCGGCGTGACGCTGTTGACCAAGCCGGTCGCGCCGGCCAAGCTGCGCGCACTGCTCACCACGCGGCGGCATGCGCACGCGGCCTGATCATCACGCCACGCCATGCTCGACATCGCCGCCCTCAAGGACATCCGCCCCTTCGTCGCCACGCCCAGCTACAGCGGCGCCATGACCAGCCTCTACGTGCGCAGCCTGCTGGGCCTGGTCAATGCGGCGTGGGCGCACGGTTTCGCCATGCAGACGCGCTTCCTCGATGGCGACAGCCTGCTCACGCGGGCCCGCAATCGGCTGGCGGCCGAGTTCATGGCCGATGCGCAATGGACGCACCTGTTTTGGATCGACGCCGACGTCGGCTTCACACCCGATGCGGCGCTGCGCCTGCTGCTGTCCGGGCATGAGGTGGTGGCCGGCGTCTACCCGCACAAGCACGACGGCTGGCCGGCCCAGGGCCTGGCCCGGCCGTTGCCGACAGGCGCCACGCAGGCCGATTTCGATGCACTGCATGCGCGCTATCCGCTAAACCTGCGCCACACGCCGACGCAGGCCGACGCGGACGGCTTCGTCGAGGTGCTGGACGCGCCCACCGGCTTTATGCTGATCGCCCGCGGCGTGTTCGAACGCATGGCCGCCTCGACGCCCGAGCTGCGCTACGCCCCCGACGCCGGCGAACACGCGAATGCGCATCTGCCGCACTGGCGCTTCTTCGATACCCAGTTCGAGCCCGCCACCGGCCGCTACCTGAGCGAGGACTTTGCCTTCTGCCGGCGCTGGCAGCAACTGGGCGGCCAGGTGTTCGTCGACCTGCAGTCACGCCTGTCGCACCAGGGCCTGAAGACCTGGCACGGCGATTTGCCGCGGGCACTGGGCGCCAGGGGTGGCTCCGCCGCTGGCGCGCGCTGAGCCTCCCTCAGAAATCCGCGCAGCCGTTCTTGCGATCCGTGGCCACGCAGCTTGTGAGGTTGGGGCGCGAACGCACACGCGACCATTCGCGCGCCAGCAGGTCGCCGCCCTGCTGCGCACGCTCGCCCTCCAGCGGCCCGGTGGCAAAGCAGATCGGCGGCGCACCGATGTTGCGGTCGAAGGTGTAGGTGTTGGTGTTGGGCAGCTCGCGCAGCAGGTCCGAGCTCGGGAAGTCCGGCCGGCGCAGGTTCGCCGTCACGGTCAGGGTCCCGGGCACCACGTCCACCGCATAGCCGGCCGCCGAGGTGAAGCTGCCGGTGATTGCATAGCGCCCCGCGGGGCTGAAGATGCCGGCCGAGCTCGTGGGCGAGCCCAGGAAGCCGGCCGTGCCGTCGCCCAGTATCAGCCCGCCGACGGTGAACCCGAAGGGAGGGTTGGCCATGCCGAAGGGCCGGCTGGCGTCGCCGATGACCACCGTGGCCCGCGGCTGCTGGGCGTAGATGAAGTGGTTGTCGCCCGGCGTGATGCTCACGGTGCACAGCCCCAGGTAGGCGCAGTGGAACAGGTTGGGCGTGGCGCCCGATCCGGTGATGCCGCCGCGCGACTCGCCGACCCAGGTATCGGCCCAGATGCGCCAGGGCGCGCCGCCGACACTGCCGCCGCCCGCATTCTGGAAGCGCGACGCGGCCACCAGGTCAGTGCCCGAGGTGCTGGTGACGGCGGTGTCCAGCGTGAGGTCGCCCGAGAGCGTGCGCACGAACACCGTGTCGGCCGCCATCGAGGTGGCCGACACCACCTGCGGCTGGTTGGTCCCGGCGTCGAAGCCGGTGACCGACAGCGCGCCGATGCGCACCCCGTCCACGTCCTGGTAGCGGAAGGCGCCGGCGGCGCCGCCGCCCAGCGTGTTCTCGCTCACGTTGTTGGCCGCCTGGTCCAGCAGCACGCTGCCGCCGCTGGAGCGCGCCAGCAGGTGCTGGGCGGTGATCGGCGCGTTCGCAGTCTGCGTGATATTGCCGGCCGAGAGCAGGCCCAGCCGGTCCGCCGTGATGGCGCCGTTCAGCGCGATGCCGCCAGCGCCCAGGCCTTCGTTCTGCAGCGTGAGGGCGCCGCCGCTCGTCAGCGCGCCGGCCACGGTGATGGTGCCTGCGTGCGTGTTGCTGCCCACCACCACGCTCGGCGCATTCAAGCGCGACAGCAGCGCATCGGACAGCGTGAACCCGGGCCCCGCCGCACCGCCCACGGTGATGCCGGAGGCCGTGGCGTCGAAGGCATTGAGCGCCGCGTCCATGCCGCCCGGCCGCAGGTTGATGGTGCCGGCGGCGCTCACCGGCACATCGATCGCCAGGGCCGGCGCGCTGCCGTCGTTGCTGGCGCGCAGCACCAGGTTGCCGCTGCTTTGCACCTGCGGGGCCGCGCCGGGACCGCCAGTGAGCGACGAGATGCCGGGCTGGATCGACACGCCGGGCGTGCCCTGGAGCGAGCTGCCGGTCAGCTCGATGCTGCCGCCGCCGGTGGTCGTGAGGCGCGCGCCGTCTTCCAGCCGCACGCCGCTGTCGGTGCCGTCAACCACCGCGCTGGCAAACAGGCCCCGCAGCGCGATGTTGCCGCTGCCCGCCGTGATGCTGCTGCCGCCGGTGACAAGCACGCCGTGCGTAGCATTGAACGCGCTCGACCCGCGGTCGTAGTCTTGCACGCCCCGGACCAGCACGTTGCCGCTGGTGGTCGAGATGGCAGTGGAGACCGAGCCCACGGCCCGCAAGAACAGGGAGTCCAGCTGCACGGCGCTGCCGCTCTGGCCCGTGCCGCCGGTCCCAGTGATGGCCACGTCGCCGGTGGCGCTGTCGATGCGCACGCCATTGAGGCTCACGCCGCCGCCGGCGATGCTCACGCCGCCGCCGGCGCCCGCATCGGACTGGCCGACGCGCGTGTCGATCCGGGTGCCCTGGAGCAGCACGAAACCCGAGGGCGCGCCGGTCTGCCCGTTGAGGATCGACACCGCGCCGCCGTTGGTGATGATCTGGTTGTTGAATCGGCTGGTCACCGAATCGTAGATTCCACCGACGCCATGCGCATGGATGGATACCGCGCCGCCGCCGGTATCGATGGTGCCGTCCACGTCGATGTTGATGTCGCTGAACGCGGGGCTGCCGCCGACGAAGCCGGAGTCCAGCGTCACGTTGCCGCCGCGCGTGTGCACATCGCCGCTGAGGGCGACGAACTGCGTGCTGCTCGGCCCGTCCGTCACGAGGCGCAGCTCGCCGCCGCCGGTGTCGATGCTGGCGGAATTGAAAACCACTTCCGCATAGCCCGTACCTGTGGCGTGCGCCAGCACGCGGCCGCCGTTGGTGGAGATGACGGCCTGATCGGCCCCGGTATTGCCGAAGTAATGGACGTAGCCGTCGAGCGCCCCGGCCGAGCCGGCATTGAAGATCACGTCCATCGGCCCCGTGGTCGAACGGATGATCGGCGCCAGATACGAGCTGGAAAACACGCCGTCGCCGATCGAATGCGCCGCGTTCAGTTCGAACGCCAGCGGCGCGCTGCCCACCGTGCGTTCGATCAGCATGCCGCTGCCGAAGCGGATGTCGCCCGCGTCGGTGCCGCCGCTGCCAGTGGTGATGGTCACACTGGTGCCGGTGTTCAGCGCACCGTTGATGTCGCCGTCCTGGATGGTCGACGTGGCCACCGGATCGAAGGGGTTGGTAGGCAGGCTGCCGCCAGCCGCGCCGTGGACGATGGTGACGTCATAAGGGTCGATGATCCACCGCCCCGCCAGGCCTGCCGGGGCCGAGGCGTCGACGCGGATGCCGCTCACATCGAACGACCCGCCCGATGTTTCGATCGTGCCGCCGTTCCCGCCGGCGCTGCCGCCCTTGGCTTCGAAGCTGCCGAAGGCACGGACCGCGTTGTCGCCCATGATGGTGATGCGTCCCCCATTGCCGCTGCCCAGGGCATTGGCCTGCAGGACAGCGCCGCTCTCGACCAGCGCCACGCCGCTGCGGGTAACGCCCGCCTGGGCCACGGCGTGCAGGTCGATGCTGCCGCCGCCGGTCAGGCCGCTGGCGTCGATGACTCGGGGCAGGTCGGATTGGGCGGCAACCAGGATGTTGCGCCCCGTCACGTTGACGGCCCCGCCGGCACCGGCGTCGCTCGACACGTCGATCAGCGGCTCGTCGTAGCCGGTGGCCGCCAGCCGCACGTCGCCGACGCCATTGCCGATGCTCACCTGCCCGCCGTGCGCCACCAGGCTTCGGCCGCCGGCGACGTTGACGGCCCAGGCATCGAAGCTGTCCGGTGTGATGACCGGCGTGCCGGTGGCGTCGTTGACGACCTGGAAACCCTGGCTGCCGGCGGTACCGGTCACGCTCAGCGTCTGCCCCTGGCCGGCCTGGATGCTGCTGCCGGTGATGACCGTGCCGTCGCCCGCCGCGAAGTGCGAGCCGATGACGGTAGGGGTGGTGCCGCCGTCCGTCACGCCGCCGAGCAGCCCCATGAGGCCGAGGTCGTTGCGCAGCCCGGAGAGATCGCCGCCCTGGCCGGTGATGCTCACGCTGCCGCCGGTGCTGATGGCCGCGCCCGACAGCACCACGCCGGTGCCGGCGCCCAGCCCCGGGTCCTGGCTCGGGCCCTGGGCGTAGCCGTAGTAGGCGCCCGTCGGGTTGGTGCCGGTCGGGCTGCGCGAACTGCCCACCAGCGTGATGGTGCCGCTGCCCGCCGTCAGCGTGGGCACATTCCCCAGCGCCGAAGGCGACAGCGACAGGCCGGAAGCGCCGATGCCGCCACGCGCGTCGAGGCTGATCGCGCCGGCGCCGGTGGTCATGGAGCCGCCGACCATGTCCATGCCCGAATGGCCGAAGTGGATCGTGGTGGCGCCGGTGGGCACGCCCGCGCTGGTGTCGCCCTGCGCGCGCATCGTGATGCTGCCGATGCCCCCACAGGCAGCGCTCCCGCTCACGGCGCAGGTGGAGAGCGTGCTGTCGCTCAGCACGATCGCCGCCACAGGCAGCGTGGCAGGGGCTACGGCCTCGAGGCCGGCAGAAAGTCCTCCGGCCATCAAGCTGCCGATGGCGCGTCCGTTCTCGGCATCGCTCTGGCCGTAGAGGCGGATGTTGCCGCCGTCGGTCTGGACGATCGCGCCGCTCAGGAGGATGGCTCCCGCGCGGCTGGTGGTGGCAGTGTCGGGCAAGGCGCCCCCGAAGGCATCGGCATTGAGATCGACGTTCAGCGCACCGCTCTGCTCGGACACGATGCTGCCGGCCATCGCGATGTTGGTTCCCGAGTTCACCGCGAGCGTGGTGGCGCGGCTGTCGCCGTTCTTCACAATTCGTGCCCCACTGTCGATGCTCACGCCGCTGCCGCTGCGGGTCCAGCTCACCGGCTCCGTGTTCAATCTCATGGCCTCGCTGGTGACGCTCACGTCGGTGCCCCGTCCGAGCGCACCGCCAATGGCCTTGTCGCTGACCGCCGAGACGTCGGTGTAGGCCGCGACGTCGTTCGTCACGGTCAGATCGATCTTGGACTTCACCTCCCACAGACCGTTCTGACCACTGGCGCCGCCGCTGGCATCGACGACCGTGTTTGCGTCCACCACCAGCCGGTCGCCGCCAAGGCCGGCGCCCACGCTCTCCGTCGTCACCGTGCCGCCGGCGCCGCTGCCCATGCCGCGGGCCGTCAGCTTGCCCGAAATCTGCACGTTGCCGCCGCTCACGCGTATCGTGCCGCCGGCCGCGCCGGCCTCTGCCGCGCTGACGTCCAGCGTGCCGCTTGTCGCGACGCCTGCGCGCGAGACAAATTCGGGGCCGACCCCTTCGAGCACGATCTCGCCGCCCCGATTGACCAGCGACTGCGCCTGCACGGTGCCGCTCTGGTTCACCACCAGCTGGCCGTAGTCGGAAGCACCCACCAGCACCACGCGGCCGCCATCGGCGGTGAGCGTGCCGGATTTCGAATTCACGCTGCCCGCGCTCGGGCCGTTCATCACCTGTGCCGTGGTGCTGGCGTTGAGCAGATCGTCCGCTGCCGAGCCCGTCGTGGTGGTCCGCACCGTGCCAAGGTCAATTTGCATCAGCCCGTCGGCGCGCACGGTGAACTGGGTCAGCCCATCGCCCAGGAAGTCCAGCGTCACCTTGGAGGCCGACACCAGGCCAACCGAACCCCGCGCCACGCTGATCTGGCCCTCGTTGCGCACCAGCGCGCCGATCAGCCCGACCGTGCCGCCCTGGCCGACCTCGATGACCGCGCCGTCGTGCACCATCACGCGGGCGGTGCTGGTGGCGTCACCGGTGCCGGTGCCGGCGCCGAAGGTCAGCTGGCTGCCGCCGGCCATGAAGGTCGCGTTGCGCGCGGTTTCGTCCGGCCCGGCGATGTCCAGCGTGGAGGCGATCAGCCCGCCCGTGCTCACCGAGGCGGTGGGACCGAAAACCACGCCCGAGGGGTTGATCAGGTAGACCGAGCCGCCCCGCAAGGCCGTGCCGGACAGGGTGCTGCTGAGCCTGCCCTGGATCATCGAGGCCGTGCCGCCTGTCACGCGGTTGAGCAGCACGCTGCTCACCGTGGGCTGCACCACGTTGACCTGGTTGCCCGCCCCGATCGAGAAGCCCTGCCAGTTGACGACGGCGCGCTGCGACGCCTGGTTGAGCGTCATGAGGCTGCCAGCGACGCCGCCCGTCACGGAGCCGGCGGCCACGTTGCCGAACTGGGGAAGCCCGGCCACCGGGCTCGCGCCGCCGTTGATGACTTGGCTCCAGGCCATGCCCATGCCCATGCCCATGCAGGCCAGCGACAGCACGAGCGGCCGGACGCGCCAGTGCCGCGGCAGGGCTTTCGCGGAAAAATCATGGTTTCTCATGCTGCCCTCAGAAGGTCTTTTGCGCCTGCACGTACAGCCGCGGGTTGTGACCGCCGCCGTCGGTGCGCGCCGGGTCGGTGCCGGCACGCCAGGCCAGCGTGGCGTTGATGGTGAAGTTGCCGGGCCGCGTCCAGCTCAGGCCGATGCCCGCGCCGCGCAGGCTGCGCGAATTGGGGCCAGCGTCGAAGATCGTCGGGTTCTTCGTCTGGCGTCCGCGCGCCGCGTCGTAGAACACGAAGGGCGTGAACTCGGCGTTGAGCGACCAGCGCCATTCCACGGACCCGATCAGGCCCTGGTCCACCAGCAGTTCGCCCGAGGGATAGGCGCGCACGGCACGCGCGCCGCCCAGCGACAGTTTTTCCGAGGCGTCGAGATTCTTGCTGGCCCACTGGCCGCCCAGCGCCAGGTACAGCGAGTGCTGCGGCAGCACCGCCTGCAGGCGCGAGAGCTGGAAGGTGGCCTTGGTGAAGCCGCCTTCGGTGCGGTGGCCGCCCAAGCCCTGGTCTGTCTGCAGGCTGTCGGCATCGCGGATCGAGAGCCTGCCGTGATAGAGATTGCCGGTGCTGGCCCAGTAACCGCCGCCCAGCAAGTCATCGCGGCGCTCCCAGGTCCAGCCCAGGCCGAAGCCGCGCACCCGCTTGCGCGCCGAGAAGTCGACCGCCGTGTACTCGTCGGTGAGCTTCTTGCTGTCGGCCGACAAGCGCAGGAAGAGGTTGTGTTGCCGCTGGCGGATGAGCGGATAGCTCAGCGAAACGTCGAACACGTCGGCCTTGCCCTGGGCGCCCAACTCCGAAAACTCGCCGCCCAGTTCATAGTTGACACGCGCCAGCCCCAGGCCGGCGCGCAAGCCGCTGCTGCCGATGGGCGCCTCGTAGGCAACGCGGCCGAACTGCAGCGCATTGCCGTTGGAGACCATGGCACGCACGTCCAGGTTGTCGCCGATGCCGAAGGGGCTCGCCCAGCGCGCCGTGCCGCCGAGACGGTAGCGGCCGGACTCCTTGGTGCCGTGGTTGTCGGCCTCGGCCGCGAAGGCCCAGCGCGGCGCCGCCGCCACTTCCACCGACAGGTCGGTGGTGCCCGATTGCGTGCCTTCCTGCAGCGCCGATGAAACCTTGACACCCGGCTGGTCCGACAGCAGCAGCATCGAGCGTTCGTAGGCCGGCGCGTTCACGGCTTCGCCGGGCTGCAATGGCGCGAGGAACCCGCGCACGCGCGCCTCGCTGAGAGGCGCATCGGGCGCCACCAGCACCTCGACCTTGCCGAGGCGGCCTTCGATGACGCTGATCTCGACGATGCCGTCGCGCACGGTCTGCACCGGCACCACGGCTTGGGCGAGAAAGTAGCCGCGCTCCTTGTAGCGGGCGGTGATGGCCTGCGCCAGGCTTTCGAGATCACCGAGCGTGACGTTGCGGCCAATGTAGGGCGCGGTGATGCCCTGCAGCTCTTCGTTGGTCAGCGCCTTGACGCCGTTCAGGCGCAGGTCGTTGAGCTTGAACGATGCGGCGGGCGGCTGCGGTGGCGCGGGCAGGCTTTGCGGTGCGACGGTGCCGGTGGCTTGGGCAATGGGCCGGTCGCAAGTGCCGCAAGGGTCCTGGGTTGGCAGCAAGGCCGTGGCTTCGGCCTCGGCCGCGTGGGTGCGCTGTGCGGCAACGAGCAGGGCCGCACCTACCAACACGGTGACTGCAAGTGCAATGGGCGTGGGTCGTTGGCGAACGCGCATCTCAGTGCTCCACCGCGCGTCGTGCTGCGGATTGCTTGTGTTCGAACTTCTTTTTCATCTCAGCTCCCCACCGTGAGGCGCCAATTGCCGATCAGGTTGAACGGAGCCCAGAAGAACGGATGCGACATCTTGGGATCCTTCAGCACGGCCAGCTGTCCGGCCTGCATCGCCTTCTGGATGTCGCGGCCCTTCGACAGCTCGCCATAGAGCGTGCCCATGAGCACCGCGGTCGCGTCGTCCGACACGGGCCATAGCGAGGCGATCAGGCTCGAGCTGCCAGCCGATAGAAAGGAACGCGTGAAGCCCAGCACCTCGTCGCCCTGCGCGATGCGCCCGAGGCCCGACTCGCAGGCCGAGAGCGTGACCAGCGCAGTGCCGTCCATCGGCAGCCCGAGGATCTCGTGCGCCTCCAGAAAATTCTGCTTGCCGCCTTCGTTAGCCAGCAGGATGCGCGAGTACAGCGGGTCGACCGCATCGGCCTCGGCATGGGCTGCCACATGCATCAGCGGCGACCGCGCAGACACCTCGCGGAACTGCGTCTTGGTGGCGGCGGCGCCCATGTACACGGTGTTGCGCGGGAACAGCTGCGCCAGCTGCTTCACCTCGATCTCGGCACCGGGCAGGTCGTACTTGTCCTCGATGCGCGGATTGCCGAAGGCGGTGAGCGATGCACTCACGCGCGGCGTGCGCTGCGCGAGCTGCACTGCAATGCTGATCGACGGCGCCACCGCCACCGGATGCGTCTCGATCACGTAGCGGCCATTCAAGCGCAGCGCCTGGAATGGCAGGTAGTGCAGCGGCCCATGGGGCACCACGATCATCCGCTGTCCCGACGCGAGGCCGAGCGGGCCGAGCAGCGCTGCGCCCAGCTTGTCGGCATTGGTGATGGCCGTGCGGCGGCCGCGCACGATGGAGTTGCGGAACACCTCGACCAGCTCGGTCAGCTCCTCGCGGCGCACTGCCACGGTGTGGGCGTCGATGCCCGTGGGGCTGACGACCCACACCAGCAGCCGGTCGGGCAGCGAATGGAACTGCACCACGCGCTCGTCGGGCGCGAGCGCACCCTGCAGCGTGGCCAGGTCGACAGTGCTCGCGGCGCGGTCGCTGATCTTCGCGCGGCCGCGCACAGCATCGAGCAGCGCGCGCGAGCGGCTGCGCTCGCTCACCTCGAAGGCTTGGCGCGCATCGCCCGCATCGCTGTAGATCGATACGCCGCGTTCGAACACCGACTGCAGGTCCGAGAACAGGCCCATCTTGAATTCTTCGCTGCGGAACTTGGCGCGCACCTGGTCGACGCCGCCCAGCGCGCGGGCCATGGCTTCGGCCGCGGCCTGCTTCTGGCCCAGCGCGAGTTCGCTGCGCGCCACGCCGTCCCAGGCCCAGAGGCGGTAGTACTCGGTGTCGGTGCCCACTTGCCGCGCGGTGAGCGCGCGGTACAGGTCGCGGGCCTCGCCCGGCTTGTTCTCGGCCAGGAGCAGCCGTGCGCGGGTGCGGTCGAGCTGCGCCGTGAGCGGTGCGTCCTTGGGCGGCGCCATGCTGCCGAGCATGTCGCGCGCCCGCGCGGCATCGCCCGATTCGATGAGCGCGTTGACGAGCGAAGCTTGCACCAGCGGCGTATAGCGCGGCGAGCTGTTGGCCAGCGCCTCGTCGTAGCTGAGCACGGCGCCGGCGTAGTCGCCGCGGCGCGTGCGCACGTCGCCGATCACCTTCTGCACCGGGCCAACCACCAGCTTGGGGTCGCGCGCCGGGTGCCTGAGCGCCTCGCGCGCAAACTCTTCGGCCTTGTCGAGCTGGCCCGAGTAGCTATAGACGATGGCCAGGTCGCGGTTGGCCATGGCCATGAGGTTCGGATCGCGCGTGGCATTGGCCAGGTGCAGCGCCTTGCTGGCGGCGC
>Ga0209673_1001736_pt1 | contig 18320 bp, 17 predicted proteins | sample AraplaCol_mMS_r2_2_FD_184274 | JGI IMG/M metagenome (GOLD analysis project Ga0209673, IMG submission 184274) | Arabidopsis root microbial communities from North Carolina, USA - plate scrape MF_Col_mMS_r2 (SPAdes) (version 3) | ecosystem: Host-associated > Plants > Roots > Endosphere | place... | reverse complement strand
TCACGGTGCATCCACAAAATCGAACGGTCGTTCTATTTTGCAGGTTCCGCGCCAATCACGCGCTGCTATTTCGAGCAAGCCGTCTGTTTTTATAGGGTTTAGTGCCTAGAAAGCGACGGGGACCGGCGTCGCCCCGGGTTAACCCGGATCGCCGGTTATCGCCGCTGCCGGTGATCGGCGTGTGACAGCGTGTGCTTGTGGCGCCGATGCACTGCAGTATTCGCGCCACGGTTGAGCGAACCGCGTTGATTGGATTACGCTGCGGGGAAGGAGATCATCCGTGGAAGTGCTCCAGCTCGATGTGTCCGGCCGCCCTCAGTCGTGGATTTCGGCGAAGGAAGCGGCCATCCTCTACGCCAGCGACGGCGTCGCATGGACGCTGGGCGATGCGTTCTACGTGCTGCGCGGCGGCATGCAGCGGCGCACGGGCCTGCAATCGCGCATCGAGGTGCACCCGATCGTCGCGGTGCGCGGCGCGGTCCCGAGCCGGGCCTGGCGCCAGACGCCTGCACTGTCGAACCCGAAGCTGTTTGCCCGCGACCGGCAGGTGTGCGCCTACTGCGCCGGGTGTTTCCATGCGGACGACCTGACCCGCGAGCACATCATCCCGACCTCGCGCGGCGGCGTCGACAGCTGGATGAACTGCATCACCGCGTGCCGGGCCTGCAACGGCCACAAGGGCAACCGGATGCCGGAAGAAGCGCACATGTCGCTGATGTATCTGCCCTACGTGCCGAGCCTGCACGAGGACATGATCCTGCGCGGCCGGCGCATACTGGCCGACCAGATGGAATTCCTGCTCGCAAGCGTTCCGCGACATAGTCGACTGCGAGCCTGACTTCCGCTTTCTTTACATCGCCGCCGCGGAACTCGCCGCCCGGCCGACTCGTCCATGCAGATGAGCAATGAGGAGTGACCCCATGAACAAGCTTTTGATCGCCGTGGCCGTGGCCGCCACCTTGAGCGCCTGCGCCACCAGCAGCCCCGATGTCGTCTCGCGCAATGAAGCGCAGCGGCTGTCGCAGATCCAGGATGCCACCGTGCTGTCGGTGCGGCCGGTCGTGATCGACGGCTCGCAATCCGGTGCCGGCGCGGTGACCGGCGGCGTGGTCGGCGGCATCGCCGGTGCATCGGTCGGCGGGCACCGCGAAGCGGTCGCCGTCGGCGTGCTCGCCGCGGTGGCCGGTGCGGTGGTCGGCAACGCGATCGAGCGCGCCGGCACCCGCGAAGAGGCGCTCGAGATCCTGGTGCAGCTGCGCAACGGCGAACGCCGCTCGATCGTGCAGGCCAAGGGCAACGAGACGCTGACCCCGGGCGAACCGGTGATCCTGGTGTCGACGAACGGCAAGACGCGCGTGATGCGCGCCCCGGCCGTCACGCAACCGGCACCGGTGCCGGCCGCACCGTCGACCCAGGGCTGAGACGCTCGAACCTGAAGCGCCTGCGCCGGGTCAGCCGCGCAGGCGAGTCAGCAGCCCGGCGGTCGAGCCGTCGAGCCCCGCGGTGTCGCCGGACGCGAGCCGCGGCAGCAATTCGTTGCACAGCGCCTTGCCGAGCTCGACGCCCCACTGGTCGAAGCTGTTGATGCGCCACAGCGCGCCGCTGACGAACACCCGGTGCTCGAACAGCGCGATCAGCGCCCCGAGGCTGCGCGGCGTCAGCTCGTCGAGCAGCAGCGTCGTGCTGGGCCGGTTGCCCGGAAACGTGCGGTGCTTCGCGAGCGTCAACGGGTCGAGCGTGGCCGATGCCGTCGGCGCCTTCTCCTTCATCGCCTGCTCGGTGGTCTTGCCGACCATCAGCGCCTGCGCCTGCGCGAGCCCGTTGGCCAGCAGCTTGGTGTGCAGGTCGCTCAGCGAATGCGTCGGCCGCTTGACGAGCAGGAACTCGACGGGGATCACGTCGGTGCCCTGGTGCAGCATCTGGAAATAGGCATGCTGCCCGTTGGTGCCGGGCTCGCCCCACACGACCGGGCTGGTGCCGAACGGCAGCGCTTCGCCGTCGATGTCGACGCGCTTGCCATTGCTCTCCATCTCCAGCTGCTGCAGGTAGGCCGGCAGCCGCTTCAGGCCCTGGTGGTACGGCGCCATGCTGCGGCTGGTGAAGCGGTGGAAGTTGCGGTACCAGACGTCGATCAGGCCCTGCAGCACCGGCAGGTTCTTCTCGAGCGGCGCCTGCGCGAAGTGCTGGTCCATCGCGTGCGCGCCGGCCAGCAGGCCGCGGAAGTTGTCGGCGCCGATGGCCAGCGCGATCGGCAGCCCGATCGCCGACCACAGCGAGTAGCGCCCGCCGACCCAATCCCAGAAGCCGAAGGTGGTGGTAATGCCGAATTCGGCCGCCGCGCGCACGTTGGTGGTGGTCGCGACGAAGTGCTTGTGGATCTCTTCGCCTCCCTGCGCGAGGAACCAGGCCTTCGCGGCATGCGCGTTGGCCATCGTCTCCTGCGTCGTGAAGGTCTTGCTCGCGACGATGAAGAGCGTTTCCTGCGGCTTCAGCCGGCGCAGCACCGGCGCGATGTCGTGGCCGTCGACGTTCGAGACGAAGTGGAACGCGATGCCCGGATGGACGAAGGTGTCCAGCGCCGGCACCACCATCTGCGGGCCGAGGTCGGAACCGCCGATGCCGATGTTGACGACATGGCGGATGCCGCTGGCAGCGGTGTCGCGCACCGTCTCGGCATAGGCGAGCATTGCGTCGAGCACCGCATGGACCTCGTGGCCGAACGGCGACGCGCCTTCGGGTGCGCGCAGCGCCACGTGCTGCACCGCCCGCCCTTCGGTGACGTTGACCGGGTCGCCGCGCAGCATCGCATCGCGCTGCGCCTCGATCCCGCATTCGCGCGCCAGGTCGACGAGGAACTTCAGCGTGGCGGTGTCGACGCGGTTCTTCGACAGGTCGGCGAAGATCTCCGGCGCCTCGACGCTCAGCGACGCGAAGCGGTTCGCGTCGCGCGCGAACGCCTCGCGGATGTCGAAGTCGCGCCCGTGCGCTTCGAAGTGGCCTGACAGCGCAGCCCAGGCCGATGTGCGGTCGCAGCGCGGGAAGCCGCTCATTTCAGGCCTTCAATGAGCTTGTCGAGCTTGCCGGCGTCGACCGCGAAGGCGCGGATGCCTTCGGCCAGTTTCTCGGTCGCCATCGCGTCGTCGTTCAGCGCGAAGCGGAAGCTCGGCTCGTTGAAGGTGGCCGCATGCAGCGTCGCGCCCTTGGCCTTCGCCGGGTCGAGCTGGCGGGTGATCGGCTCTTCGCTCGCCTGCATCTGCGCGAGCAGCTCGGGGCTGATCGTCAGCAGGTCGCAGCCGGCCAGCGCGGTGATCTGGCCGACGTTGCGGAAGCTCGCGCCCATCACCTCGGTGGCGATGCCGAACTTCTTGAAGTAGTTGTAGATGTGGGTCACCGACTTGACGCCCGGGTCGTTGGGACCGGCGTTCGCGGCTTCGTCCCACTGGCTGCCGGCCGACTTCTTGTACCAGTCGTAGATGCGGCCGACGAACGGCGAGATCAGCTTGACGCCCGCATCGCCGCAGGCCACCGCCTGGCAGAACGAGAACAGCAGCGTCAGGTTGCAGTTGATGCCGTCGCGCTGCAGGATGCGCGCCGCCTGGATGCCTTCCCAGGTGGACGCGAGCTTGATCAGCACCCGCTCGCGGCCGATGCCCGCGGCTTCGTACAGCTCGATGATGCGGCGCGCCCGCGCGACGCTGCAGGCGGTGTCGAAGCTCAGCCGCGCATCGACCTCGGTCGAGACGCGGCCCGGCACCACCTTCAGGATCTCCTGGCCGAAGCGCACCAGCACCTGGTCGACGATGCCTTCGAGCGGCAGGCTCTTGTGCTGGGCCACCGTCTCCTTCAGCAGCGGCGCGTAATCGGCGTGCTGCACCGCTTTCAGGATCAGCGACGGGTTGGTGGTCGCGTCCTTCGGCGCGAACTGCGCCAGTTGCTTGAAGTTGCCCGTGTCGGCGACAACGGCGGTGTACTGCTTGAGCTGGTCGATTTGATTCATGGCAAGACGCTGTTGAGCACAGGGACGAAATTAGAACCCGGCCGACGTGACACATGCGCACGCGACCCACCGTTTGTTGTCGGAACGTAACCCGAAGTTCCGCACGCCGCATGATGCACCTTCGATGCCCGCCTCGCGCAGCCTGGGTTTCGTTGACGCTGCCGGGAAACTTGGGCATGATCCGACGTGAAACTAAATTACATCCGCCGGCGGCTTCGCGGGCGATATCCGACTGAGGCAAGGCATGTCTTTCGATCTCGTTTTCTTCGGCGGCACCGGCGACCTGACGTGGCGCAAGCTGATGCCGGCGCTGTTCCAGGCCTTCCGCCACGGCAAGCTGCCGGCCGGTGGCCGCATCCTGGCGGTGGCGCGCGACGAGCAGAGCGACGACAAGTACCGCGCGTGGCTGAAGGATCGTTTCCAGGAGGTCGAAGGGGCCAAGCGCCCGACCGACGAGGAGTTCGCCCGCTTTGCCGACATGCTGCACTACCGGCGCATGGACCTGTCGCAGCCGGAGCACTATGCCAAGCTGAAGACCTGGCTGGAAGAGCGCAATGCCGACACCGCGGTGCTGTACCTCGCGACCAGCCCGCACCTCTTTCCGCAGATCTGCGAGCAGCTCGGCGTGGCCGGCCTGAACACGCCGCGCATCCGCGTCGTGCTCGAGAAGCCGCTGGGCCATGACCTGAAGAGCGCGCAGGAGATCAACCGTGTCGTGCGCTCGGTGTTCAGCGAAACGCAGGCTTTCCGCATCGACCACTACCTCGGCAAGCCGTCGGTGCAGAACCTGATGGCGCTGCGCTTCGGCAATGCGCTGTTCGAACCGCTGTGGCGCCGCGAGAGCATTGCCAACATCCAGATCACGCTGGCCGAGGCGATCGGCGTCGGCACCCGCGGCGACTTCTACGACCGCACCGGCGCGCTGCGCGACATGGTGCAGAACCACGCGCTGCAGCTGCTGACGATGATCGCGATGGAGCCGCCGTCGCGCAACGATGCCGACGCGATCCGCGACGAGAAGCTGAAGGTGCTGCGCTCGCTGAAGCCGTTCACCGAAGAGAGCGTCGGGCGCGACGTGGTGCGCGGCCAGTACCGCGCCGGCACCGCCGGCGGGCAGCCGGTGGTCGGCTATTCGCAGGAGGTCAAGGTGCCCGCGGGCAGCCAATGCGAGACCTTCGTCGCGCTGCGCACCGAGGTGCAGAACTGGCGCTGGGCCGGCGTGCCCTTCTACCTGCGCACCGGCAAGCGGCTGGCCGCGCGCGACGCGCAGATCGTCGTCAATTTCCGCCCGACGCCGCACAGCATCTTCCCGGGCCACAACCAGCCGAACAAGCTGGTGATCAACCTGCAACCGGAAGATGGACTGGAGCTGCACCTGCTGGCCGCCAAGGGGACCGGGCAGCAGGAGCAGCTGGCGCCGGTGTCGCTGGACCTGGACTTCGACAAGGCCTTCGCCGAGAACCGCGTGGGCGCCTACGAGCGCCTTCTGCTGGACGCGATCGCCGGGCGGTTGAACCTGTTCGTGCGCAGCGACGAGCAGGAGCAGGCCTGGCGCTGGGTCGAGCCGATCCTGGACGCCTGGAGCAAGGACACCACCGGCCCGCGCCCGTACGCGGCGGGCACCTGGGGCCCGGCGGCCGCGAGCGCGCTGGTCGCGCGCGACGGCTTCGCGTGGTCCGAAGAACAGTAAGCCCCTTTGTCATCGCCCTCGACCATGCTGGACCGCATCCGCGCCTCGATCCCGGCGCTTCCCCCTGCGGAACAGCGCGTCGCGAAGCTGGTGCTGGCCGACGCCCGCAGCTTTGCGAGCCTGCCGGTCAGTGAGCTGGCCGACCGGGCGCACGTCAGCAAGCCGACGGTGGTGCGCTTCTGCCGCAGCGTCGGCTACGACGGGCTGGCCGACTTCAAGCGCAAGCTGGCCGGCAGCGTCAACGAAGGTGTGCCCTTCGTGCACCGCGCGGTCGACGAGGACGACAAGCCGGGCGACATCGTCGTGAAGGTGGTCGACAACGCGGTCAGTGCGCTGTTGAAGTACCGGAACGACGCCGCCAGCCTGGCGTTCGATCGCGCGATCACGGTGTTGACCGAAGCCGGCCGTGCCGGGCGGCGCATCGAGTTCTACGGGGTCGGCAATTCGGGCATCGTCGCGCAGGACGCGCAGCACAAGTTCTTCCGGCTGGGCGTCAATGCGTTGGCCATCAGCGACGGCCATGTGCAGGTGATGAGTGCGACGATGCTGCAGCCGGGCGACTGCGTCGTGATCATCTCGAATTCCGGCCGCAGCCGTGACCTGATCGACGTGGCCGACATCGCGCGCAAGAAAGGTGCGACGACGATCGTGATCACCGCGAGCGGTTCGCCGCTGGCACAGATCGGGCAGTCGGGCAGCAACCAGATCCTGCTGGCGGCCGATCATCCGGAAGACTACGACCGCTACAGCCCGATGGTGTCGCGGCTGCTGCACTTGATCGTGATCGACATCCTGACCACCGGCGTCGCGCTGCGCCTGGGCAGCGAGCTGCGGCCGATGCTGCAGGAGATCAAGCGGAACCTGCGGGCGAAGCGGTACGCGCAGGCTGAGTAGCTTCGGCGTTCGGGTGCGGCAAAGGTGCGGATGGGGAGGCTGGGGCTCGCCGGTCGGTGCGGTCATCGCCCCTGGCGGGGCAATGACTTCCCTCCGCCCTGATTGGCGCTCCCCAGCCTCCCCACCCGCACCTTTGCAAACACCACAGCTCTTTGCGGGAGTTGGGGAAGAGACTGAAGTGACCGACGAGCATGCGAGCGCCCGCACGCTCGTCGGTCACTTCAGTCTTTTCCCCCCAAAAGAGCAGGTGGTGTTGAGCGGCGGGTGAGGGGATGGGGTGGGGGCGATTTCTGAGGCGACGGAGAAGATCGGCTTTGGGGATGGCGCGCGCCAGCGCGCTTCGTGGACTGACTCGCCGGCACTGTTTGACCACAGCGAACGAAGTGAGCGGAGGGAGTTTGCCGGCGCATCCCCAAAGCCGATCTTCTCCGTGGAGTCGGCCCGCCAGGGCCGACCGCCGAGGCATGAGCCCCCACCCCATCCCCTCACCCGCCGCGACGCTGCGGACTACGCGGCAGTCTTCAGCAGCAACCCATCAACACCATAGAGCCGAGCCAGCTCCGCCAGCTTCGCCGGTGCATTGCGCACCGCGAAGCCCTTGCCGAAGGCCTGGGCCAGCCGCTGGCACTCCAGCAGCACGGCCAGCGCCGCCGAATCGAATTGCGCCAGCCCCGAGGCATCCACCGTCACGGTGGGCTCGGACTGCGTCTTCACTTCCTGCTGCAAGGCCTGCGACAGCATGCGCTGCGTATCGCGGGCCTCGCGCGTCGTCACGGTGGCGGGCAGCAGCAGCATGCGGGCCTCAGCTCTTGCCGCCGCCGGCCGACTTGTTGCGCTCGATCAGCTTGGCGATCAGGCCGTCGATGCCGCCGGCACCGATCTCCTGCGCGAAGCTGTTGCGGTAGTTCTCGACCAGCCACACGCCGAGCACGTTGACGTCGTAGATCTTCCAGCCGTCAGCAGCCTTCTCGAGGCGATAGTCGAGCTGGATCGGATCGCCCTTGCCGCGGATCTCGGTGCGCACGATCACCTCGGTGTCCGCCGGCGTCGAACGCATCGGCTTCAGCTGCACCGTCTGGTCGCGCACCTGCGCGAGCGCACCGGAATACGTGCGCACCAGCAGCGTCTTGAACTCGTCCTGCAGCTTCTTCTGCTGCTCGGGCGTGGCCTGGCGCCAGTAGCGGCCGACGGCCGAAGCCGTCATGCGCTGGAAGTTGACATGCGGCATCACCTTGGCTTCGACCAGCGCCGAGACCTTCTGCACGTCGCCGGCCTGGATCGACTTGTCGGCCTTCGCCGCATCGAGCACCTCGGACGACACCTGCTTGACGAGCTGGTCCGGCGCCTGCTGCGCGAACGTGGCGGCACTGGCCACCAGCAGCGTGGCGGCGGAGATCCATCTGACGATTTGTCGGCTGAGCATCTGTGGTTCCTTTCTGGGAAGAGCCTCGCAGCTCGGTGCGGGCACGTTAACCGGAGTTCGCGGCGCCTGCGCCGCGGCCCGGTATGACCTCAACGGCGACGGGTGTCTGCCGGTTGGCCGCCGGATCGTTTCCGGCAGGTGAAGTTCATGGCTTGGGTCCCGACGCAGGCGCCGCCGGTGCAGGGGCGGAAGCCCCGTCAGCCGCGGCCGCGGGCGCGTCGGCTGGCACCGCATCCTGGTCGTAGCGTTCGTCCTTCGATTCCGGCACCTCGCCGTCGTAGACCAAGCTGCGTCGGCGCTGCAGGTAGGCGTCGCGGATGAAGGTGTACTTGTCGAGCGCGATGTCGTCGAGCATGCCGGTCGCGCCGAGCAGCGCGACACGCTCGTTGACGAAGCCGACGCCGACCACGGCGTAGCGGGCCAGGCTGTCGTTGAAGGCCAGCGCCGGCGACACCGAGCGGTCGACCGGCAGCGCGAACGAGTCGCGCAGCGTCGACGGCCCGAAGAACGGCCACACCACGTACGGGCCCGAAGGCACGCCCCAGCGGCCGAACGTCTGCCCGAGGTCCTCGTTGTGCCGGTCCAGCCCCATCTCGGTCGCGACGTCGAAGAAGCCGCCGAGGCCGAAGATCGTGTTGGTGGTCACGCGCACCACGTCCTGCATGCCGTCGTTGACCTTGCCCTGCAGCACGTTGTTGAACGCCGACCACAGGTCGGACACGTTGCCGAAGATGTTGCTGATGCCACGGCGCGTCGGCTGCGGCACCACATCGCGGTAGGTGGTGGCCACCGGCTTCAGCACCGCAGTGTCGAGCGTGTCGTTGAAGTTGTAGACCTTGCGGTTCCAGCTCTCCCACGGGTCGACGCGCTGCACCGGCTTGCCGTCGGGGCCGGGCGCGGTGGTCGCGCAACCGGTCAGCAGCGCGAGCCATGCCAGCGCGAGGCCGGCGAAGGTCAACCGCAACGGTGACAGCCAAGCCCGCAGGTTCACTTCTTCGCTCCGCTGGCCGGCGCCGCCGCGGCGGCCGGGGCGCCGGAATCGGCAGCCTTGCTGTACAGGAACTGGCTGATCAGGTTCTCGAGCACCACCGCCGACTGCGTCTGGCTGATGACGTCGCCGGCCGCGAGGTTCTTCTCTTCGGCGCCGGCCTCGAGGCCGATGTACTGCTCGCCGAGCAGGCCTGACGTGAGGATCTTGGCCGAGCTGTCCTTCGGGAACGCGAACTTCTTCTGCAGCTGCAGCACGACGCGCGCCTGGTAGCTCTTGTCGTCGAAGCCGATCGACTCGACCCGGCCCACGACCACGCCGGCGCTCTTGACCGCCGCGCGCGGCTTGAGCCCGCCGATGTTGTCGAACTTGGTGATCACCGTGTAGGTCTCGTCGAAGTTCAGGCTCAGCAGGTTGCCGGCCTTCAACGCGAGGAACAACACCGCTGCCGCGCCGATCAGCACGAACAGGCCCACCCACACATCGTGACGAGATTTCTGCATCGTCGCCTCTTTCTTCAAATCGAGAACATCATGGCCGTGAGCACGAAATCGAGCCCCAGCGTTGCAAGCGATGCCATCACGACGGTGCGCGTGGTGGCGGCGGAAACGCCTTCAGGCGTCGGCTTGCAGTTGTAGCCCTGCAGCAGCGCGATGAAGGTGACGGTGAAACCGAAGACGACGCTCTTGATCACGCCGTTGCCGACGTCGGCCCAGACATCGACCCCGCCCTGCATCTGCGACCAGAACGAGCCGGCGTCGATGCCGATCAGCGGCACCGCGACCAGCCAGCCGCCGAGGATGCCGACCGCGCTGAACACCGCCGCGAGGAACGGCATCGCGATCACGCCGCCCCAGAAGCGCGGTGCGAGCACGCGCTTGACCGGGTCGACCGCCATCATCTCCATTGCGGCGAGCTGCTCGCCGGCCTTCATCAGGCCGATCTCGGCCGTCAGCGAGGTGCCGGCGCGGCCGGCGAACAGCAACGCGGTCACGACCGGGCCCAGCTCGCGCACCAGCGACAGCGCGACCAGCAGGCCCACCGCCTCGGCCGAGCCGTAGCGCTGCAGCGTGTAGTAGCCCTGCAGCGCCAGCACGAAGCCGACGAAGAGACCCGACACCGTGATGATCGACAGCGAGCGGTTGCCGAGGAAGAACACCTGGTCGCTGACCAGGCGCGGGCGCGCGAAGCTCGCGCTGCCGAGGCCGCCGAGCCGGAAGAACAGCCGCGCGGCGTCTCCGATGCCGGCGAGCTTGCTGCGCACCGCGAAGCCGATGTCGGCGGGGTTGTACCAGCTCATCGGGCCGCTCCTGCGCCGAAGTCTTCTTCGACCGACACGGCCGGGTAGTGGAAGCGCACCGGCCCGTCGGTCTGCGCGTTGACGAACTGCTGCACCAGCGGGTCGTCGCTCGCGCGCATCTCGGCCGGCGAGCCCTGGGCCGCGATCTTGCCGTTGGCGACGAACACGATGTGGTCGGCGATCAGGAAGGTCTCGGCCACGTCGTGCGAGACGACGATGCTGGTGACGCCGAGCGCGTGGTTCAGGTCCTTGATCAGCGTCGCCGCGACGCTCATCGAAATCGGGTCGAGGCCGGCGAACGGCTCGTCGTACATGATCAGGTCGGGGTCGAGCGCGATCGCGCGCGCCAGCGCGACGCGGCGCGCCATGCCGCCGGACACCTGCGACGGCAGCAGGTCGCGTGCGCCGCGCAGGCCGACCGCGTTGAGCTTCATCAGCACCAGGTCGCGGATCATCGACTCGCCGAGGTTGGTGTGCTCGCGCAGCGGGAACGCGACGTTGTCGAACACCGACAGGTCGGTGAACAGCGCGCCGAACTGGAACAGCATGCCCATGCGCCGGCGCATCGCGTGCAGGCCCTGTGCATCGAGCGTCGCGATGTCGACGCCGTCGAACAGCACCTGGCCCTTGATCGGCTGCAGCTGGCGCCCGATCAGGCGCAGCACCGTGGTCTTGCCGCCGCCCGAGGTGCCCATCAGCGCGAGCACCTTGCCTCGCGGCACGCTGAGGTTGACGTTCTCGAGGATGATCCGGTCGCCGTAGCCGCACGTCACGTCGCGCAGCTCGATCAGGACAGGCGCGGCTGGCGCCGCGGTGGGGGGGGTCGACATGGATCGGAACCGGCGGCCCGTTGGGGCGGACGTCTGTAGCGAAGCCGCAATGATAGGGGAAAGCCCGCGCCCCTCGTTTCCGGCCCGTTGTCCGGTTTCATCGACAGACGGCGACTTCCGCCTGATGTCCGGCGCCCGCCTTGCAGGATGCACCACGGATAATTTGCGCAGAGGAAGGACCCATGGCCACCACACACTCCAACACAAATTACAGCATGCGACACGCCCGGCGCGCGCGCGGCTTCACCTTGATCGAGCTGCTGGTCACCCTGGTGGTCATGGTCATCCTGGTCACCATCGCCGCCCCGTCGTTCAGCCGGTTGATCGCCTCGAACCGGCTGACGAGCCAGACCAACGAATTCATCCTCGCGCTGAACCTGGCACGCTCCGAGGCTACGCGGCGCGGGCAGCCGGTGACGCTGCTGGCCACGGCCACCGCCACTCCGGTGTTCCAGTCCGGCTGGCAGATTTTCACCGACGCCAACGGCAATGGCGCCAAGGGATCGACCGCTGAGGACGGCAACGTGCTCCGCGAAAGCGCGGCCGTGACGGGCAACACGACGATCACGCGCGTGACGAAGAGCGGCTCCACCTACCCCACGGCCACCGCCAGCGACACGCCCGACCGCATGTACCTGACATTCAACGCCCTCGGCGGGAAGTTGTCCGGCGGGATCGCCTACTTCAAGGTCTGCGACTCGTCCATCTCGTCGCTGCCGGGCCGCGTCATCCAGGTGTCGCTGGTCGGCCGGGCCTCCCTCTATGCCAACAACGTTTCCTGCCCGTGACAAGGACTGGACTGACATGCAGCTGAATCGCAGCCCCCGCAAACGGCGCCAATCGGGCGTCAGCATGATCGAACTGCTGGTCGCGTTCGTGATCTTCTCGTTCGGCATGCTGGGCCTGGCCGGCCTGCAGAGCCGGACCCTCTCGTACAACCAGAGTTCGCTGTTCCGTTCGCAGGCCACCGCGCTGGCGGACGACATCCTCGACCGCATGCGCGTCGACCGCGACAACGCGCTGGCCCTGCGGTGGAACACCGAGCTCGCCAGCACGTCGTCGTCGATCACGCCGCTGACCTACATCTACCAGACGGACCTGAAGGACTGGAAGGAACAGATCGAAGCCCTGCTGCCGGACGGCAAGGGCCGCATCGCCGTGGCGGCCGACCGGTCGGTGACGATCGAGATCGAATGGCTCGACAACCGCACCGCGGATTCGCCGCGCCAGAGTTTCACCACCGTGAGCCGGTTTTGAAAGGGCTTCCCATGACATTGCAGACTTCCGCGCCGCCGCGGCTGCGCCAGGCCGGCTTCTCGCTGGTCGAAATGATGGTGGCCCTGACGCTGGGCCTCGTGCTGACCGGCGTGATGACCGCCGTCTACCTGACGAGCAAGAGCGCCACGCGCCGCGTCGACCAGCTGAGCACGCTGCAGCAGAACGTGCGGCTGGCCTTCCAGTTCCTGTCGTCGGACGCGCGCATGGTGGGCTACCAGGGCTGCTTCACGAACCGCACGTCCGGCTTCACGAACTCGCTGGCGGTCGGCCTGGGCACCAACTTCGCGGTCGGTGTCGAAGGCTACAAGTACAGCATTTCCGGATCGGCGTTGACGCTGAGCAGCAGCAACCCGGCGGATGTCACCACGGCCGCCTCCTGGTTGAACAACATCGCCGGCACCAGCAACACCATCCCGGTCACGTCGATCTCCAGCGGCGGCCTGACACCCGGCAGCGACGTGCTCGTGATCCGGACGGTGTCCGGCGCTCCGATCCGCCTCACCGCCGCAGCCGTGGGTTCGGCGACGTCAGTGAGCATCGAGGACAACGGCGCGCCCGGAAAATGCCGCGACGGTACGACCAGCAAGGTGTCGGGCCTGTGCACCGGCAGCTATGCGTTGATCGCCAACTGTTCGAGCGCCCAGGCGTTCCAGGTCTCTTCCGCCGCCACCACGCTGGGCGTGACCGGCGGTTTGAACGCCAGCAACGTCTATCCGCAGGCCTCGACCGAGGTGTTTCCGCTGCAGACCGTCGTCTACTACGTCAGGAGCTCGAGCAGCGGCACCGGCACGTCGCTCTACCGTCGCACCTTCGATGGCGACCAGACGGTCGTCCCCGGTTCAGTGGATGCCGGCGTCGAGCAGGAACTGATCGAAGGCGTCGAGAACCTGCAGGTGCGCTTCGGCCTGGACACCACGACCGAGCCCGACGGCGTCATCGACGGCAGCTATGTGGCGGCGAACGCGGTCGGCGACTGGTCGCGCGTCCTCGCGGTGCGCATGAGCCTGTTGACCCACGGCCCTGCCGCCGCGGAAGCCGATGTGACGTTGCCTGCCACCGGCAAGGTCGGCGACGTCACCGTCACCTACCCGACCAGCGGAACGCGCTTCGACCGCCGCGTGTTCAGCACCACGGTCGCCGTCCGCAACAAGATCACCTACGCGTCGCCATGAAACTCAAGACCCTGAAGGCCGCCCGTCCCCAGCAGGGCGCGATCCTGATCATCATGATGGTGATGCTGGTGCTGATCACGCTGATCACCGTGTCGAGCCTGCGCTCGACCGCGCTGGACGAGCGCATGGCCGGCAACGCACGCGACCGCAACAAGGCCTTGCAGGCTGCCGAAGCGGCCGTCCGGGCCTGCCTGCTGCAGGCGACCTCGTCGCCGCCCACCTACCCGGCCAACAAGATCCTGCTGCCGACTTCTCCGCCAACGGCGGCCAACTGGGACACCGACGCCACGTGGACCGCCAGCGGCGTCGACGTGACGATGACGGGGGCCGGCCTCGCGTCCGACCCGCGCTGCCTGGTCGAGAACATCGGCGGCGGCACCAGTTTCAGGGTCACCGCACGCGCGGTCGGCGGCTCGGACCTCAGCGTCGTGATGCTGCAAGCCACTTATTCGGCGGACTGAGCGCAAGCCCGGTCGCCCCAACGGAGAACGATGATGAAAACCCCTTCCCGCCACTGGATGCAGCCGAAGCGCGTCGTCGCCGCGGTGATCCTGGAAGTGCTGCTGGCGCACGCCGTGTTTCCCGCCTACGCCACGGTGTCGCAGATCCCCGGCATCTATGTCCCGCCGCCGTTGCCCAACGTGATGTACACGCTGGACGATTCCGGCTCGATGACCTCCGACGCGATCCCTGACTTCGCCCGCTGCACCGCCGGCATGCCCGACAGTTCGTCGCTGACTGACAGCTCCAATTGCGGTAAATGGAACGAAGGAGGCAACGGCTCGCAACTGCCGTCGATGTGGAAGAACGGTTCGGGATACCTGTCGACCACTTACTATCACAGCAACAACGCCATCGCGCGCTACATGCGTTCGTCGTCGGGCAACCCGCTCTACTACAACCCGAAGGTGACCTACCTGCCTTGGCCGGACGCGTCGGACGACACCAAGCGCATGGCCAATGCCAATGTCAAGGCGGTCAACATCGACGCCCTGGATCCGACGCAAACCGGCCGCCGGCTCGACCTGACGGTACAGCAAGGCAACGTCGGCTCCGCCAGCCAGGACGACAGTTACTGGCTCGCAACGTACTACGTCTACACCGACGATGTGGCGAACCCGTTGCCTGCGGCCAACCCGAACACGTCGCTCAACATGGCGTCGAAGTTCGTCAAATACGAGGTGAAGCCCGGCGTCGCCACTTACCCGCGCGACGCCGCACGCACCGATTGCAGCGGCGCCACCTGCACCTACGCCGAAGAACTGCAGAACTTCGCCAACTGGCTGCAGTACTACCGCAGCCGCATGCTGATGGCCAAGGGCGGCGTGTCGGCGGCATTCGCGCAGCAAGGCACGAACCTGCGCGTCGGCTTCACGACCATCAACCAGAACAGTTCCACCCCGCGCCGGCCCGTGGCCCAGTTCAGCGGCAGCAACCGCAGCGGGTTCTACAGCGATCTCTACAAGATCGGCAACAACGGCAGCACGCCGTTGCGCTTGGCGATGGACAACGTCGGCAAGTACTTCCTGGGCACGACAACCGCGAGCCCGTGGGCCGAGGACACTTCCAAGCTGGCGGGCAGCGCGGACTCATGCCGCCGCTCCTTCCACATCCTGAGCACCGACGGCTTCTGGAACGGTTCCGACGCCAGTTCTCCCGCCAACAACAACAACGACAACTTCACCGGTTCGACCCCGGTGCCGTACGGCGGCACGGTCGGCTACCCCTATACCGACACCGGCACCGCGGGAACGCTGGCGGCCCGCTTCTCGGTCAGTCCGTTCAACGACAACAACACGGCCAACGTCAACACGCTGGCCGACGTGGCGGCGTACTACTGGAAGACCGACCTGCAGACCGGCGTCGACAACCGGATCTCGGCTTCGACCCGTGACCCGGCCTTCTGGCAGCACCTGACCACTTTCACCGTCGGCCTGGGCATCAGCGGGACCGGCAAGGTGCGACCGAAGACCGCCGCGACCGACACCAATGTGTTCGGGCAGTACATCGTGCCGCTGTCGACCTCGTCGACGTCTCCGTATTACCCGTACCGCGGGCAGACCTGGTTGTCGTCGCAGGGCCTGCGCGACCTGCTGGTGACGGACAAGGTCGAGATGATCTGGTCCCACGCGACCGGCGATTCCGCCGAGACCGGCGACGACCTGATCCACGCCTCGATCAACGGGCATGGACGTTATTTCTCGGCCACCAACCCGACCCAGCTGTCCGCCGGCATCGCGTCGGCGCTGAGCGAGGCCGTCAACCAGCCCCAGGCCACCGCGAACCTCGAAACCAGCACCGGTTCAGCGGCCGCGGGCACCCAGGTGTTCCAGGGCGTCTACAACCCCTATGGCTGGGCTGGCCGCCTGTACTCGTTCCCGCTCGCCGCCAACGGCACGGTGAACACCGACCCGACGAAGGCGAACTGGGAAGTGTCCAAGGCGATGCCGCCCCCTGCCAACCGCAACATCTTCACCTGGAACCCGCTCGCGTCGCCGAAGGTCGCCGCGCCGTTCACCTGGGCGGGCCTCAATGGCACGCAGCGCACGGCGCTGGGCAATGACCAGACCGTGCTCGACTGGCTGCGCGGCAGCGACACGAATGAGGCACAGAACGGTGGCGCCTTGCGCGACCGCGTACGCGACACCACCACCGGCGGCGTGCTGGGCGACATCGTCGGCGGCAGCCCGATCAAGGGCCCCGATGACGGTGGCGGCTACCAGCGAATGAAGGCCGGTACGCCCGGCCAGGACAGCTACGCGGCATTCCGCTCGACCTCGTCGACCGCGCTCGACAACATGCGCTCGACGCTGTTCTTCGGTGCGAACGACGGCATGCTGCATGCCGTCAATACCGCCAACGGCGTCGAGCGCTTTGCCTTCGTGCCGAACTCCGTCTTCACCGTGCCCCGCACGCTGTACTCGGGCAGCGTGCAAACGGTGCAGAAGCTGAGGACCTTGAGCGACCCGTCCTACAGCCACCTGTTCACCGTGAACGGTCCGCCGCAGCTCGCCGATGCCTTCGTCGGCGCCTCCGTCCCGTCGTGGAAGACGGTGCTGGTGGGCTCCACCGGTGCCGGCGCGCGCTCGGTGTTCGGGGTGGACGTCACCAACCCGGCCGTCGGTACCGGCGGGTTCGGTGCCAGCAACATCATGTGGGAGTTCTCCGGCGACGACAGCACCAACACGAGCGCCGGCTACATGGGCAGCGTGATCGCCTACCCGCACGTGGCGCAGATGCGAGACGGCACCTGGGTCGCGATGTTCGGCAACGGCTACGACAGCGCCAACGGCCAGGCGACGCTGTTCCTGCTGAACCTGCAGACCGGCGCGATCGTCTGGCAGCAACCGGTCGGTACGACCGGCATCGGCAACGGCCTCAGCCAGCCGAACTTCCTGTTGAACGCGAACCGCGAAGTCGTGGCCATCTACGCCGGCGACCTGAAGGGCAACCTGTGGAAGTTCGACGTGGACGATGCGGTCCGCTCCAACTGGAAAGTTGCGTTCGGCGGCCAGCCGCTGTTCGCCGGCAGCGCCAACCAGCCGATCACGGTGATGCCGGAGATCAGCTTCCACACGAGCGCCGGTGGCCAGCTCATCACGTTCGGCACCGGCAAGCTCTACGAAACGGAAGACACCGCCAGCAGCGTGGCGACGAACGTCAACCTGAACACCCAGGCCATCTACGGCATCTGGGACAAGCCGGGAGCGACCGCCGGCATCAGCGGCACCTCGACGCTGGTGGCGCAGACCGTGACGGCGAGCACCTTCCCGTCGTTCCAGGGCACCAGCTCGAACACCGTCGACTGGTCGACCAAGCGTGGCTGGTACCTCAACCTGACCGCAGGCAGCGGCGAACGGGTCAACGTGAATCCCCAGCAGCAAGGGCGCGTGCTGTTCGTGGTCGCCAACACGCCGTCGACCCAGCCGTGCAGCGCCGGCGGCATCGCGCGCATCTTCACGTTGGACCCGATCACCGGCCAGGCGCCCACCTTCAGCGTGTTCGACGCCAATCGCGACAATTCGATCAACAGCTCCGATGCGGGCGCGAACGTGCGCCAAGTCGCCGGCGGCATCCTGTCGCTGCCGAAGATCCTCGGCAAGCAGACCGCCACCGGCATCACGCTCGAAGCCGCCACCAGCCGAGGCCAGACCGGCGCCAACCTGGGCGGTGTCGAGCTCGACAAGACCGTGCCCTGCACGGGCGGCGGCACCGGGACGCTGGTGGCCGGCGTCTCCGACACGACCACGGCCAGCGAGAGCGTCAAGACCTGCGACGGGAAGGCCCGCGTGACCTGGCGCCAGATCCGATGAACCGCCACATCCACAGCACCGAGACTCCAGGGAACCTGATCATGCACCGCTACAGAACCAGCGCCGCCGGCTTCACCTTGATGGAGCTGATGATCACGGTGGCGATCGTCGGCATCCTCGCCGCCATCGCCTATCCGTCGTACACCGAGCAGGTCGCCCGAAGCCGGCGCGCCGATGCCAAGGCGGCATTGATGGACGCGGCGCATTGGATGGAGCGCCAGTACACGGTGAGCAGCAGCTATGCCGCCATCACCGATTCGTCGTTGCCGCCGTTGAGGTCGCCGTTGTCGAACTACTACACGCTGTCGCTCGGGACGGCTTCGGCAGCCTCGGCTCCGACCGCCTCCGCCTACTGGTTGCGGGTGGTGCCGAGGGGCACGATGAGCAACGACAAGTGCGGCACGATGTCGATCGACAGCAAGGGCCTGCCCACCG